>OFSE01000183.1_pt1 | contig 21356 bp, 23 predicted proteins | sample 1543261 | NCBI WGS metagenome assembly OFSE01 (sample SAMN07774225, study PRJEB24372) | wastewater metagenome | isolation source: Exp Tend VB 50WW | collected 2016-02 | reverse complement strand
ATGATGTAAGAGCCGTCGTCCGTGACGACGTAGGACCCGTCATCGAGGACGAGGAAAACGTAGCCGGCGGGGAGCGCGGGGAGCCCCACACCCTTGTTAGAGGTGAGGCCTCGGACTACGGGCCTGACGACGCCGCCTACGACGCCATTGATCCGGCTCATTGGCTGATACGGTAGGCCGGAGCGCCGGAGGTCCATGTGCAGTTGAGGCGGTAGAGCGTCTTCTGCTCGTTCTCCTCAACCACCACAGAAAAGGGCGCGGTGTAGCTGGCGGCAGTCCCCGCGCCGTCGCTGGAACAGACGAACCAGGTCGTCCCGTTGTCGAACGACCGCTCGATGACGATGGTCGCCACGAAAGTCCCCGACACCGAGACGTTGAACTGCGCGCTATCGCGACTGCGAAGAGAGGGCGCGAACGAGCCGCTTTGGCCCGTGGCGCCGAAAGTACCAGTAACGGATGCCGGCATAGCGGGCTCCTTTTCAGTTATGGAAGGGCTTAGAGCCCCGGGACGCCGAGCAGGGCGTAGCGGCCACCCGACCAAGTGGTGGTCGTGGCCTCAATCTTGATGTGGGTCGCCTTGCCGTAGCCCTTGGCGTTCGTGGCGGTGGCCAAGAGCGTCTGCTCGCCAATGGGGCCGGTCCGAACCAGGTTCGCGAGGCCGGTGACGGTCGTTTCCTTGCCGGCCTTGCTGTAAATTCGGAGTTGGGCGCCGCCGTAGAGGATCGACGTGGCAGCCGCCTGTTCACCGATGCCAATATAACCGTTGGTCGCCGCGGGGGCGGTGACGGTCGTGGTGGAAATCATCGTTGAGACGCCGGTGTAGTCACCGGCCGCCGTCTTGTAGGTCCCGCCACCATCAAAGCTCAGCGTGATCCGGACCGCGACGCCCCCTGTCGAGGACAGGTTGTCCAAGACCAGCATGTACTCGTCGTAAGTGGCGCTCAGGGCGATTACGTTGGAGGACGCCAGGCTTCCGGATGCGGCTAGGAACGGGAAGGAGGTCGAGGAGCCAACGGTTAGCGCCCCGGCAACGTCAAGGTCGCCCGTCGCCCTGGTCTCGACGTAGTCGATGACAGCAAGATCCCCTTGGGTTCCCGCCTGCCCCTGCATCAGCAGTGACCCGCCCGTGTCGTCCGGCGACGACGGGCCGGTCTGGATGAGAATGCCGCTTATGCCGGTGTCCACCTCCCCCGAGGTGATCTTCAACCGGGCGCTGGCGAAGGTGCGATCAAAGCTCGTTCCGGCGTCACCGCCAATGGCGGTAACATCTGCATAGACCTTGTAGGGCGCTGTCGGGTCGCCGTCCGCCACGGTTAGGATGAGGTAGAACTGCTCATCGGAAGCCGCGTAGATCGGCCCGAAATAGCCCGCCGCGTCAGCAACGAGGGGGTTGGTATTGAGGTGGCTGACATCAAGGTCAGGGTCCGAGTAAGTGGCCTTGGGCGTCGTGGTGGCGACAGGATCGCGGGTGTAGAGTTCGGCGAACGGCATCGGGACGCCGCTGTCATCCATGGCCCGGTGCATGGATTCGTAAAGTAGAGCCATGGCGTGGCCTCTCGTCCCTGCACGTCTGGCGTGCTAGGTCAGGTGGATGAAGTGGTGGTTCTGGCCGGCGGTCTGGCTGATTTGCAGCTCAGGCGACCCGTTCGAGATGGCGGCGCTTATTGCCGTTCTTCTGATGCAGCCACAGGTGTTGCGGCTTCTATCGGCGGAGCCAAGAGGGCTCGCTGAGCTTCAACGTATACGGGAAGAAGGATGGGGTTCGTTTGAGCCTGAATCCGCAGCCGACCCATCTGACCATTCAAGGCGCGAGAGCCTTGGCGTGAAGCCTTGGCGAGACCCGCGATAGCCCGAACCACGACTGGGTTGGTCATCATCTCGCCCGTCGCCGCGAAGCCGCCCAGGCTCCAGGCCGTCGCAGCCGTCGTTGGCGGATACAGAAGCCCGCTCACCGTCGCGACCGACTGAAGGCTTGTCGCGGTCTTGGAGCCGTTAGCCCCCTTCTCCACCGCCTTCAGCCTACCCGCCACCGAAACCAGATTGTCCAACTCATCAGCAAGGCTTGTCGCTTTGGAGCCCCCGCCCCCGATAGATCCGAACATGATCTTGCGGGCGCGGGGCGACATCGCGGCATAGTTGGTGACAAAGTTGTTGATCGAGAAGGCGTCCGCCTCCATCGCCGCTTCGGAGCCCTTGGATACCCTCCCCATGTTTTTGATCTGGGTTGCGGCCACGTCGCCCCATTCATCGGGGGACAGCGAGCGCTTGAGAGACAGGAGCTTTTGCGCGTCGGCGCTGCTGGTGGAGCCTGCCGCCTGCTGGATGCGGGCGAAGGTGCTTTCCCCAGACTTGGCGCCATCGGCTCCGTCGAACGCCTTAAGGGCCTTCTGGATGCGATCCGAGCCCGCCGCATAAAAGCGGTCGGTCTGTTGCAACTTGCGGGCCGCCTGCGGGCCGCCTAGGGCCGTTGCATTGGCGTAGATGTCTCTGGTCAGCGCACCTTCAAGACGCTTCAGGTCGCCTTCCGCAATCCCCTGGCGCAACTCCGGGGCTGACTTCTTGAGGAGCCGCACCCAGGAGCGTAGTTCGCGGAGATCGGAGAATGACACCTTCCCCTGATCGGTGGCGAGCGCCTTGGCAATCTGCTCAATCTTGGGGGCCTTCATGGCGTCCGCCAGGGCCGGAGCCGACACGCGGGTCATGATGTCATTCAGGGTCGTCGCCGCTTCTCTCGGGACAACGGCGGTGTTCGGAATGGCCGCGAACGCATCGTCATAGAGGCGAGCGGACTTGGCCGAGAAGGATGTAGCCGCATTCCTGTCAGTCGCGAACCGCTTGACGCCAGACTGCACGTTCTCGCCCGCAATCATCGGGCCACGGTTGGAGCCATAGCCCGACGCGATGCGGTCAGCCGATGAGGCGACTTCGTCAAGGTTACGGCGCAGACGAGCGCGCGTGGGAGCGCCGGCCAGGAAGTTCTCGGCCACGGTGTTGGTGATGGTCGCAGCGCCCTTGCCCTGCGTCGCCGCGAGGCTTGGGGTCACGCCAGCGCGGTCGAAGGCCTGCACCGTGTCGGCCATCGTGATCTTGGGCGTGACGGCGGTTACAGGCGGGCGGACGGGAGCTTGACGAGGCGTCACGGCCATCAGGTCGTTACGCACATCACCTTGCCACGCCACTTCGCCCTCACCACGGCTCAGGCGCTCGCCAGGACGGCTTTGCACGGGTCCGGTACGGACATCAGGCCCATAGCGCGGAACCACGCTCAGCGCCCTCGCAGCAGGCTTTACGGCCAGGGCTTCCGTGACGCCAGTGACGGGCGCAGCCGCGATGCTCAGAGCGTCCCCAGCGATGGCGCCCATACGCCCGATGTCGGACGCGGTGTCCCTTAGGCCTTGGATCAGGTTGGGGGCGGTCTTGCGGGACGTTACGTCGCTGTAGAGGGCTTGGCTGTTCTCCTTCAGCCTGTCCACACCACCCTTGAACGCGCGCACGGTTTCGCCCACGAAGCCGCGATTGATGGTCGCGCCGTTCTGCTGGTGCCATTGCTGCGCGCCCGTCAGAGCAGCTTGTTCCGTATCGGCTCGGATACGGAGCTTCTTGCCCTCGGGGGTCTTGATGGTGAAGATCGGCAATCTTCAGTCCTCCAGGACTTCCAGGACTTCAAAGCCGCCAACCTTGGCCGGGGCTTTCGGTTTGGCCGGCGTGACGCTTTTGGGCGAGCCGCCCTGGCCGAAGTCCATGGCCCCAACCTTGGGGAACGGCAGGGGCTGACCCAGGAGCTTGGCCGCGCCGTTGATCATCATGGCTCGGTTCGTGGCCTTGCGGGCGAGGATTTCGGGCGTGTCGCCGGGGGCAGGAAGCGAGGCCTTGACCATGCGCGAGGCTTCGGAAGGCGTAACTGCCGCACCCGACAGGATGGGCAGGAAGGCCGTCTCGAAAGAGGCGGAGGCCTGCTTGTAGCGGGCGAGCCTATCCCCGCCCGCACTCTTGGAGGCCATCACCCGCAAGGTGTCGTTCGGGTTCTCAGGGGCCAGCATGTTGGAGACCATGCCCCAGATACTGTCGTTGGGGTTGGAGCCGCCAGGGTGTTCCGCCGACTGGTTCCACTGTTCTTCCTCGAACAGGTTCTTTTGCGCGGCGACGGACGGACCAAGACCAAGTTGAAGGCGAGTGCGGCTTTCGGCTCCGGCGGTCTGCGCGCCACGGATGACCTGCACCCCCCCCTTCTTGCTCTCGCGCAGGATCGATCCATCGGGCGTCTCAAAAGCGCCGGAGCCGTACTCAGGACGCGGAGTGGAGCCGGTGGCCGATGCGCCAGCCCCGCCCCCGGTTTGTTCGATCCAAACGCCGCCTTGGAAAACGGCTTTGCGGTTGGGATCGCGGAGATTGACGCGAATTTCGCCTTCAGCGGGCATCACTTGGCCATCCATCGTTGGGATCAAGAGTCGGACCCAGGATGCGGAGCCCCGCACCCGCGCCAGGGGCCGCATAGCCGCCCTCGCCACGCTGCCTCGCGGCATGTTCGGCGCGGCGTTGGGCGAGGTTGGCGCGAGAGACGCCCAGGTTTCCAGCCGACACCGCTTCCCCCGCCCGATTATGGCGCTGGGTCTCGGCGAACTGGTCTTTCTTCAGCCCGAAGTCCTGCGCCTTCCAGCGCTGCTCAAGCTGGCCCTTGAGACCCAGGACTTGGCCGGTGATGGCGCTCATGTTCGCGTCGGTCGGGTCGAAGTTCTGGATCTGCTCGGGTGAGTACCCGGCCTCCTCAAGCTGCGGCGCGATCTGCATGATGCGGGCTTTCCGCTCGGCATACGGCACGTCCATCAGCGGGACGATGAGCGCGGCCTGACGCTCAGCGCGGGCCATGGCCTGCTTGGTGGCGTCTTCATCAAGGCCCTGGATGACCTTGACCAGATCAACGTCGCCCGCCATCAGCGCGTCCTTGCGGGCTCCGGCGGAATCGCCCTCGGCGTACTTTCCGAAGGTGGCTTGGCGCTGGCGTTGGGCCTGCTGCTCGCGGTAGTCGCCCTTGAGCTTCATCCCCATCTCGGCGTCCACCGACATCAGGTCGCTGATCGCTTGCTCGGGGTTGGTGTCGTAGTTCGAGAGCGCGTTGGTGGTGACGCGCTTTTTCTTCGCCTCCGACCCGACCTCATAGCCCTGGAGAACGCTGCCGAGCGGATTGACGGGGGCCAGACGGTCCCATTGGATGTCGATGCCCATGAGTTACACCCGATAAGGATTGATGGGGCCGTAGGAGGTCTGTGGCGCGTAGCCGCCCCCCGTCGCGGTCGGGGAACTCTTGTTGCCGTAGTAGTAGCCGACAGCGTTGAGACCGGAGTTGATCAGGTTGTTGGTGTTGGCCGCGCCAGCCAAAGCCGCGTTCGCCGAGGTCGAAGCCTGATTGTTGTTGCCGTTGATCAGGTTGGCCGTGGTGTTGCTGTTGGCGCCCGCCACCAGGCCAGCCCCGGCGAGACCCTGGCCCGACAGGCGGAACAGATCGTTGGTCTGGGTATCGAATCGACCATAGCCGGTGTCGCGCTGATCGGCGTAGGTGGTGTAACCGAACCCGCGATCCTGGTTGAAGTTGTCGTTCAGGACGTTGCGGTCGGTGTTGTACTGGCCAAGCTGGAGCTGCCATTGGCCAAGCTGGTTGTTGCGCCAGTTGTTGTAGTCGCCAAGCGCCAGGTTGGAGCCGTAGCCGATGGCGTCGCGGACAGCAGCGCCGGAGTTCAGCAGACCACCCGCCGCAGCGCGCGAGTTGAGGTTCCGCTGCCCTTCGGACATCTGGAAGTCGTAGTTGGGCGACTTCGTATAGGAGGCCAGGGTCAGGTCGGGCATTCCCGGCGCGCTCGGCTGGCCGGGGCGCTCGTAGGTCGGCGGGGCATAGTCGCCGCCATAGTTGGCAGGGGCTGGGCCGGACTGTTGAGGGGCAGGCGCGGCGCTCTGCATGGTCGGCAATGGCCTGCGCGCACCGTCCGTTTGATAGTGGTTTTGGGCGAAGGCGATGGGATCGGTCGCCAAGGCGTCCGTCCGACCCGAAGCCTGAAGCTCTTGGAAGTTCGCCAGCGCGTCGGGGTTCTGCTGAAGGTAGGCGGCCCAGTCGGTTTGTCCGGCTGGCTGCTGTCCAGCGAGCGCGTTGGTGGTCACAGCGCCGTTCTGGCCAACCGTGGTCATCCCGCCATCGGACAGGACGTTGCGGGTCGTACCCAGGCCTAGGCGGTCAGCAATGGCCCCCGTCGCGCCGTAAGCCGGGGTCATGAAGGGGTTCACCAGATTGGTGACAGCGGCTTGGTTCTCGCGGGCGAGCGCGGCGTTCGCGGCGTTGGCGGCGGCAGCGGTCCTCTCAGCCGACTTGATGGCTTTGCTGTTGTTGACGGAACTGGCGACCCCGCCGATAACGGCAGAGCCCAGAACTGCGGCGGCTGTCGAGATCATGCGGCGATCCTCTTGACGAAGGCGACCTCAGCCGGGACGTACCCAGCAGCGGTGTAGATGCGGCGGATGGCGGGCTCACGGTCGTTGGCGAGCCCAGCGCAGGTGATGCAGGCGGCGCCCTGTTCGGTGGCCCAGGCCTCGAAGGCCTTGCGAAGTTCCCGACCCTCAGACCGGGCGAACCAAAACAGTTCAGCGCCGATCAGGTAGGCGGGGTTGAAGAAGAACGGAGACAGACACCCGCCGATCATCCCATCCTCAGACAGGAAGACGGCTCCACCCTCGATCAGCCCCCCGACGAAGACCGCGAAGGCCTCCGCATCCAGCGGAACCCAGGAATAGGGGCAGATGGCGAGGAAGTCGGCTCCGAGTCGCACGATCTCGTCAATGTCGTCATGGGTTGCGCGACGGATCATTCGACTTGCCTCATGGCGTCCAGAAGGGCTCGGGTAGCCTCAAGGCCGCTCACAAGCGCCTCGTCAGGCAGTTCCCTCGCGAAAGCCCCCCGAAACGCCCCCCGAAAGCCCTGTGAGGCCTTGTTGTCCCGTCCGACGAGCGGTTGCGAGGGTGAGAGCGGAACCCGCGTCAGCGAGGCCCAGAGGCGCAGGTATTGAATTGACGGGTAGCGGTCGGGGGTGATGACTTCGAGGCGAGGATTCATCAGTCTTCGTTGATCCAGGCCGCCGAGACGCGCAGGGCGACCGGGTCGGACAGCTCCCACATCAGCATCAGGCCTGGCGCGTCGAACTGTCCCAGCCGGCGCCAGATGACGCGGGTCTCAGTCTCGCCCATCCGGCCAAGTGGCTCCCAGACCGGAGGCTCCCACGTCCTTCCTCCATCCGTGGAGATGGAAAGGCCGATTTGCGGGTCACTTCCCTGCCCGGTGACGAGCCCGACCCCGACCTCAACGTCCAGGCTGACGCTATCGGCGTATCCAACCCCAGAGGGCAGCGGGACGAAGCCGGTGAAGCGGCGAATAACCTCATCGTCCCCATCGCTCAGCCCGTCCGGCCGCAAGGTCCAGATGGTTCCGAGGGAGCTATCATAGGCCAGAGCCCGCCCGCCGATCTGGGAGAACAGGTGGGGGCGGAAATAGGCCAGGCTCTTGGAAGCCCATGGCGACCAGATGCGGGTGGCGAGATCAAAGACCCATGTTGCGTCGTTGGCCAGCCTGACAACGATGTAGTTGTGTTGGTCGAGGGTCAGGGTCCCCATGCGAATGAGGCTGGCGTCGGTGTTGCGGATCGCCTGGGTAAGCGCGAAGTCCGAAATCACCTTCGGATAGGTGCTGTACTCATAGACCGCGAAGTCGGACCCGACGAAGTAGAGCGCCGAAGCGTTGGAAGTGACCGCGTTGACCGACAGCAGGCCGACGTTGTCAAAGGTCTGGCCAGGGACAGGCGCGATGGGCGGGCTTGCCTCTCCGGTGAACTGCCAACCCTCAACAGAGGCCGCGCCAAGGAAGATGGTCAGGTCGCCCAAAGGCCACGCGGCCAGCAAGGCGTCGGGTTGCTTCTCCGCGCTGACAGCGTCCAGGGCCTGCCAGGAGCCGGCTGGGATCAGGATATAGCCGATCTGGCTGTCAGCCCGAACCGCGATCCAGAACCCGCGCAGGGCCATGATCGAGGTCACGCCCGCGTCGTCGGGGAAGGCTTCCGCCGCGACCGTGGTTCCGGTCAGCAGCAGAAGTTCAGATCCGGTGGCGATGCGGACCTCGTCAACCGACGATGCGCCGCTCGTATTGACCGCGCCGTCCATGTCCACCAGGCCAAAGCCGGGGATCGCGCCCGTACAGGCCGTGACAGCTCCGTTCTCGGCCACGAGATAGGCTAGTTGTCCCGACACGATCACGGCGGCGTCGCCGAACATGCCCGACTTCTGGAAGACGCCCCGGATAGGCCCGTCGCCCGCCGTGGTGAAGGCTGACAGCGTCGGGCGGCCCAGGATGGCCAGCTTTGCGACGGTCGGGTTAGGCTCCGCGATGACGTTGAGGGCCGCGAGCGGCGGGAAGCGTAGCCGCTCGTTAGCGCCGTAGGATAGGGCGATCTGCGCCATTAGGCGTCCGCCGTATAGTCCCGACCGCCGCCGCCGTTGTTTGCGACGTCAGAACCGCACAGCCAGTGGCCGTAAAGCCCTATGAAGTGGGCCTCGGGCGCATCGCCCGCGCTGATGGTCTTTGACAGACGAATGCCCGCGAACTGGGGGGCTGCGGCGGTCCCCACGGCGGTGCTGGCGGTAACTAGACGAGTCGTCATCAGATGGTCTCCATCAGATATGCACCGTCGGTGTCGCGCAGATACGCGCCGTCGGTGTCGGTGAGCAGGGTGAAGCCGGCGGGAGCGCGGACCCCCACACCCGTTACAGGGTCGTGGGTGGGCGATGGGGGCGCCAGCCCTTGGCGGCCTCCTAGTGGTTGATCAGCCGAGCCTCAAATTCGCGCCGAAGGCCGTAGCCTTGGCGGTGATCTGCACGGCGTTCTCGACTAGGCGGTTGGCGGCCCCGCCCGTGATGCAGGCAGGGTCGATGTTGCTACAATCGACCGTCACTTCCGACGCCCCGGTGCTCACCAGGTTGACGCCCTGCGGGAAGGCCCCAGCCTTGCCCTTTACCATGGGGCGGATATAACCGTTGCTGGCTGTGCCGCCTTGATAAACGGCGGCGATAGCGGCCGTTTCGTTGGTGTTGTTGATCCCGACTTCCAGAGAGAAGTTCTTATTGGTGTTGAGGAGGGCTACCGGGCGGTTGCTGTCAATGACGTGCAGACCACGGGCAGTCACTCCATCGGTGTCGCTCAAGTAGAGGCCGATGCAATCGTATGATACTGCGTTGGGGCCACACGGGACCTCGTGGAAGGATAGGTCAATAAGACCCCCGGAGGTGTCCACGCGGATACCCGCCAGGGCGGTGGAGACTGCGGCGGGGGCTGAATACCCCCCGGTGACAAACACCGAGCCTTCCGTGCTGACGCCTTGGATAAAAACGCCGTAGTAGGTGAAACTATCACTGACGGGGTTGATGATCCTCAAATCCGCATTGCCGTAGTCCGTCGTGGCGTTGCCAATCACAGCGAAGCCAGTTCGGCAAGATGTCGTCTCAGAGTCCTCAATGAAGGTGTCAGCAAACAGGGTGCTGATCAGCATCCCTTGGCTTTCCGTGAGTGCCGGAGCGCCGCCTATCGCGGCGTTAAATCGCTTGATGTAGAGCGAGGCGTTGTGCCCTGCGGCTCCGATGTCCGCGACATCGCCAATCTTCATACCAATCCAATAGTCGTTAACCCCGGTGGAACCGACGATGCTGCGGAACGCCGTGCAATAGTTGATGTCGGTATTTACCACGCCATCAACCCACCAGCCATTTGAGTGTTGCGGCGCGCTGACATGCTCGATCATAGCGCCAAGCACATACTGGACTTTGACGCCAGTCGGCCCCGCCGTCCCCGAGGCGGGAGGTGTCGGGGCCGTGCTGCGCCAACAAGCAAGGTTCTTGACGACAATGCCTTGCGGGAAATCGTTGATCGTCGCGGGCTCAGTGGTCGGCCCGATCTGCAAACAGTTCGCCGTCGCCGATAGCACCAGCAGCCGGGTCGCGTCGCCTTCTGCCGCCCATTCTCGGCCCACACCGTGTAGCTGGCGGTTGGGGGTGTCCCATACCAGTGTGCTGGACAGGTAGTACGTCGCCGCCTGGCAGAGGGTGACCGGAACGGCGGCCTGAGAGGCTTCGAACGCGGCGAGACAGTCCGAAGTCGCGTGGTCCGCACCCCACCATTCGGGGTAGCCGAACTCCTGATAGCCCACAGCGAAGGCAACCGAACCTGCGCCCCGGAAGATGTGCTCCATGGGAGCGTAGACACTCTTGCTGAACGTCACCGTTTGACCCGACGCGATGGTCAGGTATGCGCCAGCGGCGAACTCGCAACGCACGTTCATGGTGACGGACGCGGCGATGACGTGATTTCCGGGCGGGATGACCAGGGATTTTCCAGCCGACACCGCCGCCGCAGATGCTAGAGCAAAGCTGGCGTAGTTAGACACGTCCAGGGTCGTCGCGCTCGGCGAAGCGAGCACCGGGAGACCGTCCGTATCCACCCCGAGAAAATAATTCGGGATGCCTACAGGCATGGTGTCCATTTTTTGATCAGCAAGAGACATGCCTAGGCCCCGCCGCCGCTGTTGTAGAGGAGGGGCAGGTATCCGCCGCCGTTGTTAGAGGTGAGGCCTCGGACTACAGGCCTGACAACCCCGCCAATGATGTCATCCCAGCCGTTGTCATAGGTCTGGGTGGACAGGTTCAGGACACCCAGATCGCAGGACGTGTTGACCGTCTGGCGATAGCGGGCGCGGAGGCCGTTCATGGCGCGCTGCATGGCGATTGCGCTCTCGTTTGACATCGTGGCGCGGTATCGAGGCGTCAGGCGCAGGGCCAGGCCGATGACGAAGGCGTCGTCAAACTCCGGCGGGAACGGGAATTCATCGGCCATCGCAAGGGTAGTGATGCGCTTCCAGTCGGCCAGGTCGGCGCGGAAGAACCACGTCCGGTTATAGCCGTTGGTATTGGCGGTGAGGTTGGCCGCCGATCCCTCCAGCAGCCGGCCATTGCGCGCCACGGTGACAGGATAGGTGGCGAAGGCTGCGCCGCCGTCAACGAGGCTGAAACGCGCGCCATCCTGCGGGTTGAGGGGCAAGGTCAGGGTGAATGCCGCTGTCTGGCCCGACACGATGGCCCGCGTGTTCGGAAGGACGGTCTCTGCCGAGGTCGGGGCCGTGCCGCTTAGCTGCTCACCCACCCCTTGACCGAAGATGGCGGGAACCAGGACGTTCAGGCGCTCCAGCGCCATGGTCCCGTCGCGCGACCGGATCGTCCTGTCATTGCGGGCGACGGCAATCTCTTCCAGCGATTGGGTGATGATCTCGCGGACAGTGCTCATTCGGCCCTCGCGGGATCATTGGAGCCGCCAGGGCATCCAAGCAGGTAGGTGTGGAAGTTGCCGGGGAACACGGCGTCGGCGCTGTGATGGTCTAGATCCAGGTCAGGGATGATCCAGATGTCAGCCCCGGTCGCCCGCCAGTTGCGGGAAAATGCGTAGTCTTCGCCGTACCAGACGCCGTCATGAGCGCCATGGTTGAAGAGGTCGATGTGGGGGCGATAGCGAGATCCGAAGGTGAGGTTCGGATAGGCCGTCATGAAGGCGTTCACCGCGTCCGACGTGACCTTCAGGAACCCAGCCGGAACCCACTCGGCGCGGATGCAGCCGTCTTCGCGGGTGACGGGTCTGCCGTCTTCGTTGGTGTGCCAGGTCCCCATGTACTCCTCACGCTCCTGCTTGAAGCGGTAGGTTCCGGCGACGACATCGCCAGGGGTCTGGATCAGCTTGAGGAGGTCTTCCGGCTTCCACGCCATGTCGTGGTCGAGAAAGACGATCATGTCGGGCTGGGTGTCGAGCGCCTTGCGGAGCATGTTGGCCCGAGCCCAGGAGATGTAGGCAGACCCGATCTCAAAGACCATCTTGTGGTCTATCCCCGCCGCGTCCAGGGCGGGAACTGAGGCTTCCATAGAGGCCAAGAACTGCGGAAACGGTCGGGTGACGGTCGGGCAGCAAAAGACGACCTTCTGCTGCCCTTCCTTAGCCGTCACGGTTAGGCCGAGCCCTTCATGAGGCCGACAGCGATCAGAGTGTTCATGATCTCGATCACGGCGGCCTTGAGTTCGGTCGTCACGTCAGCCGAGGAGGCGGTCGCGACAGCCGAGGTGGCTTGAGCGGCGCCCGCGCGTTGCGAGACGGCGGTCACGCCGTAAAAGCCGATCAGATGGGAGGTCGATTGACCAAGCTTGGTGCCGCTCGCGGGGTCGCGGCCAAGGACTTCAGCGGTCATTGGGGTATTCCTTGTGATGAAAAGGGGTGGGCGGACCCGTGAGAGCCCGCCCTAGTCCAGAGGCTTAGGCAGCGCCGCTGATGCGAACGCCGCGACGGGGATCGACCATCTTCACCCCGTAGACCACGTCGAAGCGGTGCAGGTGGGTGTCGTTGGTGCCGTCCGACGTGCGCCAGTAGCGAACGGTCAGGCCGGTCTCGGGGTCGGTCGCGAAGTCGCTCTCGCCCGAGTACGGCTTCACGAGCTTCGCGGACACCAGGGCGATGGCCTCGGGGCGGAAGATCGTGCCGAACTTGTAGGTGGTGGCGTCGGTGTCGGACTCGGTGTCACTGCCCATCCACTGAATGGCGGCATTGTCATCCGGGGCCGTCGAGGAGGTGCCGGCGCAGACCACGTTCTGATAGGCGCCCGAGGAGATGATCGGGGGGCTGATCGTGATGTCGAGGTTCTGGTTGTCGGCGGTCGCGGTCGCCACCGAAGTCCCGCCCGTGATGACCGTGAACTGCTGGAGATAGGGCAGTCGGGCCTTCGTGAGCTGGTTGCAGGCGTAGATGCCCGCGATGGTGAACACTTCGCCAGCCGCGACGGTCTTGGCGTTGCCGACGTTGTCGATGGACAGGGTCTGCGTCCAGTCGCCATCCTTCACAGCGCTGTAGGCGCTGTTCTGGTTGGCGCCATCCACCAGGGCGTTGCCATCACGAGTGCCCGTGGTGACGGAGCCGGCGTTCTGGGTGGAATACCAGTCGATGTTGCCGAGCATCGGCAGCTTCGCCTTGGTCAGGGCGTCGGTGGCTTCCTTGGTCTGAGCGGTGAGGCCAGACAGGGAACCCAGCATGGCCCAGGCGTCGGACGGATGCAGCAGCCCGATGCGGCCGTCCTGCTCCACCGACATCTCGTCCAGCCGTTGCGGGCCGGCGGTGAGGTCGGAATAGGAGTTGATGGCCTGGCCGGGGGTGCCCACCCAGTTGGGGAACTTCTTGGTCAGGGCGTGCAGGTCGCCGTCGATCTGATTGGCCAGGGCGGAGGCCTTGGCTTGCATGATCTTCGACTTCAGCAGGGCGGTGACATCGAGGGTTTCTTCCATCGAGGTGAACTCGACATCGACGCCCTTTTGCTTGTCGATGGTGACGGCGATTTCGCCTTCGGTCACGTCCTGCACGGACGCCACGGCGCCATCACGGACGGTGAACTGCGGCACGCGCTTGATGTAGACGGTGCGACCGTTCTTCTCGCCGCCGGTTTGCAGCGGCTTGACGACGATGTCCTTGTACTCGCTGGAGACGAGCTTGGGGAGGACAACGGCGTTCTTGAGCAATTTCAGGAAGGTGTTGGCGTACACCTTCGGCGGGAGGAATGCGTTGGACATGGCTTTCTGGACCTTTTGGAAAGGTCAGCGGCTCACAGGTAGGTCTTCTCGAACGCCGCGAAGTCGTCGGTGTCCGGCGAGACCGTGAACTTGCCGCCGGCGCCACGGCTCATGTGGCCGGGGGGCTCGGGGGCGTTGCTGACAGTTTTGACAGGAGCCGGAGGCGGGCCAGAAAGCCGGGCTTCGGTTTTTGCGATCTCGTAGGCCTGCATGGTGGGCGAGAGGCCCGACAGGCGTTCGAGTTCCGCGCGATTGCTTCCGTAGTGAGCGGCCAGCTTGGGGCCGTTCTCGGAACTGAGGACGATGTCTTGAAGGGCGACCGGCACCTCTTGAAGTGCGCGATAAGCCTTCATGCCCTCGGGTTCACCATCGGGGAACGATTGGGCGACGCGGCCCTTGAACGTCTCGATGGTTCTGGCGATCTGGGTCCGCTGGTCTTGCTCGCCGAAGCGTTGCGCGAGCTTCTGATCAACCTTCCAGTCGGTCAGAGCCTCGATGTAAGCGGGGTCGGTGTCGCCGTACTCGTACTGGTTGGGGTCGGGCCTGGCGTCGGCTTGCGCTTCCGGTTCGGCCTTGGGTTCGGGGGTCGAGGCTTGAAGGGCCTTTTCCCGCCAGAACTCCGCCTCGCGTCGCTGCTCGTGCTTCTCGCGGGTGAGTTCGTCGATCCGTTCTTGAGCGGTCTGCTTGGGCTTTACGGGAGGCTGTTCGCCCTCCGCGCCTTCTGCCGGCGGCTCGTTTGCGGCGGGATCATCGCCGGGGGTCTCTTGGGTGGTCTCAGCCTCGACTTGCGGGGCAAGCGAGGTGTCTTCGGGAGCGGCCTGCGCGGCTCCGGTGTCGATGTCGGACATTTGCGCTTTCGCGGGGGTGTTCCGGGCGCACTGATCGAGGGTGGAACAGTCCCTCGGGCGAAGCTCTTAGGCCGCTTGGGGCGGGCCTTGCTGCTGATCGTTGGCCGTCTGCTGCTGTTGCTGTTGCAGCGACGCGGCGAAGGTGTTGACGAAGGCCTGAGCGGCTTGCGGGCCGAACATCTGACCGATGATCTGGACGGACTGGTCGGCGCGGATGCGGAGTTGTGCTTCCACGGCCTCGGCTTCGGCCTTCAAGGCGTCAGCGTCAGCCTTGCGGGCGTCAGCCTCGGCCTTCTTGGTCTCGGCGCCCATCTTGGCCATTTCCATCGCCTGGCCCTGCTGTTGGACCTGCTGCTGTTGAGCGGCGGCTTCTTGAGCCTTCTGGGCTTCGGCCTTCTCCTCATCGCTCATGTCCTCGCCTTCCTTGGCGGTGAGCTGCGGAGGCAGGGCCTTCTTCATGCGTTCGGCAATGGCCTCGGCGTTCGGCCAGTCTTGAGCCTCAGCGATCAGATCCCCGGCGACAGCGGCGACTTGCGGCACGGCCTGCACGAACTGCATCATGCTCTCGGCGGCTTCCACGCGCTTGGTGGTGTAGCTCGGGCCGGTCGAGATAACGATATCGTACTTGCCCTTACCCAGGTCGATGGCCTCGGGGTCGTTGGGGTCGTTGATCTTCTGGAGCTTGGCGGTCTCGTCCTCACCGATCACGCGGATGGTGCGCGCGGTGTCGTAGACAACCGGGATGAGGTCATTGACCACCCGGCCAGCCTCGCGGATCGAGGCTTGCAGGTTGTCGTGATACATGAACGTCGCCACGTCGCCCTGACGCTCGCGAGCCATGATGGCCTTGCCGCTGGTCTCGTTCGACTGGGCGCCGAGGCTTGCATCATGCAGGCCCGTAACGTCCTTCATGTCCTGAGCGTTGAGCGCGGCTTCTTGGACGATGGCCGCCGGGAATGCGGGCGGATCAAGGCGCTTGGGTTCGTTCGCGCCTTCCCACAGCAACACCGGATCGCCGGACCTGTGGGCGTTGCGGAAGCCTTCGGTCCAGCCCTCCATGTCCGACGACTTCGCCAGCCACTGAGCGCGCGGGGCCAGGGCCAGCAGCTCCGCAGAGACCGAGCGCCAGTAGTTCAGCAGGCGTTGGGCGTCCTTGGCGAACCGCACCAGACCGAAACGGACGCGCTTGTCGCCCACCCGAACCTCACGGCCCGTGACCTTGATGATCGGCAGGCGCGAGATCGGCAGCTCGTAGGGGTCTTCAAGGATCTCGTTGGCGCCCACCAGGTACATGCAGGCAGACTTACGCATGACCTTGCGGATGCGGGGCTTTCCAGCCTCCGTCTTGGCGATGCGGGCTTCGAACTCGGCTTCCTTGCCGGTGATGTCCTGAATGGTCCCATCGTCCAGCAGGGCGATCTTGCGTTCGGTCTCCTTGATCGTCCAGTATTCGGCGACCCGCACCACGTCGCGCGTCACCCAGCCTTGAGCCGCAACAGCGTCGCCAAGCTCAGTGAGCTGCACACCCGGATAGCGCTTCTCGAAGGCGCGGCGCGGGACCTCGTCAATGACGAAGCAGTACCGAGCATCAGCCCCGGTGCGCTCAACGCTCATCGGGTCCCAGATCACCGCGAAGGGATTGGCAAGCGCCCGAATGCGGATGTCTTGGTCGAACACATCGTTATCGACGTACTCCAGGTTCACCCGGAAGTTCCCGAGCCCGCACGCGACCTGATCTTCACCTGCGATGGTGTAGACGCCTTGAGCATCGCTATCGCGCTCGATGGCCCGCACAAGGCCCATGCGGACCTCGGCGATGTCCTTGTCGCCGTCTTCAGCGGGCAGCACGCGGATCGAAGGGCGGTTGATGCGGGTGTCACCGATCACCTGGCCGACGAACTGCGGCAGGCGGTTGATGGTCAGGCAGGGCTTACCGGCTCGCAGGCGTCCGGCCTTGACCGTCTCGTCCCACTGTTCCCCACTGAGGAACTTCAGGTCATCCAGCGCCGCGTCGGTGTTCGGGCGGTCGGCGTCAACGCCCTCCTGAAACCGCAGGCGGACCTCGTACATGAAGTCGCCTAGGGATTCGTAAGGCGCGGGGTAGCGCTTACCTTTTGCCATGCTCTACCCCATCCATGCGGTTTCGCCCTGATGGCGAGGTGTTCGTTTGGCGTCGCGCTTCACTTGCGGTTCTTCGTAGGCGATGCACATGAGGCCGAAGGCGTCAGCGCCGTGAGACGCCCAGTCGTGCTCAGGACCCAGGCCGATGTTTCGGGCGTCGTCCTTGCGCTCGTGATAGGCGCCCAAGGCTTCCCGACCGCCTTCAGTCGTGATCTCGTTGAACCAGATGCGGGCGAACAGCCGGCGGGCGGACTCGATGCGAGCCCCAGCAGCGCCCTTGCCCTGATTGGGAACAACGATAACCTCGAAGCCCGCCGAGGTCAGAGCGCTCTCGTAGCTGACATCGAACACCTTATCGTTCGATGCGCCGTCGTGCGGGAGGATACAGAGAGCCTTGCCGTAACCCTTCTCGCGAAGCCAGTTGACGTGGGTTGCGAGCGGTTGGCCTTGGGCCTCGTAGTAGTCCAGAACGCGGATCTCACGTCCCACAAACTGCGCGATCCAGATCGAACAGGCGTCGGCCTTCGCACCAGTGCCGCCAATGTCCCAGATCGCCCGAACCGTCATGAGCGGGTCAATCGCGACCCGGCCTATGCGGTTTTGCTTGCGGGCCTCGGCCAATTGCCTGGCGAAGTAAGCGCCCTCAGTCACCTTGGCGTAATCGCCTTCCCAGACGTGGTCGTATTGGTCTGGGCGGTCTCTGAGGTCATCCAACCGCTCTTGCTCCAGCACACCGGGAAGCCAGGGGTTGTCGGACCAATTGGCCTTGACCACGATGCTGTCGGTGGGCGGGTTGCCCTGAGTAAGCAGCACGTCAACCGGGTCGGTCTTGCGTGTCCGGTTCCAACTGAACCAAAGCTCGGAGCCCGGCTTGCGGATCGTCGGGCGAAGGAGGGTGAGGCTGCGCTGGCTTAGCGACTGCGCCTCTTCCACCCAGGCCACGTCAAAGCCCTCCAGGGACTTCACGCTTTCCGATGTGTGGTCCTGCATACCCTGAAAGACGATGACCCCGCCGCCTGGCGTCTTGATCAGCGACTCCTGCGGCTCGAACTGAGAGCCCAGGCCGAACGTCTGGATCTTGTCCTCCAGCAGGCGCTTGGCCGACTCCTTCAGGGACTTCTGGACCTCGCGGATGCAAACCCCTCGGAAGCCAGGGTTCATCAGCGCGGTCTCGATCATCAGCCCGGCGAAGAAGTGCGACTTGCCCGAGCCCCGGCCACCGTGCCCGCCCTTGTAGCGGCTTGGACCTAGGAGCGGGGCGAAGGCCCTAGCGGTCGGAATGCGGAGCGTCGACAATTTCGCGCTCAATCTTGGTCGTAATGCTTCCCCGGTGTTCGTTGACCAGTGTCTCTTTCCAACCGGCCTGCGTCTTCAGCCAAAAGATGGCCGCCGTCACCGCCGACGTGCCGTCTCCTAGCGCCTTCTTGTAAAGGCTCTGCGCCACCGCTGCGTTGGCCTTGATGTGGCCGAGGTCGAGTTCTTCGCGGTAGTGCTTGCGAAGCGTCTTCGGGGCGATACCAACCGAGCGCGCAATATCATCCTCGATGATGCCAAAGCCCGCCATCGACTCGACCTGCTGGCGGCGCTCGGGCGTCGGCTGGTGTTCGGGGCGCCCGGCCTTGTTCGGTGTATCGGTCATGCGGCCTTCATGGGCAGGCGCTCGGCGGAAAGCTCGGCGAAGGTCCGGCCATTGCCGTCCAGGGTCGCCGTCTGGCCGGTGAAGTCCTGCCAGCGCTGGACGATGACGTCGGCGTATTTGGGATCGAGCTCCATTAACCGGCAGCGTCGGCCCTGCTGCTCGCAGGCGATCAGGGTCGAGCCAGAGCCGCCGAAGAGGTCGACCACCAGAGCGCCGCGGGCCGAGGAGTTCAGCAAGGCGCGCTCGATCAGGAGTGTCGGCTTGGTGGTGGGGTGAAGATCGGAGACCCGTGGCCGGGCGATGTTCCAGATGTCCGACTGCTTGCGATCCGGCACCTGCATGATGCGCGGGCCGTCCTCGTTCCAGCCGTACCAGAGCGGCTCGTATTGGGTGTGGTAGTCTTTGCGGGAGAGGACGAGCGCGTCCTTCACCCAGATGATGGTCGAGGACCAGTGGAACTTGGCCTCGCGCAGGCCCTTGTCGATCGCGGGCCACTCCTGGGCGCTCATCACGACATAGGCCAGCGCACCGGGCTTGGTGACGGCGTAGAACGAGGCGCAGAAACCGGCCACGAACTGGGCCCAGTCGGCCTCATCCATGTGGTCGTTGAGAATCTTGCGGGGCTTGTAGCCCTGTGCGTTGCCGGCTTTGACAGCTCCGTAGTTCACATTCCAGGGCGGGTCGGTGAACAGAAGGTCTCCGCGCTCGCCCTGCATCAGTTTGTCGACGTCGGTCTGGACGGTGCTGTCGCCGCAGCAGAGGCGATGGTCGCCCATCACCCACACGTCGCCCAGCATCGTCACCGGATCAGCGGGAGGCTCGGGAACATCATCCGGGTCCGTCAGGCCCTCAGTCTTGTCCGCCAGCAACGCGCCCAGATCGCCAAAGCCCAGAAGCGTCAGGTCAAAGCCGCTTGCGTCCAGGCCCTTAAGTTCCGTCGAGAGCAGTTCCGCATTCCAGCCGGCGTTCGCGGCCAGTTGGTTATCGGCCAGGACGTAGGCCTTTTTCTGCGCCTCGGTCCACCCCTTGGCGACCATCACCGGCGCTTCTGTCAGCCCGAGCTTGCGCGCCGCCATGACGCGACCGTGGCCGGCAATGATCAGGCCCGTCTCATCCACCAAGATCGGGTTCGTCCAGCCCCACTCCTTCATGCTCGCCGCGATCTGTGCGACTTGGGCGTCTGAGTGGGTGCGAGCGTTGTTCGCATACGGGATCAGCGCCTCGATGGCGCGTCGCTCAACGTGATCTGCGGGCCAATCGCTTTTCATATGCGGTAAAATTGCTTCTTGCTGCTAGGGCTTAGCCATCTGGCTAACTGTCTGCTTCACTCACCGCTTGGAGACGGCGTGTAGGTCTCGCCCCCGCGATCAAACGCGAGGGTTACAAACGCTTTGTGTGTCGAGACGTTTTCGGGGGGCGAAGGGGTGGCGCTAAGGGGCGGCGTCGAGTTCTTGGATCACAGCCAGTAGAAGCGCGAGGGCGTCGTCAGGGTCAGCGTCGAACCACTCGCCGTTCATTCGGCAACCGTCGAGCCTCTTGTGACACTCCCGCTCCACGTCAAACGCCCTTCCTGGGGCGACTTCGAGGTGGGCGAATATCTCAAGCCTATGCGGGCAACCCGTTTGGATTCCAGCAAGCCGTCTCGTGGCGTCCTTGGCGATGCCAATCTTGATCGGGAAGTTCTCGCCGCCGATGATGTAGACGCCTTGGTCCGTCAGGACGGTGCGCGTGCGCCTGGGCCGGTCAAGAGGAGCGCCGCGTCTCGTCTTTCTGGGGTTGAGATAGCGGTCCTTCAGCTTTTCCAGCTGAAGCCGCTTCTTCAGCGCCTTCGCTGGGTCTAGCAACTCGTCAGCAGCGGCGCGCAGTTCAGCGCGCAATTCCTCACGGGTGAGGCCTTGGGTTTTCATGGGGGGTTTCCACGGCGCCCGGCCTGCCAAGCCCGGAGCGCGTCAGGGGTTCACATAAGCGAACGCCGAGCGCCGTGAAGCACTTACCGTTCGCGCTCTAGCCCATTGGCAGCGGGCTGGGAAATGGAAACTCTAGGCGCGTGCCTAGGTGACCTTTTGCCACCCGGCTTCCGGGCGCTCAGGTCAGGGGTTGGCGGTCGCCTTGGGCGATCCGTATTACATCCGCCAGTGGCCCGGCTTAGGTTTGTGATGACCCTGGATGCCAGCGCCACCCGTCCCCGCGTCCCCGAAGGGTACGGCCATTGCCCATTGTCTACGCCATATTCGGACGCATCGCAAGTGGTTGTGTTTGTCGCAGGGCGTGGCGCTAGTTGTTGTGTCCAGGCGGTGGCGTCCATATCGTCAGTTCGTACTTCTGGACCTCGCCCGCCCGCCACTCCTGATAGTCACGATCAGACTTCTCGGCCATGAGCTTCATGGAGAGCCGGCATCTGGCGGACCACGTCATGGCCTTCCACTCCTTCTCGGTCAGCCCCGCCGCCGCCATAATGCTGAACATCATGCCGCCTCCAAATCCTTCACCGCGATCTCCACGTCATGAACCCGGCCAAACAGGTTCACCAGGGCGTTGACCCGATCATTGCCTCTCAGTTCGGTAATCTGAGCGACGAAGCCGGCAAGGTGGCCGTCGATGATCTTGGCCGACTGTCCGCGCTTCATGGGGTTCACGCCCTTGGGCCTGGGCTTGTCCTTCAGGGTTCGGTCGAACTTACCATCAGCCTCAGCAAGCGCCAGGGCGTCCACGTAGGCGGGTTTGATGGGTGAGACGTAGGTGGATACCCCGTCTACCTTCCGTTCGGTCGTGATGACCTTGTGAACGCCGTCTGCGGCCTGGGCTTTCCAGATGTCATCCTGGGTGATGTAGGCGAAGAGATAGCCGGCGAAGAGAGGGTACGTCTGGGAGGTCTTGGTGCGGGCGTGGCGAACCCAGCGTGTCTCGACGGGGAGGTAAACGTCAAAGCCCAGCTCTCGGAGGGATTGCGCGGCGGTCTTCTCGCGGCGGGTTGCCGAACGGATCACAAACCAAGTCACAGTCTATCGCCTTTCGGGGTGGGAGGGGGCAACCCACGTCGGGTCGTCTAAGCGATTGGTGCCCATCCACGGTTCTGG
>OFSE01000182.1_pt1 | contig 21726 bp, 44 predicted proteins | sample 1543261 | NCBI WGS metagenome assembly OFSE01 (sample SAMN07774225, study PRJEB24372) | wastewater metagenome | isolation source: Exp Tend VB 50WW | collected 2016-02 | reverse complement strand
CGGGGACGCTCAACGACGCGCAGCGCATGAACTTGAACGCTGCCCAGAGTGTCGCTGACCAGAACGTCGGCCAAAACAATAAGTACGCTCTTTCCGAGCGTGACCGCCAAGATCAGTTGCAAAAGTACCTCTACGGTATCCGTAGCGACGAGCAGAACCGTCAGAATAGCCTAATCGGCGCCGAAGCTACTTGGAACCGCGATGAGCGTAATAATCAGAACAAACTGGCTGGCGATAAATTTAGCGATCAGCTCGCAATTACGTCCGGCAAGAACGGGCTGGCGGCGCAGGGGATAGCACAGACGAGAGAAGCGGCGCAGGACCGGAACCAGCTCTACCAGGGCATCGGCAACTCGGTCACCGGCGGAATCCAGTCCGCGCAGGATAGAGAAGACAAAGTGGCCACGATGGACCGAGCCGACGCACGGGAAACGATGACACAGGACCGTATTGATGCACGCATCAAGGATCAGCGTGCCTATGAAGAAGAACAACGGAAACGTCAAAACGGCGGGTATTAACCATGGCTACCACGGAACAGCAAGACAAGCTCCGCCAGTACCTCCTCGAACAGCAGGCACGTCGTGCCGCTATGGAATCGCCCGAGTATCGTAAGAGCGTCAATGAAGACGCCATGGCGGACTACGACTCGACGTCTCGGAACAACCTGGCTGCCCTTCTGATGAAGTCAGCAGCACAGGCCGGATCAATTGGCGGCAAGGTCGCTGATGCATCGCCAGTCGATGCCTTTTCAAAGCAACAAAACGCCAATACGGCCTCGTTTCGTAACGATATGAACGCCCAAAACGAGCAGAGCGAAAAACGCTACGGCGTCGACGCCAAAGTTTACGAGTATCTCGCCGACAAAGAGGCGAAGAAAAACCAAGACGATGCGACGGCGGATTATCAGAGCAAATCACTAAAACAATCCGGAGACCTAGCGGCTCAAAGGCTTGCTAGCGACAGTAAGTATAAAGATGCTTCGCTTGACTTGCAGCGGCAGAAGATCGAAGCGGAGGCGGCAAATGCAGCCAACAAGTCAGACCATAAAAAATTAGTGGCATCCGACGTAGCTCAAGGCATTGGTAAATACGATTCAGCTATCAAGCTTATCGAGGATCTTGAAAAAGATTGGGGCGCGAAGGCCAGCGGTCGCTTGTCCGGAGTAACTCAATACGTGCCCGGGACGGACGCCAGTAAATACACTGATGCTACAAATCTAACGGCGCAAAACGTCGGGCAAATTCTCGAAGGCGGAAAGCTCACGGACTCAGACTATGCCAGATATCAAAGCATGATGCCGACCGCTGGGGACTCGGCCGCACGGGCTGAAAACAAATTCAGGTTGCTCAAGCAACAGATCCTAGAGAAAAAACGAGGATCAATCGCTGGAGCTGGTGACGCCGGTTACGAGGTTTCCGGTTTTGGCGCTGTGCCAGACAAAGCTAAGCCCGTCGACCTTTCTGGCAAGCCAACAGGGGCTATCGCCGCTCCTGCGCAAAACACGGTTAACATCAAAGCCCCAAATGGCGAGATTCGTCCAGTTCCTGAATCGAGTGTTCAAAAATATATCGATAAAGGCGGGGTGGTCGTTCCATGAGCAAAGACTTCTGGGAAGACGACGCAAAGCCATCATCTGGCTCCTTTTGGGAAGACGACATTATGTCGCCCCGTCGTATACCTATCCCCGTTGGTGAAAGCGCTCTTTCAGGTGCCGCCCAGGGTGCCACGTTCGGTTTTGCGGATGAGGCCACTGCGGGAGCAATGGGGCTAAAGGACTACCTGGCCGGCAAGCTTGGTCAGAGGGGTGATATCGATCTTAGTGACGCATACCGAACAAACCTAAACGCCGTTCGCAAAAAAGACGCGATGGCTCAAGCAGAAAACCCCAAAGCCTTTGGCGCAGGTCAGATCGGCGGCGGCATCGCATCATCGTTCCTGCCAGGAGTCGGCGCTTTAAACACAGGTAAGGGAGCGGGTCTGGCTGTAAAGGTCGGCAAGGGCGCTGCCTCCGGGGCACTAACTGGCGCGGGCATGTCGGAGGCAAATCCGCTCCACAGCCCGCGAGAGGCGATGAATTTCGGCGAAGACGTCATCGCAGGCGCTGCAACCGGTGGTGCAACCGCCGGTCTTCTGCATGGCGCTGGTAAAGTTGTAAAGTCTCTTACTCCAACAAATGTCGCAAAAAAGTCGGCTAACGTGCTTCTGGGTACGCCAGAGGAGCTAACCGATATCTACATCAAAAACCCTGAGGGGGTAAAAAGCGCCGCCCCTAGATATCAGCTCGCTCAAAAGTATCAACAGGTACTTGACGATCTCAAAGATAACGTCGTTTCGGGCAGTAAAGAATCGCGGGATATCCTGGACAAAGAGGGCGGAGTTGTCAAAGGCTCGGAAATAGCCAAGATCCTCACCGCCAAAGCCGACGAAATCCTTGCACGGTCGGAAGGGGTTATGGATGACCCGAAGAAGCTAGCTGCTTATAACTGGCTGAGAAACACAGCCAAGCAATACGCGCCAAAAATGACGGAAGCCACCGAATCGAGCCTCCTTGATGCTTCCGGCAAAAAGATTGTTAACCCCGGAGGGTCGATTGACCGTGATCTGTCAACTAACCGGGTTAAAGACCTGCTTCAGGGCATCGATAATCAGACTGATTTTGAAACAGGACCCGGACAATTTAGCCGCATCGATGACATCGTAAAAAAGAACGTGCGCAGCGATGTTGACGCGTTGTTGAAAGGAAGAAGTTCGGCCTACGAGGATCAGATGAAGGGCGTAGCCGCTGATGCGTCTCTGCTTAGTGAGGCTAGCGACATTGCCAAAAACCCCGCAGCTATGGCTAACGTCCTTAAGAGAATTGAAACCGACCAGTATGGTGGTGGTCAGCTTCCTCGAGATGTCCTTAGTCGCGTCGATAAGCGCATGGGGACGAATATTTTAAAGGAAGCCAAGATGTCAAATGCGCGCGAAGCGTTTGACAAGTCAGCGTCCAACGGTAGCCGTAACGTCAGCATGTTTTCAAATGCTCTTAAAGACATCCCGGTGATTAAGCACCTAGCTCCTGTTCTCGGCGGCTCCGTCGACAAGTACGGCCGCAAGATGACCATGAGCGCGGTCGATTTAGCTGTGAAGCTAAACAGGCTTTACCAGACTGAAGGGGCTCAAAATTTTGCGGAAGCGGTTCGGCCCTTGGTTGACGCGGCTAGACAAGGCAATGCCTCAGCAATAGCTACGATGCAATTTCTTACAAAAACAAATCCCGATGCAATTCGGGCCATCCAGGAAGGTGAATAATGGCAAAACAGGCAACCCTCATCAACGGCCTAAGCGCAGCAGTCAATCTAACCGGCGGCGCCTTTGACCTGGGCGACGGCCAGGTGATCAGTATGGAATGCGTCTTCTCTGGCGGCGGGAGCAACCTCGTTGGCACTCTCAAGCTTGAGTGCAGTAACCTGGGTGTCACCTGGACCGAGGTTACAGGCTCTAGCCAGGCGATCACAGCGTCGGCAAGTCACGTCTGGAACATCACCTCGGCTCAGTACCGGTTCGTTCGCCCCGTCTGGACATTCACTAGCGGCACGGGCAACCTGACTGTGACATCGTTCGCAAAAGACCTCTGGGTAAAGGGCTGCTAATGACATCAGGAACATTTTCAAACATCGACCACAGCTCCGGTGGGGCTGGGACACCCGACTATGCCGAGCAGCTGGAGGCGACGAACCACCTCTTGGCAGAGCTCGTCAAAGCCGTCCTAGCTGTCAAATGTGACGTAAAAGTACCGGCTGCCGGTACCGATGTTCATATGGAGCTAGAACCGCTGGTCGAGGCTATTCAAAGCCTCTGGTGGCTGCCCCTGCCGCCGACCGTGGCCCTTGTGATCGATATCGGACTCAGGATATACTTGAGATGATGTATATGTACTGAAAGCGCGGCGGCCTCCGGCCCTCGCGTTTTATTTTGCCTAAAGCCCCGCCCACATCTGCCGATACGTAGTTAACTCCTGCCCTTAGTGGCGCCGTGTATTTGCGCGGCGTCACTTGTTGCCTTTAGGGGTTCCACGTGGAACTTAACTGGACCGAGATCACGACCAATATCATCGTCATGCTTGCTGGTTCAGGAGCAACGTGGCTTTTTTCCAACGTCGTTAAACTGCGGCGCGATCTAGACGCTGCGTTCCGTAAAATCAGAACACTAGAGGAGGCGCAGCATGTGGCCAGCACTCGCCAGGATGATCCTTAAGCAGGTACTTGGTGGTCCAGAGGTGAAGGCACGCGTTATCGCTGAGCTGCGCAATGCGGCGAAAGGCACCGATAACAAGATCGATGACAGTCTTGTGGACGCTGTAGATGTGATTTGGGATGTGGTTTGCCCAATTATTGTCGGCAAAGTTTAATCCCACTGACATGGCTCCACGTTCTTCCCGAAACCACATCTCGGACGGTTCTGTCATTAATTCCTGTTTTTTTAACGATCGAAACTATCGACTCTCCGCGGGCCAATAGGTCTACGATATTCAACACGTCTTTGTCTTTTAAAACAGCCACGCTGCTCCTCTCGCCGCGGCAGGTGTTTCCGTGCCTATCTCTGTCGGCAGCGTTTTTCTTATACGAGCCCCAGTAAAGATTTTCTATTTTATTATTCAAGGGGTTGCCGTCTAGGTGGCAGCACAGCTGAGACTCTTTGTCCGGAGGTGGCCCTTTGAATGTTTCAAGTATCAATCGATGAACAAACTTTTTCTTTGGGCGTTCGCCTTCGGCTGTTAGATGGACTTTGATGTAGCTATAGAGCTTTTGGATACTTCCATCTAAAACAATCTTTTCACCAGATTCACAAACTCGGCGGACTCTTCCGAAGGTTGATGCTTCATAGAGTCCGTCGTATCCTTTTATAGTGGACCACACCTCGCCTGCCGGAGGGTCATCGGTACACGCTTTCACTGGCGTGGCCGGTGATCGTGCTTCGTCAGCAGCCTGATCCATAGCCTTTCCGGCAGAGTTGGCTTGCGCTTTTTCAGCTTCTTTTTGAGCCAAGTGAGGCCGGAAGATAGCATTGTTGATCCATTGTATGGATTGAAGGGTTAGCTCGAGGGTCAAAAGTCGGACTCCAGAGCGGCGAGAGCGATGGCTAGGCGCCCGCCCTCCGATTCGTCGATATATGGATCATGCCGTTGAGTCCATGAATCGAAAGTATGGAACGATAAAAACGAATGAGCAGCTTCCGCCACAGCTATCAGCTTAGGCAGCATGGTGCGGGCGGCTTCGATAAAGGCCATGTCGGCATCTCTCACATCAAGAGCTATCCCAGAGTGATTCAATGGCTTGTGTGCAGGCGTCGCCTCGTCACACAGCTTTTTTAGGTCTTCGAGTTTCATGTCACTCCAGGCCGAGCTTGCGGGCTAGCATGACAAGACGCGAAAGAGGAGGCGGCTCTCCGCCGCTATATTGAATAATCCCGCCCCATGCCCCATCATTTGGCTTGCATTCAAATGCGCTATACACAGCATCCCAGAACTGCGTCTTGGTGAAAGTCACCGTTGGTTCTTGGATTTCCCAGTCGTCGGATACGATGTATGAAGGAGCCATGGGTCCGTACGCTTCGCCGCCAGACATCCGAAAGCATTCATTCGGCAGGTCTAAGGTTAGATACCAACCCTTCCACGTCTTATGCCTAAACGGCTTCCCACTCTTGATCGCTTCAATCAGGTTAATGCGCCACCTCCTTCGCCCTCATCTCAAGCATCATAGCATAGCACTGTTTAGTGCTATCCTGGCTCACCTTGAGCGCTGCCGCTGATGGGTCGTAGTTCGCAGGTATCTGCTGCAGCTGCGGCGGCGCCGAGTGAATGCCTAGCAGGTAGCCGACGCCTAGGGCGACGACCATGCCGATGATGAGCATGGGGGTTGAGAGGTCTTTCACTGCAGACCCGCTAGCTGGTCGATTACGCGCTCTAGATCAGATGACGGGCGCCCGCGCATGTTGTTGCCGATCAGGTCCCATTTGTCCTCGTCGACCTTGTGCTTTTTGAGCTGCGTGATTAGCCAGTCCTGCATCTTGCGGTTCTGTGGGTCGTAGCCTTCAGGCTTGAGGTTCTTGTCCGCTATTTTCGGTGTTTCACTGACCACCTCAACGACTTCAACGGCCTGCTCCATCTCTTCTTTGACGTAGGACCCGGATAGCTCGGCGGGGAACGCCTTCCTGAGAGCTAGGCCCTCAGCACACTTCCCGAGCATCAGGTGTGGCATCTTCCGCCACATAAAGCCTTGTGCGTCACCGGGATAGTACTGGTCCCACCTGGCACTTGCCGTATAGGCGCAGCGAATGCCGCCAACGATCTTATAGACGGTAACCGTCGCCTTTCGCGGGCTCTCTTCGTTGTCAAACACCGGATCATCATTCCCGGCATACTGGCCGGTACGGTCTGCTATCAGGCGGTAGCCGTCGATGCCGGTGGTAATCGTAACCTGGTGGGTGCCGTCTTTGTTGCGGCGCTTACTGAAGTAGATCTGCTTAGCCAGAGGATCGAGGCCCATCCGCGACGACTGATGCAGGAATAGCTGCAGCTCGTCGGTGGTCGCGTCTTTGGCGATCATCTTTTTGATGAGATCGACTTTGCTTTGGTCGAATGTGATTAGGTCTGTGCTCATCCTTTAACCCTTATGTGCGAATCTTGCTCAATTCTCGCCCAACTTAACTTCATCCCGGCCTCTAGATCGGCTTTCAGCTTCTCGTTATCGAGGACGACGAACCTGATCTCTTTGATGTATGGGTTGATCGTCGGCTCAAGCGACACGAGAGCCGGATCAATGGTTTTGTAGACCGTCTTGTCGCTAAACTCGAAATCGACTTTCACGCTCTTGGGATTTCTGTGCAAGTAGAACGACCCGCTCTCACCCTTGAACGGGATATCGGGCTTATTTTGCAGGTTATACTTGATATAACCCTTGAAACCCTTATCGAGGTTCTCGGCCGCTTTCACAGCACGCGTCACCCTCTCTCGCATCTCTTTCAAAAGAGCTATGCGGGACTTCACGGCATCTAGCATGCCGATCCAACTGTCGACCTTCGCCGCCATGCCGGTCTGCGCTTCGGCAAACCTGGCAATCAGGCCCTCGGGGATCTCGCCGTCACAAGCATCGATCTCTTGGCATATCAGTTCGACCTCTGTCGCATACCTAGATAGCGATAATCCTGTCATTTAAAACCCCGCGACCTTCTTGCCTTTACGCCCAGGCCCCGGCCTATTTGCCTTCTCCCAGTTCTCAATCAGGTTCCTAAGGACAAAGGCAATTGACATGCCCTTGGTCTTAACCGCCTTTTTGAAGCGGGTTTTAACGTCGCCTGGTACCATAAACACAATCCGTTCCTGATCATCCATTCTAGTGTCCTCCTTGTTCACATGGGGTATTGCACATTTATGGACAATAAGTCAACCACCGTTAACCGCGACATGCGTCTATTGTCACCTTTTTTTGCCGACAGAGTCGCAAAAGCGGTTGCACAGTGCCACCAACTCGGCTATCCAATCGAGGTATTCGAAGGCTATAGGTCACCTGACAGACAGGACTGGCTTTATGCCCAGGGCAGGACGCGCGAGGGTAAGATTGTGACCAAAGCGAAGGCATGGGAATCGACTCACCAGCTCGGTCTAGCCATAGATATAGCGCTTTTTATAAACGGTAAGTGGTCGTGGGATTTCGATGCGGCGAAGGTGTCTCAGTGTTTCTTAGACAACAAGCTCGAGTGGCTGGCGCCCTTTGAAATGTGCCATTTTCAGATGCTCGGTGGCATGCCGATAAAGATGGCGCGGGACATGGCGGTGAGGTACGGGCTGCAGAGTCTTTGGATGGAAATAGAGGCGAAGGTAAAGTGAAGAAAAAACAAAAAACCATGGAAATGCAGATCAAGCAAAAGGTGCGCGAGGGAAGAGCCCCTCCGTGCGCCGTCTGCGGCGCTGCGGGACTTGCCGGAGCTGATATCGGCCCCGTCTACTGCGTCTGTGGTGCGAAGTATCAGAGTTTAACGAACGCGTGGAAGTGCGCTATGCGTCGGTCGATAGAGAGCCCGGGGGTGAAGTGGTGGATATAAACTACGAGAAGCTTAGGGCCGACTATGACGAAATGGTCCGAGACCGCGATGCTTGGCGTAAGCGCGCATCGTGCCTTCGTCAGCAGTGCGAGGAGTGGAAGTATCTGGCGCTGAAGCAGCGGCGTACGGATGTTGAGATTAGGACGGGGGTTGAGTTGTGACTACGGTCAAAGGCTGGAAGGTGTTCGACGAGACATCGGAAATCGATTTAGAGGGTCGCTTCTGGAGTCGCGTGAATCGGTTAAGCCCGACTGAATGCTGGCCGTGGACGGGAAGTACTCAGCGTCAAGGCTATGGGAGGATTGAGATTAGACATATACCGATGCTAGCCCATCGTCTGTCTTACATGCTCAATATCGGATCCATTCCAGATGGTCTCGTCATAGATCATCTTTGCAACAACAAGGCGTGCGTCAACCCGACTCATCTCGAAGCGGTTACGCCTAAGGCTAACTCTATTCGCCATGCTAATAGACCACGGCAGAAGGCGCTTGGTGTATGACCCCCACCGAAGCGATCCAGAAGGCTAGGGAGATAGGCGAGAAGGCGACACCAGGACCGTGGCGCAAGACTGCGGACATCCTGAAAGGTGGCGGCTGCATTAGCACGCGGACTGAAGATCTTTTTCATTCATATGCCGTTCCGCCCACTGTCCAAACATCTCGGGATTGCGATTTCATAGCCCACGCCCGTAACGTCCACTCGCTTCTCCTCGATATAGCTGACGCTGCCGAGGGGTCTTGGGAGACTCGTGGCGGGGCTCTATATAAAGCCCTCCAAGCCTTCGCCGACTACATGGGGAAAGAGACGTGAGAGGACATTTCGGTATAGCGGTATATCGCCCAAAGAATTCGGTGAATATCGGGAGTCTCTTCCGAAGCGCTCAGCTGTTAGGTGCTAATTACCTGGCCATCATCGAGGGTCGATATAGACGACAACCATCGGACACGATGAATGCCACCAATTCGGTTCCTCTCTACCATTTCGATAGCTGGGCTAATTTTGCTGCTCATGTGCCCGACGGAGCGGTGATCATCGGAGTAGAGCTAGAAGACGACGCTCTTTTACTCGACATGTTCAAACATCCTGCTCGCGCTGTTTATCTCTTGGGCGCTGAGGACGACGGTATTCCTGATGATATTCTTGAACAGTGCCATCAGGTGGTTAAACTTCGCGGTAAGCGATCCATGAATCTTGCCGTGGCTGGATCAATAGTGATGTATTTGAGAGGCCTGGCATGACCGACCTACGCAAGATCGATGCACTGGTGGCGGAGCATGTGTTCGGACTCAGGGTAGTCACTACATCTATCGAAGCCCTCGAGGATAATACGATCTATCACCCCACAAAGGGCTGGCCTCAAATGCCAAGTGAGCTTCCCGCTTATTCCTCGTCAATATTTGATGCGTGGAAGGTTGTGGAGAAGCTAGACGACGCTGTGTCCCTGGTCTTCCTCCCTTCAGAGCATGTATGGGAAATTACATTCGGGGAGCCGCCGAATGATTTTGGCTATGCCTGGAATGAGTCTGCCCCCCTAGCAATCTGCCTCGCCGCCCTCAAGAGCAAGGGGGTCTCGTATGAGTGACGTGAAGCCGATCAGTGATGAACTTCTCTCGAACTTTGATTCTCATTGGAAAGAGTGGGAGGTCAATAAAGATTCAGAAGGCGGTCCATGGGCACTAATGGGTTTGGGGATGGGTATTAGCGCTCACTATCCATCAATCCGCGAACGCCTCCGCATCGCCGAGACTCCTTATTGCCTGGGGGTTGAGACGATCACGAGGTTGGCTAATGAGGGTCAACTGATAGCCGCTGGTCATGCTTTCATCGCGGCATCAGATCTCTATAAAAAAAATCCGTATGAGAAGCTCAAGCTAGCCGACGCCATAGTCAAGGCAGCTGCCTCCGTCCTATCTGAGGATGGCGTGCGTGAGCAGCTGAGCTGTTACGTTCAGGGGATAGAGCTTATGAATCTGATTGGGATGTACCATGCCGCAACCAGTGGGGAGGGTATTTGAAAGGGCTACTAGGTGTATTAGAGCGTTATTGGTCAAAAGTTGACCGATCTGGCGACTGCTGGATTTGGCTCGGTAATACAGGTGGCAAGGGCCATGAAAAGGGTGAGGGTTACGGATATTTCCATCATATGGGTAAGAATTATCGAGCCCATCGTGTTGCTGTCTTACTTGATGGTCGGAAAATCCCCGATGGTCTAGTTATCGATCATCTTTGCCGTAACCGACTCTGCGTGAATCCACGTCATTTAGACATCGTAACAATGAAAGAAAATACCGCGCGCGGCGATTTTCCTGCGCTGCGTCAATCCTGGATAAAGCCCTATTGTCCGAAAGGACATGAGTTTACACCGGAGAATACTTATCGCTGCCCCAAACGGGGCTATCGCAGCTGTCGCGAATGCAAACGTATCGTATCTCGCAAACCCCGTCCAAATAGAGTGAAGAAGAAATGACCGACCAACCCGCACGCTCCACTGACGACATGAGACTGCCAAGCGGAATGACCTGTCGTCATTGCGCACACTTTCTAAGATGTGTCGCCTTGTTCGGCTGCGAGGCCACAAACATTGAGTGTGATTGGGCTCCGTCTAGATTCACAGAGAAGAGGCCTTCCAATGTCTGACCAACTCGCACGCTTCGCTGAGCTGATGGGTAAGCATCCGCCTCTTAAGTGGGATACATACACCTGCGAATGCTGCTCCTATCTAGTCACTCCAGAACATTATGTAGTTCAGGGTCAGCCAGCGCTAGCTCCTGACTTAGCCAAAGCCATCTGCGCCGCAGTCAACACCTCGGATGCTTTCGTGCGGGTGGCGAAAGCGGCTAAGACCGCTGCGTATGCTATGGGCGGAAGCATGGGGCCTATTATTGGGCTTAAAGAGGCTCTCGCCGACCTCGAAAAGGCCCTTGCTGAGGAGATGGGATGAGTACCGTAGAGGTTCCAGTCGTGCTACTCGCCATGCTTGTGGGCTACGTCGCGAATGACTTGTTCAAGATCTTTCTGGACACATGGAGACGGCGGCATGACTAAGCACGAATTGTCGGACGAGTTGAGGAAGCTATCGGACGTGGAAGTCCATAAGTTGTACTCCGGTTTCGGCTGGATAGAAGAGGCACAAGATGCCCTACGTCGGGCCGCCGATGCCCTAGATCAATTGTGGGTTGATTTCCTAGCGCTCAATGATCACTACGCCTCTGTATGCGGAAACCAGGCCGAACTGGATGAAGAGTTTGATGATGCGAAGGATCGTGCCGAGAAGGCGGAGGCTCGGGTGGAGGACTTAGCAATGCTCCTTAGGCGATTGCTAGCCTGTGAAAAGTCATCGGACCTGAATGGAAGGACAGTGGCCAATCAAGCGTGGGACTATTTGAAACGGCACGACCTTGAAGGCAAACCAATGCGCCAAGCCCTCGAGGAGACAGAGCCATGAACAATACAATCATTCTACCGGCACATCTCTTCCAGCCCGAAATGACGGTTCAGTGGGATTCAAAATGTCCAGATGCTAACGCCTATCTTATTGATGCCGATGGTAGAGTGCATTGCTTCTCGTACATGGGACGCATCCCTCGTCCTGGCGATCCGGGTTACGTTCCGGCCGAATGCCCCACCTGCGACGGCTCAGGCCTCGTCGTCGTCACGAACCAGGCCACAGGAGAGCCAGAGCATGACACGTGCCTCGACTGTACCCCATGGGTATAATGCGATCTGCCCTGTATGTAACAAAAGATACGTGGCCCCTCTTGATATGGGCGGCTATATTACTGTGCGGTGCTGTGGGACTTGCCCTGAGCCCGTAAGAGTAGACGTGATGCCCGCGCCAAAAGAAGACCGCCGCCGCCGAGCACACAGGAGACGAAAACGTGATCTTTCAATTAAGCTTGCCCCACAGTGCGATTGAGTGGCTGCTGGCATTTCTCTTTGTTCTGATGTGCGGTTTCGCGTGGCATTTCGGGGCGAAGCTAGCTGGCAAGATCGGCTAACGCTTAAACAGCGTCAACGTCGACCCACACGGGCAGTCAAACCAAAGGGCTGCCCGTTTGCAGATCAGGCCTACCGTCGGCAACTCCCTGTGCAGGGTCCCGCACACGCCACACGTCTTCTCACGTGGCAGCGGGAAGCCCATAGGCAGCTCTTGGAAGTTATTCCAGTTCTTCATTTCGCAGCCATCTGAGCGTTGTAGTGGTCCATAGCCTTGTCGTCACTCACTGCAGCGGTCACGCCCAGGACAGCGGCGGTAGGGGCGATGATGGCGGCCTGGCTGGAGAGGACGGCGATAAGCATCGGGATGATAAACATAGTAGCTTGTCTCCTGTTTGTTATATACACTTAACGGCAATGTACATTGCAAACTAAAGAGACCGGTAAAATAGCTGTCGTTTCGCCGATGTCTAGCCCTATTTAATGTCTAACGCCAGAGACGGTGTCTAAACTTTAGACGCCTAGAATAGGCCAAAGTCCTCGTCGCTGCGCGGAGGGGCGACACTAGCAGGCACCTCATCCCCCTTCAGGTACTTCTTTCTGATCCGCTCAAATACAGTGAGCTGCTTCTCTGATAGCCGCTTTTGTTTCTTCACCGACTCGACAAACCCCCTCTCCCACTCAGAGAGGTCGCCGCTTAAGAGGAGGACGCAGATGCCTTGCATGTCGGCGCGGGCTTCCGTCTTCTCCGGCGACTCGCCCCAACTCAGGAACCGTAGGCAGTCTTTGCAAATGACCTTGATCGCATGAGGTCCAAACGGGCCGTCTAGCTTTGCTTGCCGCTCATGGGCGCAAACTTCATTTTCCAAGTGTTCTCCTCCCGTACTCGGCTATTAAAAGAGCTTCCACAATCCCGAGGTGGGGCTTCTTACCTTTAGATCCTTCGGGTACCAGCGACACGCCGGGAAATAAGCGTTGAGCAGCTTCGATACTTCGCGTCTTCGTATCGCCGTCCTTCGTGCCCGCGTGGATCACCTTTGTCCAGGTACGCGGCGGGACGAGCGTGTGCGGTATCTTGTAGGCCACGAGCACGCCGAGCAGCTCTCCGAAGTGCGTGCCGTAGTTGAATGCGGATGCGATTCCCTGCTTGGGGAATGACTGCGCCTTCTCGATAAAGACGTGAAGATCGCCGTGGTCGAGAAGGAGAGCGGCGAATTCCTGGATGCTGGGCATCGCTACGACGTCGATCGAGTCTTTACGTAGGAAGGCTAGCCCACCTGTTAAGCCCGGGTCGCAGCCTACAACCGTCACCATTATGCCGACCTCTTCTTTCTCAACTTGTCTATCAGAATTGTGCGCGCTGCCTCGGTTATGGTGACCGCGTTCAGTTCAGCTTGTTTTACAAGGCCATCGTGAATGTCCTGGGGGATCCGGAGGTATAGGACTTGCGTATTTTTAATAGGTCGCTTCTTGCTCTTCGCAGTTGACGCCAAAACGAGTTCTCCCTAAGTTAGAGTACCTGTCTCCCGACATTATGTGTGTGAGGAACGACTGTCAATGATTTCGTATCACCCGAAAAAAACGGGTGACGCTTGGGTTTTTGCACGCGATTTCAAAGTTGCAAATACATCCGACGTCGAGCGTATCGCACGCGGCATCTCGTCGCACGTGTGGAGTCCGTGCATATGGACAGACGGCGTCAGGAAGGAAGCAAACTTCGTCGAGTCGCACTGGTGTGTGCTGGACTTCGACAGCGGGGAAATGTCACTAAAAGAGGCCGAAAACATCTTCTGCGACATGGTGCATGTTATCGGTACGACGAAGAGCCACCAGGTGCAAAAGGGCGACACACCTGCGTGCGACCGCTTCCGCGTGCTGCTTGCCTTTGAACAACCGATTACGGTCCTGCGAGACTACCGCTACACCATGCAGGCCGTCCTCAACCGCTACCCCGCCGACCAAAGCCCGAAGGATGGAGCACGGTTTTTCTTCCCGTGCAAAGACATCGTATCGGTGTCAACCGATGGCTACCGCGAGGCGGTACTACCTGCACCGGAACACTTCGAGCGCCCAAACCTCAAGCGGTTCGAGGCCTACCAGAAGGCAGGTGTCATCCCGCCGAAGGCCCGGGCAGCACTTACCAATATCGTGCCCCCGGGCGTGCGGAATACGACGTGGTACGGCATAGCCAAAGACCTTTTTAGAACAGGCCTCGACAAGGACCGGGTCATGTCGCTGATAGTGACCAGCCCAACCTACGAGGGGCGCGTGTCGCCGGATCTAGCCCGCGAGATCGACCTGTGTGTGAGCAACGGGATCAAAGCTGCAATGAAGGAGGACCTGAGATGAGCGAAGAGAAGAAAGATGCCCCGCCCCCTGCCAAGGTTACGAGGCTTCAAGATCACCGGCACAAGAAAGCAGAAAAGGAAGTGAAGCTTAAGACGGCCGAACTATACCTAGCCTTGGCCGATGCCGTCAACCGTTCGCCGCTCTCCATCCTTCCCCCCTTCCCCCACACCTATTACGTGGTCGAGCAGGTAGGAGGCGTCCGTGTAGTGGCCGTGCCGAGAGAGGACGGGAGCCTAGAGACGGTCATCCCCGAGATGGTCGTCAACTCGCTGATGCGCTACATGGCGACGACGCTTGCCGGGAGACCCGAGTTTGCCATGACCCACCGACAGGGGGTTGAGGCCGTAGCCACCTGGATGGCGGTAACCGACCCCCTGAAGGACGTCCCCTATACCCGCTGGCTCTCGGAGCGGGGCCACTGTTGGCGGCGCATCCCCTTTGATCTAGTCCCCAACCCCGAGGGCTCGCTTACCCCCACGTGGGACGGGCTGCTGTCGCGGGTGAGTGACCAGGCCGCTCTCAAGTCGCTCGTCGTCTGGATAGGGTCCCTCTTCTTTAAGGAGAGCTACCGCCAGCAATATGTATGGATCTACGGGTCGGGGGGTAATGGCAAGGGAGCTATCACCCGATTCCTCCATAAGGTCTTTGGAGGGGCTGCCCACTTCTTAAGTAATATCCCCCGCGAACCCAACCAGTTTTGGACGGCTCAGCTACTAGACAGGCGTCTGGTGGTTGTGCCCGACTGCGAGAACGCCAAATTCCCCTCCTCAGGCCTCTTCAAGACCCTCTCGGGCGACGACCCTATCACGATCGAGAGGAAGCGTGAGGCGCCGTTTACGGCCGTCCTAGACGGGAAGTTCCTCTTCACCTCAAACCGCATGCCAGAGGTGAGCTCGGAGGCGGCCGACATCCGCCGGGCAATCTTTGTCGAGCTCGGGGGAGGGGGCACCTGGGACGCTGACTTTGAGAAGAAGCTATGGGCCGAAGGGGGCGCTTTCCTCTGGGACTGTATCACTGCCTACCAGGCCGTCTGCCCCGACCACTGCCCGATACCTGTTGGGGACAATGAGAACCTGCTTGGCTGGGTGTCGTCGATTGAAGAGACGGAGGAGGTTATCTTTGATAAGTGGTTCGAGATCTCCCCCGATGACTTTGTCGTACCGGGCGACATGAAGGGCATCTTAGATATCGAATGGCCCCACAGGCGGAAGCCACAGATGGCGTTCCTGGAATGGCTCCGACGCAAACATGGTGTGTATAAAATAAGAGCGCGTGTTGAGTTCGACGGTCGGCAGAACCGGTATCAGGGCATCAAGATGAAAATTCCGCTCTCATCTGCCAAAAGATCGTTTTACGACCCTCAGGAGTGAGCTTGGTCACACCTGGGCTCGAAGTTGGTCCCAGGTGTCTTTAGCCTCTAAGTTGCTGTTTTATATATGTAGGTCTTATATGGTCATACTGGTCATAGGTAATTAATACATGACAAAAGAGAAAAACGAGATATGAAATACACACTCCAGTGCGTCAATAGGGTGGTCACCCTTTACGGGTGGACAGACGTGACCAGGCGCTGTTTTTAAAACTACCCATAACCGTTTATCCACACCCTTTTGCCCTGTGGATAACTATCAGGGTTGACCGACCCGGCGGATCCAGGTTACTCATGTGAGATGGATCTCATCCTCGTCGCACTCGCCTTGGTTACCGCCGCCTTCTCCGCAGGAACGGTGGTAGCCGACTGGCGGCTAAGGCGGCGAGAGGTCCTCAAGCTCGAGGCGGCTAAGGCCGATCTCATCAAGACGACGGCTGAGATAGCCGAGGCCCACAACGGCCTAGCGAAGCAGGTCCTCAGCCTCCAGGAACAGATCAACAGCCACGAGCTACGGCTTGGGCTCACGACGCAGAAGAAGGCTCCATCCCAATGGACGAGCGCTCCAGGTTAGTCCCCCTCTCGTCGCTGACGCTTGACCCAGTCAATGCGAGGCGGCACCCCGAGCGGAACATGGAGGCGATCAAGGGATCACTTGCCCGCTTCGGGCAGCAGAAGCCCATCGTCGTCACCCCAGGCGGGGTTGTCGTCGCCGGAAACGGCACTCTGATCGCTGCCCGTGCCCTAGGGTGGGCCGACATCGTCGTCGTCGAGACGCCCCTCACAGGGGCCGATTTGACCGCCTTCGCTTTGGCCGACAACCGCACCTCCGAGCTCGCCGAGTGGGATCCGGACGTCATCGGACCGACGCTCAAGTCGCTCCAGGATATGGACTTCGATATTGGCTCGATCGGCTTTGACCAGGACTTCCTGACGGCCCATACACCCGAGGTAGTCGAGGGGGGGCTGACCGACCCCGACTCTGTCCCTGAGAACGTCGATACGCGGTGCAAACCAGGGGACCTTTGGGTGCTGGGGAATCACCGGCTGCTCTGTGGCGACTCGACGAACGTACAGCATGTCGAGCGGCTGATGGGGGGCGAGAAGGCGGACCTCTGCGTTACCGACCCTCCATATAATATTAACTATATTGGCAAGACCAAGGACGCTCTCAAGATAGCTAACGACAATATGAGCGCCGACGATTTCCGGGACTTCTGTCGTGGATTCGTCGGTTGTATAGCCGCGTCGGTGACCGGTTGCATATATGTCTTCGGGCCGCCAGGGCCGGATGGACGCATAATGTTTACCGTTCTTGACGAGGCCTTTCATCATTCTGCAACGATAGTCTGGAACAAGGATCGCTTTGTTCTGGGGCGGGCTAAGTATCACAGCAAGTACGAGCCATGCTGGTTTGGATGGAATGGCGATGGGACTAACTTCGTCGACGATCGAACGCTGACTAACGTTTGGGACTTCCCAAGACCGTCTGCCAGCGAGTTGCACCCGACCATGAAACCAGTTGAGCTTATCGAGAACGCGATCGGTCACGCCTCGAAGCGCGGCCAGGGAGTTCTCGACCTTTTCCTAGGTTCAGGCACTACCCTCATCGCCTGCGAGAAGACCGGTCGTCGCTGCTTTGGCATGGAGCTAGATCCGAAGTACTGCGACGTGATCCTGGCCAGGTGGGAGGCCTTCACGGGCAAGCAGGCAACCCTGCATCCAGGCGACGGTGCAGGCAATGGCTAATAAGAGGCCAAATCCTCCCCCCATCCACTCCCGATTCAAGCCGGGCCAGTCGGGAAACCCATCCGGCAAGCCCAAGGGCCTCCTGTCTACCGACGAGATCGCCTCGCTGATGGCTAAATTCTGCCGCCTTACCCGCGACGAGCTCCAGGGCATTGTCCAGGACCCGAAGTCCTCCATGATCGAGATCACAGTGGCTTCTATCCTAGCTAAGGCTGCGAAGGACGGGGACTATTCGCGCCTAGAGTTCCTGTTGACGCGTAGCATCGGCAAGGTTAAGGACGTCGTTGCTCATGAGCATGTCGACGTCGTTGAGCGGCTCAAAGACGTGCCTAAGGAGACGCTGATCTCGTTTCTGAAAGAGAGGGTGAGGGCGTGAAGTTTGTCTTAGATGAAGACAACGAGATGAGTGTGCAGATTGTTATAAACGGGCACTTATGCAGGCATAAGCTGCCTCAAGACTACTTCCTGAATTATAGTCCTAGTCAGCAGAAAGAGTGTCTTAATCTCATCGTCAATACGATGCACCTGAGTGTCTTAATCTCATCGTCAATGCGATGCACCTCGTGAACTCACGCGATGATTGACCCCCGCTGGCTATTCTTCGCCTTCGTGCCGCTGTTTGCCTGCCAGGCCCTGCCGCGCGAGCCTAAGCCTAAGTCGATCTGCCCTGATATCGACAAGCTCGAGAAAAGGCTTGTTGCAATTGAAACCGCACTGGCACTATTGAACACCACGCCGAGGAATGATGGCTTTGTGTGTATGCCGGAGGATCGAGATTAGTGGCCATCCCAGTTCCCCCACCTGTCCACCTCGACCTGATGCCCGGCACGCTGATCACGTGCCCAAACTGCTCGGCGGATATCGCCAGGCTCAAAGAGTCGCTGCGTCTCGGTGCAGTAATGGACCCGAGCCTGTTCGACATGTTGCAGCCCGGGCAAGGTGAAGGTGATATGGTTTGCCGCGTCTGCTCGACGCCGTTCAAGCATTCGCTCACCGGTTCGCTCCACACAAGCGAGGGTTGGCAGCCGCCGCTTCCGCGGCCTGAGCCATTTCGGGGATGACAGGCTAGCGCCTTAGTCGATACCATGATCCAAACTCGAGGATCATGATGACCTATCAAGACTTGCCCGCGACTGGCAGCCGCTTTTGGCGTGACGCTGTTGCCAACTTCGCCGCCCTCCCAGCACGCGGCATCTCGCCAGGCGAATGTCGCCTCGCCATAGACACCAGGATCATTTATGAGTGGAACGGCACATCGTGGCAAGCCATCGCTAACGGTGCTCAGGGAGACGCATTAGCAGCGACAGTGGCCGGATTCACATCAGGTGCTGTCGTCATAGCCGGTGGCGGCACGCTGACTCAAGATCCTACAAAGCTGTTCTGGGATATCGCCAGTGCTCGTCTCGGTGTCGGCACGAACAATCCGCAGTACCCGCTAGACGTTCTCGCTAACAATACGTACCCATCTGGTGATCCGTCTAACGCCAACCTAGCACTAGCATATGGGCTTGCCCTTAACGGGTATCCGACCGGCAGCTATACCTACCAGTATAGGGTCTACGCCTATAAGACGGTCAGTGGGACCAAGTACTATTCCGCTGTTCCCTCGACCACCAGCAGCCTGACCGACAACGGGGGCATGGTAACTGCCCCGACCTCAGCACTCAATGCGAACATCAACTATGGTGGTAGCGGCTATACGGCCAGCGGCAACACGTGGACCTTCGATATCTGGACTAAGGTCACCAATGCGAACGGCGTAGATGTCTGGAGTCAAACGCCAGGCACATCGACGGTGATGGACGACGGGTCTTTCGCTAACTACTCCATCGACATTAACTGGGTCGGGACTACACCGATGTTTGTTGATGCCATCCTGGTTAGGAATGGCTCTGACTATATCCAGTTTGGCGGTCCGGTTACCTCGTTCAATGACACCAACTCTGGCTGGTCCTTTGGCGGCTTCGGCCCACCGTCTCCCCTCCTGATCCCAGATACAGTCCAGCCAATTATCAGTTGGACTGCCGATCCCGTCATCACGCCAGACGGCTATATCGTGCTGAAATATAGTACGCAAAGCGGCTTCAACTTTGATTACTACTACGACACAATGAGCACAGGCACATCGCTAGCGGACACCAATACATTCGTCTGGACGGCAAGTCCCACGATTACACCAAACGCTCAACTAGGCGATGCCTTGCGCGTGCAGGGTAACGTCGGATTCTACGACGCCACACCGGTACCCCAATACGTGCCGACCGGAGCTGGTGGGTTTACTCCGAACTTCGGCTCAGTCGTATACGACATATCGACCTGGACCGGTGGGATAGGGACTACCGCCTACAAGTTCGATGAGATCGTAGAGGCGCTGAAGCTCGTGGGGATCGTGGCTCTATGAGCACACTTCAAAACCTACCACCTGGCCCTAGCAAATACTGGAGCAATGCGGTTGCTAACGCGGCTCTATTGCCGGCGAGCGGTGCGGCGATTGGTGAGTGTCGATTAACTATCGATACTAAACGCATCTACGAATGGAACGGTACGGCCTGGGTTGTGATCGGTAGCGGTAGCGGGGGCGACGTACTGGCAGCCAACGTTGCCGCTATTACATCAAATGCCGTAGTCTTCGCGGCTTCGGCGTCGCTGAGCGGCGACTATGCGAATCTCTTCTGGGTCCCCTCGACACATAGCGGCGGGGTTGCAACGGGCGGCATATCGTCGGGCACATGGTACGTCAGCTCCGCCAGATTCAACGGCAACATCGGCCTTTACGGAAGAACCCCAACGCCTCAATATGCCCCGACCGGAGCAAGCGGCTTTACTCAGAACCCTTCGGCTGTGCCGGCTTACGACACGTCGACTAGTAGTGGCGGCCTCGGCTCGTCCCAAGTAGGGTGGGGCGATGTTGTCAAAGCGCTGAAGCTCAATGGCATACTGCGGATGTGAGCATATGAATCTCGATGTGATCAAAGCCAGGCTAGGCTCACTGTCTAAAGTGGTCCGTCGCAAGATTGCGAACGTGAGTCCGGCGGCGCGAGGTTCAGCTAATACTGATGGGATGTTCACGCGCGCAGGCCAAGAGTCTATTAGCCGATGACTGACCTCGCCGCTATCCACAGCGACCTCGACATGCCTGCGCGCCACCGCATGTGGCTTGACGGCGAGCTGTCGTGGAAGATCTGGCTGCAGCAGGAGCCGATCTACGAGGGTATTCGCTCCGTTGCCTCATCGGCCCCCGTCGAAGAGATCGTCGTGCTCTGCGCGCGTCAGTTCGGGAAGTCGCATCTCGGTGTGATCCTCGCCGTCGAAGACTGCATCCGCTATCCCGATTGCTGCATTCTGATCGTCGGTCCGACACTGAAGCAGGCCCGTGAGATCGTGACGCCGAGGATCAACAAGATCCGCCAAGACGCTCCGCCGGGCCTGATCCGGCCATCGAAGTCAGAAGGCAAATGGTACATCGGCTCATCCGAGTTAGTCATCGGCGGCTTCGACCAAAACAGCTCGAGCCAGCGCGGTAAGACGGTGCAGAACATCTACATCGAGGAGGTGGTTGACTCCAATCCTGATGATTACATAGAGTCGCTTAGATCTGACCTTGGTCCCGCGCTGACGCATTCCAAGGGCGGCAAGATGATCTACTTAACGACGTTGCCGAAGATTCCAGACCACCCGTTCATCATCGACACTATGGTAAGGGCAGAACTCAATGGCGTCCTCTACTCCTACACGATTGACGACAATAAGCAGCTATCCCCTGAGCAGTATGACGCATGCGTACGCCGTGCTGGAGGCCGCTCGACAGTCGATTTTAGACGCGAGTACCTCAACGAAATCGTCCGAGACGCCAGTATCGTCGTCGTCCCAGATTTCGCTGCCGAGCGACACGTCAAGGCCTCACACTTCCCGGCTGCTGCGTCCGCGCAAACAACCATCGACTGGGGCGGAGTCAGAGACTACACCGTAGCCTTGCTGCACTGGTATGACTACGTCAGAAACAAGCTCGTAATCTTTGACGAGAGATGGTTCCCCCACAATACACCAACTAGTGTAATCACGGCGGCCGTCCTAGAGATGGAGTCAAAGCTCCCAGAGGGCGACATCAAGCACGTGAAGCGCGTTGCCGATGCCCCCGGTCAGCTGATGGTTGACCTGACTCAGGCGGGTTTCTCAATCACGGCTCCGCCCAAAGACGACTGGATTGCCGCAGTCAACAACATGGCCGTGCA
>OFSE01000180.1_pt1 | contig 21830 bp, 17 predicted proteins | sample 1543261 | NCBI WGS metagenome assembly OFSE01 (sample SAMN07774225, study PRJEB24372) | wastewater metagenome | isolation source: Exp Tend VB 50WW | collected 2016-02 | reverse complement strand
TAACATTGTAGACCGACTTTAGCGCCTTTTTTGCGCTGTTTAAGCTTTAGTGCGCGCTCAGTGGGAAGCTAAATCACCCCAAATTTCTTGCAAACGAGCGTCTCTACGGCAGCTTGTACGATAAAACTTGTAGCGAACCGGATTTTTCTTGTAGTAATCCTGATGGTACTCTTCAGCGGGATAAAAGGCACCTGCAAGCACAATTTCAGTGACGATTGGATCTTTGAAGGGCTTGGATTTTTCGAGTGCTGCTTTTGAAGCTAAGGCACTTTTTAGTTGTGCTTCGTTGTGGGCAAAAATGACAGTTCTATACGGGGAACCTCGATCACAAAATTGTTGATCTTTAGTCGTTGGGTCGATCGAGTGCCAGTAATAATCGAGCAATTTTTCGTAGGTAACTTTGCTGGGGTCATAAACAATTTCAACCGCCTCAGCATGGCCTGTCGTATGTGACGAGACTTGCTCGTAACTTGGGTTAATTGTTTTGCCGCCAGTGTAACCAGAGGTTGTTGATATCACACCAGGCACCTTATCAAAGTCTGACTCGACACACCAAAAGCAACCACCAGCAAAAGTCGCTTTTGCCGTAGTCGGCGTAGTGGCGGGGGCGGGTTTCGCACTAGGCGCCTGCGCACTAACGAATGTGCTAAAGCCGATTGCAAAGGCGAACGAAACCAATTTTATGCATTTGGCTAAAAGATTTTTTCTGTTCATGCGGCACTCACAAATTTCAATGCAACACCATTATTGCAGTAGCGCTTTCCAGTTGGTGCTGGGCCATCATTAAAGACATGACCTTGATGTCCTTCGCAGCGCGCGCAATGGTACTCGGTGCGTGGTAGAAACAATTTATAGTCAGTTTTAGTTTGCACGGCACCAGGAATTGTGTCGAAAAAACTCGGCCAACCCGTGCCGCTGTCATATTTCAAGTTCGACGTGAAAAGCGGGAGATCGCAGCCAGCGCAATGGAATGTACCTTTTCGCTTTTCCATATTTAAGGGGCTGGTATGGGGATGCTCTGTATCTTCTTTGCGTAGAACACTATATTGTTGCGGCGTCAGGCGTTTTTGCCATTCCGCATCGCTGAGGCGCAAAGGAACGATAGCGTTTGAAGGGGGTGTTTTTGTTTCGCCGGCAGCACTTGCCTGCTTTGCAAGAAAAAGGCCGCCAAAAATGGCCATAAATTGACGTCGCATCATTGTTCAACTCTTTGGTAGTGGGGGTGCTTATCTGTCGTTTTTGCACCTAAAGTCCTTACAGTTATGGCGTCGATTGTATAAAAGCAAAAAGGAGCCAGAGGCTCCTTTTTGTATCGCAGCATGTTGAATGCTTAGAATTTGTGACGCATACCGATCTGGAAAGTACGGCTCTTACCACCTGGATTCAATGTGTATCCACCTGGTGCGCTAGCAGCGCCAGCAGCATATTGTCCAAGTTTTGAATTGTCGATATAAGAGCCGACTACATAAATATCGGTGCGCTTTGATAAGAAATGGTCATAGCCAATTGCGTACTGTGTTGGATCAGAATCAGTCGCAAGCTTGTCATTGGTATAACTAATAGACGCCATCAACTTGCCACTTCCCAATTTGTACTGAAGACCGCCAGTATAGCTGTCAGCATTCAATTGGAAGTTTTGGCGTAAATTTGCCTCAAATGTGCCGCGTAGTGCTGTACGCAAGGCTAATGGTTGCGCTGCCAAAGTGGGTGCAATTGCCGCATCCCAAACTTGCGCCAAAATTAACGGTACAACAACTGAGTTTGTGTTTCTCATATTCAAGTATCCAGCGTAAAACTTGAATGAGTCAACTTCGTATGAGCCACCAGCGACAGTCGAAATCAATCCGGCGTTGCCCACTTGGTCTTGACCATTTGCGTAGCCAATACCTAAATCAAAGCCATTGGCTTTGTACTTGATGTGTCCAGAGTAGAAACGTTTGTCGAGACCCAAATAACCAGAATTCTTCAAGCCATACATCAAAGCCAAGGAGAAGCCGCTTGGGTGAACAATACGGTATTGAACGGATTGGTCTGAGCGAATGGCGATACCTGTTGTGATGAAGCCGCCAGTACCGAACGCGACCGAGCCCCAGCTACCTGCAGTACCTACTTCAAAAGTATCAGAAGCAGCTAATACTTCATAGGCAGGCGTGTATTGGCGACCAAGAATAATCGCACCGACAGGTGTGATCAAACCAACGCTTGCTGTACGATCAAAAATATTACGATTTGGATTAACCAAGCTGCCAGCAGCAGCGGTTCTCAAACCAAGACGAGTACCAGCAAGCAAGCCGGCTGCTGGCGCTGCAATTGCTGCCGCTGTACGGGCATTTACGTCGGCGATACCGGTTGGGCTAGCAATGTATGCAGCAGCAGCAGCGGCTGCGGCGGCTGGAGATGCGCCTGCGGCGGTCGCTTGAGCGACAACACCAGCTGAAACGGCTGCTCTAACTGTTGGCAAAGTTGCGGCTGTAAATACAGGAGCAAACGTTAAGCCTTGAGTGAAAATGAAATTTTCATTACGGCCGAGGTTGCCAGTTGTGTTGCTACCAGTGTCGAGTTCAACGCGAGCTTCTAAATTGAAGATTGCTTTGAAACCGTTGCCGATATCTTCCACACCCCTAAAGCCAAGACGTGAGCCTTCAGCAATGCCGCTCACCAGACGAGTGCGGGTGCCTTCGCCATTGTTCGTAATGTGGAGACCAGCATCGGCAATACCGTAAATGGTAATGCTTGATTGTGCTAGAACTGGTGCTGCGAAGCAGGCACCGATCAACCCGGCTAATAATTTAGTTTTCATTTAAGTGTCTCGTAAAGTAGCTTTTTTGGATAAAAGAACGTCCGTACTTTTGTACTTCCAATAATATGCCTGTAATTAAAACCCTTGCATAGCGAAGTAGTTCTTTCCATGAGAATTTCTGTATTTGGTGTTGTAAAGAAGACGCAAAAAACAAACTCGAAGAAATCCTCAAAAAAATGCGTTGACGAGCTGATTATTTATTTACTCTATATGTTCAACAAGTAACTGAATTTTTGTGATGCCTTTGAATTCGTTCGCATCTAGGCGAAATGCGACTTTGGCTGATCCCGCTAACGAGTCGGTATGCCCAAACCATATTGCGTCGTAACGTTCGCCCGCTTTTTCAAGTACTAACTTGGAGTGGCGTTCTTTTAATATGCGCTGCGAAACAATTTTAAACTCGTCACAAAACACGGGTGGCGCAAAGCCTTGACCCCAGACTTGGCTGTCCATTAAATCGATGAAGTCCGTTGTGAAATAGGCAGTTTCCAGTGCGCCGTCGGTTTCAATGATGCGTTCTAATTGCTCTTTGTTTAACCATTCTTTGCCCACTTCTTCAAACGCGGTTTGAAAGGCGGCGAAATTCTCGGCTTGAATTGTGAGTCCTGCTGCCATGGCATGTCCGCCGAATTTCTCTATCAACGTAGGTGCGTGTTTTGAGACCAAGTCCAAGGCGTCACGCAGATGAAAGCCAGGAATAGATCGGCCAGACCCTTTCATTAATCCATCGCCACCCGGCGCAAATGTGATGGTTGGGCGGTAAAACTTGTCTTTTAGACGAGAAGCCACGATACCGATGACGCCTTGGTGCCATTCTGGGTCAAACACCGTAATGGTATTGCTCGTCGTGCTCTTAAAATCATCTAAATGCAGTAATGCTGCATCTTGCATATCCCGCTCAATCTCTTTTCGGCTTGCATTGATATGATTGAGCTCTTGCGCTATTTGCCAAGCGCGCCCTTCATCGTCGGTGGTTAAACATTCAATACCCAATGCCATATCCGCTAAGCGACCAGCAGCGTTAAGGCGCGGTCCAATGGCGAAGCCAAGATCAAACGGACTGGCGTTTCGGGGCTCTCTTCCTGCTACGCGAAACAATGCGGCAATACCTGCATTCATCCGGCCAGCCCGCATCCTTTGTAATCCTTGTGCTACCAAAATGCGGTTATTCGCATCAAGTTTGACGACGTCGGCGACTGTTCCTAAGGCTACTAAATCTAGCAGCGTATCGAGTTTCGGTTGGGAAATTTGATCGAACACGCCACGTCGTCGCAATTCAGCGCGCAGCGCCAATAAGACATAAAACATGACGCCGACACCGGCTAAATTCTTGCTGGGGAACGTACAAGCGGTTTGGTTTGGATTAACGATCACGCTTGCCGTGGGTAGGGACTCGGCCGGGAGGTGATGGTCGGTAATTAATACTTTCACGCCGTTCGCGTTCGCGGCCGCAACGCCCTCTATGCTAGCTATGCCATTGTCCACGGTGACAATGATATCGGGTGATTTTTCCTTAATTGTCAGCGCGACGATTTCTGGTGTTAATCCATAGCCATATTCGAAGCGATTCGGCACGATATAGTCCACATCGGCACCCATCATACGCAGGCCGCGCAAGCCCACCGCGCACGCTGTTGCGCCGTCGCAATCGTAATCGGCAACGATCACCAAACGCTGTTTTTGGGCAATTGCATCGGCAAGAAAACTGGCAGCGGCAAGATTATTGTGCAATTCATTCGGCGCAATTAGCGCGCTTAAATCGCGCTTTAATTCATGCTCGCTTTCAACGCCGCGCGCTGCATATAAACGAGCCAGAACCGGATGCAGTCCGGATTGCCGCAGCATTTCTGATTGTCGAAACGAATACGGACGAACGGCGATTCTGGTCATGGTGTGACGAGTGAGAAGAGGGGAGTTATGTCCGGCTTGCGCCAAAACTTCCAGCGATGCAAAGGGTCAGCGGCAAAACAGGCGATTTGTGTGGCGTCGCTTGCAATGAGTTGGAAGGACGTCACTAGCCCGTCCTGTGCCGCGCCATGCAGTTCTTTAAATACGGTCTGATCAAGACCCTGCAATCGTTCAAGCCATTGGCCCCAGTCACTATTGATACTGGGTTCAATTAATGCGTCGCAAAATAATTGCCTAGGCGCTTTTGGGTCTTGTTTTGCGTTCGCTCCCGCTTGATGCTGAGCGAAAAGCGTCGTATCAGTTTCCACAAAGGTCCAATCTGGACATGGTTTTAACTCACCACTGCCCGCTTCCAACCATACCGAATTTACAGTTATCTGCCCAGCCTCTTCGCGTTCTTGGTTAACTTTGTGCGCGAACCACGCCATTTGTATTTCGTTTTGTAAGCGACGCCATGCAGAGGCAGGTGCGCCTTTAGCCATCCAAATGTCAATATTTCTTCCGCAAGCCATATCCTTTGATACGGTTTCCATCGACTTCCAATCGTCCGCGCGCAGAAACCAGGTTTTCGCGTCGCCAAACACCAAAGTTTTGCCCGCTTCTTGGCAAAGTGCCGATGCCGTTTCAAACAGACTTAAGGATTCATTTGGGCTGATGTCTGTGCGGCGTTGGTCGATCAGGACTAGATGGTCATTTGCGACATGAAAATGCACAGGATAAAGCGTGAACCAAAAACCACTGGTCGGCAAAAGGCCGAATTTTTGCATTTGGTTGTGAGTGCCAATGCGGTCAAATTGTTGATTAAACGGGGTTGCGGTTTTTGCTGAATTTTTCTGCTTTGCCAAGGAGATTTGCCCAGTAAGGTAAATTTCATGCGGCAAATGCTGGGAAAATGCCTCAAAATTCTGCCTTACTGCGCTGCGTGTTCGTTTCATCAGTTGTGCAAGGTAAGGTGCTTTAAGCTGACGCATTAAATCCTGCGCTAAGGCAGCGGGCGGAATACTAAAGGGAAGAAGAAGTTCTACATGGCTCATATCGGCATTGTATGGCAAACTTGCGCCCGACTTCATGTGATTCCATTTCTAAATTAATCGTGTCGTTGTTGCCTTTGCCTTGCCGTGCTACAGCACTGTCTGCGGCTCGTCGCCTAGACACAATTGATTTGGAAATGGAATAACTTCTGTACTTAATAGATAGAAAAACTTTTTTTGAATTGGTTGTTTGTGAAAAATTTTCCCTTTGAATGGCTAGTTGGTCTGCGCTACACGCGCGCCGGGCGACGTAGTGGTCGCAACAGTTTTATCTCCTTTATTTCAATGATTTCCATGGGGGGCATTGCGCTAGGCGTTGCCGCTTTAATAGTTGTGTTATCGGTCATGAATGGCTTTCAGAAAGAAGTGCGAGATCGCATGCTTTCTGTGCTCTCCCATGTGGAGGTGTTTGATGTGACTGGCACGCTGGCAAATTGGCAGGCAACAGCGGGCGAAGCTCAGAAAAACCCCGCCGTTATTGGTGCAGCGCCTTATGTCGAAGCGCAAGCACTGATAGTGCGCGAAGATGTCATGCGTGGCGTGGTGTTGCGCGGCATCATGCCTGCTGAAGAGCCAAAAGTTTCCGACGTCGCAAAAAAGATCAAAGGGGGCAACTTGGATGATTTGCGTGACGGCGAGTTCAATATCATTCTTGGTGCTGAATTGGCGCGTGGCTTGCACGTACGTAAAGGCGACAAAGTGACGCTAGCCGCGCCCGAAGGGCAATTAACTCCGGCTGGCATGGTGCCGCGGCTCAAAGCGTTTAACGTCGTTGCGGTATTTGAAGCGGGACATCAAGAGTTTGATGCAGGACTTGCATTTATTCATATCACCGACGCCGAGAAGTTTTTTCGGCAAAGCGGCCCGTCGGGGTTGCGTCTGCGGCTTAACGACATGCTCAAGGCGCCGCAAGTTTCCAGAGAGTTGGGACGGAGCTTAAAGGGTGATTTGATTGCGCGAGATTGGTCGCAGCAAAACAGTAATTACTTTGCCGCCGTGAAAATAGAAAAGACCATGATGTTTATTATTTTGAGTCTCATTATTGCGGTCGCTGCATTTAACTTGGTCTCCACCTTAGTAATGACAGTGACTGACAAACAAGCAGATATCGCTATCCTGCGCACGCTCGGCGCATCTCCTTGGTCGATTATGAAAATTTTTATGATTCAAGGCTCTTTAGTGGGGTTCTTGGGCGCGGGCTTGGGTGTGGCAATTGGATTGTCGCTGGCACTGAATGTGGATGTCATCGTGCCATTCATCGAGCGCCTATTGGGCATACAGTTTCTCAACAAAGAAGTGTATTTCATCAGTACAGTGCCATCAGACGTACGTTCTAGCGAAGTCTGGGTGATTGGGATGATAGCGATTGTGTTGGCTTTCCTTGCCACACTTTATCCAAGCTGGCGCGCCGCGCGCGTTAAACCTGCCGAGGCATTGCGTTATGAATAAAATTAAAACGACCCAAGCCGTTCTCTCTTGCGCCAATCTTAGTAAGACTTTCACGCAAGGTTCGTATGCAGTGAAGGTGCTCGAAAATATCAATTTCGCCGTTAATGCGGGTGAGCGTGTGGCCATCGTTGGTGCTTCAGGCTCAGGTAAGTCAACACTCTTGCATTTATTGGGTGGGCTTGATACGCCCAGTGGCGGTTCGGTCAGCTTGCAAGGCGAGGATTTCGCTCGTTTAGGCGAAACTGCGCGGGGTGATTTACGTAATGCGGCGCTTGGATTTGTCTATCAATTCCATCATTTGTTGCCTGAGTTTTCTGCCCTAGATAACGTTGCGATGCCTTTAATGATTCGGCGCGTTAAGCGTACTGATGCACAAGCGGCGGCGCGAGAAATCTTAACGCGCGTCGGCTTAGAGCATCGATTTAGCCACGTGCCAGGTGAGTTGTCAGGTGGAGAGCGCCAACGCGTTGCACTTGCGCGCGCTTTAGTCACGCAACCAGCATGTGTATTGGCAGATGAGCCAACGGGAAACTTAGATCGAACAATTGCCGAACAAATTTTTGAGTTAATGCTCGAACTTTCGTCGACACTAGGGACGGCGTTTGTCATCGTCACGCATGATAGAGACTTAGCAAAGCGCTGTGATCGTATTTTGCAACTGACAAAAAATGGTTTGACGGCGGCTTAAACGCGTAATGAGGTGTATGAAGCGCCGGTTCTGTAGAAGGAAATAATGAGATGCAATGGCAAAGCTTGAGTTTATTTGCGACCCCTGTGATTAAGATTCAAATCCCTGGCTATCTACAAGCGCGGGATTTCTTTTTCGAGCGAATTAATCAACAGGTCGATGCGGCAAAGCTAAGAAAAGAGCACAACCACATTACCCATTACTTTTCAGAGTCGAATGTGTTTAAGGCGTTTCCTGAGCTTGCTTGGCTTAGTGATGAGTTAGAAAAAGCGGGTACTTTTGCCTACTGCGAACTGTTAAATTACAGGAAATCCCGCGACCTCAAATTGACCAATGCATGGTTCAATTTATGTGACGTCGGTGGCGTACAAAATCGCCACAGCCACGCGAATTGCCGATTAAGCGGCACGCTATATCTCAACACCGACGACAACACCCGCATACGTTTTATGCATCCGCTAAGTACAAGCAGCATGCACACCGAGATTTACGATCAACCATCCGAAGACGATAATCCGTATGGCCTCGGCTTCCATTTCCCGTTTGTTGATGTTGCCGTGCAGGCGGGCGATTGTTTATTTTGGCCGTCCCAACTTCACCACGGCTATGACACTAACAAAACCCCCAATCGCTTGAGCCTTTCATTTAACTTGATGCCGCAGCACATGAACACGATTTATCAGATCGTTTAAAAAACATATACATCTAGTAGTAATATTTCTTTACGCCCATAAAACGGGCGGAAGCGGGCTATTTAGAAGAGGATTTTTTGGAGTATATGTGTTTCTTGCGCTTGGCTCGCGCAATTCGGTTAGGCCACAGGCCTTCAACGAGGTGCTCGAACTACTCGTCGCCAAATTCTTCCGCGAGATTTTTCCATCCATGCCGTTTGGCGTAAACGCAAAACTCCTCGGGTGCTTCCAACACGATTAACTTTCGGTCTTGCAATGCGGGGTCACTATGGCTGAAATCGGGTCCTGCGTAGCCTAAACTGCGCAAACGGGCAATGATTTGTCCGACTAGTACACTGTCTTTATGCAAAGTGTTTTCGATCGCTGCTGCGAAATCGACATACACATCGATGATGCCGTAGCCTTCATCGAAAATTCGAATGCCGTTTATTTGGTGGGTTTGACCCGCCGAGTCGGTCACCTTAAAGGCGCCACATAGTTGTATATCAGTGTCTGAGCTCATAGTCCTAGCATACCAGACTTCAATCTGGAATCTCGAATAGGCGCGTTGCTCACGCTACTGGCACCAAATTCGCAACAAAGTGCCGTAGTGAAATTCCTCCGCCATCGTTAAAAATCGCATCGAAATATTCTGACTTCAGAAATCGCGAGGCTTTTGCAAATATTCCCAAGGGCTTTTGAAGGCTTGTACAATTCAAACGCTTGCACCTTTGACCTTCAATTCATCTCGCAGGGCGTGATAACCGGAGAAAGTAAATTGGCACCAGAACAAAATAAGTCCGCAACGTCGACGCCAAGCCGAAAAATTCCTGCTCGCTACACGACGATCGTTTTTTCATTTTATATGGCAAGTTTGATGGCATTATTTATGTGCTTTGTCATCGTTGGCATCAATACGGGCATACATGATGGTTACTTTGATCGTGTTTTTCACACGTATCAGTTTGCGATGCCAGTGGCTTTTCTATGTGTGCTCATTGTGCGACCAATTGTGATGAAGTTAATGGCGTTAACAGTGGAAAGACCACCGCTGTAAAGCCCAGCATGCGTGAGCGTACCCTTGCTTTCAGTTTTTACTTTTAGATGTTTTTCTTTTTTGAAACCAGCCGATCATGAGTCAACAAAATCAGTTTTCCCTCCTCGGCCAACGCCGCTTCGCGCCGTTTTTTTGGACGCAGTTTCTGGGTGCTTTTAATGACAATGTCTTTAAAACCGCGCTGCTCACCATTTTGACGTATGACGCGTTAACCTGGACTAGCATTAAAGTCGAGCTGCTCAACCAACTCATCCCCGCACTGTTCATATTGCCTTACTTTATTTTTTCCGCTACCTCTGGCCAGCTTGCGGACAAATACGAAAAAGGAAAAATGGCGCGCTTAGTGAAGCTTTTAGAAATTGGCATCATGTGTTTGGCAGCGTATGGCTGGCTCTCTCATCAACTGTGGGTGTTGATTGTAGCGGTGGCGGGTATGGGAATTCACTCGACCTTATTCGGCCCGGTCAAATATGCGTATCTACCGCAGCATCTACGCAGCGAAGAACTGGTTGGTGGCAATGGTTTGGTTGAAATGGGTACTTTCGTCGGTATTTTGGCAGGGCAAATCTTAGGTGCGATTTTGATCGTGCATAAGCCATTTGGTATCGAAATGGTTGCTGGCGGTGCCATTCTCATTGCGATTATCGGCTGGCTTTTGAGCTTGCGTATTCCGAATTCACCAGCACCGGCCCCCGATTTGCAAATCAACTGGAACTTCATCACGGAAACAATTCGTAACCTGAGTTTCAGCAAACAAAACCGCCCTGTGTTTCTCTCGCTTTTGGGTAACTCATGGTTTTGGTTTTATGGCGCGACGGTGCTCGCGCAGTTTCCGCTTTATGCAAAAGATTATTTGCACGGTGATTACAGTGTGTTTGTTCTTTTGCTGACGATTTTCTCTTTTGGTATCGGCGCAGGCTCACTTCTTTGCGAGAAGCTTTCTGGTCATAAGGTTGAAATTGGATTAGTACCTTTTGGTTCAATTGGTTTATCTGTATTTGGCATTGAGTTGTACTTGTCGAGCATGGCGTACACCAATACGGCGGCGGTCGACATGATGAGTTTCCTTCAGCAAACTGGCAGTTGGCGCATTCTTTTTAATGTCGTCATGCTTGGCATTTTCGGTGGCTTGTATGTCGTGCCGCTCTTTGCGTTAATTCAAACCCGCTGCGACCCCGCTCATATGTCTCGCACCATCGCGGGAATGAATATCTTGAATGCCTTGTTTATCGTCGTCTCCGCCTTGGCGGCAACCGTCATGCTGCATTACGGTTTAACCATACCGCAGATTTTTCTTGCCACTGCGATTTTGAATATTTTTGTGGCGCTGTATATCTACAGCTTAGTGCCTGAATTTTTGCTTCGGTTTGGCGCGTGGTTGTTGATTCATACAATACACAGAGTCCGTGGCGTTAACACCGAGGTGCTGCCCAGAGAGGGCGCTGCCGTCTTGGTTTGTAACCACGTGAGTTACTTGGATGCCGTTGTCATCATGGCGTACAGTCCGCGCCCGATTCGCTTCGTGATGGATCATCGCATTTTCAAAATTCCATTGGCGTCGTGGGTGTTTAAAACAAGTAAAGCAATTCCCATTGCGCCTGCTAAAGAAGATCCGTGGATTATGGAAAAAGCCTATGTGGATATTGCGCAGGCTTTGCATGAAGGGGAATTGGTTTGTATTTTCCCTGAAGGCAAACTCACCAGCACAGGTGAAATGAACGAGTTTAAAGGCGGCATCATGAAAATCCTTGAGCGCTCACCAGTGCAAGTTTTCCCTATGGCTTTGCGCGGTCTGTGGGGTAGCCTTTTGACGCGTGGAAAAGGCAATCCTTTCCACCGTGCATTCCAGCGTGGACCGTTTTCCAAGCTCGAAATTGTCGTTGGTGAACCAATCACAGCGAGCGATGTGACGCCGCAAATTCTGCAAGAGCGCGTTAACGCTTTAAGAGGCGATTGGAAATAGGCCTCCATCTAATTTGGTTTTGCGCGAGGCAACATTAACAGTTTCGGAGATGGGTATGACGCTAAGTACGTTCGGCATTGGGCTTTGGCAAAGATTGTTTCGAATTTCCCTGGCTATACACGTTGAACAGACATCGCGCAAGTTGACCTTCCTTTGCGCATTGGGTTTGTTCCTGCTCTTACAGACCTCGGGTACTTGGGCTAGCACTTTTAAGACAAGTGATGTGCCAGAACCGTTGAAGACTTGGATACCTTGGGCGGTAGACGGCGATGATCGTTTTTTATGCCCGTATTTTTTTAATGATGGTGGAAATCGTCAATGCGCTTGGCCAGGCGTGCTTGATCTGAAATTAGCATCGTCCGGTGGGCAGTTTTCACAAGATTGGCAAGTGGCGCGGGAAACCTGGATTAGCTTGCCGGGAGATGAAAAAAACTGGCCGCAAGAAGCCATGGTTGATGGCAAAGCCGCGCCTGTGACTTTGCGCGACGGTGTGCCATCACTCAAGCTTGTCGCTGGCCTGCATCGTGTCACAGGAAGGTTTGTTTTGCAGACGCTCCCAGAGAGCCTTGCGCTGCCTACAAATGCGGCATTATTGCGTTTAGAAGTCAATGGCCAGGCGGTTGCGCTGCCTGTGCGCGATGAAGAAAATCGCTTGTGGTTGCAACGAAAAGCTGACGCCGAAGGTGAAGAACAGGTGCAAGTGCAATTGTTCCGAAAAATTGTCGACGGCGTGCCTGTACAACTAGAAACCAGAATTCAATTGATTGTGTCCGGAAAGGGGCGCGAACTGGTCATTCCGGCTGCCTTGTTGGAGGGATTTATTCCGAAAGTGCTGCAATCCACGCTGCCATCTGCACTAAACGCCGATGGGAGCTTAAAGGTGCAAGTGCGTGCCGGAAATTGGGACATTAGTTTGATTGCACGACATCCGAGCTCGGTGACAACAATAAGCTTACCGAAATTGGTGGCTGGAAAAGAAACAATTAAAACTGATCCATCCGCAGGGGAAGAGGTGTGGGTATTTGAGGCCAATCCTCTGGTGCGCAGCGCGTCAATCATCGATGGCGTAAGCGTTGATCCGCAACAAACTAATTTGCCGCAAGAGTGGCGCGCTTTACCTGCGTTCTTGGTAAAGCCGGAAATGGGCTTAACGATAAAGGAAATTCGGCGTGGCGACAGCAATCCCGCGCCTGATAAGTTGGCTTTAGATCGTCGGATGTGGTTAAGTTTTGACGGCACAACCATTACCATGAACGACCGTATTCAAGGTGAAATAAGCAGCAGTAATCGCTTTACGATTGCGCCATTTGCCCAGTTAGGCAGAGCGGATATCAATGGTCGCGATCAATTGATTACGCGCGGCGACGATCAATTAGTGGGCTTGGAAATTAAGCGCGGCACCCTTACTTTAGGCGCAGACAGTATTTTAAAAAATGCGCCTCGCCAGTTTCCTGCAGTTGCATGGCAGCGTGACTTTGATCGCGTTAGCGCGGAACTCAATCTGCCTGCTGGGTGGCGGTTGTTTCATGCGGGCGGGGTCGATAAGGCAGAAGGTGCCTGGATAGCGCAATGGAATTTGCTAGATTTCTTTATTGTGCTAATTATCGCTATCGCTGCTGCGCAGCTTTGGGGCCGCACTTGGGGCGTGGTTGCGTTGCTGCTGCTCGCGTTGACGTATCAGGAACCAAACGCACCGCAGTTTGCATGGGTAGTTGTATTGGCGCTGGTTGCCATAGTGCGCGCGCTGCCTGACGGAAAGTTACGACGTGCCGTGCGCCTAGTGCAATGCGCGAGTTTGTTTGGCTTGATTGCACTTTGCTTGTCCTTCGCTACACAGCAATTGCGGGGTGCCCTGTATCCTGTTTTAGAGCAGGGCGGTAACTTGCAAATTACCCAGTTCAGAAATGATCCTCAGGATCGTTTTAAAGTGGAAGCGGATTTGCCAGTCGCAGAAACGCAAATTGCTGAAGTAGCGCCAGCGCCCGCGCCCGCAGCGCCAATTGCCCAATCGCCGCAACCGATGATCGCAGATGACGAGAGAAGCTTTAAAGGCAAGGCCGATCTGGAGAAAAAGTTTCAGCGTGTCGAAGTCACGGGCTCAAGATTGCTCCCTGACATTTCAAACCCTTACTCGCTCTATAAAAATGTCGACCCCGACGCAAAAGTGCAAACGGGCCCTGGCTTACCCAATTGGCGTTGGCATGCTTACCGCTTGGTATGGGATGGCCCAGTGCGACAGAACCAAGAACTGAATCTTTGGCTGATCGCGCCATGGTTAAATAAAGTTCTCGTGCTATTGCAGTTGCTATGTATGGGGTTCTTCGTTTGGCGCATCGTTGGCGTGACGTCACTCCCGAACAAAGGAACGCCAGACCAAGGGGCAAAAGACGGCAAATATGGCAATGGAGAAGGAAATAATGGCAGTGCAACGCCATTAGAGAAATCAGGGCTTTTCGGATTTTTGAAGCGCGACAAAAATAAGCTCGTTTCACTTTGCCTATGCTCGGTGCTAGCGGGATTGAGCGTGTCGGTAAGCCATCCAGCGTCTGCTCAGTTACCGTCGCCAGAACAACTTAAAGAGCTAAAAGAGAAGCTCAGCCGCCCGCCAGAGTGCCTACCCGAATGCGCCGACATCGCGAAACTTTCTGTGCAAATTGTTGGCAATACTGTGCGCCTCGGTTTAGACGTTGATGCAGCAATTGAGACGGCATTGCCCTTGCCAGGCGGGGCAAAAAGTTGGCTACCAAAAGAGGCGCTACTCGATGGCAAAGCGGCCTATGTACATCGCGATGAGAATCAGACGCTGTGGTTGTTAAGCCCTGCGGGCCGCCACCGCGTTGAGCTGATCGGTGAGCTGAGTAGCCGCGATAGTTTGTTGCTTCCTTTGCCGCGCAAGCCACGGCGCGTCGAGATCAACGCACTTGGTTGGGACGTAGCGGGACTTTCGGAAGAATCAGGCGCAGCAGAAGCCTTGCAATTGAGCCGTCGTGTGAAAGCAGCAGGCGGCTTAGAAGCGCCCGTACTGCCGCCATTTTTGCGGGTAGAGCGTCGGCTAATACTTGACTTAGTCTGGCGTGTTGAAACCACCGTTTGGCGCGATTCGCCGTTGGGTATTCCCGCTCTGGCGCAAATACCCTTACTCCCCGGCGAGGCGGTCACCACGGCCGGAGTCATTGTCAAAGACGGCAAAGTGCAACTGAATTTGGGTGCGCAGGCTGACAAGCAGACATGGACGTCAACCTTAAGTCAAACGCCAGAGTTAACACTATTGGCCGCAAAAGAGAGTGCATGGGCTGAAACATGGGTCGTCGTCGCCTCGACAATTTGGCATGTTGATGCGCAAGGCTTACCTCCCGTTGCCGCTCAAGCAAGACAAGCTGCTGATCAAGTGTTTATGCCTTGGCCGGGCGAAACTTTACAGTTAAAAATTAGTCGACCGAAACCCGTTGAGGGCCAAACACTCACAATCGACCGCAGCATATTGAGTATCAAGCCGGGTGCTCGCGCCACAGATTATGTCTTGCAAATGCAAGTACGCAGTAGTCGTGGTGCTGATCAAAAAGTGAGCTTGCCCGATGGCGCAGTGGTTCAGCGCGTCAGCATAGGCGGGCAGGTTCGCCCAATTCGCGCGACCGGTCGTGAATTAGTGTTGCCCCTTACGCCAGGAGCGCAAGCAATTGAAATCGCTTGGCGCACTGAGCAGGGTATGAGCATGAATTTCGTGTCTGCAATGGTTGATTTGCACACACCAACGGTAAATCATCAAATTGATTTGAACTTGCCCAGCGACCGCTGGTTGTTAGCCATGGGTGGCGCAGGTGTCGGCCCAGCGATTCTGTTTTGGAGCAAATTGTTGATTTTGTTTGGCGTCGCAGTTGGCATCGGACGCTTTAGTGGCTTACCCTTCAAAACGAGTCAATGGTGTCTGCTTGCCTTGGGTCTCACTCAAGTTGAGTGGTGGGCGGCGTTGTTGGTTTTTTCTTGGTTTTTTGCTTTTTCGTTTCGGGCAAAGTTTGCCGCTGGTGAAGGCGCAAAACGTTGGTTTAATTTGCGCCAAGTCGCCTTGATTTTCATGACCTTGATTTTCCTCAGTATCCTCTTCATGGCCGTACAGGGAGGCTTGTTGGTGCAACCAGAAATGCAAGTCGTGGGAAACAATTCGGCAGGACATTTCTTGCGTTGGTATTCAGATCGAACAGAGGCTGCGCTGCCTACGGTTTGGACCTTGACCTTGCCGATCTTGGCCTATCGTGGTCTGATGTTGTTATGGGCGGTCTGGCTCGCATGGTCGCTATTACGTTGGCTGAAATGGGGATGGCAGGCGTTTAGCCGAGAAGGATTGTGGTTGCGCCGCGAAAAACCAACAGACGAAGCAGTGGATGGTTCTGGAAATAACCATCAGGTTTTGTCATCGACTTTCGAGGATACGACGCAAGCCGAACAAGTAAGTCAAGCGGAGCACCCGCCAAAGCAATAAGGCTAGCGTGGGGTAAGCCAAGGAGAGAGCATTTTATGGAAGCGCATTTTTTTACTCTTGGCGAAGCTGCGCTGGGTTTGCAATTACGCCGGAAGGCATCGTCCACCGCGAATGCGCCGTTTGATTTACCGCAGCAAAAAAAAATTTGGTCGTGCGCAGCGCAAGTTCGCCATTTGGATGGTGTGGTGGATGCGGTACCCGGTATGAATAATTTAACGCTGATTTTTGATCCAGATAAATGTGCTGGAGATCAGTTGTTACGCGAACTGCAGCAGGCTTGGCAAAATAGCAGCGCAAGCGACTATGCCCCGCGCCACTATGATTTACCGGTGAGCTACGGTGGCGTAAGTGGACCAGATTTAGAGGAGGTAGCTGCTCATACCAATTTATCTGTCTCTTCGTTAATTGCCATGCACACCGATATCATTTACAGCGTGTACTTTTTGGGTTTCCAGCCAGGCTTTGCCTACTTGGGTGACTTGCCGAAGCAACTGCATTGCCCTCGTCGTGCCGAACCGCGTTTGCGTGTGCCCGCTGGATCGGTTGCCATAGGTGGTGCGCAAACAGGCATTTATCCGCAAGCCAGCCCGGGTGGTTGGCAAATAATTGGGCGCACTAACATTCGATGTTTTGATGCGAGTAAAGCATCCCCTTCGCTGTTTTTACCGGGTGATACGGTGCAGTTTATCGCTAACGATTTTTTTACTTGAGGTTGATTATTCCATTTCTAAATCAATTGTGTCGTTGTTGCCTTCGCCTTGCCGTGCTACAGCACTGTCTGCGGCTCGTCGCCTAGACACAATTGATTTGGAAATAGAATTGCATAGTTCCATGCTTAAAATTCTGCGCGCTGGCAAACAGAACACGGTACAAGACTTAGGACGCACTGGTTATCGCCACTTGGGAGTGGCGCGGGCGGGCGCACTTGATCTGCCTGCCTTAGCGATGGCAAATCGCTTGGTCGCAAACCCTGCACATTTTGCGGGACTTGAAGTGGTAGTAGGAACCCTTGAGGTGCAATTTCTGCGTGACGCGTGGTTTGCCATTTGTGGCGCTGACTTTGAGTCAAGCCTAGACGAGCAGCCGCAGAGCATTTATTGGCGTACTAAAGCGCGGGCAGGGCAAAGGCTAGTGATGCGCGGCGCAAGAAGCGGCATGCGGGCGTATCTCGCCATCGATGGTGGAATTGATGTGCCTGAAGTGATGCGTTCACGCTCAACCGATTTACAAGCAGGCTTTGGTGGATGGAAAGGGCGCTGCCTGCAGGCGGGTGATCTACTACCACTGGGCGCACCGCAAAGTTTGGCAAAGCCGATTGGCACCCTGCATTCAAAATGGACCCCAACAATACGGGCGATTCCTGGGCCAGAATATGAGGAATTTAATGTCGCCTCACGCGAGCAATTTTGGTCGCAAGCATGGTTAGTTACTAATCAAAGCAATCGAATGGCATATCGTTTGCAAGGACCCGTGTTGCAACGAAAAAATCAAAATGAACTAGCCTCGCACGCTGTAATGCCTGGTGTCGTGCAAGTGCCAGCGAACGGGCAACCCATCGTGTTGCTTGCCGACGCGCAAACCACGGGTGGTTATCCAAAAATTGCTTGTGTCATCGAAGCTGATTTGTGGAAATTTGCCCAAGCGCCAGCCGGACGAAAAGTCGTTTTCGTCGAGACGGATGTGGCAGGTGCGCTGGCAGCGAAGAAACAATTACAGCAAGAGCTATACCGTTTCGAGTGGAGCGCCTATGGGTAGTTTGGCAAAGCATAGCGCGTTGCGTTCAACAATTGATCTCAACGCAGACCTAGGCGAGGGCGGAGATAGTGACGACGCACTCATTGCCTGCGTGAGTTCAGTCAATATTGCCTGCGGTGGGCATGCAGGTGACCACGACAGTATGCGGCGCGCAATACGCTCAGCAAAAGCATGCGGCGTGGCAATTGGGGTACATCCTAGTTTTCCCGATAAATTACATTTTGGCCGGCGTGAAATGCAGCTTGCGCCTGCTGAACTTCGAGGCAATTTACGGCAGCAAATTGAAAACTTTTGTGCGATTGCGGAGCAAGAAAACGCCACCGTCAAGCATGTTAAGCCGCATGGCGCTTTGTATAATCAAGCGGCACGTGATGTTGGCTTAGCGCAGTTAATCGCTGAAGTCGTGTATGCGATCGACTCCCGTTTCATCCTCGTCGGTTTAGCGGGAAGCGAATTGATCAGAGCGGGGCAGCGGCTTAACTTGGTGACTGCCGAAGAGGTATTTGCAGATCGGCGCTATACAGCAAACGCACAGTTAGTTTCGCGGGATATAGCGGGTGCTGTGATTGCTGAGTCTGAAATCGCGCTTAGGCAAGCCTTGCATATCGTTGAACATGGCAGCGTCACCGCAATTTCTGGAGAAGAAGTCTCGCTACATGCCGATACCATCTGTGTACACGGTGATGGCGCGCACGCGCTGGACTTGGCGCGTGCATTACGTGCTAGTTTGCTGGAAAGGGGAATACACCTTTGCGCAGTTGGCAGTTTGTAAAAGATCACTGAGTTTCCGGCACTAAGCAAAAATAAAAGTAAAAAACAATGTCGCTCATTACCTACCTACCCTTAATCGGTATCCCGATCATCATCTTCGGGTTCGCTTTACGCTTTAATCCACTGCTTGTTGTCACTAGCGCTGGATTAGCAACGGGGCTCGCTGTGGGTATCGACGCGGCGAAGTTATTAGAAATTTTTGGCGAAAAATTCTTCAATAGCCGCCAACTTACCAGCACTTTGCTGATTATTCCTGTCATCGGTTTGTTAGAAAAATATGGCTTGCGCACGCGCGCGCAGTCGTGGGTAGCGGGTTTTCGTGCCGCGACCACGTCGCGCATACTCATGTTGTACTTTGTGGTGCGCCAAATAAGTGCCACGCTGGGTCTGCTGAGTTTGGGCGGGCACGCGCAAACGGTGCGACCCTTGCTCGCGCCTATGGCAGAAGGCGCAGCGAATAAAGATCACGGTGACTTGCCACCAGAGCTGAAAGACCGCATTGCGGCGCACGCCGCCGCTTGCGAAAATGTGGCGCTGTTTTTTGGCGAAGACGTGTTTATCGCGTTTGGTGCTGTGTTGCTCATGTCGTCGTTCTTAAAAGAAAACGGCATTGTTGGCATAGAACCTCTTCATATCGGTTTGTGGGGTTTGCCGACGGCCTTTTGCGCCTTACTGATTCATTTGTTCCGTTTGTCGCGGCTAGACGCACGTATTGCGCGCGAGATCCTTGCGTGGCGCGCTGCGCAAGCGACCATTGCTAAGTCGCTGCAGAAGGAGAAAAACGCATGAGCAGCCTGGTTACGATTGACTTTGTGTTTTATTTGATAGGCGCAATCGTGATGCTGATCGCCGCTTTTAATTTGCGCGACCGCTCCAACCCAAAACGCTTCACAACGGCGATTTTTTGGTTCCTGTTTGCTTGCCCGTTTTTGTTTGGCGATGTCATGTTGCTCGTCTTGGGAAAAACCCTCACCTACCAAGTAACCGTCGTTATCGTGCTGCTTTTAAGTTTGATTGCTGGCTTTAATTTTTTAGGTGCAGGTAAATCCGAGCAAACACTTGCCCAAAATATCGGCGATAAAACTCAATCGCACACACAAATACAAACACAAGCTCATCGCACAGAGAAAATAGAGAAAACCACGGCAGTTATTGGGAATAAGATTTTTTTACCTGCGCTGGTGATTCCTTTCGTTACCATTTTGTTTTCGCTCTTACTCAAAGACGTGAAGTTAGGTGATAGCTTTTTTTTAGACCAAAAAAATGTCAACCTCACGGCGCTTTGCGTTGCCTGTCTATGCGCTGTGTTTTACGCTAGCGTGCTGACCCGCGAGTCCCCATTAGGTGCGGTGCGTGAAGCGCGACGTTTAGTCGATGCGATTGGGTGGGCGTTGATATTGCCGCAAATGTTGGCCATGTTGGGCGGCGTCTTTGTAGCGGCGAAGACAGGGCAGTCTATACAAGACTTGGTCGGTCAGTTTATTCAAGCCGATAGTCGTTTGATACTTATCATCACGTATTGTTGTGGCATGGCGGGTCTCACCATGTTGATGGGCAATGCCTTTGCCGCCTTCCCCATTATGACGGCGGGAATTGCCTTGCCGTTTCTAATCAATCAGCACCATGCCAATCCCGCCGCTTTGGTCGCTATTGGCATGTTGTCTGGCTATTGCGGTACGCTGATGACTCCCATGGCGGCGAATTTCAATATTGTGCCTGCTGCTTTGCTGGAGCTAAAAGACAAGTACTTAGTCATTAAGACGCAAATTCCCACCGCTATTGCGATTTTAATTTGCAATATTTTATTGATTTACTTCTTCGTATTTTAAAGCGCATGAAACGAATTTTACTCACGGGGTTTGACCCCTTTGGTGGCGAAAAAATTAATCCCTCATGGGAAATCGCCAAGTCGCTGGACGGAATAAAAATAGGTAAGAATGCGCAAATCATCAGCCGTCAATTGCCTTGTGAGTTTGGTACTTCGCTGCAATTACTCGACGCTGCCCTGCGCGAACTACAACCAAGCATCGTGATTTGTTTAGGGCAAGCAGGTGGCAGGGCAGAAATGAGCTTAGAGCGCATCGCCATCAATATTGATGATGCGCGTATTCCTGACAATGCTGGCGCGCAGCCTATCGACAACACGATTATTCCCGACGCGCCCGCCGCCTATTTCAGCACATTGCCAATTAAAGCCATGATGCAGTCGCTACAAAAGCAGGGCATACCCGCTGCGATATCGCAAACAGCGGGCACTTACGTTTGCAATCACGTGTTTTTCGGATTGATGCACGTGGCTACGACGCATCAATGCATAGAAAAAGCGGGCTTTGTACACATTCCGTATTTGCCAAGCCAAGCGATTAAATTTCCCCAAGCGCCCAGTATGTCATTTGACGTGATGAAGGCGGGCGTTGTCTGCATGATAGAAACGGCACTCAATCGCAAAGAGGATGTGAAGCTCGCGGCGGGCGCTAACCATTAGCCACACCTATTCAGCGCGAAGACGTTTTACTTTTGAGGATTGAGCAAATTGCTTGATGTTGCTAACACTGGCTTTCCTCACATTAGACGACATACTGTGCAAGCTTGTATCGCCATGCAATTGAAACACGCTAACTAAGGCGAGAAGTTCTTCCGCTTGGCGCTGCAATTCGCTCGATGCCGCCGCTGCTTCCTCCACTAAGGCTGAGTTTTGTTGCGTCCCATTATCCATCTCGCTAACGGCAATATTGATTTGATGGATGCCTTGGTTTTGTTCATTACTGGCGACACTGATTTCGCTAATGATGTCGGTAACATGCTTCACGCTACTGACTATTTCTGACATGGTCGAACCAGCGTCTGCCACAAGCTTCGTGCCTATGTCGACGTTTTCTACAGATTCGTTAATCAGGGTTTTGATTTCTTTTGCGGCACTTGCCGAGCGTTGGGCAAGATTGCGCACTTCCGATGCCACCACTGCAAAGCCACGCCCCTGTTCACCGGCACGCGCCGCTTCCACGGCGGCATTTAAAGCCAGAATATTGGTTTGAAACGCAATGCTGTCGATGACGCTGATGATATCGACTATCTTGCGCGACGAAGCGTTAATCGCGTGCATCGTGTCTACCACCTGAGACACCACCGCGCCGCCTTTGACAGCCACATTCGACGCTGAAGTGGCAAGTTGGTTCGCTTCTCGCGCATTGTCGGCATTTTGCTTCACTGTGCTGGTCAATTCCTCCATGGACGACGCTGTTTCTTCTAACGAGCTTGCC
>OFSE01000179.1_pt1 | contig 21891 bp, 30 predicted proteins | sample 1543261 | NCBI WGS metagenome assembly OFSE01 (sample SAMN07774225, study PRJEB24372) | wastewater metagenome | isolation source: Exp Tend VB 50WW | collected 2016-02 | reverse complement strand
CCAACTCCGACTAGCTGTGAAGACTGTGACAACAAGACCAACTTTAAGAGGAAGATGTACTGGTTTGCTAAACCCTCTCCTCAGAGCAAGTCCTACTGCTTCGACTCAGAACCTCACTTCCAATACTTCGGTGAGTATATGAAACGCCCCGAAGGGCAGCCAGTAGACGGATTAACCGAATCAATGTCTATACAAGGTTCGTTCTTCATGCTTACCCGTGAGAAGTACTGGGAGCTAGACATTTCTAGTGAGACCTTCCCATCATGGGGTTCGCAGGGAATCGAGGTAGCCTGTAAGACCTGGCTATCTGGAGGTAGAGTCGTTATCAATCACGATACCTGGTACGGGCATATGTTCCGCACCCAGGGTGGAGATTTTGGCTTCCCATACCCACAATCAGGAAGAGGCGTATCTAGGGCAAAAGAACACGCTCGTAACGTCTTCTTTGAAAACAAGTGGGAGGGGCAGATTTTACCGCTTAGTTGGTTGCTAGAGAAGTTCTGGCCAGTAAGAGGGTGGAATGACGAAGAATTTAAGTTAATGAAACAAAAGGGAGAAGAGTTCTATGAAAACAGGAATAATATTCTACACGGACAATCTAGTAAACCCGAAGATACTATCAGCAGTAACCAACCAGCTTAACAAGGTATTCGACGGAGAGATAGTCTCCTGCACTCTCAAACCCCTAGACTTCGGTAAAAACATCGTTCTAGATATGGAGCGAGGGTATGAAGCTATGTTCACCCAGATAGTCCGAGCCCTAGAAGCCTCAACTGCTGACGTTATATATATGACAGAACATGACGTTCTCTACCCGAAAGAACACTTCACCGAGTTAAAGGACATCGAAAAGGGCAAGTTCTACTACAACCAGTACTGGTGGAAGATAGGCAAAGGCAATCGAGCTGTTAGATGGGACGCCGACCAAGTATCAGGACTCTGTGCCTACAGGGAAACTTTGCTCGACTTTTACCACAAACGGCTAGCTGAGTTTGATAAGAATAACTTTGATAGGAGGTTCGAGCCTATGAGCCGTAAGGGTGCTATATCCTGGAAGTCATCTGTTCCTTATGTAGACATCCGCCACTCCACCGCTTTGACCAAGAGCAAGTGGAGCCTAGCTGACTTCCGTGATAAAAGCACAGCCATTAATTTCGAAGAGTCAACTGTTGACAAAATACCTGGATGGGAGAATCTCGAGGAACTGATACAATAATAGAAAATCAAAGATAAGCTTTATGAAACAAAAACTAAACAAAATAGACGCCTAAAATGGCTATCTCCCGAGTCCAACAGACCTCTGGAACAAATACTACGTTCGCTTCGAGCGTAACTACTTCTGCGTTTGGGACAAATACTACTGTCGGTAACGTCCTTATTGCTGTAGTTGAAGCCGATACAGTAGCCGCTAATGGTATTACAGTAACAGACAGTAAGAGTAATACTTGGTCACGGGCTATATCTACAGAACTAGCCGCTGTTTTTGACTTAGAAATCTGGTATACGGTTATTGCCACAGGTAAAGCTGGTGCGAGTCATACTGTTACAGCTACCGACTCAGGTGGTGGCGTAGACAGTACTATTATCGTTGAGGAGTGGAGCGGGTTATCTGCTACCCCCCTAGACAAAACCGCAGGTGCAACAGGAACAGCTAGCGTTGACTTAAACAGTGGTGCTACCGCAGCTACTGCTGTAGCCGATGAGTTAATTATCGGGGCAGGTGCAGCTTCTGGTAATGTGACTATGACCGCAGGAGCAGGGTATAGCAACCTTACAAGTGTAGCCACATCCTTCTCTACACTCGCCTTTGAAAGCAAGGTAGTCGCTGCTACTGGCGCTCAAACAGCCACCATGACATCAGGAACGGCAGGGTCGTGGGTTTGTCAGGTCGCTACATTTAAGGCAGCAGCTTCCTCTGTTAGCCCATCCGCTTCTCGCTCTCCATCCGCCTCCTCATCAGCATCACGCTCCCCGAGTGCGTCTAGGTCGCCATCTGCCTCTCGGTCTCCAAGCGCCTCTCGTTCTCCATCCAGTTCGAGTTCAGCTTCGCTTTCTCCAAGTGCCTCGCTTTCCCCGAGTGCCTCGCTTTCCCCGAGTGCTTCTTCTTCTGCCTCTATAAGCCCGTCTGCGTCACTGTCTCCATCGTCATCTGTATCTGCCTCGATTTCTCCCTCCTCATCACTGAGTCCATCGGCTTCAGTAAGTCCATCTGCGAGCGTATCGCCCTCAATCTCTCCATCATCTTCGGCGTCTCCATCTGATGTAGCAGGTATAAGTCCCTCTTCCTCTCTTAGCCCTTCATCAAGCGCTAGTGCTTCGTTATCCCCCTCGGCTTCCCTTAGCCCGTCTTCTTCAGTAAGTGCAAGTATCTCGCCAAGCTCGTCTCTTTCACCCTCGGCGTCTATTTCCCCGAGTTCTTCAGTATCCCCCTCTATAAGTCCTTCATCTTCTCTATCCCCGAGTAGTTCTATTAGTGCATCAATATCTCCAAGCGCATCTAGGAGTCCTTCTTCTAGCATCTCGGCTTCAGTCTCGCCTTCCTCATCTATATCCCCTAGCGCTAGTGTTTCTCCTTCCGCAAGCGTAAGCCCAAGCATTTCGCCATCCTCGAGTCTTTCACCTAGCTCGTCTATATCTGCATCTGTAAGTCCAAGTGCTTCTATATCTCCATCTTCTTCCAGAAGCCCCTCCAGTTCTGCCTCACCATCACTCAGTCCGTCAGCAAGTAGGTCACCATCTGCCAGTGTTTCACCATCTATTTCACCTTCGGCTTCGGTATCTCCTTCTACTTCACTCAGCCCGTCACTCAGCCCTTCCTCTTCCCTTAGCCCGTCGTCTAGTGTGTCAGCGTCTACTTCCCCTTCAGCCTCTCTTTCACCGTCTGCTTCAGCATCTGCATCAGCAAGCCCATCCGCCAGTACATCTCCAAGTGCTAGTGATAGCCCGTCAACATCACCTAGTTCCAGTATTAGTGCCTCAGTTTCCCCATCTTCTTCACTTTCACCGAGTGCCAGTATTAGTGCAAGCCCCAGCCCGTCCCCTGGCCCAGAACCATATCTAGGGGCAATCCGTAACCCTCGCATAACTTCAACCGTAGACACAGACGCTTCGCCTAAGACCATGATTAACCCACGCATTAGAACATCAGTCGACTCCGTTCAAAGAGCCGGAACCCTAGAAAATCCGCTAAACACCACAAGTATTGATGGTGGACGGAATAGTAGTACAATATAGAAAAGGATAAAAACAAAAATGGCCGTAAATTTTAGGATAGTTGAAGATAATACAGCTCCAGCCTATACCATTACCTGTACCCGTGATGGCAGCGCTTTAGACCTGTCATCAGCTTCCACAATAACTCTTATTATTAAGAACAACGCTTCAGGCACAATCACTCAAGCTGGTAAAGCAGCCACAATCACCTCTGCAACAAGCGGAATTATCTCTTATACAGCCGATGCCACCGACTTCCCCTCAGCAGGAACCTACACCGCAGACGTTAAGGTGACTTACGGAGACGGCGGAGTAGAGATTCTCTACGGACAATGTAAGTGGAAGGTTAGAAGTAAAATCGCTTGATTATTCTTATGATATGGTACAATCGTAAGTATGATACATACAGATTACTGCTCAAAGTGTAAGGCGAAGGGCGTGCCGCTAGTTAAATACTCTAAGAATAAAACGACACAGTACTACCAATGTAGAGACTGTAACCGTGAGCGTCGTAATGAGTATTACCATACGGAAGCTGGCAAAAAAGCTGCGTATGAACACAATAAAAAGATGTATTGGAAATATCCCGATAAAGTTATGGCTCGAGGGAAGCTATATTACGCTCTCAAGACTAACAAGATAGTTAGACCCCTAGAATGTGAGGCGTGTGGAGCTGAAGGCCGCATAGAGGGACACCACGATGATTATACTAAGCCTCTTCAGGTAAAATGGTTATGTACTCCTTGCCATCGTAAGCATGATAGTATTACAATGATTAAAAGTTGACAAACACAAAAAAGGAAAAATAAATGGCAGCAACACAAATAAATAGAAATGGAGCGAATGTCACCAGTCCCGACTGGTCTATCCAAGCTGTTAAGAGTATGACTTTCAACGCAAAGACAGGCTCAGGCGCAGTAGGAACAGGAACTCTCTTCACCGTTACTGGTGCGGTCTTAATGCGACTCTTCGGTAAGGTTACTACTAGCATCGGAGCAACCTCCGCATCTATCTCACCTTCAGCTAGCGCATCAAGCTCAACCTCAGCATCGGTCTCACCATCGGCATCGGCTTCGAGCAGCCAGTCCCGCTCAATCTCCCCATCAAGCTCGATTTCACCATCAAGCTCTATATCAAGCTCGCCTAGTTCATCTCTTTCTCCATCGGCTAGTACATCACTTAGCCCTTCAAGCTCACTAAGCCCAAGTTCAAGTTTGTCACCATCTTCCTCGGCTTCTAGCTCCACATCTCTATCTTTGAGCCCATCATCCTCACTGTCACCTTCCTCTTCAGCGAGTGCCTCGCTTTCCCCATCGGCTTCAGTCTCACCCTCAGCAAGCCTTTCACCTTCAGCATCCGTCAGCCCTTCACCTTCAGGTGGTTCGGTTGGTGAGCTAGCAGTTGGTACCTCAACAAACCCAACCGGGTTAATCACTACGACTGAATCCTTCCTCCTAACAGCTAACCGTATCTGGGTAGATGCTACACCTTCAACTACCGTTGAGGCCATTACGAGCATCCCACAGTACATCGTTACAGAGGACGTAATCCAGACAGTAACAAGTGATGCAATCGGTAGCGGCGCAATCGACTACTACTGCATATGGTACCCATTATCACCAGATTCTAGCGTAGTAGCAGCATAAGGAGGGCATCATGCAACCAGCAGCAATCCGACCAGTACAGACGGGGAATGCAGCGCCAGCGATGCGAACGCTACAAGGCTCCAATACTTATCTGCAAGGCTCTAGCCCTAACTTGCAGCCTACTGTTAATCCGCAGAACGCAACCTTTGGTTCAGCTCCAGCCGCTCAACCGCCAGCAGCAGCTCCTGTATATGTAGACCCTTACGCACAATGGGGCGGTAGAGCAGCCTATGACAGCATGGTCTCAGGCTTCAACGCTCAGAAGGACAACATCTACGGCACCGCAAGGGACGCTGTAGGTAATGCCGCTATTGGACTTAACTCAAGCATTTTAGACCTCGTACAGGCCCTTAAAAGTGGCCAGAGAGATATAGATAATAAGGCTGTTCAGACAGAACTCGCCAAGAAGCAAGGAACTACCGGAGTACTCGGTATGGTTGGACGAGGCATCAAGTCCGGTGGGGTAATGCTCGGTAATAAGAACGCAGCCTCATCCAGTGGCGCAGAAGCTATTGCGAGAGCTTACGGGGATATCGGCAGGCGAGAACTTTCAAGCGTCGGCAATCAGTACGCACAGGGCATGGACCAGGTGCAGCAGGCCCAGGTTGGCTTAGATGAGCAAAGAGCTACAGGCGTCCGTAAGTACGGCGAGAACAAAGCTATGGTAGTCAATAACATTGTTTCTGAAGCCCGCAACAAACTAGCAGCCCTAGATGGTCAGATAGCAGGAGCCTCACTCCCTAACAGGATAAACATCGAGCAAGAGAAGGAAGCTATTAAAGCTCAAGCATTACAGGCCCTCCAGCAGTACGACCAGCAGCTATCAACCGGAGTAGCTGGTGTACAGGCAACAACCGCAGACGCAAGACGAGCCGAAGGTGCACGATTAGCAAATGCTGGCACAGCTCCGGCAAACGCCTTTGACTTCACCTCACAGGTACCAGCAGAGCTACAAAACACAGGCCCATTCGCATCGAGCCTACCAATATTCTTAGCAAACCGCTCTAAACGAACACAGTAGGAGGCCCCGATGGCTATTAACCTACCAGGCCTAGGAAAGAAAATCTGGGAGACTTTAGGACAGGGTGTCGATAGGGTAGTCCCCGGCGACCAATCCTACCTATATAAGCAGCCACCAAGTCAGGCTATTCGACGTGCCGCCAATTCAGAGGTAGGCCGAGCTGCACAGAGAGGGCCGATGGGGCTACTCAACTTAGGTGTGTCCAAAGCAGCTCAACTAGATAAGCAGCTTATAGGGGGATTCGAGCAGAACGCACCAGAACCAATCAAGCCAGCAGTTTCTTTTGTCAATAAAAATATCCTTAACCCGCAACTTACAGCCTTCCAGCGAGTGGGCCAGGCAGGGGCAGGGCAAAACCCGTACTCATCGGGCAGAAGGGGTCTCGGAGAAATGGGCTCAGATGTAGTCAACCTCGCTACACTGGGGCCCTTAGCTGTTGGCAAAGTAGGCTCTTTGGGCGTTAAAGCAGCGAAGAGCTTCGGACTTGGCGCTCCAATAGGTATAGCTGGTTCTGTTACTTCAGATATGGCAGCAGACAGGCCAATTAGCCTCACAAATGCGGGGGTTACGGGGGCACTTACGGGAGCCCTTAACACAGTCCCAGTGGTAGGCCCAGCAGCAGCAGCTAAATTAAAGTCCGGGTATAAGGCCAGCCCAACGCTGTCTAGCCAGACCGGAGCGGTGCGAGTACCAGATGTACAAACGCCAAAGCTCGACGTCAACCCAGTACGTGTCCCGGGTCAGGTTACAAACAAAGACACCCTACGAGGCCAGTTAGCAACAAGGCTTGTAGATAGTGAAGCCCCAGCGATTAACTACCTTAAGCAGGTAGAAAAAGCCACTGGGCAAACGGGATTAGTTGACCAGTTCTATTACGACACAGGTCTTCAGAAGCGGGCTAACGCCATTGCTAACGCAAAGACTGAAGCATCCCCCAACGTTGCTCAGGCATTCGGCGGCTTAAGCAAGAAGGCTAACCAGGAATTTAGTCAGTATTCAGCCGCAATAGCCGAACTCGAGAACGCCAAGAGAGGTATGCCAACTAGCCAACCGGTTGATGTGCTCCAGAAAACAGTAGACGAGCTATCGCCTGCATACAGAGGAAGGTTTGATGCTATAAGAAATGAGTTCAGGGCGATGACCGATGACCTCGTTAAGGGTGGTGTTATTGATGACGCCACTAAGCAGGCCTGGGACTCCAATCCTAATTACGTCCGTGTCCAGCGAGTGATGGACGACATAGCTGGTTACAACGGTAACTCCGGCAATTCGTACTCCTTTGGTGGGACTAACTTCTCTAAGAAAAGAACTGGCTCGGGGAGAGACGTCCAACCCCTAGACGCCACTGTGTTTAATATGCGGCAGCAGGTTCAGAAAGAGATACAGCGCAATCAAACAGCAACCAACCTTATAGAGGCTCTATCTAGTGTTGGGCACGCTCGAAAAATTGATGCGGCTGATGCAGCCAGGAAAAACACTCTTCGCCGAGTCGTTAATGGACAGACTGAAATATGGGAAGTGCCTAAGGATATTAAAGAAATCGCAGATAATGTCTCACCATACCAGCTAGGCATACTCGGCAATATCGTTGCTGCACCGCAGCGACTTCTTAGGGCTGGTGCTACGGGTCTATCGGCTCCTTTCACCGCAGCGAACTATGTCAAAGACCAGGTAAGCTCAGCAGTTTATAGCAAGTCGGTTATGAACACCCACACAGTACCAGGAGCTTTTGAAGGACTCTGGAAAGCCTCAATGGACTTTGGTGGCGGCGGGGCAGATGACACCCTGTGGCAGAAGTTCATACAGACAGCAGGAGATACAACTTCATACGACTTTATCCGTAATGAGAAAAACGCCAAAATGCTTTCCGGCCAGATACGAAAAGGCGCACTAGGCCGAGTAGGGAATAGTATCGCTCATCCAATCCGGACACTAGAAAACTTAAACCAGATAACTGAAAAAGCTACTCGATACCAGAACTTCCGTGGTATTTATAACAAGGTCTTAAAAGAAACCGGAGACGCTTCTGAGGCCCAGAAACAAGCTACACTAGCCGCCTGGCAGAACTCGGTAGACTTTAGCCGCATGGGCGATGTCGGGCGGGCTGTAAACCTACTTATCCCTTACTTCAACGCTGGCATCCAGGGAACAAGGCTACTTGGAAGGTCGCTTAAGGAAAGACCAGCGATGACAACTGCCAAGATAACTACATTCGCAGGCATCCCGCTAGCTTCGCTCACGCTTTACAACATGGCTGACCCCGAAAGAAAAGCAGTCTATGACAACATCTCAGATTACGAGAAAGAGAATAACCTAATTATTATTCTCCCGGGTGCCAAACAGAATGAGCAGGGGGCTTATGAAGGAGTTATAAAGGTCCCATTACAGCCAGGCATCTCGGACCTGGTACAACCCTTCAGGCTTGCGTCAGAGGCATTTGCGAACCAGAGCCCAGCAGACGTTGGTAAGATGGCAACACAAATGATGGGAGCCTTCAGTGGCCCTATCCAGACCTCTAGTCTTGGGGCGGCAGCCGGTAGCTTAATCCCTCAGGTAGCCAAGCCCTTAGTCCAGCAGGCAGCCAATAAGGACTTCTTTACTGGTAAAGAGATTGTTCCAGAGTATGTGGAGAACGCCACAGACGCTCAGGGTAATCCTATCGCCGAGAATAAGAAAGCCTTCAAGTACACCTCCGGTTCATCACGCATTATCGGGGACGCCCTTGGGGTATCACCTATCCGAGTTGATAAGTTTATCAAAGATACCTCTGCCAAGGTTGGCCAGTACACCCAGAACACTGTTGATAAGGGGCTTGCAGCAGCAGGTGTTATACCAGAAGAACAGATTGGCGGAGTCAGCGTTAAAGAAGACTTCATCCGACGATTCGCTCAGGCATCCAGCAAAGAGAACCTCAACAAATCTGAAGGCGCTAAGTACTTTGATGACCGCAAGAAGGCCACAGAGGGGCTTAACGGTAACGAGATGGCTGCTTACGACGCCCTGCACCCAAGCAAAACAAACTTCCTGGGTGAGGACATCTTTGATGAGAATAAGCGCATCACAAACTACACCCGAGCCTCTTCCTACTTGCAGTTCCCCAAGGTTTACGAAGCCGATAAGAAGCTCGACGCCATGCAACGAGAAAAGGGTAAGCCAGGTAACCCATTGTTTGACCTGCCTAAGGACCAACTTACTAGGGTGCTGCTTAAAGCGACTCTTCCTCCTGGAGCGAAAGACCCAGAACTATCCAACCTTTACCAGCAACCATGGTACCAGGACTTCCAGATTGCCCGAGAGAACTACTACAACTCAGTCAAAGAGTCTCTAGCTAAAGAGGGTAAGACTTTGCCAGCCTCTGATTACCCTAAGGCTTCTCCAGAACTACAGAAAGTAATGACTGCCTACAACTCCCTACCTAAGGGAACGGGTGCCAGAAGCGCTTGGATTAGGGCCAACCCAGGGCTATTTGACCAGATGAAGAATCAGTGGGCTGCAACAGACGCCTGGGAGAACAAAGAGCGAACAGCTATCGGACTATCCCCTATAGATAACTCACAGTCTTCTGGCTCTGGCTCGAGCTACAGCAAGAGCGGAGGGGGCGGTGGCTCCAAGGGCTCAAGTGCAGCCTCTAACCCATACAAGTACGCTGTATCTATTAACGCTGGCGGCAAGGTAAAAAGCGCCAAGATTAGCGTCAAGAAGTCAGGTGGCAAGATAGCCAAGGCCAAGAAGACTACCGGCCCCAAGGTAAAAACTAAAAAGTCTATGGTGTAATATGGTAAACTTTAACCAAAACAAAAAGGCAAATAGAAATGAATTTTGACGATATATTTGAAGCATATTATACGCTCTACCGGGCAGAGGCTGAAACTCCCGCTTCAACCGATGACGAGTATACGATTGCTCTACGCCTAGCCAACGAAGCTGTCCGCAGATGGAGCAGGTATGATGGCACTTACTGGAAAGAACTTTTCACTACCCTTATCGGTTCAGGTGAAGGAACAACCGTTAGCACCGGAGTAACCGAGTATGACGTTCCTGATGACTTCCAAGAGGGGGGTGGCTTAATCCGCATTCTCGACTCAAGTAACAACATTGTGCGACGTTACCCAGTTATCAACCCAGAGGAGGTTCAGTTCAGAGACCAGAACGGAAGTTTTGCCTACTTCTCCGGTTCACCCTCAGAAGGATATGTGTTAAACCTCAACCCAGCTCCAGAAGCCTCAGTCAACGGGATGAGACTAGACTATGATTATTACAAGAATCCAACCCTATTTACTACCGGTTCAGACATTACTGAGATGGCAGAGCCTTACTTCATTGTCCACAGGATGCTTGCTAACCGCTTCCGAGCTTCTAGGAACCCTTATTACAACTCCGCCAAGCAGGATGCCGAGGACGCACTAAGAACGATGCAGTTGGACAACAACTCCGGTAGCTGGGCTAACCCATGGAAACTACCTGACAATTCCGGCTCAGTATGGGGGCTATAAAATGCCACTCTCAATCAAAGACGACACACCTAAGAACTTCCCCAGACAGCAGTTTCTAACCCTAGACAACTTCAAGCGAGGGGTCATCACCCTTATCGATAGGTCTCGTTTGCCTAAGAACGCCCTCCAAGAAGCCGATAACATCTTCCTTTATGAGGATGGACAGCCCGGACCACGCCCAGGTGTTAACTGGTATGGTACCGCTCCAGCAGCCGTAAGTGTTGCTTCTCGTTCTACAAGTCCAAGTTCTTCCCGCAGCCCCAGCGCTTCATTATCGCCTAGTGCTTCAGCCTCATTCTCCCCTAGTGCCTCGTTGTCACCCTCCGCTTCGAGGTCTCCTAGCTCATCTGCCTCCGCTTCTCTGAGTCCCTCTGCCTCACGCTCTCCCAGCGCTTCAGCGTCAGTCAGCTCCTCGGCTTCTACAAGTCCTAGTGCATCTCAATCTATGTCTCCTAGCTCTTCTCAGTCTCCTAGCGCATCGCAGTCAATGTCACCATCATCGTCCAGTAGCCCAAGTTCGTCACTCTCGCCTTCGGCCTCACTCAGTGCTTCTATTAGTTCTAGCCCTTCTGCTTCTACAAGCGCCAGTATCTCAGCTTCACCAAGTATGAGTGACTGGTCTCAGATTGATGGGTTTGATTACTTCGACTACAGCGGAGTTATTCATTTAGTCGCTGCTGCCGGTGGTACACTCTACCGCTCAACAGATGACGGTACAACCTGGACCGGCTGTACGGGAGCAACCTACACCGCTGGAACGACAGTTAATATGAACCAGTACAACTCCAAGCTCTATATAACGAACGGGGTAGACAACATCATTCTTTACGACGGGACAACTACGCTTGCTCAGTACACCGACCTCGCTACTCCAGCCGCACCTACAGTCGCAGAGACAGGAACAGGGCTGACTTCGGGTACTTCTTACCAGTACTACTACAAGTGCTCCCGAGTTAACGCTATTGGTTTCTCGGCTGCTTCTGCTGCCTCTACCGTTATTCAGACCGGACTAGCAAGAGAAGACTGGACTCCAGGCACTAACTACGCCACCTTAACCGTTCCTGCACTAGCTGGCACCCAAACTCGAACAGATATATACGTCAGTGATAACGACCTAGACTACTACTACCTGGGGTCAACCTCAACCACCGTCTTTGTAGATGACGGAACCTCGATTCCAGTACCTTCAACCACCGCTCCATCAGCTTCAACTGCTACCGGTCCAATGGTAGAGGAACTGGTAAATGTCGGCTCCAGAATGTACGGAGTCCGAGATACGGTTAATACCTATAGAATATGGTTCAGCTCAGGCACACCTCCTTACGGAGCGTTCTCGAGTGCTTTTGATGGTGGTTATCTCGACTGGAACCCAGGCGGAAAATACAAGCCTGTTAAAGTAGTAGACTACCGAGATGGTAAAGGTACTCCGCTAGCGACAGTCTTCTGTAAGTCAGCAGACGGGCAGGGTTGTATTCTCCAGATGAGCCTAGATATTCTGACTATCGGGGACATTTCAGTTACCATCCCATCAGCCTACGTCCTACCAGGTTCAAGAGGTACACCAGCTCCAGGAAGCGTAGTAAACGTCCTTAATGACTTCATGTTCTACAACACCCAAGCCTTCTACAACTTAGGTTCAAGGGCTCAGTTCCTGAACTTGCTTTCAACCGATGAGGCTTCAGCTAACATCCGCCCAACAGTTAAACAGGTCTCTACTGAGGGTGAAGATGGTATCGCATCAGTCTACTTCGATGCTAAAGTATTCTTCTCAGTCCCTTACGGAGCTTCAGACAACAACTACACCGCCGTTTATGATACGGAGCGCAAAGCCTGGCTACCAAGGGCTTTCAGCCTTGGGTTTAAGAAGTTCCTGCGTTACACAGATACTTCAGGCACTAACCGACTTCTTGCTCTAGGAGTGGGCGATTCTGTCCTTACTGAAATCAGCTACGAGTACACCAACGACTACGGGGTAGGGTTTACTTCAATACTCTCTAGCGGGCTTTACCCAACCACCCAGAATAGGTTTGACTTCCAGTTCACCGAAGAAGCAGAACTAGAACTCTCTAACCCACAGGGGACAATCAGCATCGAGCTAATCGCTGATGACCGCAGTAGGGGCTTTACTACCGTCAAGTCAGAAGAAGTAACCTACACCGCTACCCTCTCCTCTTCGGGTCACTCAACTTTTCTACATACAACCACGGCTCACTCAGACACCTCTCAGGCTGTTGAGACTACTTCAGAGCCTTCCGTTAAGAGGTACTTCCCAGTCCAGCGAGAGCTAAACTCCGTCCAGTGGAGACTAACTTCTAGCTCAAGCGACCAAAGATATGTCCTCAGAACACTCCAGACCTCCGGCACCGAGACACAGGCAGGCAAGCCGAGAACGTGGAAATTGTAATAACCCTTATGATAGAATTGATGAAAGGATAAAAAACAAAAATCATGGCAACTGTAACATCAGCAACAAAACACTTTCCTACAGCCAAAGAAGGCTTCACAACTACAACTTCAGGTTCAATTGCTCCTGGGGCTACTAGCGTAGGCTTAACCTCAGTATCAGGGCTGACTAACGGGGCCTTTATGGTTTTGGTTGTCGACCCAACAGATACTACTAAAAAGCAGGCTTTTGCAGGGACAGTTGACACTGGCGGCTCACAGCTTACTAATGTTATCTGGACAGAAGGCACAAACACCACTCACTCCGCAGGTGCAACGGTCGTAGACTACGAAACGGCTACTCACTGGGCACTATATAATAAGGGGCTTCTAGTTGAGCACAACCAAGACGGTACCCACGGTGCGATTACTGGTACAAGCCTAGCGGTTAGTGGCTCAATATCCGCCACTGGTGCTGCAACAGTAGGCGGCAACCTTTCAGTTACAGGGTACGCACAGGATAAGGGCCAGAACCTCTACACAATTAGAGATGAGCAATTAGGTGACTTTGTTGTTTCGGGTGGTGTCTGGACTGGAGACGCTTACGCCAGTACTCTAGCCGCTTCAATGACAGCCCTAGTCTGCTACATCAACGGGCAGCGAGGCACAATCAGCGCAGTTACAGCCCGAGCCTTTATAGCTTCTAAAGATACCTATATAGACGTCCTAAACAGCAGTGGTACATTCTCACTGGTTTACACCGAAGTTTCAAACAACGCCGCTTCTCCCGCACTAGCTTCTAACTCCATCCGCTTAGGCGTTATCGTCACAGCAGCCAACATCGCAGCCGCCACCTCAATCAACCAGGGTCAGCCAGAGCGAACCGTTCCTACAACCTGTAACCCAGGTAAGTCAGGCACAGACAGCCTCGGTAATATTCTCCGAAACACCAACTCACTGGGTGATTTAGCTCCACTAGATTACATAGCCACTTATACGCTAGGCGGTAACAGTACATCCTACACCGACCATGCTACTGTTACCTTCACCTTATTAAAGGAGTGTAGGGTTAAGATTTCAGCTAACGTCTTCGGGCAATGGGCAGGTACACCAGCAGTTATCGCAAACGCCAGGATTATGGTTGACGGCTCCCAATCGGTGTACGCTCGTAACGACATCTACACAAACGGTGATGCCTGGTCTATCGACCTACTGGGTAGGATTACGCTTGCGGCAGGTTCACACACCATCAAGACGCAGAGTAGCCACTCCCAGGGTACATCCAGTTTCGTAGGTTCATCAATCGACATAGAAGCTAAACCAGTAGCATAGTGACATGGAAAGCCAACTAGCACTCGCCTCACTAGGACTTGCAGCTACAACAGTCGCAGGGCTGATATGGGTTGTTAAGTACTTCGCCACTACTCTAGTTGAAGACATCAAGGAACATACCAAAGCGGCAACCGAACTTACCCAGGCAGCTTCAGAACAAACCAAGGCCTCGAAGGAAGTTTTAACATTTATGAAGAAGCTAAACGGGAAGCTAGAAGGGGCAGTACAGTCTAAGGTTAATGAGAATAAGTAAGTGCGAGCTTTCATTCTCATACTTGCTATGTTTGCTATACTGAGCATAGTACTAATGTTACTTATTTTTATTGCATATCTAATAATGTTACTAAGCTAAGGAGGAATCATGACTCTCGACCAATTTACAGCAAAATTTAATAACAGGGCAGTCGACTTTGACGGTGCTTACGGGGCACAGTGCGTTGACCTAGTCCAGTTCTACAACCGAGACGTTGTAGGCGGAGCAAGGTTCTCGGGTAATGCTAAAGACATCTTCGGCCAACGACCAGATAAGTACACCTGGGTAAGAAACTCACTATTCGGTGTCCCACCAGCAGGAGCAGTCCTAGTCTGGGGTTCTAGCGTAGGCGGAGGTTACGGAGACGTAGCTATCGCACAGCCTGGTTCAAACACCTGGAGCATCAACGCCTTCGGCCAGAACTTCCCATATAACACACCTTCACGCTTCCAGAAGCGAAACTACTCCGGGATTATCGGGTGGGGTATACCCAAGGTAAACGTCCAACCAGCAACCGGTGGTGGTAGATGGCAGGCAATCAGAACTACCAACGTCCGTACCGCTCCTAGTATCAGCGCTCCTTTTGGAGGGTCAAAGGTTCTTTATACAGGACAGTGGTTCGACGCAGTCGGGACAGTCGCTGGAGATAGTGTTGGCGGTAACAATGTCTGGGTTAAAAGTACCCGAGGTAACTACACTTGGAGCGGGAACCTCAAGCGCATAGCCTAACTGTTGACAAAACTTATAAACATAAGTACTGTTACGGCATAAGCATTTTGGAGGGACCCATGATAACAAAAGATTCCGCCGTATACAGGGGGTTAAAAACAGCCCTACAGGTATTTGCAGCATTAATCGTCTTCGCAGCCGCAGACCCAAACGTCCGTAGCCTAATCACCGACTGGTATCCCCAGGTGATAGTCATTCTACCTATCTTAGGTGGAGCTATCTCGGTTATTCAGAATGTGCTAGATAAGGACATTCCTAACATTTAATAGGATGAGCCCCGATTACCGAAAATACCGGGTAAGGGTTAAGGATTCAGATGGAAATCTTCACTTTGTTATGGCTTTTGGTAGAACAGAAGGCGAGGCTAGGCTTCGAGGTAAAAGAGAAGCTGAGCGGCTTCTTCGTATGGAGGTGACTGTACAATGGCTCAAAGAAGTGATATAAATATAAGCGTTGTGGTAGGAAAGGAAGCCGTCTTTCGGGGCGGCTTTTCTAATTGTCTTAATAAGCATATTATAAACTCAAGCGCTTTAGCGCCGCACCTACACATAGGAGACAGCCGTGTCTAAGCACGACATCAACGGCTTCATTCGGCGCAACCTGGACAAGTCTGACAAGGAGATTGTGGAGCTGCTCGCAACGGGCGGCATCATCATCTCCAAGGAAGGCGTCAGGTCTCGGAGGCGCAGGATGGGAGTCACCAAGGACAACCAGGGAACGGCCGAACAGGACGCTCTGGGGAAGCTCTCAGACCTTCTTGAGCGGAACGGAATCAACATCGAGGAAGTTGGTCGAGTCAAGCAGGTAAACCTGTGGCAGACCACCTTCAAGAACGAAGACGGCGAAGCTGAACAGAAGGACAACATGGGGATTCAGTTTGTCCCCAAGTGGGCTGATGGACCCGAGTGGCCCGTGGTTCAGCCCGCCGCACCCGTCATCGTACGAGTCGGCAAGCTCCCCAAGAAGCCGGAAGGTTGGGGTAAGACCTGCGTCATCCTGCCCGACCCGCAGTTTGGGTTCTGGCGGGACATGGTGACCGAGGAGCTGATTCCCTTCCATGACGAAAGAGCTATTTCGGTGGCTCTCCAGATTGTCAGGGACCTTCAGCCGGACCTCATCGTCAACATCGGCGACCTGCTGGACCTGGCTGAGTTCTCGAGGTTTGTCGGAGAGGTCGGGTTCGCCCGCACCACTCAGGCATCCCTTAACAGGGCTCATCAGTACCTGGCAACCCAGAAGGCTTTGGCACCCAACGCCAAGATTGTCCTCTTCGAGGGTAATCACGACCTGCGCATCCAGACCTGGATTAAGCAGAACGGAATGGCGGCCTTCGGTCTTCAAAGGGCTAACGAGCCGGAGTCCTGGCCCGTCATGAGCATCCCGCATCTGCTGGGTCTCGACGAGCTGGGAGTGGAGTATCTGGATGGCTACCCGGCCTCCTCGTACTACATCAACGACCGACTCAAGGTCAAGCATGGTGACAAGACCGGCAAGCGTGGAACGGTGGCGAATAAAATCGTCTCCGATGAGCAGGTGTCAACAATCACCGGCCACACCCACGGGCTTGAGATGGTGTACCACACTGTCGATACCCGCCGGGGACCACGCACCAGGTTTGCTGCCACGATGGGCTGTCTCTGCCGCATTGACGGAGGCATCCCCTCTACCAAGGGTGGAACCAACGCTTTCGGGCGTCCAGTCAAGCGGTATGAGGACTGGCAACAGGCTGTCTGCGTGGTTACCTACATGGATGGGGATAACCCGTTCGCTTTGGAACACGCCTACATCCACGAAGGGTTCAGCCTCTTCCGAGGCAAGCCCTATTTCGCAGAGCAACTCTGACGAGCGTCTTACGGGGGCAGACGATAAAAGCCCCCGACCAACGGAATAATAAGGAAACAAAATGGATAAGTGGGAAAATGAAGTCCGAGATTTGGAAGCCCGGTTCTTATTAGAACTCAGCAAAGCTAGCAAGGACGGGTCAAATAAGCGTAAAAAGGGGACTAAGAAGCCCTGGTGGGAAGACAACACCCATCTTGACCGTGCAGAGTCTCATATCAAGCGAGGTAAGGAAGGAACTGGTATTGACCCCGATAGTGGCGCTCATCACTTTGCTCACGCTGGCTGGCGGTTATTAGCTGAAGCGGCTAAGCGTAGCGGTAACATACCCCCTAGTCCCATCCGATACGACGGGGAACGGCTATGACCTTCAACATCACACCTGTAGACGAACTGAAATGGGTGGGGATTGACCTCGATGGGACCCTAGCTGAACCGGTGTGGCCCGACCCCGGAGTAGGAGACCCTATCTGGGACAACATCGAGAAGATGATTGAAGTCTACGAAGCTGGGTACAAGATAATGATTCATACCTCTCGCTACTGGGGAGACTACGAGCTAATCAAAGCCTGGTTAAAAGAACACAACCTTTACCACATGGTTAAGGAAATTCAGTGCGGGAAACCTCTTTACAGGGCTTATGTTGACGACAAAGCAATCCGAGCGGATGCCGAGACATGGCTACCCTAAGCATTGTGCTATCTATCTTAACTGTCATGGATTACTGGTTACTAGCAGAGCGTAAAAAGGCGGGTTGGGTACTAGGTCTTGCGATTCAACCTATATGGGTTTACTACGCTTTTGCCATCGACCAGTACGGACTAATTATCATGAGTGTTTTCTACACCTACATTAACTGGAGAGGCTACCTTAACCACGATTTGCAGAAATAAACACAAGGAGTATTGTAGACGTAAGTACTTTGAAAACTAGGAGGAGGAGATGCGAGATGCACACCCTCACGGTGGTCGTGAAGGACATGACCGCCCTGGCGAAGGTAACGACCTCTACTGCCCTCGGGTGTTTGGGGTCGCCTGCGAATCGTGCACGTGCGAGACGCCTTGCCCAGACACTTATTCGACACTTGTAGCCGTGGAGGTCTACCGTGTCCCGAAGCAAAAGGACAACTAATGTCCATCACCTCTGGTGGCCATCCGGCCGCTACAAGACGCCGTTGGAACGAACGTTCAGAGAGCTCCCCTGTCACAAGGTGGAACTGGCGATTGAGGCTCACAACCTTATTCATCGTCATTCTGCTCCGCCTGACAAGCCACCGACACACGAGATGGTCGAGGTCATTCAGAATCACGAAATGGGTCGCTGTACTTGCAATGTCATCGGCCTGGAATCCGAGAGGAGAAGGAGAAGGGGGTGCTGAGATGGCTCATATTCCCCACATGGAGTGCGGTTTCTGTGGGGAAGATTTTCCTCTTCTCCCCCAGAACGCCGTTGTAGCAACCTTCATCGAGGAGCCTTTCTACAACTACGTACTGGCCCAGTGTCCGTGCAGTGGTTGGAACAGGAACTTCATCGAGGAAAGCACGCAGAAGATGCTGCTGTCCAAGAAAATCCCCGTCATCGAGGAAAAGTTTGCACCAGGCGAGGTACATGAGGCATACTGTGTGGTGTGCGAAATCCCAATGGCTTCCTTTCGGGAGCTGACCAGTAGCGAGGAGCATCTGGTTGAGTACTTTCGCTGGCTTCTGGAAAGGGGGGATAGAGAATGAACCCCTTCAAGCCAGGAGATGTCGTGGAAATCTCCATCAACGAGCCCGAGTGCAAGCGTCCGCCTAGACTGGCGGTCATCACTTACTCGAACGGTCCCACCATCAACGCCGAGTACGTTGACGACGGTAAGACCTTCTACGGCTCGTATATCTACGCCAAACTTCCGCCAGGGTAACTCCTCCCTCCTGGTGGAACAGCCCCCTAGTCATGGACGACTGGGGGGTTTTTATTGAAAGAACCACTCATACTCACCAAACGAAACCCATCGTTCGGTATAAGAGTAAGGAACCCAGTTATATTCACTTATTAACACTTGTCCGTTTTCTACTCGTTCGGCTACGACAAGGTGTCCAGCCGAACCATTATGCGAAACTCCGACAGCTCCCCGTCTAGGTTCACCCTGTCGCCAACCAGCATTAGCTAGTCCGTAGCTCCACGAAGTAGCGTTGCCTAAGTAACTAGGAACCTGCACACGGCTGGCTACATACCAAGTGCATTGTCTGTAAGCGTAACTATTCCCATACGTCCCGGTAGGTTGAAGTCTTAGAGCGGTCTGGCGTAAATCAGCCTCTACCCTTAACCGTTCTTCTTCTTGGGCTTTGACAGTTGCACAGGGAGCACTCTGCTCACAGGTAATAGCTATCTCTTGCGGAGTAGGGAACTCCGGCTTTTTGATTGTCAGATAAGCGGCTAGAGCTAACTCGTTCATAGCCCTAGTTTCGCTTTACAGGCTGGCCAAGGAGAGAAGCCTCTTCTAGCAACCACTTCACTAGCTTTGGCTATTTGGACATCGGCTGGAGCTAGGTCGGCTCTGGCATAACCTCCGTAACCTCCCCATGTACCAATATCGAACTGCAAGCCACCGTAATAACCATTCCCAGTGTTTGTAGCCCAGTTACCACCAGCCTCACATAGGCTCAGAGCCTGCCAGACGCCCTCTACAGGCGTTTTAACTACTTTGGGAGTAGATTGTACTTGTTGTGTTTGTTTAGCGGCTTCAGCGGCTTGTAACGCCTTCTCAGCCTCTAGCTTCTGTTGTCTCTGTTCCTCAACGACCTGTCGTCTATCTGGGAACTCCTGTTTTGTCTGCTGCACCTCTAAGTATTTTGTGTTTACTGTTGTGGTTTCCATCTGCCCCATCAGTATTGCCGGTAGTAGGGGTAGAATCGCTAGCGTTCGTAAAATAGGCCATTCTCGTTATGTTGGACACACTAGCACAGGCGTTTTAGTCGTGCAAGCTCTCTAATTTGGCTTTGTAAAGGGAAATAATTGCTTCTAACTGGTGGGCTTTAAATTGCATGAGGGTTTTAGCCTCCTTTTCAAGCTCGTCAAGTATCTCTTGCCCGTACCTATTAATCATAAAAGTTGCATACCTGGGGTAGTTGCCCTGCTTGAACACATTACAGCCTGGGCATTGTGGGTGGACATTTCTTTCGTCAAAGCGTAGTGAGTTCACAGACCTCTTTTCATAGTGCCCGGCCTGCATTTCTTTAATGGGTTTAGCAACTCCGCAAGTTACACAAGTTACATATCCCGAACTATCAGCGTATTTCTGCCTTATATAGCTTGAAAATACCTTGTCTGCCTCCGCCTTTAACTTTGAAACAGACTTCACTTTGGGCTGTTTCTTGCATTCCGGGGAACAATAAGCACTGCCCCTGAACTTTACTTGAGAGGCGTACCTTTCATACTCTTTGCCACATTGTTTGCACTTTAAGGTAACCTTCCCCTTGGTGCCATTAAATGAACTAATATTCTTTTTTTCTGCACGCTTTGAGTTAACTCGTTGCTTTTCTTTCCTAGCAACGGCTGCACACGTTGGGGAACAGTACTTTTGGGTACTTACAAAATAACTAAATTCGGTCCCGCAAATACTACATTTCTTGCGTGGTGTCTTTGCCATGCATTAAGCATAACATTTATAGCAAGGGCAGTTGTTCCTCGTTCTGAGTTCCCCACCACTTCCGAGGCAGAATTATTTGCTCTTCACCATAGTTATCGTAAGGTATCCCATGAGCAGATAGTACCGCCGGGGAAGTAATGTACTCCACTCCGTTGTAGCTAACTAAAATCTTCTGAATCCCAGGTGTATCCACTATCTTTTGGGTAAACCCGAACCCGTCGTACCTTCGAAACAGGACGACTTGTCTTCCTTTTTTTACTAGGACGCCATCCTTGAGTTCTCCAACTATCTTCCCATCTATCATCAATCGCATCTTCTCTTCTCCTGACCGCACTACATTTAGTGCATCTTATATACTCTGTGATTTTACCGTTCTTGATTACTAATGCGTCGTTGTGGACGTGATTTTCCGCCTCTTGCAGAAACTTCATATAGCCGCTCCTTTTCCATCTTAGCGAACCCTTTTGGCCCTTTAACCTGTCCCCCTTTTCGTCCCAAGTGGGTGAAGTAATCCTCACCATACCTGTCCATTAGTGTCTTGCGTACTTTAATCCCCCCGGCTCTTGTCCCGGCCATTAGATGCCCTCCTGTTTAATGCTGTTTTCAATAACCCTTATACGGCTCTGTATAACGCTGATTAGGTTAGCCGTTGACGAGTAGATATTCTTAACGTTTTCATACTCTCTGCGCTGTTCGGTAGATTCCCCTCGGCTCAGAGTTTCGGCTTTGGTTACGCCCTCGGTAGCACTAGCTTCCATAAATACTGAATAGGCTTTGTCTGTAGCTCGCTTATGTAGAGGTGCGATGTTGTCTGCTAGGTAAGAGTTATACACACTTAACTTAACCATTGCCTCACTTAGCTTTATGGGGTCGCTCCACAGGTGTTCTTCGTGTATCTGCTCCCTGTAGTGGAGTATGCCGTTGATTGCGTCCACTAGTTTCATGCTTCTTTATCCTCTTTAAGCACATAAGTTACACCGTCAATTGTTATTTCTGATGGGTTTTTGGCTACCTCAACATCTATCCCTGTAATCCCCTTGAAGATGTCCTTGTTGAAGTGGGGGAGGTTGAGGATAGCGTCCTTATCCTTTTTGCTGGCTTCGCTCCACCATTTCCTCCAGCCTTTTTCGTAGCCGTCTTTTATGTCTAGCTTGATTTCTGGTAGGCTATTTAACGCCTCATCCCATTCTTGTTTTGTGACCTGGGTATTGAATATCTGGTTGTTTTTTTGGTAGCCAGCTCCTTCTTTCTTATTTTTCCCATCACCCAGGCAAAATAGTATTCGCTCGGACATTCTAAGACCTTTGCAGGAGTAGCAGTAGTAGCAGGAGTAGCAGGAGTAGCAGTAGTTG
>OFSE01000178.1_pt1 | contig 21905 bp, 13 predicted proteins | sample 1543261 | NCBI WGS metagenome assembly OFSE01 (sample SAMN07774225, study PRJEB24372) | wastewater metagenome | isolation source: Exp Tend VB 50WW | collected 2016-02 | reverse complement strand
GGTTTTAGGACTAATGTATCAGGATATCCTGCAGTAGGTAGTTCATTTCTAGTATCAACCTCACCAGGTTCTTATTCAGTTACTGTTGGTGCTGGTGGTGCTGGAGGATCTTCTAATGGTGTAGATTCTTCTTTTGGACCTATAACTTCTGTGGGAGGTGGTAAAGGTGCAACTACTTCTTTAGCACCAGAAACAGATCCTTCACATTATGGATCTCCTGGTGGTTCTGGTGGGGGTGCGTCTGGTCGTGGACATCCCACTCCCGGTGGTGCTGGAGAAAACTATCCTGGTTCTACTCAACAAGGTTTTCCAGGATCCCCATCTCCATCTAACTCTAGTGGTGGGCCTGGTGGTGGTGGGGCAGGTGGAGCAGGAAGTTCATTTTCACCAACTGGAGCAGGTGGTGCTGGTGGTGTTGGATATCCTTCTATTAGTGCTGGTCCTGACAATAATGCAATAGGAACTTCTGGACCAAATCCTGGAAGATATTTTTCAGGTGGTGGAGGTGGAGGGGGATATAGCAATTCTTCTACTCCTGGTGGATCCGGTGGTGCTGGTGGTGGTGGAAATGGAAGTGGTCCAGGTGGTGCAGCAATATCTGGAACTTATTCTACTGGTGGAGGTGGAGGTGGAGCAGAAAATACTTCACCAAAATCAATAGGTGCAAATGGTGGTTCCGGCATCGTAGTAGTCCGCTACCAAATCGCATCCCTCACAGCAACCGCAAAGGCAACTGGTGGTTTGATTTCTTATGCATCAGGTAAGACCATACACCAGTTCTTATCATCAGGAACCTTTACGGTCACTAATCCTGGTTTGAGTTCTGTTGACTACCTTGTGGTTGCTGGTGGTGGTGGTGGTGGTTCATATTGTGGCGGGGGCGGAGGTGCTGGTGGTATGCTGACTGGTAGTGGGTCCCCAGTTTCTCCTGGTGCTTACCCAATTACAGTTGGTGCCGGTGGTGCAGGTGCAATTGCGGGAGACTACAACGGTTCAAAGGGTATCAACTCTACCGCTCTTGGGCAAATAGCAACCGGTGGTGGTGGCGGAACAAGCTATTACTTTTCCAATAGTGATAAGAACGGCGGAAGTGGCGGTGGCGGTGCTGGGCCCCAGACTGCAGGCACTGGAACTGCAGGACCCCCCAGACAAGGATATGATGGAGGTGCTGGTGCTACCGCTGCTTCTTATTATGGTGGTGGTGGTGGAGGCGGTGCCGGTAATTCTGGTATAAACGGCAGTGGTTCTGCAGCAGGCAACGGCGGTCCTGGTGCGCCATCGTCAATCACCGGGGCCCCTGTATTTTATGCAGGTGGCGGCGGTGGATCAACTTATCAAGGTGGCACAGTAGGTCTTGGTGGTAATGGTGGTGGAGGACTAGGAGGTGTTTCTAATACTAATACTGCCGGTACTCCTGGTACTATTAATTTGGGAGGCGGCGGTGGTGCTGCATCTTACGCTAATGCCCACGCTGCTGGTGGTTCCGGTGGTTCAGGCATCGTAATCATCGCATATCCTTCATAAGACTCCCTATAAATAAAGATATCCACAATAACTTTTATTAAACTCTTATGGCACTTGATCGTCTTTCACAAATTACCAACTCTGGTATATCAACGACGATCAGTTTTAGATCTGCGGGAATAAATGTGAGTGGAATAGTCACGGCATCTTCTTTTGTTGGAGCACTCACTGGTAGTATCACAGTGGGTTCTGCATTCATAAAGAATAATGCAGTTGGTTTAGGTGTTACTACAACTATAGGAAGAAATGCTGGTGTCAGCACTGCAACAGGAACCATTATATTCAATAGTAATGCTGCAAAAGTACAGGTATATAATGGAACCGAATGGGTAAGTGTAGGAGAGCAATATATTGAGGCAACTGGTGGAACCATAAGTGATTACGAAAGTGGAAGTAATATCTATAGAGCACATATCTTTACCTCATCTGGTTCTTTGAGTATAACCAAAGCACCAGCATCCCAAAGCACTGTTGAGTACCTTGTTGTTGCTGGTGGTGGTGGTGGTGGTGGTGGTGGTTATGGGAGCGGCTTTGGTGGTGGTGGTGGTGGTGCCGGTGGTTTTAGAACCGGAACTGGATTTTCAGTATCTTCATCTCCTGGTACTTATACGATTACTGTTGGTGGTAGTGGAGGAGGAACATCCTCCGGTACGACTAACGGAACTAATGGAAATCCATCTGTATTTGCTCCAGGTTATGTTGGAGTCATAACTGCTACTGGTGGTGGTGGTGGTGGTGGTGGATCAGGACCAACGGCAAATGCTGGTAGTACTGGTGGATCTGGAGGAGGGGGAGGAACAAAATTCGGCACTCCCGGTCCTGGTGGTGCCGGTGGAGCAGGAAACATTCCACCAGTATCACCATCACAAGGAAATCCTGGTGGAAATGGAAGAGATCAAAATAGTAGTGATCCAAATATTCAGGCTGGAGGTGGTGGAGGCGCTACAGGAGCAGGTGGTGCCGGTGGTGCTTCAGTAGGTGGTGCCGGTGGTGCCGGAACATTATCATCTATTTCTGGAATATCTACAACTTATGCCGGTGGTGGTGGTGGTTCTACATATGATCAAACGATTGGACCCGGTGGATCTGGCGGCGGCGGTGCTGGTGGAAGATATCAACCGGCAATAACTGCCACTAGTGGAACAGAAAATACTGGAGGAGGAGGAGGAGGAGGTAATGGTTCTATTTCCGGTTCCGGTGGTTCAGGCATCGTAGTCGTCCGTTATTTGATTGGAGAACTTGCAGCAACCGCAAAGGCAACTGGTGGTGCTATAAGTTTTTATAGTGGTAAGACCATTCATACCTTTACGAGTACGGGAACTTTTGCAACAGCACCTAACTGGACTGCTGCATCAGTAGAGTATGTTGTGATTGGTGGCGGTGGTGCTGGCGGAGAACATACATATAGAGGTGGTGGTGGAGGCGCAGGTAACTATAAAACAGGTACTACTCCAGTCGGAGCACATCCAGTATCAACTTCTATTCAGGTCGGTGCTGGTGGTGCTCCATTAGGATTTACTACACCATCCTCTTCTGGTAACGGCACATCATCATTCTTTGGACCACCAATCACTGCACCTGGTGGTGGTATGGGTGGATCTTGGTCAAATACTGCCGGTCAAGCAGGTGGTTCTGGTGGTGGTGGAGGTGGTGGTCCATCTTCTTCAATCGCTGGTGGTGTGGGATCGGGTGATCCATTCCCAGGAACAATAGGAGCAACACCAGCAAATGGTTGGGGTAATGATGGTGGGGCTGGAGTGATTGATAATCAACAAGGTGGTGGTGGTGGCGGTGCTGGTGCGGTAGGAAATACTAATAGTCCTTCAAATCCAACTTACGGACTTGGAGGATCTGGAGTACAAGTTCCAACAACATTTAGAAATCCGCTATCTACACCAGTTGGTGCAAATGGTGGAGGAGTAGGAACACCTGGACCTGCTGGAGATTGGTATCTTGCCGGCGGTGGTAATGGTGGAGGTTATCCTCCAGGAGTAAATCCGGCAGTTGCATCAACTCGTCCAGCAGGTGGCGGTGGTTATGGTGTTATTACCGCAGATCCATATAGCGCGAAAGGTGGAAGTGGTGTTACAAATACTGGAGGCGGAGGTGGTGGTGCCAATACTGGTAGTCCAGATGATGGTGGAAGAAGTGGTTCCGGTGGTTCCGGCATCGTAATCATCGCATATCCTTCATAATACTCCCAAGAACTCAAAGACCACACTAGAAGTTATTGTTGCTTATGAGGCATCAAGGGTTCCAGTATTGGGGGAAGCAGTCTAATAACCCTAAGTAAAAATATAAATACTTAAAAAACATATATGGCTTATTTTGGGCGACAACCTACATCAGGAAACTACTTATTAAAACTTGATGACATACAAAGTCAGTTCAATTCGTCCACAACAACTTTTAATCTAACATCAGGTGGTACTGCATTTTATCCTGGTTCTGCTTTTTCACTTCTTGTATCTCTTGCCGGTGTAGTACAAGAACCAGAAATTTCTTATACGATTAATCAAAATACGATTACTTTTGCATCAGCACCTGGATCTGGTGATGATTTCTTTTGTATTGTTCTTGGTGTTTCATTGGGTATTGGTGTTCCGGGAGAAGGAACAGTATCCGGAAATAAACTCACAAAACCCTTTGATTATAATGATGGATTATTATATCTCGATAGTGTCAATAATCGTATTGGAATTAATTCAACGGTTCCTACAAAAGCATTAGATGTCGTTGGTGATGTAGGAGTTACTGGAGTTTCTACTTTAGGTATTACATCAGCAACAAACTTAACATCTCAAAGTCTTGTTGTAAGTGGTATTAGTACTTTAGGTATTACAAGTACAACTAATCTAACATCCCAAAGTTTTGTTGTTTCTGGTGTTTCTACATTCCAAAATAATATTATACAAACATCTGGTTTGGTTGGTATTGGAACCACAAACCCAACATCAAAACTTCATGTAATTGGTGATGTAAGAGTTACTGGTGTTGTAACTGCAACTAATTATTTTGGAAATGGTACTAACTTAACTGGAATTTCTGCTGGTCTTAGTGTTTCTGATGATATATCAACAAATCAAACTCGTTACATTTTATTTGATGATGCCACAAGTGGAACTATAAGTGCAATAAATGTATCTTCAACTAAACTCACATTTAATCCTTCTACAGGAACCTTATCAGCAACAGCATTCACATCAACTTCAGACGAAAGAGTTAAGACAAATATTAGACCAATTACTAATGCATTAGACATTACAGAACAACTCTCTGGAGTTAGATTTAATTGGAAAGAAAATCAAAAACCTTCCATTGGTGTGATTGCACAAGAAGTAGAAAAAGTACTTCCAGAACTTGTAACTCAAGGTGAAGTTAAATCAGTGAACTATAATGGTATTATTGGTGTACTCATAGAAGCAATCAAAGAACAACAAGTCCGTATAGAGGAACTGGAGAGAAAATCAAATGCCTAATCAGTTTTTATCACCAGAGGGTGATTTAGAAAATTATTTTGTAACTGAGTATCAACTAATAGACCAGTATATTGGTGATGAATTGTGGACTTGGGGTCAAGGAAGTTATGGACGACTTGGAAATAATACTGCAACCAATAAATCCACTCCAGTCACCACGTCTGCTGGTGGAACTAACTGGAAACAAGTGAGTTCTGGTGGTGCTCATTGTGCAGCAATCAAGACCGATGGAACCCTATGGACTTGGGGGCGTGGATCTTTTGGACAACTTGGAACCAATAATACTTCGGAAAGAAGTACTCCAGTCACCACCTTTGCCGGTGGAACCAACTGGAAACAAGTGAGTTCTGGTGGTTATTATACCGCAGCAATCAAGACTGATGGAACTCTCTGGACTTGGGGACGTGGAGCTGAAGGACAACTTGGAACTAATGGTTTTGCAGATAAAAATAGTCCAGTCACCACCTTTGCCGGTGGAACTAACTGGAAACAAGTGAGTGCTGGTAATCGTCATTGTGCAGCAATCAAGACCGATGGAACCCTATGGACTTGGGGTTATTCAAGTAATGGACAACTTGGAAGAACTAGTGCAAGTTTTATTAGACTCACGCCAGTCACCACATTTGCCGGTGGAACCAACTGGGCAGATACTCCAACAGCAGAACCAGAAGACCTTTATACCATAAGTGCTGGTAATCAAACTGCAGCAATCAAGACTGATGGAACCCTATGGACTTGGGGTAGTGGAGCTGATGGACGACTTGGAAATAATACTGCAACCAGTAGAAATACTCCAGTCACCACCTTTGCCGGTGGAACCAACTGGAAACAAGTGAGTTCTGGTAGTCAGCATTGTGCAGCAATCAAGACCGATGGAACCCTATGGACTTGGGGTAGTGGAACTGATGGACGACTTGGAGATAATACTACAACCAGTAAATCCACTCCAGTCACTACCTTTGCTGGTGGAACCAACTGGAAACAAGTGAGTGCTGGTACTCGTCATTGTGCAGCAATCAAGACCGATGGAACCTTATGGACTTGGGGTTATAATGGATATTCAGGACGACTTGGAACCAATGATAGTACCACTAGAAGTACTCCATCCACCACCTTTTCTGGTGGAACCAACTGGAAACAAGTGAGTTCTGGTGATAGACATTGTGCAGCAATCAAGACCGATGGAACCCTATGGACTTGGGGTGCTGGATTTAATGCACAACTTGGAGTCAATCAATACACCTACCGCATTACTCCAGTCACCACCTTTGCCGGTGGAACCAACTGGAAACAAGTGAGTTCTGGTGGTTATCATTGTGCAGCAATCAAGACCGATGGAACTCTCTGGACTTGGGGTTCTGGAGGTTATGGACGACTTGGAACCAATGATACTACCTCTAAACTCACTCCAGTCACCACATTTGCCGGTGGAACCAACTGGAAACAAGTGAGTGGTGGTAATGGTCATTGTGCAGCAATCAAAACCGATGGAACTCTCTGGACTTGGGGTCGTAATATTAACGGACAACTTGGAACTAATGATACCACGACTAGAACTACTCCAGTCACCACTTTTGCCGGTGGAACCAACTGGAAACAAGTGAGTGCTGCTAGTGCTAATGGTTATAGTACAGTAGCATTATTGGATGATGGGGTAAATAAACAACTTTTTCTTTTTGGTAGTAATGACAGTGGTAAATTAGGATTCCCTCCTCCAAATATTATTCCAGATCAAGTTGAAGGAAACAGTACCAACTGGAAACAAGTGAGTTCTGGTAGTCAGCATTGTGCAGCAATCAAGACTGATGGAACTCTATGGACTTGGGGTCAAGGATATGCAGGACGACTTGGAACCAATGATAATACCACTAGAGATACTCCAGTCACCACATTTGCTGGAGGAACCAACTGGAAACAAGTGAGTTCTGGTAATGCTCAATGTGCAGCAATCAAGACAGATGGAACCCTATGGACTTGGGGTGGTGGATATGGTGGAAAACTTGGAACTAATGATACTACCAATAAATCCACTCCAGTCACCACATTTGCTGGAGGAACCAACTGGAAACAAGTAAGTTCTGGTGGTTATCATATAGTAGCATTGTTGGATGATGGGGGAAATAAACAACTTTTTCTTTTTGGTAGAAATAACAATGGTCAATTAGGATCCCCTGCTGCAGATATTAGTCCAGATCAAGTTGAAGGAAACAGTACCAACTGGAAACAAGTGAGTTCTGGTAGACAGCATTGTGCAGCAATCAAGACCGATGGAACTCTATGGACTTGGGGTCAAGGATATGGTGGAAAACTTGGAACTAATGATACTACCAATAAATCCACTCCAGTCACCACATTTGCTGGAGGAACCATCTGGAAACAAGTAAGTGCTGGTAATGCTCAATGTGCAGCAGTCACAGCAGGCATCAGTCCCGAGTACCCACTCTCATAAATATTTAAAAAACTAAAATGGAAATCGCACTTATCAATAACAACTCACTAATACTTGGACCAATGGGGTTCAATGTTAGATATATCAATTCTGAGCTAGAAGACCTTGAGGTAGAAGAACGCATTTCTCCTCAAAGTTATACAGACCTTCCAATTCATTTTAGTGATAATGAAACTCATCTTGTTCTAATAGAAAAAGTAGTTCCAGAAAATGATACAAAGTATCATAATATTGGAAACTTCACTTGGGAAATCACCAAAGAGAATGATGTTCCAGTCAAAGTTCTACTCACATATCCAATCATTGATAAGACTTTAGAAGAAGTTAAAGAACTTAGAAAGCAAGAAGTTTCTCCATACCGAAGAGAAAAAGAAAATACAACTATTTCAGTAAATCTAAATGGTACAAGTGTAGAAGTATCAACCTCAAGAGAAGAAAGACTTCTATTAGCAAGTAAGTTGAGTGCTGCTCCCGGACCTCATAACTTTAAGTTTTCTAATACTTGGTTAGAGATTACTACAGAACAACTCCAAACTATTGTGAGTGAGATTGATGTAAAAGTCCAAGAAGCATTTGACTGGGAGTTATCAAAACTTCAAGAGATTGATGCTTGTGAGACGATTGAGAGTGTTTATGATGTTGTGATACGAGAGCAACCACAAAGATTAGGATTAGAAGAAAATGAGTAGAGTAGAAACTACAACTAATTTTAGAGATAGTAACGGGGCTGATTTAGGAAAGAAACTCATCACTAAAGATTATTTGATAAGTGTTTATCCTTCTATTGGTCAGCAGATTGGTATTCCACCAGAATTATGGATTTGGGGTGGTAATGCTTATGGACAACTTGGAACCAATGATACTGCGACTAGAAGTACTCCAGTGACCACACTTTCTGGTGGTAGCAACTGGAAACAAGTGAGTGGTGGTGCTTTGCATACTAGTGCAATCAAAACCGATGGAACCCTGTGGGTCTGGGGTGGTAATAGATTTGGAGAGGCTGGAGTTAATTCTCTATATGGTAGTGGAGCTGCTCTTCCAACTCCAGTGACCACATTTGCCGGTGGTTCCAACTGGAAACAAGTTGACTATGGTGGTTTTCATCAAAGTGCCATAAAAACAGATGGAACTCTTTGGACCTGGGGTCTTAATATTCATAATGACCAAATAAGTGTTCCAACTGAAGAGTTTGGTGGTAGCACCAACTGGAAACAAGTTTCTGCTTCGCAGCGGTATTTTCGTGCTGCAATCAAGACTGATGGAACTTTATGGACCTGGGGTGAAAATGCTTATACTAATGGAGTACTTGGAATCAATGATACTACCAATAGAAGTACTCCAGTGACCACATTTGCCGGTGGTACTAACTGGAAACAAGTTTCTTGTGGTACGGCACACATTGCTGCAATCAAAACCGATGGAACTTTATGGAACTGGGGTTCTAATAATAATGGACAACTTGGAATCAATGATACTACCAATAGAAATACTCCAGTGACCACATTTGCCGGTGGAACCAACTGGAAATCAGTTACTGGTGGTGGTGGTCATACTAGTGCAATCAAAACCGATGGAACTCTCTGGACCTGGGGTTCTAATAGTTCTGGACAACTAGGAACTAATGATACTACGCAAAGAAATACTCCAGTCACCACATTTGCCGGTGGTACTAACTGGAAACAAGTTTCTTGTAATGGCAGTCACACTGCTGTAATCAAGACTGATGGAACTCTCTGGACCTGGGGTAATAATAGTTATGCACAACTTGGAATCAATGATACTACCAATAGAAATACTCCAGTGACCACATTTGCCGGTGGAACCAACTGGAAACAAGTAAGTTCTGGTGAAAATCACACAGTAGCAATCAAGTCCGTAGATTTCTAATAAATACTCAAAACACACAATATATTGATAATGAACCCACTTGAGTTGGTCACAAAAACCTTATATTCTTTTGATGAGAAAGAACTTACATCACAAGTTCTTGATGCATTTGGAAAACGAGCACAAACCTTTGAGCAATACAATGATGTAGCAAAGATTTTCTTTGAGATAAAGGATTTCTCAAATGCTATAATCTATGGAGAAAAAGCACTTAAACTTACAAGAACCAAAGAAGAAAAATATACAACCACAAAAAATCTTATCAATGCTTATAATCAATCAAATCATCCAGAAAAAGCACTTACTCAAATCTCAAAAATCAAATCACAAAATCCCCAAGATACTGAACTTTTATTAGAAGAAACTTTTTCTTATTCTGCAATCAATCAAAAAGAAAAAGCAGAAAAACTACTCTTCAATCTTATCAAAAAACCATTACCAGAAGAAATAGAAAGAAAGGCATATCACAACTTATCAGGGCATTATTTCCGTAAAGATGATATTCATACAGGACTTCATCACTTTCTCAAGGCAGGAGAAGTAGAAGCATATAAGAACCGAGAACTTCCTACTTTCTCAAAGTGGGATGGAACAATCACAGAAAATCAAACTATTGTGATTGATAGTCAGTGTGGTGCTGGTGATGAGATTATTCATATAAGATTTATGAAGCATCTCAAAGAACTTGGAATGAACCCAATCTGGACTACAACCAGAAAGGACATACAGAAACTCTTCCAATATAATGGATTTCATACTGAGCTTGTTTGGGATAATCCAGAGTTTCCAAAAAACTCAAAGTGGGTATATGCTCTTGCTCTTCCTTATTATCTCAATCTAAAAGTGAAAGATTTAGGACAAACTTCATATCTTCAACCACTACCAGAAAAAGAAGAGCAATACTCATATCTAAAAGAAGACACAAACTATAAGATTGGAGTATTCTGGAACTCGGGTTCTGGATTTGAGCAGGCACATTTTCGTTCTATAGATACAAAACCATTATTTGATACACTCTCAAATACAAAGGCATCATTATATTCATTACAACTACCAGACCAAACACCACCAGAAGGATTTAACATAAAAACTTTTGATATTCCAAATCGTGATTTTACAGATACATATTCACTTGTATCTCAAATGGATTTGGTGATTACTTCTTGTACTTCTATTGCTCATATTGCGGCATCACAAGGTAAAGAAGTTTGTGTCTTTACACCGATTATGGAGTATTATGTATGGACAAGTTCTACAGGAAAGTCTTGGTGGTATGGTGATAATGTACATTTATTCAAGCAAAGAAGACCAAGAAACTGGGATGAACCACTCAAAGAACTGAAGGAGTTTCTAAGTGATAGAGGAATATGACCTTTCTTTTCTCAACCTAAATACCACTAAGAGCAAACTTTTAGAAATAGAAACTGCTTCTCACGGACTTGTAACAAAAGGTTTTTCCACTTATAATCACGGAATGCCCACTCTAATGTATCCAGAACTGACTGGATTGCGAAATATTATCAAACAATATGTTAGACTATATTGTATAAAATATAATATTCCACCTCTAAAGTTTATCAATAGTTGGTTCAATATCTCACAAGCAGGAAATAAACTCAATGCACATAAGCACGAAGAAAGTATTATTAGTGGAGCATTTTATATTTCTGGAAGTACTTCACTGATTTTTCCAGACACCTCAATTCAACCATATCCTGGTTTATTAGTTCTATTCTCAAGTGATTTAGTTCATTATACAGAAGAAGAAACAGAAGAAAGAATTATTATTAGTTTCAATACAGATTACTTATGAAGTTTTTATTTTTAGTTGGTTCAGCACTCAAACATTTTCAAGAAGATAAGTTTAGTGCTTATGATGAAGAACAAAGATTTGAGCAAACATTAGAAACGATTGAGTGTATAAGAAAGAAAGTTCCTAATTCTTATGTGGTTTTATTTGAGTGTTCATCTAAATCAATTGATGAAAAACAAAAAGATATTCTCAAAGAAAACGTAGATTTGTTTCTGGAGTTTTATGAAGAACCAGGTCTCAAAGTAATATATGAAAATCTTGAGGCAAGACCAGAACTGATTACTTATGGTAAGTCATTATTAGAAACCAGAGGATTACTGAATACTCTTTATATAATCAAGAAACATAATCTATTCAATGATAGTCAAAGAGTTTTCAAGATGACTGGTAGATACTTATTGAATGATGATTTTGATATAAAAGATTATCAAAGTAAGTTTTTAGAAGGAAAATATATTGTAAAAAGATACGAGTATCTTTCACAAGAAACAGAAAACTATGATGATAAAGAACTTGAGAATGTTTATGCTTATCTCTATGGAGCAAGTGGTATGATGGTGACTGGTCTTTGGTCTTTTGATAGAATGTTATTTGCTGAAATTGTAGAAGCACTTGAGAAAGCATTTGTTTATATGGAAAAGATGCTTCAATTTACTGCTGGTACTGATGTGGAACATTCACTTTATCGTTTTATCAATAAGAAAAACATTATTGATATTCCTAATCTTGGTCTTACGATGATGAAAGGAATGTCTGGTGAAAATGGTGGAGTATATCATACGTGAAACTCGCAATCTTTTATCATATCGGTCAAATGGGAGTAGGGGCATTTATTTACCAGCAACAATTACATAGATTGTATGCCTCAGGACTACTTCAAAATGCTGATTATACTTATTTTAGTGTAAATGGAAGTCAAGAACTTTTTAATGCTCCATCTAAAGCAAAGGTTGTATATAATAAAAAGGAAGATTGGGGAACTGAAAAAACGACATTATTAGCACTTAATGATTTTTGTAAAAATAATCCAGATTATAAAGTTTTATATTTTCATACCAAAGGAGCAACTAAAGATGAACTCTGCGTTCAGTCTTGGAGATTGATGATGGAATATTTCGTGATTGATAAATGGAAGGAATGTATAAAGTATCTAGATACTTATACTTGTGTTGGATGTCATTTGGGAACGATTGGGCCAAGTATTTGTGCTGATGGTTCTTTAATACCAAATGATAGGACTTATGCTTATATGGGGAACTTTTGGTGGGCAAATGCTTCTTATATCAATACAATAAAATCTAGATATATGGATTCTGATTGTAGAATGGAGAAAGAAAGATGGATTGGCGATAGTGATAGTTGCTATCCAAAAACTTTATATAATGATATATTATTCGAACAAAATCCTTCTAAGTTTAATAATTATAGTTATTATTTCAAGGAGGATGATTATGTTTCGTGATTGTGGAGAATGTACTGCCTGTTGTACTTGGTTGATTGGTGATAGTTTTGCTTGGGACTTTGGAGCAGGAAAGTCTTGCAAGTTCTTAGAATGTAATGGATGTGGAGTTCATAAGGCACGACCAGAAAGTTGTAGAGATTATCAGTGTGCTTGGTCTCAACATTTACTTCCAGAAGAAATGAGACCTGATAAATGTGAGTTTCTTGTTTCGGTAGAAAAAATGAAAAAAGTCAATACCTGAAAGTATTACCTATAAATAATAAAAAGATAAGTAATGAAACCAGAGAGTGGTTGAGTGAATGGAGTGAAAAAATGAATACTCCTGTTTTCATTATAGATTAAAAGTCGTTTCTAAAAAATTCTAATGCCGACCTTTTACAACTTTAGAGAAAACGGACTTAATTATAGTTTTGATGATATTTTTGTTCCTGTAGATGCTTTTAGACAGGGTAATCTTTGGGTTTGGGGTACTGATACTTTTGGAGCACTTGGAACCAATAATGGAGGAAATGTATATACTCCAGTCACCACACTTACCGGTGGTAACAACTGGATATCGGTTTCTTATAGTTATGTTCATTGTACAGCAATCAAGACCGATGGAACTCTTTGGACCTGGGGTCGTAATGGTTATGGACAACTTGGAACCAATGATACTACCCATAGAGCAACTCCAGTCACCACCTTTGCTGGTGGTACCAACTGGAAACAAGCTTCTGGATTATATGCACCTGCAGCAATCAAGACCGATGGAACTCTCTGGTTGTGGGGTTATAATCCTTTTGGACAACTAGGAGTCAATGATACTACGAATAGAGCAACTCCAGTCACCACATTTGCCGGTGGTACTAACTGGAAACAAGTGAGTGGTAGTGGTTCTCATACTGCAGCAATCAAGACCGATGGAACCCTATGGATCTGGGGTTCTAATGATTATGAAGCACTTGGAATCAATGCTAGTGGGAATAGAACTACTCCAGTCACTACATTTGCTGGTGGAACTAACTGGAAACAAGTGAGTGCTTCTGGTAATATAACTGCAGCAATCAAGACCGATGGAACTCTCTGGATTTGGGGTCGTGGATTTAATGGACAACTTGGAACCAATATTAGCTATAGTAATAGTGACTATATACAAACTCCAGTCACCACTTTTGCCGGTGGAACCAATTGGAAACAAGTGAGTGCTGGTTATCGTTTTACTAAAGCAATCAAGACCGATGGAACTCTCTGGACTTGGGGTGGTGCATATAACGCTCCATTCCAGGAAGGATCCGGAACCAACTGGAAACAAGTGAGTTCTGGTCGTGTATATACAGCAGCAATCAAGACCGATGGAACCCTATGGACTTGGGGTAATGGAAATGATGGACAACTTGGAACCAATGATACTACCACTAGAAATACTCCAGTCACCACTTTTGCCGGTGGAACCAACTGGAAACAAGTGAGTTCTGGTTTTTATCACTGTGCAGCAATCAAGACTGATGGAACTCTATGGACTTGGGGTCAAGGAAGTTATGGAAAACTTGGAACCAATGATACTACCAATAAATCCACTCCAGTCACCACCTTTGCCGGTGGAACCAACTGGAAACAAGTGAGTGGTGGTGGTAATCAAACTGCAGCAATCAAGACTGATGGAACTCTCTGGACCTGGGGTCGTAATACTAACGGACAACTTGGAACCAATGATACTACGCAAAGACTTACTCCATCCACCACCTTTGCTGGTGGAACCAACTGGAAACAAGTAAGTTCTGGTTCTGCTCATTGTGCAGCATTGTTGGATGATGGGGTAAATAAACAACTTTTTCTTTTTGGTAATAATTCCAATAGTCAATTAGGATTCCCTATTACAATATCTATTCCAGATCAAGTTGAAGGAAACCATACCAACTGGAAACAAGTGAGTTCTGGTGGAATTCATTGTGCAGCAATCAAGACCGATGGAACCCTATGGACTTGGGGTCGTGGAGCTGATGGACGACTTGGAACTGGTGATAGTACCGATAGAAGTACTCCAGTCATCACTTTTGTCGGTGGAACTAACTGGAAACAAGTAAGTTCTGGTTATGCTCATTGTGCAGCAATCAAGACCGATGGAACTCTATGGACTTGGGGTTCTGGAGGTTATGGACGACTTGGAAGAACTAGTGCAAATGCAAATAGACTCACGCCAGTCACCACATTTGCCGGTGGAACCAACTGGGCAGATACTCCAACAGCAGAACCAGAAGACCTTTATACCATAAGTGCTGGTAATCAAACTGCAGCAATCAAGACTGATGGAACCCTATGGACTTGGGGTAGTGGAGCTGATGGACGACTTGGAAATAATACTGCAACCAGTAGAAATACTCCAGTCACCACCTTTGCCGGTGGAACCAACTGGAAACAAGTGAGTTCTGGTAGTCAGCATTGTGCAGCAATCAAGACCGATGGAACCCTATGGACTTGGGGTAGTGGAACTGATGGACGACTTGGAGATAATACTACAACCAGTAAATCCACTCCAGTCACTACCTTTGCTGGTGGAACCAACTGGAAACAAGTGAGTGCTGGTACTCGTCATTGTGCAGCAATCAAGACCGATGGAACCTTATGGACTTGGGGTTATAATGGATATTCAGGACGACTTGGAACCAATGATAGTACCACTAGAAGTACTCCATCCACCACCTTTTCTGGTGGAACCAACTGGAAACAAGTGAGTTCTGGTGATAGACATTGTGCAGCAATCAAGACCGATGGAACCCTATGGACTTGGGGTGCTGGATTTAATGCACAACTTGGAGTCAATCAATACACCTACCGCATTACTCCAGTCACCACCTTTGCCGGTGGAACCAACTGGAAACAAGTGAGTTCTGGTGGTTATCATTGTGCAGCAATCAAGACCGATGGAACTCTCTGGACTTGGGGTTCTGGAGGTTATGGACGACTTGGAACCAATGATACTACCTCTAAACTCACTCCAGTCACCACATTTGCCGGTGGAACCAACTGGAAACAAGTGAGTGGTGGTAATGGTCATTGTGCAGCAATCAAAACCGATGGAACTCTCTGGACTTGGGGTCGTAATATTAACGGACAACTTGGAACTAATGATACCACGACTAGAACTACTCCAGTCACCACTTTTGCCGGTGGAACCAACTGGAAACAAGTGAGTGCTGCTAGTGCTAATGGTTATAGTACAGTAGCATTATTGGATGATGGGGTAAATAAACAACTTTTTCTTTTTGGTAGTAATGACAGTGGTAAATTAGGATTCCCTCCTCCAAATATTATTCCAGATCAAGTTGAAGGAAACAGTACCAACTGGAAACAAGTGAGTTCTGGTAGTCAGCATTGTGCAGCAATCAAGACTGATGGAACTCTATGGACTTGGGGTCAAGGATATGCAGGACGACTTGGAACCAATGATAATACCACTAGAGATACTCCAGTCACCACATTTGCTGGAGGAACCAACTGGAAACAAGTGAGTTCTGGTAATGCTCAATGTGCAGCAATCAAGACAGATGGAACCCTATGGACTTGGGGTGGTGGATATGGTGGAAAACTTGGAACTAATGATACTACCAATAAATCCACTCCAGTCACCACATTTGCTGGAGGAACCAACTGGAAACAAGTAAGTTCTGGTGGTTATCATATAGTAGCATTGTTGGATGATGGGGGAAATAAACAACTTTTTCTTTTTGGTAGAAATAACAATGGTCAATTAGGATCCCCTGCTGCAGATATTAGTCCAGATCAAGTTGAAGGAAACAGTACCAACTGGAAACAAGTGAGTTCTGGTAGACAGCATTGTGCAGCAATCAAGACCGATGGAACTCTATGGACTTGGGGTCAAGGATATGGTGGAAAACTTGGAACTAATGATACTACCAATAAATCCACTCCAGTCACCACATTTGCTGGAGGAACCATCTGGAAACAAGTAAGTGCTGGTAATGCTCAATGTGCAGCAGTCACAGCAGGCATCAGTCCCGAGTACCCACTCTCATAAATATTTAAAAAACTAAAATGGAAATCGCACTTATCAATAACAACTCACTAATACTTGGACCAATGGGGTTCAATGTTAGATATATCAATTCTGAGCTAGAAGACCTTGAGGTAGAAGAACGCATTTCTCCTCAAAGTTATACAGACCTTCCAATTCATTTTAGTGATAATGAAACTCATCTTGTTCTAATAGAAAAAGTAGTTCCAGAAAATGATACAAAGTATCATAATATTGGAAACTTCACTTGGGAAATCACCAAAGAGAATGATGTTCCAGTCAAAGTTCTACTCACATATCCAATCATTGATAAGACTTTAGAAGAAGTTAAAGAACTTAGAAAGCAAGAAGTTTCTCCATACCGAAGAGAAAAAGAAAATACAACTATTTCAGTAAATCTAAATGGTACAAGTGTAGAAGTATCAACCTCAAGAGAAGAAAGACTTCTATTAGCAAGTAAGTTGAGTGCTGCTCCCGGACCTCATAACTTTAAGTTTTCTAATACTTGGTTAGAGATTACTACAGAACAACTCCAAACTATTGTGAGTGAGATTGATGTAAAAGTCCAAGAAGCATTTGACTGGGAGTTATCAAAACTTCAAGAGATTGATGCTTGTGAGACGATTGAGAGTGTTTATGATGTTGTGATACGAGAGCAACCACAAAGATTAGGATTAGAAGAAAATGAGTAGAGTAGAAACTACAACTAATTTTAGAGATAGTAACGGGGCTGATTTAGGAAAGAAACTCATCACTAAAGATTATTTGATAAGTGTTTATCCTTCTATTGGTCAGCAGATTGGTATTCCACCAGAATTATGGATTTGGGGTGGTAATGCTTATGGACAACTTGGAACCAATGATACTGCGACTAGAAGTACTCCAGTGACCACACTTTCTGGTGGTAGCAACTGGAAACAAGTGAGTGGTGGTGCTTTGCATACTAGTGCAATCAAAACCGATGGAACCCTGTGGGTCTGGGGTGGTAATAGATTTGGAGAGGCTGGAGTTAATTCTCTATATGGTAGTGGAGCTGCTCTTCCAACTCCAGTGACCACATTTGCCGGTGGTTCCAACTGGAAACAAGTTGACTATGGTGGTTTTCATCAAAGTGCCATAAAAACAGATGGAACTCTTTGGACCTGGGGTCTTAATATTCATAATGACCAAATAAGTGTTCCAACTGAAGAGTTTGGTGGTAGCACCAACTGGAAACAAGTTTCTGCTTCGCAGCGGTATTTTCGTGCTGCAATCAAGACTGATGGAACTTTATGGACCTGGGGTGAAAATGCTTATACTAATGGAGTACTTGGAATCAATGATACTACCAATAGAAGTACTCCAGTGACCACATTTGCCGGTGGTACTAACTGGAAACAAGTTTCTTGTGGTACGGCACACATTGCTGCAATCAAAACCGATGGAACTTTATGGAACTGGGGTTCTAATAATAATGGACAACTTGGAATCAATGATACTACCAATAGAAATACTCCAGTGACCACATTTGCCGGTGGAACCAACTGGAAATCAGTTACTGGTGGTGGTGGTCATACTAGTGCAATCAAAACCGATGGAACTCTCTGGACCTGGGGTTCTAATAGTTCTGGACAACTAGGAACTAATGATACTACGCAAAGAAATACTCCAGTCACCACATTTGCCGGTGGTACTAACTGGAAACAAGTTTCTTGTAATGGCAGTCACACTGCTGTAATCAAGACTGATGGAACTCTCTGGACCTGGGGTAATAATAGTTATGCACAACTTGGAATCAATGATACTACCAATAGAAATACTCCAGTGACCACATTTGCCGGTGGAACCAACTGGAAACAAGTAAGTTCTGGTGAAAATCACACAGTAGCAATCAAGTCCGTAGATTTCTAATAAATACTCAAAACACACAATATATTGATAATGAACCCACTTGAGTTGGTCACAAAAACCTTATATTCTTTTGATGAGAAAGAACTTACATCACAAGTTCTTGATGCATTTGGAAAACGAGCACAAACCTTTGAGCAATACAATGATGTAGCAAAGATTTTCTTTGAGATAAAGGATTTCTCAAATGCTATAATCTATGGAGAAAAAGCACTTAAACTTACAAGAACCAAAGAAGAAAAATATACAACCACAAAAAATCTTATCAATGCTTATAATCAATCAAATCATCCAGAAAAAGCACTTACTCAAATCTCAAAAATCAAATCACAAAATCCCCAAGATACTGAACTTTTATTAGAAGAAACTTTTTCTTATTCTGCAATCAATCAAAAAGAAAAAGCAGAAAAACTACTCTTCAATCTTATCAAAAAACCATTACCAGAAGAAATAGAAAGAAAGGCATATCACAACTTATCAGGGCATTATTTCCGTAAAGATGATATTCATACAGGACTTCATCACTTTCTCAAGGCAGGAGAAGTAGAAGCATATAAGAACCGAGAACTTCCTACTTTCTCAAAGTGGGATGGAACAATCACAGAAAATCAAACTATTGTGATTGATAGTCAGTGTGGTGCTGGTGATGAGATTATTCATATAAGATTTATGAAGCATCTCAAAGAACTTGGAATGAACCCAATCTGGACTACAACCAGAAAGGACATACAGAAACTCTTCCAATATAATGGATTTCATACTGAGCTTGTTTGGGATAATCCAGAGTTTCCAAAAAACTCAAAGTGGGTATATGCTCTTGCTCTTCCTTATTATCTCAATCTAAAAGTGAAAGATTTAGGACAAACTTCATATCTTCAACCACTACCAGAAAAAGAAGAGCAATACTCATATCTAAAAGAAGACACAAACTATAAGATTGGAGTATTCTGGAACTCGGGTTCTGGATTTGAGCAGGCACATTTTCGTTCTATAGATACAAAACCATTATTTGATACACTCTCAAATACAAAGGCATCATTATATTCATTACAACTACCAGACCAAACACCACCAGAAGGATTTAACATAAAAACTTTTGATATTCCAAATCGTGATTTTACAGATACATATTCACTTGTATCTCAAATGGATTTGGTGATTACTTCTTGTACTTCTATTGCTCATATTGCGGCATCACAAGGTAAAGAAGTTTGTGTCTTTACACCGATTATGGAGTATTATGTATGGACAAGTTCTACAGGAAAGTCTTGGTGGTATGGTGATAATGTACATTTATTCAAGCAAAGAAGACCAAGAAACTGGGATGAACCACTCAAAGAACTGAAGGAGTTTCTAAGTGATAGAGGAATATGACCTTTCTTTTCTCAACCTAAATACCACTAAGAGCAAACTTTTAGAAATAGAAACTGCTTCTCACGGACTTGTAACAAAAGGTTTTTCCACTTATAATCACGGAATGCCCACTCTAATGTATCCAGAACTGACTGGATTGCGAAATATTATCAAACAATATGTTAGACTATATTGTATAAAATATAATATTCCACCTCTAAAGTTTATCAATAGTTGGTTCAATATCTCACAAGCAGGAAATAAACTCAATGCACATAAGCACGAAGAAAGTATTATTAGTGGAGCATTTTATATTTCTGGAAGTACTTCACTGATTTTTCCAGACACCTCAATTCAACCATATCCTGGTTTATTAGTTCTATTCTCAAGTGATTTAGTTCATTATACAGAAGAAGAAACAGAAGAAAGAATTATTATTAGTTTCAATACAGATTACTTATGAAGTTTTTATTTTTAGTTGGTTCAGCACTCAAACATTTTCAAGAAGATAAGTTTAGTGCTTATGATGAAGAACAAAGATTTGAGCAAACATTAGAAACGATTGAGTGTATTCGTAAGAAAGTTCCGGAGTCTTATGTGGTTTTATTTGAGTGTTCATCTAAATCAATTGATAAAAAACAAAAAGATATTCTCAAAGAAAAAACAGATTTATTTTTGGAGTTTTATGAAGAACCAGGTCTCAAAGCAATTTATGAAAATCTTGAATCAAAACCAGAACTGCTTACTTATGGTAAATCACTATTAGAAACCAGAGGATTACTGAATACTCTTTATGTAATCAAAAATCATAATTTATTCAATGATAGTCAAAGAGTTTTTAAGATGACTGGAAGATATTTACTCAATAATGATTTTGATATTCAAGATTATCAAAGTAAGTTTTTAGAAGGTAAATATGTTGTAAAAATATATGAGTACCTCACACAAGAAAAAGAAAACTATGGTGATGAAATTGAGAATATTTATGCTTATCTCTATGGAGCAAAGGGAATGATGGTGACTGGATTGTGGTCCTTTGATAGAATTTTATTTACTAAAATTGTAGAAGCACTTGAGAGAGCATTTATTTACATAGAAAAGATGCTTCAATTTACTGGAGGAACTGATATAGAACACTCACTTTATCGGTTTATTGATAAAAAGAATGTTGTTAATATTTCTAATCTTGGGTTAACTATAAATAAGGGAATGACGGGCGAGTTCTACACTATATGAGGATTTTATAAATGAGAGAATGTAATGGTTGCACAGCTTGCTGTACTTGGTTGGTAGGTGATGCTTACGGGTGGAAATTTGGTGAAGGAAAGTCATGTAGATTTTTAGAGTGTAATAATTGTGGAGTACATAAGGTAAGACCAAAACCTTGTGAAAATTATTTTTGTGCCTGGGCACAAGAGATAATAGATGAAAGATATAAACCAGATAAATGTGGATTTTTAATTTCTGTTCAAGATAATCAGAATGGTCAGTATCTTAATATTGTTGAAATAAAGAAAGATTCTATAACCGATGAGGTATTAGAATATTTTAAATCTTGGTCTATAAAAATGAATTCTCCTGTTGTTTATTCTAAAAGTAATATTTGAATATATGAAAAATCTTTATTTTCTTGCTGGCCTCCCTAGAAGTGGTTCTACTTTATTGGGATCTATTCTTTCCCAACATCCAAAAATTCAATCAACTCCAACATCTCCTCTTGCAGATTTACTTTGTTATATTGATTTTGGATTTTCTAAAATAAACATACACTATACCTATGATAAAAATAATATTCAGTATAATACATATAACTCAATTTTAGAAAACTTTTATAATCATATTGAAAAACCTTGTGTTTTAGATAAACATCGTGCATGGTGCGATAATGTGACTTCTATTGAAAAATTTTTAAATCAAAAACCAAAAATTATAGCAACTAATCGTAAAATTAGTGAAATTTTATCTTCTTATATTATTCTTTTGGAAAAAAATCTTTTGGAAAAAAATCAAACTGATAATTTTCTAGATAATCATTT
>OFSE01000175.1_pt1 | contig 21927 bp, 18 predicted proteins | sample 1543261 | NCBI WGS metagenome assembly OFSE01 (sample SAMN07774225, study PRJEB24372) | wastewater metagenome | isolation source: Exp Tend VB 50WW | collected 2016-02 | reverse complement strand
GCCTCATTCACGTCAAAATTGCCTCGAAAAGTGCATCCGCCATCATCTCAAATCCTAATGGAAATTCTCGGTTAAAATGGGCATCTACATTGCCCTCTTTTACTCTATTAAACAAATGACCGGGGCGCTAAATTCCAGCGCCAATTTAATCGTGTTCGATACTGTTATTAATTTGACGTATTGCTGCCTACGGAGGTAGGATTTAATCCTATCGAATCAATCGGGAGTTCATCATGCGCACAACGCAGCAATTTAGTATCACTCTGCCAAATGAGATGGCGGACATTATCAAGGCGAAAGTTGCAGCAGGCGAGTATGCCACCGAGAGCGAAGTCATCCGCGATGGCTTGCGCGCCATGATGGCTCGTGATCGCGCAGTGGATAATTGGCTCAAGCAAGAAGTGGCGCCTGCCTATGATGCCCTGAAAGCAGACCCGGCACGGGCAGTCACCGCTGATCAGTTGCGGGCGACCCTTGCGGCTGAACACAAGAAGGCAAAAGCAGCAGCTTGATGCAGTACACCGTCATTTTCACGCCAGAAGCGCAGGAACAACTGCTTTCCCTCTATCGCTATATTGCCGTCGCAGCGTCGCCAGAAATTGCCGAACGCTACACCAGCTCGATTATTGCCTATTGCGAAGCTTTGCAAGATTTTCCACTTCGCGGCACGCGTCGTGACGACGTGCGCCCTGGCCTGCGCATTACCAACTATAAGAAACGCGCTGTGATCGCCTTCGCTGTGGAAGCGGAGCAAGTCTCGATCATCGGCATTTATTACGGTGGGCAGGACTATGAATCGGTTTTGCAATTCGACCAAGATGACTAAGTAAGCGATTGAAGTTCAGATCGTAGAACAGCGCAGCTAGAGTTAGACATGGCTTTCTGTGCGCTTGGTATTTCAGTCAGCGCGGTTTGGCCGCCTTAGCCGTTATTGCGCGATAACCGTTTTTTCACGATCAATTGCTCTAGCAGGATGATTTTTATTAGATCAAATATCGTTCAAACGTTCCAAAGCTAATGCCAACGTGGCTTCCTGTTTGGCAAAACAAAAGCGCACGATTTTTGCATTGGCCGGTTCATCATGATCAGCCTGATAAAACGCCGATAGCGGAATCGCTGCTACGCCAATGTTACTAGTAAGCCAGGTGGCAAATTCCAGATCGGTTTGATCAGATAGTGCCGAGTAATCGACGCACTGAAAATAAGTGCCGGCTGCTGGTAAAAGTTTAAAACCGGTGTTAGCCAGACCAGCGCGGAAATAGTCGCGTTTGCGTTGATAAAATGCCGCTAGTTCCAGATACGGTTTCGGGTCACGCATAAAGGCCGCGATGCCGATTTGCATTGGCGTATTGACGGTGAAGACATTGAACTGATGTACCTTGCGAAATTCCGCCATCAAGGCAGCGGGTGCTGCGACGTAACCGACTTTCCAGCCGGTGACATGATAGGTCTTACCAAAACTAGAAATGATGAGGCTGCGCTCGGCCAATTCTGGATAACGGCACAGAGATGCATGCGGCTGGCCATCGAACACCATGTGCTCATAGACTTCATCGGATAAAATCAAAATCGGTGTATTAGAAACGATGTCGATCAAGGCTGAAATATCGGTCGGGCTCAGCACGAAGCCGGTGGGGTTGTGCGGTGAATTCAGCAAGATCATGCGCGTTTTTGGCGTAACACTGGCCATCACCAAGCCCCACGGAATGCTGTAGCCGTTTTCGTCTAATTCCATACTAACAAACACCGGCACGCCACCAGCCAAGCGTATGCTGGGCACATAGCTGTCATACGCAGGTTCAATCACAATCACTTCATCGCCCGGATGCACCAGCGCCAGCAGTGCCGTCATGATGCCTTGGGTAGCACCCGCTGTGACGGTGATTTCGTTTGCGGCATCGTAGCGATGGCCGTAAATCGTGGAGATTTTCTGCGCGATTGCTTCACGTAAAACGGCTGCGCCCGCCATTGGCGGATATTGATTGTGACCGTCGCGCATGGCCTCTGTGACGGCATCTATCAACTGCGGGTCACAGGCAAAATCGGGAAAACCCTGACCAAGATTGACGGCCTGCTTTTCGACAGCCAAGGCGGACATGGTAGAAAAAATGGTGGTGCCGACATCGGGTAATTTGGATGGTGGCAACAGTGGGGAGCGTGATGATTGGGTGTTCATGGTAAAGCCAGATCAAGATGGATGCTCATCGATATAAACAAATGTATTTAAATGTACTTAAGTGTACTTATTACCGACTGTGTGTGATGTTATAAAAAAATCTGAGTGCATCAGCATAAATCATTTGCCAAGAATCGTTTATCCGTCTATCTAAAGCAAGCAATTAAAAGGAAGCATAGCAATTCAAAAGAGCTTTTTTAGCGCATCAACCGTTGTGCTGCAAGCTCATCACGGGCAAAGCAGTGGTGTCTTTGATCTGCTGTAAGGCAAAGCTTGATTTCACATCGAGTACTGCAGGGTGGCGCAATAGTGTATCCATCATGAAGCGTGAAAAATGGTTCATGTCTTCTACGTGGACGCGCAAGAGATAATCCATGTCACCAGTCATGGCATAACAGGCCACCACTTCTGGCCATTGTTCAACCGCTGCTGCGAAATCTTTGCGCGGTGAGCGGGTGCTACCTTGGCTTGGTGAATCACTGTGTTTTTCTAGGCGCACATTGACATAGGCGAGCAGACCGAGGCCAATTTTGGTGGGTTCTAGTAAGGCGACATATTGGCGAATCACGCCACTGTCTTCTAACCGTTTGATGCGGCGTAAGCAGGGCGAGGGCGATAAATTGACGCGCTCGGCCACTTCCTGATTACTCAGTCGGCCATCAGCCTGCAAAATCGCCAGGATTTTGAGATCAATTTTGTCGAGTGTTGGGTTGGTCATTATCTGCTAATAATATCCGTAATATTGAATAAATATTGCTTAAATTATTTAAATATTAGCGTAATTTGCAATTTAATGGCGGAATTAGATCGTTATACTGAACGATTCAACTACGCTATGCGTGATTAAAATAATGGAGACCAACATGGATTCACAAACTTGGGATAACCCAATGGGCACTGATGGCTTCGAGTTCATCGAATACGCTGCATTGGATACTGAAGGGGTAGGCGAGCTGTTTAAGCGCATGGGTTTTACCGCGATTGCTAAACATCGCACCAAGGATGTGACCTTGTATCGCCAAGGCGGCGTGAATTTTATTGTGAATGCCGAGCCGGATTCTTTTGCTCAACGATTCGCACGCAAACATGGCCCTTCGGTGTGCGCATTTGCATTGCGTGTAAAAGATGCGAATCATGCTTATAAACGCGCATTGGAGTTGGGCGCTTGGGGATTTAACCATCAAGCCGGGCCGATGGAATTGAATATTCCGGCGATCAAAGGCATCGGTGATTCCTTGGTGTATTTCGTTGATCGCTGGCACGGTAAAGACGGCATGGCACCGGGCACGATTGGTAATATCAGTATTTACGATGCTGATTTTGTGGCGATTGCGGGTGCTGGCCCGAATCCGGTCGGCTATGGTTTGACGTATATCGATCATCTGACGCATAACGTGCATCGGGGTCGTATGAAAGAGTGGGCGGATTTTTACGAGACACTGTTTAATTTCCGCGAGATTCGTTACTTCGATATTGCGGGCAAACACACTGGTTTGAAATCAAAAGCCATGACGTCGCCCTGCGGCAAGATTCGGATTCCGATTAATGAATCGTCCGACGATCAATCTCAGATTTCTGAATACTTAGATTTATATCATGGCGAAGGTGTGCAGCATATCGCAATGGGTACCGACGATGTGTATCACACCGTGGCGAGCATGAAAGCAGCGGGCGTTTCGTTCCAGGATACGATAGAGACCTATTACGATTTGGTGAACCGGCGTTTGCCAGAGCACGGTGAAAATCTGGAAGAGCTGCGCCGCTTGCGCATTTTGATTGATGGTAAAAGTAGTGCGACATCGCGCGAATTATTGCTGCAGATTTTTACCAGTACGGTGATTGGCCCGATCTTTTTTGAAATCATTCAGCGCAAAGGTGATCAGGGATTTGGTGAAGGTAATTTCCGTGCCTTGTTTGAATCGATTGAGTTAGATCAGATTCGACGTGGTGTGATCAAAGAGTCGCAGACCCTTGCGTAATGCAAACCACGATGGGAGGGACTATGTTGACTCATGAACCTATCGTCTCGAATGCCGATTTTCTGGCGACCGTGGCTGAAAAATCAGATGGCGCGGCTCTGCGTGGCGATTATCGACACGCCGATGCGCAGTATGTGGTGCAGCAAAACTGGTCGGCGTATAGCGCAGCGGAGCACGAATTGTGGCGTAAGCTGTATCAGCGCCAAGCGGCATTATTGCCCGGGCGTGCTTGTGATGAATTCATCGACGCTTTGCAGCAGATGCAGATCAGCGATGGCATTCCCGAATTTACGCGCACCTCAGATGCGCTGTTTAAGGCAACTGGCTGGCAATTGGTTGCAGTGCCCGGCTTGATTCCTGACTTGACATTTTTTACGCATTTAGCGCAACGGCGTTTTCCGGTAACTGTATGGCTGCGCCGACCTGATGAATTTAATTACATCGTTGAGCCGGATGTATTCCATGACTTTTTTGGTCATGTGCCATTGCTGTTTAATCCGGTATTTGCTGACTACATGCAGCAATACGGTCTGGGTGGTTTAAAGGCGATGCAGCTCGGCGGGTTAGAGCAATTGGCACGCTTGTATTGGTACACGGTCGAGTTCGGTTTGATCAACACCGCGCAAGGTATGCGTATTTACGGTGCGGGTATTTTGTCATCAGGCGGTGAGGTGGAATATTGCTTGCGTGCTGGTACTGCTTCGCATCATATTCGGCTCGACATTGAACGCTGCCTGCGCACTTTGTACAAGATTGATTCGTATCAGGAGACTTATTTTGTGATCGATAATTATCAGCAATTGTTCGATGGTACTGCGCCAGATTTTGCGCCTTTGTATGCAAAATTACGCGATTTGCCAAGCTTGCCAGCAAACGTGTTGTTGCCCGGTGAGCGCGAGCTGATTGTTTGATTGGGTGTTTAATACAAACAAGCTTCGCCTTCTGGTCGGGTTTTAAAACGGCGATGTGTCCAGAAATATTCGGCTGGGTTTTTGCGAATTTCTGCTTCAATAAACTGATTCATGCGAGCGGTGGCGGCGATGATATCGTCGCCCGGATAATCATCCCAAGCTGGGTGAAATGTAATTTTCCAGCCACGATAATTCGGCAGCATAGCGGCAATCACCGGAATCACTTTTGCACCTGTCATCGACGCAATCCGTGGTGCCGCCGTTAAGGTCGCCGCCTGAACGCCAAAGAAGGGTACGAAGGCCGCATCTTTTAAACCAAAATCCATATCCGGCAACATAAAAAATGGCAAATTGGCGCGCATTGCCCGAATGATCGGTTTGATACCTTCCGAGCGCGCAAAAATTTTTACCGGTTTAAAACGAGTGCGACCTTTGTGTAGCGCCTGATCAAATAGCGCATTGCTTTGTCTGGTGTAAATGGAGCAGGCCGACATTTCCATCGCAATTGCAGTGCCCGCCACATCCAAACTCACAAAATGCGGACATAAAAGGATGCAGGGGCCAGATTGCATCGCTGCTTTTGGCATGGCCGGATCAACCACAATCAAGCGGCGCAAACGCGCTTCAGTTGCCCACCACAGAATGCCGCGCTCCAACACACTGCGTGCATAGGCTTTGAAATGTTGCTTGGCAATCGCAATGCGCTCAGCTTCACTGAGTTCTGGCAGGCACAGGCGCAGATTGGTTAAGGTGATATGGCGTCGGCTTTTGATCAGGCGATACAGCAGCCAGCCCAGCAGATCGCCAATCCTCCCCAGTAACGGCAAGGGCAGCCAATGCAAGAGCCACATCAGGGCGATCACTAGCCTCATGGTTGTGGCTCCTGGCCTGCTGAATACGGCGTGACACCTTTGGGTACTTTGTAGCGGTTATAGCTCCAAAAATATTGACTAGGAATGCGCGCGATTAATGCTTCCATTGCCTGATTAATCGTGGCTGCTTGCTGTTGCAGATTGCCTTCCAATTTAGCCGTGAACGGGAAAAAATGAATCACAAAACCTTTGCCCGCTGCCAGCCGTTCGGCATAGGTCAGAATGATGGGTGCGCCGGTCATCGCTTGCAGTTTCGCTGATAAGGTCATGGTGTAGGCGGGGCGGCCAAAAAAATCGGCCCACACGCCTTCCCCTTGTTGTGGCACTTGATCGGGCAGTAAGCCAACGGCTTCCCCTTTTTTGAGCGCCTTCGCCATGATTCTGACACCGCTTAAATTGGCGGGTGCCAAGATTAAATTATCACGCGCCCGTGCGCCTTCGATCAACGGCTGCAAAACTGCCTTGCGTGGTGGTCGGTACAGCGCAGTAAGTTTGCTGCGCGCGGCAATTACTTGCGCCACAATTTCAAAGCAGCCAAGGTGGGGAGTGAGCAAAATAACGCCTTTTTTTTGGTCCAATGCCTGTTGCACAAGGTGCCAGTTTTCCACTTGGGCGCTCGCCAAAACACGTTTTGGGTTGGCGCACCAGACGAAGGGCAACTCCATTACATTTTTACCGGCTTCCCTGATGCTCATCGCTAGCTCATTCGCAAAACCGGCTTGCGTCAGATTGTCGGACAAACGTGTTCGATAGCTTGGCGATACAGCATAGACCACGTGCCCCAGCACACTGCCAATGACATGCATCAAGGGCAGTGGAAACAGTGATAAAAACCGAAATAGGGCGACTAGCATTGACGAGAGACAAACTAAAAATCGGGGGATTCGACAAATGGCGGATAAGAGGCGTAAAATATCACAGATTGGCAGCGAAATGAGTAAGTTCACAGAGCAATCTGGCTGCCCCCGCCGAGTTAACAGACAACTTGCGAGGCGGGTAATAAATGTCGCTAAAGCGTCGCAGGCATTCTTACTGACTGCGGCATGTTTTTATAGTCATTTTTTAAGGAGCTTGCGATGGCTAATGATTTTCTTTTCACCTCAGAATCGGTCTCTGAAGGTCACCCAGACAAGGTTGCCGATCAGATTTCTGACGCGATTCTCGACGCAATTTTCACCGAAGACCCACGCTCACGCGTTGCCGCTGAAACACTGGTGAATACCGGCTTGGTGGTATTGGCAGGTGAAATCACCACCAATGCGCATGTCGATTACATTCAAGTGGCGCGCGACACCATCAAACGGATTGGTTACGACAATACCGATTTTGGTATCGATTACAAAGGTTGCGCGGTGTTGGTCGCGTATGACAAGCAATCGAATGACATCGCGCAAGGTGTTGATCATGCGTCAGACGATCATTTAAATACCGGTGCTGGTGACCAAGGTTTGATGTTTGGTTATGCCTGCGATGAAACCCCTGAATTGATGCCAGCACCGATTTATTATGCGCATCGCTTAGTCGAGCGGCAGGCGCAATTGCGTAAAGATGGTCGTTTGCCTTTCTTGCGCCCAGATGCAAAGAGCCAGGTCACCATGCGTTATGTGGATGGGAAACCGCACAGTATCGACACCGTGGTGCTGTCTACCCAGCACAGCCCAGATCAAAGCGATGGCAGCAAAATGAAAGCGTCTTTCATTGAAGCGGTGATCGAAGAGATCATCAAACCGGTATTACCTAAAGAATGGTTGATCGATACCAAATATTTGATTAATCCAACCGGTCGTTTTGTGATTGGCGGCCCGCAAGGCGATTGCGGTTTAACGGGGCGTAAAATTATCGTCGATACCTATGGTGGCGCTTGCCCACATGGTGGTGGCGCGTTTTCAGGTAAAGACCCAACCAAAGTAGATCGTTCTGCGGCGTATGCGGCACGTTATGTCGCCAAAAATATCGTGGCTGCTGGTTTGGCGAGACAGTGCCAGATTCAAGTAGCGTATGCGATTGGCGTTGCACGGCCGATGAATGTCACGGTGTATACCGAAGGCACTGGCGTGATCTCTGATGAACAAATCGCCGCACTGGTGAACGAGCATTTTGATTTGCGTCCAAAAGGCATTATTCAAATGTTGGATTTATTGCGCCCGATTTATAGCAAAACCGCAGCGTATGGACATTTCGGTCGGGAAGAACCTGAATTCACTTGGGAACGTACTGACAAAGTAGCAGCCTTACGCGCTGCAGCGGGGTTGTAATTTGCGGCAACAACGGTATTTAAGATGGAATAAAGCCGTTGCGTGCTCAGTTGCGTACTCAATCAGGGCAGGTGCGCCGCTTTGGCGCAACCTGTCTTTTTTTATGCGCCACGCCACGTTTATTACATTGATTGCGCTGATTGCGCCGAGTTTCAAGGCACATGCCAAAGTCATTGTGAAGGAAACTGTCGTCAAAAACGCAGCAATTGACTGGTGTGCAGCGTTAGTGCCGCGTTTGCCAAAAATTAATTTGAATGACTGCAAAGAAGCGCGCTTGTTACCGACTGGTACTTCATCAGTTAATGGCTTTCCGATTTTGATGAAAGAAATCAGTGCCGACAAAAAAAATGCGACTGCGCTGAAAATATTATTACTGGGTGGTATTCATGGTGATGAGCAGACTGCCTCATCAATTGTTTTCAAATGGCTGGCAGCACTGCAAAAAAATCGCCAACAGGAATTTGATTGGCGTGTGATTCCGGTACTTAACCCGGATGGTTTGTTGGCCATCAAGCCCAAGCGTATGAATGCGCGTGGGGTTGATCTGAATCGTAATTTCCCAACCCCCAATTGGCAAAAAGAAGCGGGCGCTTATTGGGTGCGTGCGACCCGTAGCGACCCGCGTCGTTTCCCCGGGCAAATGCCGATTTCCGAGCCGGAAAGCAAGTGGGTGTTCGACACCATCGAACATTTCAAGCCAGATGTGGTGATCTCGGTGCATGCACCATTTGGTGTGCTGGATTTGGATGGGCCTGCTAAACCACCGCGCAGTTTTGGTCGGCTTTGGTATAACCGGGTGGGCGTGTATCCAGGCTCGCTCGGTAATTACAGCGGCTTGTACAAACATATTCCGGTGGTCACTATCGAGCTACCCAATGCCACCATCATGCCAGCCGATGCCGAAGTGCAGCGCATCTGGCAAGATATGCAGAGCTGGATACGCCGCAATGTGCGCCTACAATCCAAAGTCGGCATAAAGCCTATAAAATAAGTCGATACCGATAGAGTAGAAGAGTAGAGTTCTATTTTCTGCTGTTGGTGAATGTTTGGTAGCTGCTCAGCCAAGTGCAACGATGTACAACTATATACGCAATGATGAGGACGAAATGGGAAAACAGAAAACAATCAATCAGGTAATTTTGGCGTCAATGTTATGCGGTGCTTCAGTTGCTGCAATCTATCCATTGCAACAAGCCCATGCAGCCGACCTGACAGCCGCGCCCGACGCATTCCAGTGGTTGGAAGATGTCACTGGCGATAAACCGCTTGATTGGGTGCGCGCGCAAAACAAGGTAACTCGCAGCAAGCTCGATGGCGACGCCGGTTTTAACCAATTGCGTAGCGACCTGACCGTGGTGCTGGATTCCAAAGACCGTATTCCTACCATTCGTAAAATCGGCAATGCTGTTTATAACTTCTGGACCGATACCGAGCATCCACGCGGTGTCTGGCGCAAAACCAGCCTAGCTGATTATCGTCATGCGCAACCTAAGTGGGATGTGGTGCTAGATATTGATGCGCTGGCCAAGGCAGAAAATGAAAACTGGGTCTTTAAAAATCTGAATTGCCGCGAACCGCAGTTTGATCGCTGCTTAATATCATTGTCGCGCGGCGGTGCCGATGCGGTGGTATTGCGCGAATTCGATTTGAAGACGCGGCAATTCGTGAAAGAGGGTTTTAATTTACCCGAATCAAAAATGAACGCCGATTGGATCGATAAAGACCACATCTTTATCGCCACCAATTTTGGTGAAAACAGCATGACCGATTCTGGCTACGCACGTATTCTGAAAGAGTGGCAGCGCGGCACCCCGATTACGGCGGCCAAAACGGTGTTTGAAGGTGAAAAGACCGATATCAGTGTGTCTGGACAAACCAGTATTCATAACGGCATCAAGCGCGAGCTGGTGAATCGTGGCGTGACGTTTTATACCAGTGAAGACTATATTCGAGTCGATGGCAAACTCAGCAAACTGGATATTCCAGCGCGTAGTGGTGTTTCATTTTTTGGCAAACAGATTATCGTGACACCGCGTGAAACTTGGAGCACAGGTGGTAAAACCTTCGCTTCAGGCAGTGTATTGGCGATGGATTTTGATGCCTTTCAAAAAGGTAGCAGAGATTTCGTCACCTTATTTACACCGAGCGATAGCACTTCGTTTACTGGCTTAACTGCGACCAAAAATTTCCTGCTGTTGCAATCACTGGATAACGTGAAAAGTAGTTTGCAGGAATGGAAATTTGCGCAAGGAAAGTGGAGCGTACGCCAAGTCGCCCTGCCAACATTTGGCGCGGTGAGCCTGAGTGCGCTGGATGCAGCAAAGTCAGACGATTATCTGCTCAGTTATTCGGATTACTTGACCCCGAGCGTGTATTTGATGGGGCATGCGGGTAAAGATCAACGCGAGCAATTAAAATCGGCACCCGCTTTTTTCAATGCCAACGGTTTGGAAACGGTACAGCAATTCGCCACCTCCAAAGACGGCACCAAGATTCCGTATTTTGTGGTGCGTCGTAAAGATGTGAAATACGATGGCTCGAATCCAACCTTGCTGTACGGTTATGGCGGTTTCCAGATTTCACTCACACCGTCGTATTCACCGATTGTTGGTAAAGCTTGGCTAGAAAAAGGCGGCGTGTATGTGGTCGCCAATATTCGTGGTGGTGGTGAGTTTGGCCCGCGTTGGCATCAGTCTGCGCTAAAAGAAAATCGGCAGCGCGCGTATGATGATTTTGCTGCCGTCGCGCAAGATCTGATTGCCAGCAAAATTACCAGCCAGCAGCACTTAGGGGCAATCGGCGGCAGCAATGGTGGCTTGTTGGCTGGTGTGACGTTGACTCAACATCCCGAACTGTTTAATGCCATCGTCAGCAATGTGCCCTTGCTGGACATGCAGCGTTACAACAAATTATTGGCCGGTGCTTCTTGGGTGGCGGAGTATGGTAATCCTGATATTGCGGAAGAATGGAATTTCATACAAAAATACTCACCTTACCAAAATGTGAAGGCTGACGTGGTCTACCCTGAAGTGTTGTTCATCACTTCGACTCGTGATGATCGCGTGCATCCTGGTCACGCCAGAAAAATGGCGGCGAAGATGATTGAGCAAGGACATAAAAATGTCTGGTATTACGAAAATATTGAGGGAGGTCACGGTGGCGCGGCAAACAGTGCGCAGCGTGCCGATATGAGCGCCATTACTTACAGCTTCTTGTGGAATAAATTAAGTAAACCTTGATCTGTCATGAGTAAGTCATTCTCTTGATTCAGGATGATTGTTCTCTGATTTTGCTGTTCATACAAACGACACAAGACGCACCGCTTGCCAGTCAGGGAGCGGTGCGTATTTTTTACTCGACAACGGATTCAACTTGGTGTTTAACACCCCATCAGCAATGACCCTGTATCAGCTTTTATATGCGTTTATCAAACAACATCGGCGTCGCTATGTCGCTGCTGCTGCCATGTTGCTGACGGTTGCCGTGTTGACGGTTTGGATTCCACGGCGTATTGGTCATGTGATTGATGGCTTGGTGGCGCAGCAACTGGATACGCCGACCTTGCTCAAGGAATTAGCTTGGCTGGTGTTGATGGGGGTGATGATTTATTTTTTGCGGGTGGGCTGGCGCATCCAGTTATTTGCTGCTTCATACCAGCTCGGTATGGATTTGCGCACGCGTTTGTATCAACGTTTAAGCCAGCAAGGCCCCGGTTTTTTTCAACAGCAACGCACCGGCGATTTGATGGCGCTCGGTACCAACGATGCCGATGCGATTGAAATGACGGCGGGTGAAGCGGCGCTGGCGGGCTTTGATGGCTCGTTAACGTTTGCGCTGGTGATTGGTGTCATGGTGCTTGGCGTCGATTGGCGTTTGGGCTTGGTGGCGCTGTTGCCTTTTCCATTCATGGCGTGGGCATTCAAACGCATCACGCATCATGTACAGGAAGCCTCGCGGGATTCTTTACAACGCTTTAGTCAATTGAATGATCAGGTACAGGAAACTTTGGCCGGTGTGCGCACTTTGCGTGCGTTGGGGTTGGAGCAGCGTAGCGCGGCACAGTTTGCGGCATTGGCTGAGCAAGCAGCTGCTGCTAGTTTATCGGCACAACGTTGGGAAGCTGCTTATGAGCCTGCGGTTGGTGTTGCTTTAACCTCGGCTGGTGCTTTGGCGCTTGCTATGGGAGGTTATTTGGTGTGGCAACAGCAAATGACGATTGGGGTGCTCACCAGTTTTACGATTTATTTGGGGCAGTTGATCTGGCCGATGTTTGCCGCTGGCTGGGTGCTATCGTTGCTAGAACGGGGTAAGGCCGCTTGGGCACGACTGGAGCCGGTGTTGGCGCAAGAATTGACGATTCAAGATCACGGCCAGCGCACCAGATTACCCACTGGTGCTTTACTGTTTGAGCAAGTCACTTTTCATTACCCCGGTCAGCAGCAAGCTGCGTTGCAAGATTTCTCAATGCAATTGCAGGCTGGGCAGACCATTGGCTTCGTCGGTGCTACTGGTGCTGGCAAATCGACTGTGGTGCGCTTAATTTTGCGCCAGTTTGAAGCACAGCATGGGCGGTTGAGCTGGGATGGTGATGCATTAAGTGAATACAGTTTGTATACCTTGCGCGCCGCCAGCAATTGGGTAGCGCAAGAGCCGTTTTTATTTTCGGCATCGATTGCTGAGAATATTGCGCTCAGTAAACCTGACGCTAGCCGTGCAGAAATCATGCAGGCGGCAGAATTAGCCGCCGTGCATGACGATATTTTGCGCTTTCCACAAGGCTATGACACACCAGTGGGCGAACGAGGCATTACACTCTCTGGCGGGCAACGGCAGCGCGTGGCAATTGCGCGCGCATTGCTCACGCAGAGTTCTTTGCTGTTGTTAGATGATGCACTGTCGGCAGTCGATACCGATACCGAAACGCGCATCTTGCAACACCTTGCCGATTTGCGGCGGCAACAACCGGGGCGTAGTGCCATCATCGTTAGCCATCGATTAAGCGCAGTGGCTGAGGCCGATCACATCATTGTATTGAGTGCGGGGCAGATCGTTGAGCAGGGTGATCATGCCAGTCTGTTAGAGCGTGATGGCTGGTATGCCAGCCAATGGCGTTATCAACAATTGGAGGCCAGTCTCGATGCCATCTGAAGTCTCGTCTACGCCGTCCGCCACTACAGCGTCAGAAAGCGCGGCAGATGCTGCGCTGAAAGAAGCCATGCCAAGCAATACCGCGACTGGGCGCAATGAAAAATATCTGGCGATGCAATTATTGTTGCGCACAGCGCGTCCGGAAAAGCGCCATGTTGTGCTGGGTGTCTTGTATCTTTGCATTGCGGCCGGGCTGGAAGCCTTGGGGCCTTTGCTGGGCAAGGCTTTCATCGATTATTATTTGTTGCCACATCGGATTGAGATTGGCGCAATCAGCGCTTTGCTGGTGGCGTATGTGTTGACTGGTTGGAGTGCCACTTGGCTACGTTATTTGCAGTTAACACGGTTGGCCGGTGTGGCAATGCGCTCGGTGCGCCGTTTGCGGGAACAAGTGGTGTGGCATGTGCTGCGTTTGCCGATGGCATTTTTTGATCAGGCGATTACGGGGCAGCTAGTCAGCCGGGTCACCAATGATACCGAAGCGGTGAAAAATCTCTACGTGCAAGTGTTGTTCGTGATCTTAGATAGTAGCATCGTCGTGATCGGCGCTTTGGTGGCAATGGCTTGGCTGGATTGGCGCTTGATGCTGATTGTGTTGTGCCTGATTCCGGCGGTGATTTTGATCGTCTGGTTTTATCAGCGCTGGAGCGGCCCTGCGGTGAGCCGTGCACGTCAATTACGCAGTGAAATCAATGCGCAAGTGGCGGAGAGCATCAACGGCATGAGCGCGGTGCAAGCCAGTAATGCTGAGCAACGTTTTGCGCAGCGCTTTCGTGGCACCAATCAACAGCACTACGGCGCGCGCATGGACGAGTTGCGTGCCAATGCTTGGTTGCTGCGGCCAGCACTGGACTTATTAAATTCCTTGTTATTGGTGGTGGTGATCTTCAGTTTTAGCCAGCGTACTTTCTCTGGTTTGGAAATCGGTATTCTGTACGCGTTTGTCAGTTACATTGCCCGTGTGGTGGACCCGCTGATTCAGATCACTTTGCAGTTTGGGCAAATTCAGCAAGCAGTAGTGTCGGCGGCACGGGTGAATACCTTACTCAATGAAAAAATCTTGCAATCACGCAGCCAGAATGCAGCGATTACGCAGGGTGCTTTGCAGGTGGCAGATGTCAGCTTTGGCTATGACCCCAGCCATCCGGTATTGCACGACTTGAGTGTCAAGATTCCGGCCGGCAGTTTTTACGGCGTGGTCGGGCATACCGGCAGTGGCAAATCAACTTTGCTCAGCTTGTTGTTGCGCTTTTATGTGGCGCAAGCCGGGCGGATTGAAGTTGACGGTCATGATTTAACCCATTTCAGCGACGAGCATTTTCGCGCCAGTGTCGGGCTGGTGCCGCAAGAGCCATTTTTGTTGGCAGCCAGCGCTTGTGACAATATTACGATGGGGCGCATGATGAGTGAGCAAGATGTGATCGAAGCCGCCAAAGCCGCGCGCGTACACGATTTCATCTTGCAATTGGAGCAGGGCTATGACACACCCCTGGGCGAAGGTGGCGCACGGCTATCGACTGGGCAAAAGCAATTAATCGCGATTGCCCGTGCGCTGGCGGGCAAACCACGTATTTTGTTTTTAGATGAAGCGACCTCGCATATCGATAGTGAAACCGAACAGGTAGTGCAAATCGCCTTGAATGATTTGCGCGGCAAGGTCACCATCGTCGCCATTGCGCACCGTTTATCGACGATACGCGACGCTGATCAAATCATCGTTTTAAATCACGGTAAGTTGGCAGAGCAGGGCACGCACGCCGCATTAATGAACTTGGATCAGGGCATTTATCAAAAACTGTATTTATTGCAAACGCTGGAAGAGTAGCGCGGGCGAATCCGCCACCTGCTTGCCTGCTTTTATAGATACATGCTATGGTATATAAGTAACATGCTGATATTTAGTGCGGAAATGGCATCATTTTTAATGATACTCCCTGTTTTTATTAATTGATGAGAATAGCCACAAGCGTTGTGCGGAGCGCATTCACACCAACGCTTGGGTATTCTAGGTTGATGTGCAGGACTAATGTGCGGGATGAATAATGACTGAAAAGAAGTTGACACTGCTGAAATGGCTGGCGGCTACAGTGGCATTAATGGCGCTGGTGGTGATGTCGATTCTGGCTTATATGTTTCTGGTACTCGCACCTGACTTACCGCCGCTCGATGCGGTGACTGATTACAAGCCCAAAATTCCACTGCGCGTGTACACCGCAGACAATGTGTTGATCGGCGAATTTGGTGAAGAGCATCGTGATTTTGTGCCGATCAAAGAGATGCCACAGTTGATGAAAAACGCCTTGCTGGCGATTGAAGATGCGCGCTTTTACGAGCATGGCGGGATCGATATGATTGGCGCTACTCGTGCCTTGCTGGCTGATTTACGCGGCGGCTTTCATCAAGGTGCTTCGACGATTTCAATGCAGGTCGCGCGCAATTTTTTTCTGACGCGAGAGAAATCGATTCCGCGCAAATTGAAAGAAATCATGTTGACGTACCGGATCGAAGATGCGCTTAGCAAAGACCAGATTTTGGAGCTGTACATGAATCAGATTTACCTCGGTCAGCGCACGCATGGTTTTTCCAGCGCAGCACGTACTTATTTCGGCAAGTCTCTGAGTGAACTCAGTATTGCTGAGGCGGCGATGCTGGCTGGCGTGCCGCAAAATCCGGCCAGACATAATCCGGTGGTGAATTTTGATCGCGCCAAAGAGCGTCAATTGTTGGTACTCAAAAGTATGCATCGCTTGAATTACATCAATGATGCGCAGTTGGAACAAGCCAGCAGAGAAAAACTGTACATCAATAAAAATCCAGTATTTGAATCGCACGCCTCATATGTCGCTGAAATGGTGCGGCAAAACTTGTTCGCGCAGTACAAGGAAGAGGTGTATACCATGGGTTTGAAGGTGTACACCACCATCGTCAGTAAAGAACAAGATGCAGCCTATGAATCGGTGCGCCGCAATGTGTTGGGCTATGATCAACGCCACGGTTATCGTGGCCCGGAGGCTTTTATTGAATTGCAGCAAGAAGCCGATGCGCGCGATGACGCGATTGATGATTTACTGGAAAAACATCCCGCCAGTGATGATCTGTTACCCGCTGTGGTGACCGAGGTGAAAGATAGTGGCAACAAATTGGTGAAAGCCGATCTCAGCACTGGTGAGCATATCGAGATCAATGGCGACGGATTACGCTTCGCCGCTGCTGGTTTACAAGCGAAAGCCAATCGCGATTTAAAAATTCGCCCCGGTGCTTTGATTCGCGTCATGCACGACAGTAAAAACCAATGGGCGATCACGCAGTTGCCAGAAGTCGATGCTGCTTTCATCGCACTGAATGCGCAAGACGGTGGCATGCGTGCGCTGGTCGGTGGTTTTGATTTCAACCGTAAAAAATTCAATCACGTCACCAGCGCTTGGCGTCAACCCGGTTCGTCGATTAAGCCCTTCATTTATTCTGCTGCACTGGAAAAGGGTTTCTCGCCCGCGACGCTGATTAACGATGTGCCACTCTCCACCACCACTTTAGAAGACTTGCGCTGGGACCCACGCAATGATGATGGCAAATATGATGGTCCAATTAGTATGCAGACCGCCTTGGCACAATCAAAAAATGTGGTTTCGGTGCGTATTTTAAAAGCGATTGGCGTCGGTTACGGGCGTGGTTATCTGCCCCGTTTTGGATTTGAGTTAAATAAACAGCCGCAGAATCTGACTTTGGCGCTCGGTACCGGCGCAGTCACGCCAGTGCAGTTGGCGGGCGCTTATGCTGTATTTGCGAATGGCGGCTATCAGATTCAGCCTTGGCTAATCCAGCGTGTGCTGGATGGCAAAGGCAAGGTTTTGTTTGAAGCCAAAGTAGCGCCGACACCAGCAGAAGAAGCGCGCGTGCTTGATCCCCGCAATGCTTTCGTGATGGACAGTATGCTGCGCGAAGTGACGCGCTCTGGTACCGGCGCAATCGCCAGCCAGCGTTTAGGGCGGCACGATGTGGCCGGCAAGACCGGCACCACCAGTGATGCAGTCGATGGCTGGTTTGCTGGTTATGCCAACAATATCGTCGCGGTGGCGTGGATGGGGTACGACGATCCGAAATCCTTGGGCGGCAGAGAATTTGGTGCGACTGTTGCATTACCTATCTGGATCGACACCATGCGTCAGGCGTTGGCAGGCAAACCTGAAACGCAACGCGCAGTGCCAGATAATGTGGTGAATCAGGAAGGTAAGTGGATGTATACCGAATATCTGGATGAGTCTGGCATTGCAGTTAAATCGCTGGATCTGGATGCGCCATCTGAGGTGCCGGAGTCTCCCAAGCCATAAGCAGTGGCAAGGTGGTAATCTCAAGCATAAAAAAAGCCCGCTCCATGCATCATGTGCAGATGGGCAGGCTAAATCCACGGCGGAGGGGGTATGCAGAGGATGGGTGTAGTTTAGTGGCTCAATGTGACGCCAAAATGACCAACGAATGACGATCTTGTGACATCGTTTTGCTGTGTATTTTTAATCACACGAACGCTTCAATTTCCGCTAAGCATTAGTTCTATTTTTATAAAATAAAGGGAGTATGCCTAAAAATAAGGCATTTCCCGCATATTTTATTAACGTGTATTTTTAATACTATTGGCAGTATATTATGAAGTGATACATCGCCACGGCATCTCAGCTGATTTCACAAAACCGGCAGACTAAAACCCCAGCGTGCGGCCATCTGGGTTGCGTGGATCGGAATAGCCTTCAAAACCACCGTCTTTGATTTGAATGGTTTGGGTACGTCCCATCGGCCTGACTAGCCGCAGTTGATGGCCTTTTTGGATCAGCAAACGTTGCGTGTCAGCGCTGATGCCGCGTTCGATGCGAATAAAATCTGGTTCCCACTGATGATGCATGCGTGGGCTTAAAGTGGCTTCGGCCACGTTCATATCGTGATCGATCACATTTAAAATCATTTGCAAAGTGGTCGTAATGATGCGGCTACCGCCCGGTGTGCCGGTGGCGAGGAAGGGTTTGCCGTCTTTTAACACAATGGTCGGTGACATCGAGCTAAGTGGGCGCTTGCCTGCTCCTACCGCATTGGCAGCACCACCGATTAAGCCAAATGCATTTGGTACGCCTTCTTTGACGGAAAAATCATCCATTTCATTATTTAAAGTGATGCCAGTGCCGCTTGCGACGATGCCGCTGCCGAATAATAAATTCAGTGTGTAAGTCGTGGCGACCACATTGCCTTTTTCATCGGCCACCGAGTAATGGGTGGTTTGATCACTTTCATACGGAAGCGGTTTGCCGGGGCGAATGGTGGAAGAGGGGGTGGCGTGATCGAGATCAATTTTCTTCACCAGTTCTTTGGCGTAAGCGGGTGAAGTTAAACCTTTCACCGGCACCTTGGTAAAATCTGGGTCGCCCAGATATTCAGAACGATCCGCATACGCCAGCTTCATTACTTCGGCCATCAAATGAATATTTTGCGCGCTATTGACACCTTGTTGCTTGATTGGGAAGCCTTCTAGCATGTTCAGCATTTGCACAATGTGCACACCGCCGGAGCTTGGCGGCGGCATCGACACAATCTGATAGCCGCGATAATTGCCTTTGACTGGTTCACGTTCCACCGCTTTGTAATTTTTTAAATCGTCCATCGTCATCAAACCTTGATGCGCTTGCATTTCGGCGACGATTTTTTTAGCGATTTCACCTTCATAAAACGCCGATGGCCCTTGCTTGGCAATCAGGCGTAACGAGTGCGCCAAGTCTTTTTGTACTAACTTGTCACCAGCTTGCAAAGGCTGATCACCTTTGAAAAAAATCGCTCGGCTGGCCGGCCATTTACCTAAATGCTCGCGACTTCCTTCTAACATGCCAGCCAGATTCGGGCTGACGGTAAAGCCATTTTCTGCCAGCTTAATCGAAGGCGCGATCACATCGCTCCATTTCATCGTGCCGTATTTGCTCAGCGCTTTGTACATGCCCGCCACCGTGCCAGGCACACCGACTGCTAAATGCGAAAAAACCGAACGGCCTGGCACCACATTGCCTTTCGCATCCAAGAACATATCGCGGGTGGCTGCCGAAGGTGCTTGCTCGCGGAAATCTAGTGCGACATCTTTGCCGGTCTTGGCATCATGAATCACCATAAAACCGCCGCCACCGATATTGCCCGCATTCGGCAATACCACCGCCAGCGCAAAGCCTATCGCCACACTGGCATCGACCGCATTACCGCCACGTTTTAAAATATCCAGACCAACCTGACTGGCCAAGCCTTGCTCGGTAGCGACCATGCCATGTTTCGCAGTGACAGGGCGTACAATTTCATAGCTGGTGTCGTAATTGATAACGGGCGCTTGCGCCGATGGCTTGTCGAGCTGTTGTGCATAGCTACTGGTAACAGTCAGTGTGGATGCCAGTGTTAGGCTCAGGCTGAAGGCAGAAAAAGTGGAAAGTGGGAAGCGTAAAAAGTGCACGGTGTAACCCTTGTAAGAGTAGCGATCAGATGCAAAGCGTCTTATTCTACTGGTAAAACGACGGCCTTGCCTTCAACCCAGATTTTCCATTAGGCGCGCTTGCAGCGCTATTTGTGGTCTGACGGCGCATTTTCGGTCAATTTTGCTGCTCTTCGTTGTCAATAGCTCGCTATTGACGCCTCACTGGCAACAAAACTGCCTCGAAAAATGCATCCGTCATCTTCACAAATCCTAATGGAAAATCTGGGTTCAATTTGCCCGTAATTGCAAAGCTGTTAGCTGATTGATGACGAAAAATGGATGCGATGACAGATCAACAGACAGCGGTACTTCAATTATTCCCCGGTTTTACGCAACGTAAGATCAACGTCGCGCCGCAGGTCGATATTCATTGTATCGTGGGCGGCAGCGGTGCACCTTTGTTGCTGCTGCACGGTCATCCGCAAACACTAGCAATCTGGCATCGGTTAGCGCCCGTGTTAGCGCAACATTTCACGGTGGTAGCGGCGGATCTGCGTGGTTATGGTGACTCCTCTAAACCAGTTGGTGCAGCAGATCACGCCAATTATGCCAAGCGCGTGATGGCACAGGATCAGGTTAGTGTGATGCGGCAATTGGGCTTTGCGCGTTTCGCCATTCTTGCGCATGACCGTGGTGCACGGGTTGCGCATCGGCTGGCGGTGGATCACCCGGAAGCGGTAACGCGTTTGATATTGCTGGATATCGCACCAACGCTGGCGATGTATCAGCAAACCAGTGCAGCCTTCGCCCGCGTCTATTGGCATTGGTTTTTTCTGATCCAGCCAGCGCCATTGCCGGAACGCTTGATTGAGGCTGACCCGGCTGCGTATATCCGCGATGTGATGGGGCGGCGCAGTGCCGGTTTAACACCGTTTGATGCACGTGCGCTGGCCGAATACCAACGCTGCATCGCCTTGCCCGGCAGCGCGCATGGCATTTGCGAAGACTATCGCGCCGCTGCCAGTATCGATATGCAACACGAGCGCGACGATCTGGCTGCGGGCCGTTTAATTCAATCACCGACGCTGGTGCTATGGGGTGCGCAAGGCGTGATTCAGCAATGCTTCCAACCCTTTGAAGAATGGCGGCGGCTGACCCATTCGGTGCACGGTGAGGCACTGCCTTGTGGGCATTACATTCCAGAAGAAGTACCAGAGGTGTTGTTAGAGAAAGCTTTGCCTTTTCTTTTGCAAACAACAGAATGAATCGAGCTGTGAATCAAGTAGTAAAGGAAGTTTGAGAAAGTACGGTAAAAATCAGTACGGCAAAAATTAGTATGAAAAAATATCAGTGCGAAAAAATCACAGCAATAAAAAATGTCCGCTGTCAAGCATTTCTTGATGGCGGGTATCGTGCTAAAAGTCTGTAGACAGCAGCAGTTTAGAGGATTTTCCAGTGGCTTCGGCTCACTACTGATTTGTGGACTGGGAGCCACATAGGAGCATCGCGATAGCAAACCCAGGAGCGCTACAGCGAATGGATTGCGCACGGTAAGACCTCGTTCCCCGATCACCATCTCTGCAAAGTTCCACCCCCAAAAAAACGAGAACGCGCAGCTCGTGGGCTGCGCGCTCCTAGCAGAACCGAAGGCCTTGTTACGCGGCCTCAGCATTAACTAGAAGAAGCATTGGATCGAGCACAGATGAACTGTGCACCTCCAGCGCCAACGAAGACCGACAGTGCCACAGCCCAACTTGCCACGAAATTAAATTTGAAGTTTGTTTTCTTCATAGTTACCTCCTTGGTTTGTTGTGCGTTGGTTTGGGTACGGTGCTTGTTGTTAGTGGGAATCTCACCCAGCAATCGGACGGTTCGCTCTGTCTTCTGAATCTGTTGATACGTCAGGCTGATTGAACTATCGGTCTTCTCGCTCCAATGCTTCCTCTTTGTGACTGGTATGTACAGTTTACCGTGAGGTAGTTCCAGTTGCTTGACTGCTTGCACGGCCCCCTTTCCTGAATCCTCGATCCCCAACCATGAAAGCCTTGTAGTGGTCTAATATTACCGGACAGAATGATGGGACAAAATAGACTTTAGAACAGAAAAATGACGACACAACGCAAAGAATACGATCAAGCCTTTAAACTTGAAATTGC
>OFSE01000172.1_pt1 | contig 21981 bp, 19 predicted proteins | sample 1543261 | NCBI WGS metagenome assembly OFSE01 (sample SAMN07774225, study PRJEB24372) | wastewater metagenome | isolation source: Exp Tend VB 50WW | collected 2016-02 | reverse complement strand
ACGAGCTTGACATTTCAACTTGGCAACACGCTGCTAACATCATTGAGCATGAGCTCTGGGGACATTTTGTTGTGTTAAAGCGTGAAACGATCGGCTCTGACGAGCTGATCAAGTTCATTCGAATACTAAGCCCGACTCTGTTCAAAGTTGAGACAAAAAATGGACAAAGCACAATCTGAAATAACTAGCGTTCTTATTGAAAAAAGAGAGTTTGTGCACAAATTGTCTGCACAAATCGATCAGATCGGTCTCTCAGATCAACAACGTGGCTTGTTGCTGATAAATCTCTCACGTGGATTTGAAGATTCAGTTTTGGCTACAGAAGTTTTTATGTCGCTGAAAGAGCATCTTGATGAAACAGTTAGACTTGGACAAGACAACGACGATTAATAAGATCAGAGCTACTTGGAGCGATGTCAATGCATGCGTAGCTCTGATAGAAGACGAACTCAGTAAAAGCTATGATTTTTTTCAAAAATCGTCTGGGTTGCGCGCTCGTCTGCTGATGAAGCACGCAAACAGGCTATTAAAAGAAATGATCGCTTTATCTCAACATCATGACAAATTGGTGAAATCACATGCCAGCAAGCAGAGCAATCATATCACACATCGAAAAGATGAATCTGTCTCACAAGACAGCGTATATGAGTCATCAACTGAAGAAAAAAACAGCTGATACACATAAGACTGACACAGATGTTAAAACGCAATCAGCGACACAAGAACAGCGTGAACTACCTGTGATCGAGACAAAAGCAGCGATAGCTGAATCGATGTCAAAAGCACAAGAGCTGCTAAGCAAAAAGAATCAAAACAAGAAAAAATCTAAAGAAACTGTTGAGCGATATGCAGAAACACAAGCGCAAACAGTCACTGCAGAAAAAGAAATTGTGTCAGAGCAGCCGACAGAGGTAACTATTAATAGTGGGATTGCTTGATAAAAACAGCCGCGTAGTTGATTCGATACTGACTATCGAGGGCCGCAGGCAGCTTTCAGCTGGAAACCTTGACGTTGCGTTTTATGCATTTGAAGACTCAGACGTTGTTTATGCAGACAACGGAGCTGGTGTGCTCTTTGATGCGTCATCACGCATATCATTTGAAGCAACACAAAAACAGCAAGACACAATCGTTGCAAGATCAGATGAATCTGGAAATGTGCTAGCATCAATTTCTGGATCTGTTGTCATCTCTGGTGGCCGCGCCTTCGTCTCAACGGGTTCAGTCGCAGCGACTCAAGACGATCACGCAGATCTGATCTCCAGCGTCGATCCGACACGCTCACTTCAATATCAATCACTTCTGCAGACTGTTGATAGTTTTGCTGATAATGAATTTGAAGTCTCGCCATCTGAGATTGTGTTCACTATCACTGATAGCGTTCCTCTTGATAAGAGAAATCAGACTGGTGAGATCAATGGTTCAGATTCGTTGTATAGTGATCCATTGCTGTCACATGTAATTAATTTTGCATACATGCCGCCCGTAAACAGTTTGGGTGAGTCGCTTGGTCAGTATCAACCGATCGGTCCGCTTGTGCCGATCTCGCCGCAGCAACACGTTAAAAACGTGAGCGATCTGCCACGCACAAACGTGTATATGAATCCGCGACCTCTAAACAACAGAATCGCTATGCAGATGTTTTCATTTCATCGCGGCGATGTTGTAAAATTACACGCTATTGATGCGGGATATGCAGGCACGTCAAGAGTCGTTTTTTATGGACGCATTTTCAAAAATTCAAACGGCGCGCTTGTCTTTTTAAGAATTTTCACGATCGTGATTGAAAAATGATCAAGTTTAAGCAGACGCAATCTGCGATAGAATTTGCAAACAATCCAATTGTCATCATACGAATAGAGAACAATGATGTTCTGCTGTCTGTTCGTGTCCGCGCGTCTGCTGATCATATAATCAAAGTAAAACTGACAGAGCAGACGCAAGATGCAGTGTTGACTACTCAATCTGTGTCTGATGCAATTCAGTTAAACGTAAAAGAACAGATCATATTTGATGAATCAACAGCTCGATCTGTCCAATCAGCGTCAAACATTGACACGCGTCAGATTGTTTCAGCAACGGATTCGCAAAACACGATCATTGATATGATGACTGGCGGCGATGGGCTGCGTTCAATCGCTGCGCAAGCGATCAACGCAATTGGTGACGCGATGCGTGAAGTGTCAAGCGTTGTCAACGCGTCAGACGCGTACACGCACGAAGCTGTGTTACGCATCTCTCAAGATGACATACAAAACAATGTGTCAGTCACAGCATATGCTCTTCGAGATGACGTCTTGATCGGATCTGTCACGATGCAAGCGTCACTGCTAAAACAGTTTTCGCTTGTTTCTAACAAGATCGACAATCCAAAATGCGAATTTCGCATGTCTGCAGATGTGCCAGTCTTGTCTGTAAATGCGCGTGATAATTTGACGTTCATTTATAAGCGCGAGATTGGCAGAACTGCTTTGCAAAACTTTGATCTGATCGCAAAAAATTATGGTGACGCAGAAATCAGATTTGATAAATCACTGTCAAATATCTGCGAAATTGTAGTTGTAGCATCTGACGCAGCTGAGAACGCATATTCATCTGGCACTAGATTAGTCATCAAGCCGCAAAACAAGACGCATTTTGCTGATGCTAAATTTATTGTATTACGCGCAGAAGAGGGATTTGATCTGTGCGTGAAAGACATCTTTAATGTCAATTTTGTCAAGTTTAGCAGGATCATTAACGGAATAAAAACAATCATTGCAATTGAAAAGATCGAACATGGTCAGCGCTCAATCACCATAAATGACAGTCTTGTGTTTCAAGATGTGTGTGAATATGGCGTTGAATTGCAATCGGGTGGAAATAGCGTCTCATTGCCTTGTCAGACAGTGTCTGCGTTTGGCTCACAGATCGCGTATGCACAACCAAAACTGACAAATCTTTCAACGTCAATAACAAATGATGGACTGCTTACGTCATTTGTTATTGAACCAACAGCGCGATCAGGTGATGCATCAGTAGCAAGATCAATAATCAATTCAGATGCAAGTTCAAATCTGTTCAACTCAGAGATAGCTACGCAGAGAGCTGAGTATGATCAAGCTATGTTATTCAGCGTCTTAAGAATTGACAGAGACACAGGTGACGAGACAGATCTTGGTGTAGTGTCATCTGGCAGCTTCAAAGACGCGATGCCGCTATCAACGATCTCACGCAATTTCAGATATGCTGTCTACACAACTCGAAGAGATCCAGAATCGCTTTTGCAGTTTGTAAAATTTGTCTCAGGTTCGCAGCCATATTCATACTATCCAGCGACTTATCGTCATCCTTATGCTCTGCACGACGGCGTGATCGTGAAACAAGAATCGCGATCACTGCGACATCCATTCATAGATGCAGCGATCGGTCTTTCATCAAAACCAGTGATCGCTGATGTGACGTTTCAGCCAGCAGAGGGCGGAGATATAAGCATCTCTGCTGAGAGAGTTTCTGTCAAATCTGTGTTGCTAACAATCACAGATCAATTACACGAAACTAGAGTCGGATATGTCGTGATCGCTCTTGCTTCAGATGGAAAATTTGAACTCGTTGGATATGTCAACTCATTCAGATCTAGAGTGAACATCTATCACAATGTCAGCATAGTGCCTGACACATTGACATATGCGCTCGCAGCGCTGTCTCCAAATATGAGCGTTGATGTGTTTGTTGTAGGTCCCTCATTGGTGTTATCATGATTCAACTCGCTCCAAAATCATCTGGTGCTGTTTTCTCTGCGCCACCAGCTCGCATCATAAATGACACAACACCAGGATTCCCACTGCCAGCGTTCACTGCGCGCAATGCAGTTCAGTTACAGCTAAGCCCACCAGTAGCTCCACCAGATCCACCGCCTCCAACAGTTCCAAATGTGACAGTTGTCACACTTGAGAAGACGCCGCAGACAACAGTTGATCAGCTGGGAAGATCTAACATAGAGATCTTGACTGGATTCGCACCAGACGTTCCAGAGATTTTAGCGTACGTTGATTTTCCAAGCGTGTCTAGTTCTGCTGATAGTTCTACAGCTGCTTGTTTTTCTCTGCGTGTTCAGAGTGATGCGCTGCGCGCATCAGAAGCTGAACGAATGATACAATCAGCAGTTGAAAGTGAGAGCGCTGTAAAAGATCTGATCTCAGCTAGAGCAGCGATTGGAACGTTTCAGTCTGTGACAGCTATCAGCACATTCTTAAACGGTGTGTCGTCTCAGTTTGAGAGTCTGAAGCAAGCTCTAGATCCACGTTCATCTGATAACAGATTGACGACAGCGTACATCGCTGCGCATAGCAGCCTTTACAATAGTTCAAGCGCAGCGCCAAAACAGACGCCAACGTCAGCGTTAGAATTTACAAATTTTGTGCCGTCAGCGCTGTATACGCAAAAATGCACTGCGACCAAAGCTTTTCTTTTGCTTTGTGAAAGTGCAAAGCGAACATCTTCTCCACTGATAGCGCTGCTGAAAAAAAATCTTGTCACAAGTGCAGAACCTGGCGCGTCGCTTGAAACTAGTCTTAGCAGTTTGCCATCTTCTCTGTTTGATGTGTTTTCTGCATTTACAGTGAATGACATAGTGAACATGCCAGCTGCTAAAATCACACAGCTCATTGACGGCACATCAGCAAGCATCAGGCTGTTAGACTCTTCACTGACCAAACAGACTGCTCTCTCGACGCTTCTTGTCACACTGTCAAGAGAGTATCGACTGTCTTTAGCTGCAGTTGTTCAAAAGATGAACCCAGTTTTTAGCTTGCTTGAGACGCAAAAGCCGCAAAACAATTACGCAGCTGTCACAGACAAGATCTATGGTGTGCTTGGTGGCTCTGTCGTCTCTCAGCAAGTAACTGGTTCTTGCATGAGCACGATTTTTGACACGATTGATCAGAAGCGCGTCCTTCGATATGAAGATGATTATGTCAGCGATTTTCTGCCAGGGCAGCGCTTATATTTTGAATCTTTGTTGGGATCAAGTGATACAGTTTTTTCACTCGCTGCTATAGACAATCTGTGGCGCACGACGGCGCGGTCAGCGAACATACTCGCAAACTGGATACCTGTCGTAGCAGAACCGCAGCCAACAGATTCTGCGTTTTTGTCAGACAAGCTATCTCGTGCGTCTGATCTTCTGCAGACGCTCACAACAAAGCTGTCTGTTTCGCAAACAACTACTCCAGATCCTTTTGCTGTAGTCTTGCGCTCTGCAGCTACAAATTCATCGCTAGCTGCAGCTATTTTCTGTTACATCATTTCTAGAATCACAAAATCATCAGAGACTGATGGTGCATCATCATTTGTAGCGAGAGATCTTGCGCAAACAACTCCTCTTAGCGTCACGTCTCAAGCTGCGATCATAAGTTCATTTTTCTCTGACAGAGCTATCGTACCTCAGACGTATGATTATTCATTTTCAAAGCGAGATCTGATCTTTGCGCTTGAAAATTCTAAAGGCTTGCTGTCATCAGTCACTCAGATCTTTGTTGAAGTTCTAAACGTTTTTAGAAATTTGCAGTTTGAACACAGAACACTATATTCAAACGCTACAGACAGTTCTATTTTATTGATCTTGTTCAGCATCATGTTGCTTGTCGCAACAAACACTGTGCCGAGCGTAGTGATCAACACAACGCAGACTGCTGCTTACATGATCACAGTCAGACCGACAAGATCTGCGTTTGTGATGTCTGAGATCGCAGAGATTGAAAATGCGTTTATGATAACAAACATAGCTCTGCACTCGTTTCTGACGCTTGTGTCAGCTACTGCAAAAGCTATCGCAGACACGTTAACAAGTCAAGAATCACAGCAGTCATTGCAGCTGTTGCTAAACGCTGCGGGTAAGTCAGCGCAGTACATCATGACACCAGAGCAGCTGGCGATGATCCAGTCTGTTCTTGATGATTCAATCAGCGCAGCGAAAACAACTTCAAAATACATCACTGATTTTTCTTTTTTGACAAAAAACACATCAGAGATCGTCGAATCTGTGTGTGCATCTGTGACAGGTTCTGCGCTCGTTGTTGGATTGCCGTATGGTTTCATGACAACGTTTGGCAGAAGAGTTTCATTGCAGCAACAGTTCACAGAGCAAATTAATAACGATCTGATCAAAGTAAATGTTTTTAAACGCGATCTGCTGCGTCCATCTGTTGTCTTTGAAAAGCAATCATTTTGTTTTGATCTTGCAAGATTTGTTGTGAGAGATCAAAACAAGCACGCGCCATCAGATTCATCTACTGCTTCTTGGTCACTCATTCCAACGCGCAGAGTTGGAAAGCGTTCATCAAACGTAGAATTTGCTGCACAGTCTAATCAACCAGTGACAACGTTGATGAGTGACAGAGATTATTCACAGATTTCGCAAAGCGTGAAAGATAGCATCGCTAAAAATCACGTGATCTCATACTGCTTAGAAACGTTATTAAAGACAACGTTTGACATAGATTTTAATGAAACTACGTGGTGGTTGCTAGATGCGCCGCCTACGTTTGATGAACAGCTAGTCAATGTGTTGTTTGAAACTCGCGTGACTCGAGGGATCGCACAGCCCGCTCCACCAGCGAGAACAAACACACCGCAGACTCCAGCCAAAGTTGTTGGCGTGACTCGCTCGTCGATCGCTCCAGCTCCAAGGCCACAAGGCTTGACATCTGTGTTGACAACAAAGCAAGCTGAAGTGGGACAGGCTTCTACGACTATTGTCACTGTTATCGGTGAGATCACGTCACGTCTGTCAGATCCGTTTTTGATATCGCAGCAGATTTTAACAGCTAAAAAGTTTGACAGAGTGTTTTTGATCCCAATTGATCAGGCATCTTTCAAAGTTGACGTAAATGCATCACTAAGTAATGGAGCGACTCAACTCGAAATTGATGACACAAGATCTAGTGAAGCAAATCAGCTCACTACTCTTTTTATTAGCGTGGAGTCACTATGAACAGTTCGTTATCTAGAGAGCTGTCAATTCTTGATCTTGGCGAACCAGCAGTAACTGCAAAATTCGTGTATGGGCGTTTTACGCAAGACGAATCTGTCTCAGAGCCGACTGAGCTTGATAAGTTAGATCCTGCGCGATATGTAGAACTGCTGATCACGACGAAACATGATGCGATCAAACCTGATGAATTGCCGTCTGCACTGATCACAGAAACAAACTTTTTAAGCGGCGATTTTTCTCTGCTGACAGTTGACGGATCAAAGACGCCAGAATCATTTGTGTCGGCTGTCTCAAGTTCACTGTTGTTGCTGTCAACTGATGGCGCTGTTGGTGGTCAGTCGAGAAAACAAATAGCTGCGTCATTAGACAACACAACACCAGAACACGTGACAACTCTGTCACTTAATTCAGCTATGTCTGTGTTGATCCCGTCAGCGCCGCTTGTTGACGCTCAGTTTGCTAACGCTGCGAAAGCTTCAGCAAGAAGTCGCATAAATTCTCGCGTCATCAATGACGTCATATCAAAGATGGCTGCTAATTTCACGTCACCCAGCGCACCAGCAGCTAAAGCTTCTGTGTCATTAACGAAATCTGCACAAAACGCAGCTATAGCTTCAGGATGGATTCAGACTCAGCAATCTTTGCAAGATGGAAAATTTACACCCGTAAAAAACGGCGCAAAAGCTATTCCGTCGATCTCGATCAGAGGATTTTTGATTGAAAAACAAGAAACAAACACAGCTGCGCTAAACAAAAACATAACGCAAATCTACATAAAAGCATCAGCGCCAGCAAGATATGTCGACCCAGCAGTGAAATATGGGTCAACGTACAGATATCTTGTCAAGATTGTTGCAGATGTTTCAATACCAGCAGTCACTGACACTGGTGTTTTTGGATATGTGACTGTTTCGTGCGTATCGTCTGGAACTATTCAAGATGTTGCTTGTGAAGAATTGATCCCACCACCGCCACCAGCGGATTTCACAGCAGACATCATCAGTGGCGCTCTAACTCTGACGTGGTCATTGCCCGTCAACAAGCAGCGAGACATTGTCAAATTTCAAATTTACAAGCGAAGATCTTTGCAAGAGCCGTTTTTGCTATTAGCTGAGATCGATTTTAGCCCGATCAGCGTCGCGTCTGTAGAAAAAGCCGAAAGAATAATTCGAGCAAAAGAAGCGCTGACGTATTTTGTTGACGATGATTTTACGTCTGGAGACGTATACGCCATAGCAAGCATAGATGCACACAGCATGTCATCTGCGTATTCTGCGCAGTTGCTCTGCAAATTTAATGGCGCTCTGACAATAGACAGAATTGTCCCACAAGGTTGCCCAAAAGCATATCCGAATCTGTTCTATCAGACAGATCCGTTTCCAGACGTGGTGTTTGAATCTGGCAAGTCAAAATGCGTTGTGATTTTTTCACCAGAACATTTAGCGATTTCTACTGACAGAAACAAGAGTGAGCGCGTTGTTGTTCTTGAAACAGAAGGATCTTATAATCTGCAATTGATCAGTCTTGACGCGCTATACGCGAGAAATATAAAAATCAACATTCGAGACTCTCGCTCTAATTAGTATCAGAGGGATTTAACAAAATGGGTATTCTTGATTCGACGACAAACAACATACAGTTAGATGCTGTCTTGACAGATCAGGGCAGAGCAGCTATCGCTAGAAATGATGGCTCGTTTAATATTGTTAAGTTTGCGTTAAGTGATGATGAAGTAAATTATAAGATCATTCAAAAATATGGACGCTCTGCAGGCAGGGAGAAAATTGAAAAAAACACACCAGTGTTTGAAGCGTTGACTTCTGCGCAGTATGCACAAAAATACAAGCTGATCAGCGTCTCAAATCCAAATCTGATCAGATTGCCAAACTTGACTCTGTCAGGTGATAGAAGTGTCGATAGCGCGACTGGTGTTGTGACACTTGGCAGAAATTCTCAAAAGTCTTCATTGCTCGTGATTGAGCAAACGATTCAAAATGAGACGTCAATTGACGTTGAATTGCGCGACCAAGCGTTTATAGCTGAGATGAACGATCTGTTTTTGCAGTTGCAAAAAACAGCTCCAGAATCTGTTGATGCTCAACGTCGAGCGTCATATAGAGTTCTTAGATCTCAAAATACAAATGCAGTCGGTGGATCGATCACGCAGTTCACAATTGCTGTGAAATCGTTAACTGATGCAACGTTTTCAGTGTTTGGTAACGTAGCAAATAAAAACATAATTGACACGTACGTAAGAGTGACAGGCATCCAGTCTGGTGCGGTGATAGAATTCAAAGTGTCAATCAGCAAATTATTGTAATCGTAGAAAGAATTAACAATGGCTATTTATAAAGAAATATCACCAAGTGATCTTAAGAGCACAAGAAGCTCTCTGTCGCAGCTGATTGATGTCTTGCAAGAAGATATCAGTGGCAGCGTCAGCAGAAAAAGATATCAACATTTTGTTACTGGTGGCGTGGGCCCAGGTGTCACATCGTCTCTGTTTCAGACTGTCTATGATCAAGATTTCTCTTTGCAAGCTGCAAATCCGATCTTTGACATGACGATCGGACTTTATCCAAACAGCACGATCGTCTCGTCATCAAAAGTCGGTCAAGATTCTTTTGGCAAAGAGCTGTTTCCATCATCATCTCTCATGATGAGAGAAAAGATGGACATATATCGTGAATACGCTCAGTTGCTTCTTGGATCGCAAAATCAGCAGTTTGTTTCTCCGCCTGGCAGCACGACAGCGTCTGATGCAATATCTGCAGCTTTGTTTATCTCGTTTAAGCGTCTGTTTTCACGTGATCAGATCAAGCGCGAGACGTTTGTGATGCGTTTCTATCAGACTGCATCAAACATCGCGTTTCCAGAGTCTGCTACGTCATACATGACTGGTTCAAATCTAAACGTGACTAGCGTCTCTGGTTCAGCGTTTTATACTGATATTGGCGCAGCTTCAAACAAATTGATCGCGCCAGGTGGGCAGTTCGGTCAGATCGTTGACTCTGCTAACACGACAAGAAATGTCGGTCTCATATTTTATGACAGTGGCATAGTTGTGCTCGATCTATTAAAAATCACGTCTGGTTCTCAATTCATGAGCGGCGCGATTGACGCTATGACGCTAACTGGACAGACGATCTTGGGTGCGACTGGGACAGAGACGGGTAAGAAAGCAGCGTTTTCACCAGATTTCTTAGTCAGTGCGTCAATCGACAACATCATCGATCACATCGCGACAGCAAGATTCCAATCTGGATCGCAAACAGCTGCTACGTTTCAGAATGTGACAAATATCAATTCTATGCTTGTTTTTTGTCAAGCTGGAGCTGATGAATTCAACTATTCATCAAATCCTTCATTTAAAGATGATGAGAATAGAATTGTTGTTATTGATTCTGGTCAGGAAGACACTCAGCGCTCATTTACGTACATCACTGGCATCGGCCTTTATGATGCAAATGATACGTTGCTAGCTGTTGGTAAACTGTCGCGTCCGATCGAAAAAAATAACGAGCGTCAGACAACGTTGCGTCTGAGATTAGATTTTTAATTCAAGGAAATGCAGTGTCTCTTTTTAACGCTAAAAACGGCAGCATCAGTTCGTATTCGCTCATTGTAGAGCCACTGCATTCATTTTCTTCTTCGTCTTCAGGCGCAACTGGTTCTATAAATGTTTTTGCTAGAAAAAGCAGACGCGAGCGTGAAACGCTAGCGACATATACTGGCTCGCATGATGATGCATCAATTGAACTTTTGACAGATGCATTGACATACACAAAAGCAAGAAACACAGGATCATCAATTTATGCTGCAGTGAATGCATATGTTAGTGGCGTTGAGAGATTGCCTGTGTCACGAAAAAACAGCGTCGCGATCGATGTTTACAGACACACGCCAACAGTCCAATACACTGCTGAGACAGGTCTGAAACACGCGATCAAAAATCTTGGCTCATTTGCTCGACCATGGAATGCAAATGCGACGCTGTCATACACAAATTATCACTGCTTGAATTTTTTCACAGCATCTAACGTCTCAACGTCATCAGTCTTGCTATATCCGTCTCTTGACAGAGATAACGGATCTGTTGTCAGGGGCGATCTCGTTCCGTCTGGTGCATTCAGCATTGATTTCAGAATAAACCCCCGCTATGCTCCAGCCAGATCTACGCACATGACTGCAGGAACGCTATTACACCTGTCATCATGTTTCGCTGTTTCAGTTGTATCTGGTTCGTCACGTGATGAGAATGGTATCATAAATGGATATAGAATATTGTTGCAACTGTCTAGCAGCGCTACAACATCTCCGTCAAGAGTGAATCTAGCGTCATTGCCGTCTATGACGTTTTTGTCAGCAGATAACGCTCTTAAGCGCAACGTCTGGCAGCGAGTCACGATTCGTTGGGGCAGCGCTCAGTCAAATTATAGTGGATCAATTGATGTTGATGGTGTAGCGTCAGCGAGATTTGTTGTCAATGCTTCCTCAATTGCACCAACAAGTTCTGTCAATCAGCCATACGTTATGTGCGTCGGCAATTATTATAACGGACCAAATTCTGGCACGTCTAGTCAAGCATATTTTTTTGCTACAGACGTAGCGAACAGAGATGGATTAGAGACGCTAATAAGCGCTACTGGTGTAGATGAGCCAATTTCAAGTTCGTTTGCTCATCCATTGCAAGCAGAAGTTCATGATGTGTGTTATTATGAAAGATGGATATCAGACGCTGAATTAGAAGCTACAAAAACATATGGATTTGAAACAGTTCCGTCTGGCTGTTTTTTGTGCATACCTCCGTTCTTCACAAAAGAATCTCCACAACGTAGAAACGTTGGAGAGCATGGTGGAGTGCTGCTGACACCATTTCAGCAGTTTGATGGCACGACTAGCTCGCCAATCAATGCTGAATTAGCTCTAGGCGTTGATGGACACATGATCAATCTTGAGAATTTTACAAGAGATTTTGCGCTTGGCAGATATCCAAGACTGTATCGCTTGACAGCGTCAGCTATCGCATCTACAACAACAGTCAAAACCGCAGATGAGTTTTTAGATACGCAATACACAAGACTAGCAAATTTGTTGATCTTGCCATGCGACGATGGCACATACGTTCCATCATATGCGCTGCTCTCAGATTTAGATCAGACTATGTTTCAAGACGAGCTACATAGATCAGCTGCGTCGCAGATACGCCTGACAGATCTTATAAGTTCTGCATCTCTGCTGTTTGATTTTTCACAAAACAGTTCGGGATCAGCAGGCGACGTAGTGAACGGAGCGATCGGTCCAAGTCCAGAACTTGTTTCACAGCGCCCAGGGCCAGCTATGACGAGCTTCATAAGCGGCACGTTATCTTCGCCTCCGTTGACGATATATCAGAGACTTCGTGACGGTGACTCTCCAAGATTGACGTTTTTTGAATTAGATCGCGCGTTATATGGCAGCAAGATAAGTCCAAATTCATTGACGATCACAGACACAGACATGTCTGGATCTGCTGGAGCTTTTGGCATGACATTGAGGGACGACGGATATGGCAATCTGTATCGCGCATGTGCGTCTGGTTCACACGCATCATGGGCATCTGTCGGACACGTCTTTTATGATGAGGGCATGATTGTTGTGAAATCTCCGCATCTGTGGAGATTCGGTCAGCAGCAGTATTCATTATCGTGGCGTGGTATGCGACCGATATATGTGATGCGTTATGACGCTATTGCGTTGCCTCAGACAGTTAATTCTTCAAGCAATCCAACATATCTTCATCTGCAGACGACACAAGACACAACAGAGCCAGCAGAACCAAATGTTTATATCAGTGGCGTAGTGTGGCTTGATTCAAAATTAAACGTTGTCATGAGATCAAAGCTTGCCCAACCAGTATTGAAACGCGCAGGATCTGCGATCACGATCAGACACAAGATTGATTATTAGATGAGTAAAAAGGGCACGTATATTTCTTCTCGCACAGCTGCTTGCAACAGATACAAGAGCGGTTGGGAATTTGCGTTTATGCGCTGGTTGGATGCAAACGCAGATGTAAACACTTGGCTATATGAACCGCTTAGCGTTGAATACGTTGCTTCTGAACGCACTTCAAAAATCAGATCTTATACACCAGATTTTCTTGTCGTGTGGTCTGATGGCAGACAAGAGCTTATCGAGATCAAACCGCGCTCGCGCATCAACAAAAAAGTCATAAAGAAAGCAGAAGCAGCGCTAGAATTTGCTTTTGAAAATGACACAGAATATTCAATACTGACAGAAATAGAATTGAAAGAATTGAGTGTGATGTGATGTTAATCTTAGGCTTAGACGTTTCAACTTCGTGTGTCGGTCTGTCTGTGATAAATGAGCACAAGCAGCCATTGTTAGTTGGCGCAGTGACGATCGATCATATCGATAACGTAAAAGACAAAGTCAGTGCTGTGTTAGACATCGTAGTAAAACACGTGTTATCAATTGGAACACCAGACAAGATCATCGTTGAACAGTCATTACAAGCTTTTCGTCCAGGTCTGTCATCTGCAAATACGATCTGTTCGCTTGTCAAGATGAATGGAGTGACATCTGTTCTAGCAGAATTGCTTACAAACACTTCAGTCAGCTATATCTCGTCTCAGACAGCTAGAAAATTATGCGGGATAAAGATCGTAAAAGGGATTGACACTAAAACGCAAGTTGTTGAGTGGGCAATAAAAAACGTTTTGAATGTGTGGGATCTTCCACGTAAGCGTCGAAGTGATGATGTTGCAAATCAAGTAAAAGATGCTGTAGATGCGCTAGTGGTTGCTATCGGTGGTTTGTCTCTGATAGAACAAGAGTCTCGTGTTGTATCAGAAGACAAGAATGACAGACGTGACAACGATATCAACTCGACTAAAATTTTTAGAGAGAGTTCTGGGTCGGATAATCGTGTCAAAATCTGGAAAGGAAGCGTCTGCAAGATGTCCCTTTCCATCGTGCCCAACGCATCGTGATCCAAAAAAATTAAAACTAGCGATTCGCGTAGCAGATTTTTTCAATCACTGCTGGGTCTGTGGCTGGCGCGCTAGAACGCTGCTTCCAATCGTCAGAAAATTTGCGAAGCAGCTAGAACATGATTATGTCACAACGTTCAGCTCAGCGATCGCTGTCGAACAGACACTAGCAGCTGATGTGAGTGTGTCACTGCCAGTTGACACAATTCCACTAATTTCATTGCCAGAGTCTCATCGCGGCGTGCAGTATGTGTTGCGCCGTGGCGTGACTGAGCGTGACATGTGGCGCTGGCGCTTGATGTGGATCGACAGCGGCGAAAACAGAAATCGCGTACTTGTGCCGTCATATGACGCAAGCGGCACACCCAATTTTTGGGTAGCGAGAGCGACAGGCGAATGGAAACCAAAGTATGTGAACTCAAACGTTCCAGCTAACTCAATCATTTTTAACGAGATTGATGTGAATTTTGGAAAGACGCTTGTGATCTGCGAGGGATCGTTTGACGCGATCAAGTGCGGTGATCTGGCTATCCCGCTGCTCGGATCGACGCTTGATGAGACACATGTGTTGTTTGACGCGATCGTGAAAACTAATTCAGAAATTGTTTTGATGCTTGATGCAGATGCTATGAAAAAAACAGTCAAGATAGCTACGTTGCTGTCAAGCTATGATGTAAAAGTGAAGATAGCAAGATCAGTTCCAGATCCGGGGGCTATGACACACAAAGCGTGTGCAGACGCTATTGTTGCTGCTGCTCAGTTTGACTGGCAGCTCATGCAAAAGCTTAAAATGGAGATCGCTATATCATGATATCAGTTGTAGAATCAGAGATCAAGTTTTTAGTCAATGAAGATGATGCGCTGCGATTTATTAACGCAAATCGCATAACTTCAAATGGCGTTAAAATGATTGCATATTATGATGATGCTGCGGGTGTGCTAGCTAAGAAAAGAGCCACATATCGCAGATATTTTAGTAAAAATGTTCTCTTAGATGAGATCAAGACTGTTGACAGTTGGTCGCTTACAAACAGAGTCTGTCTAGAGCGGCGAGCGCCAGCAGTGCATCAAGATCAAGATCTTTTGCGCCAGACGTTATCTGAGTCAGACGTCGATGTATCTATTGTGCATGCTGTCAAAGATCTGACTAGTGACACTGATTTTGTGCTTCACTTAAAAGACACGCTCACTGTAAACAGACATCTAATCGCTGTAGATAGTTTTCGCGACATGTTTGACGTAGATCTCTGCGAGTCAGACAGTGGTATAAAGTTTTGTGAAATTGAATTTGAATCACATGATCACGATCAGTTGCGTTCAGCTTCGGAGTACATCACACGCTTCTGTCAGACAGCGACAAAAAGTGACATGACAAAGCGCGAGAGAGTCAGGATCAAGAGATGATTATTGCTCACACAGCAGATATTCACATACGCGGTCTTGTTCGCCACGAAGAATACAAACTTGTTTTTGAATCACTTATCAAAGACGTAGTGTCTCAGCGCGCAGACGCGCTTGTGATCGTCGGCGACATTTTTCACTCAAAGATATCTGGTCTGACGCCAGAATATATCTCTATCTTTTCTGAGTTTGTTAGAAATTGCGCTGCGTCTGTCCCTATGACATACGTGGTGTTAGGCAATCACGACGGAAATCTCTCAAATCAGTCAAGATTAGACTCTGTCTCTCCGATAGTTGAAGCAATCGCTGCTAAAAACGTGATCTGTTGCAAGAGAAGTGGCATCTATCTGTTACCTAACGGCGCAGAATTACACGTCATGAGTCTCTTTGACAAGAGCACTTGGGACGCAGTGAAACCGACAGCTGGCAAGCTTTGCGTCGCTGCATATCACGGATCTGTGTCTGGAGCAGAGACAGATCTCGGATGGCACCTTGATGCTGCTGACATGACGCTCGAGCGCTTTTCTGGATACACAGCTGTCTTGCTTGGTGATATCCATAAGCGGCAGATCTTTGAGAGTCACGGTGCACCCTGGAGTGCATATCCGGGAAGTCTTATCCAACAAAATTTTGGTGAAGATGCTGAAAAGGGCTATCTGCTTTGGAATTTAGAGATCGGCAAGAAAAATGAAGTCAAGTTTCGCCAGATCAAGAATCCATATACGTTTGTTTCACTGAATGTAAATGAATACAACTCTGCCGCTCTGCCAGATCTCAATCAGAGCAGATATCGCTTGTTTGCAAAGCGATCTGACGCTGCCAAACTTGAATCTGTCGTGTCGCAGTTGAAATCAAGTGGCGTGACAGACGTGACTGTTCGATATGAAGATGATGTGCTGATCACGCAAGATCTTGTGAACGTGTCTGACGCGATGTCTGCTGCTGAACTGTGTGATGCAGCTGCTGATCTGGGATATGATCTTGGAAACAGAAAAGATGCGATAGCTGTTTTAGAAGAAGCTCTTCGCGACGCTTTGTCAAAACTCCCTGAAAGAAAAAAGTGGTCTCTTCGAGCTATCAGGTTTGACAACATTTTAGCATATGGAGCTGATAATTTTGTAGCGTTTGACGAGCTCGCTGGTATCGTTGGGCTTTTTGCGCCAAATAACGCTGGTAAATCTTCATTTATTGGCGCTATGTCATATGTTTTGTTTAACGAGTCTGACAGAAATCGCGTGAAAAATAGCATGATCATAAACAAGCAGAGTGATCATTGTTTTGCAAGAGCTGTGATTGATGTTGATGGTTGCACTTACGCTGTTGAGCGAATGTCTTGCAAAACGCAAAAAAAAGATGGCTCTGATGCTACGCAGACACATCTAAACGTGTTCAAAATCACTGACGCAGAATTAGTTGATACTTGCGGAGAGCAACGCTCTGACACAGAAAAGATCTTGCGTAATCTTATAGGTGATCCCGATGATTGCAAAGCGTCATCATTCGCTACGCAAGGAAATCTCACAAGATTCATTGATGACGGTCCGACGCCGCGTAGAGCAGCGCTGGCTAAAGCGCTTGGATTAGCGCACTTCGAAGACGTCTATAAAATCTTGTCAGACAGACTTGCGTCATCTAACGCTCAGCTTCGCGCTGTGTCATCAGTTGATTACAATACAGAGATCCCTGCTGTCGAGCAAAAACTAGCAGAAGTGACTGATATCATTGACAGATTTGAAACGCAGCGCGCAGAACTTTATGAAAAACGCAGGATCTATGAAGAGAAACGCGCAGTTTATGATGCACAAGTGCACATGATCAGTCGTTCTCGCGCGTTACAAGAAAAGATCGCGACTCTGTCTGCGCAGCTTGAGATCAAGCAACACAGAGACGCATCAGAGATCGCTATAGATTTAGACGCAGCGACGCAATTTTTAGAAGATAAAGCTGAATTAGCTAAACACGATCTGAAAATCACACACCTCAGCTCAGAGCTAGCGAGTAAACGTAGAAGCTTACAAGTTTTGAATAGCGTTCCGTGTGGCGGCTCCTACGCAACGTGCCAGTTCATAAAAGATGCTGTCACAGCTTCGAAACAGATCCCAGATTGCGAAACAAACCTGTCAAAGCTAATCCAGACAAAGCCAAGCGTTTCGCAGTATAGCGGCGCGCCAATCCAAGAGTTACGCAAAGAGTTACGTTTAGCAGAAGAAGCAGCGTCTCGGTTGGCACTGCGTGAAACGACGCTGTTACACATCGCTGACGCAAAAAAAGAATTAGAGCGATTGCAAGACATAACGATCGATAACCCAGACGTCTTGCGAGAATTAGACAAGATCAAGTCAGATCTTATCACGTTAGATCGCAATCTTGTCACGCATAAAAAGATGACAGAGACGCTAACAGCTAGATTAGAGCGTCTTCGACAAGACAAGATCACGTATGATGATCTGACGAACAAGACAAGATATGCGTCAGCTCTTGCTTCAGCTTTTTCTAAAAAAGGCGTTCCGTTATCTATTTTGAAGTCGCGGCTTGAGATCGTGAACTCACGCGTGAAATCGTTATTAGAGTCAGCTGTTGACATCACAGCTAGAGCTTACGTTGATGGCGATGATCTTCAGATAGAAGTTCAAAATGGTAACACTAGAGTCCCGATCGAGCTAGCGTGTGGCGCTGAAAAATTTTTCGTAGCTCTTGCTTTTAGAATGGCTATGGCGAAGCTTTCAGCTTCTTCAGCTGATTTTTTTATCATTGATGAGGGATTTGGATCTCTTGATGCTGATGGGCTTGAGGGTGCGTGCAAACTGCTCTCAGCAGCAAAGACTATGTTTAGTTTCATAATTGTTGTGAGCCACATTGACTACGTGAAAGATATCGCTGATTACATTTTGGAGATAACCACTGATGAAACGGGAAGATCTGCGATCAAGACTAAGCAAACCACTGCGTGAAGATTCTTTTGAGGTGTTTGGCGACCCAGCGCAGTTTATGACAGATCCGTTTTGCTCTAAATGCGGATTTTTGCTAAAAGATGATGAACGAACAGACTGCAGGCGCTGCGCGCGTATACGTATAGAGTAGATGCTGAATTTTGATAACACAACATATGACGCTATGATTCTTGCTGAGATCATAGACGGCACTTTTGGCAGATCGGCACAACCAGCGCTTGGGTATTCAATCACCGCTAAATTTGCAGACGGTGGGCAGAATCTTATCGTGACTGCTTCGACTGTCACAAAAGCTTCTGTGTATGACAGGCAGCGTGTCACTGCTAACGTCGCTAGCAATTTAGAGTCTCTGATCGCGTCGTGGGTATCGTCTGTCAAAGCAGCTTATAAAGAGCGCGCTGGGAAAGCTATTGGCATCAAATCTCTCGAAAAAGAGCACGTTGTCGATATAAAGCCTCTCGGGCGGACAGATCGATTGAGTGACTGGCTCGTTCGCAGGATCGCTGTGTTTGTTCTTTCATAAATTGTGCTCTAATGGATCAACCACAAAATCTACGAAATGAACATCTGCAAGAGATCTTGCAGTGTGGCAAAGATCCGATCTATTTTATCAAGAAATATGTTTATATTCAGCATCCAACGCGCGGAAAAGTTCGATTTGAAACGTTTCAGTTTCAAGACATGTGTGTTGATGCGTTTCAGAAGCACAGATTCAACATAGTTCTCAAATCTAGACAGCTCGGTCTGTCAACGCTGTGCGCAGCATACGTCTTGTGGTTAGCGATATTCTTTCGAAACAAGAATATCTTGATCATCGCAACCAAACTTCTGACTGCGCAAAATTTTACAAAAAAAGTCAAATATGCGCTTAAACATCTGCCGAAGTGGCTGCTGATCCCAACGTATCAGCACAATCAGCGAGAGATAAGATTCACAAATGGGAGCGTGATCGCTGCGATCCCAACGTCAGAAGACGCAGGCAGATCAGAAGCTCTGTCTCTGCTGATCGTCGACGAAGCAGCATTCATCAAAAACTTTGAAGAGATCTGGACGGGTCTGTATCCGACTATCAGCCGAGGCGGTCGAGCGATCGTTCTCTCCACACCAAATGGCGCAGGCGGTCAATATCACAAACTATACGTTCAAGCAGAAGCAAAACAGAGCGATTTCAATCCGATAAAGCTCCCATGGTCAGTGCATCCAGAGCAAGATCAAGCTTGGTTTGACAAAGAGACTCGCGGCATGTCGAAGCGCGACATCGCTCAAGAGTTAGAGTGTGATTTTTTGAGCTCTGGTGACACATTTCTGCAAGCAGATGTCATCGAGCGCTTGAGAAAGAGCTGCGCCTCTCCGATCAAGCGTGATTCACGCGAGTCAGATCTCTACATCTGGCGCGATCCAGAGCAGGGCAAAAAATATGTCATAGGATGTGACGTAGCTCGCGGTGACGGACACGACTATTCTGCGTTTCACGTTGTGTCTGCGACAGACTTTGCTGTAGTCGCTGAATATAAACACAAATGCAAACCAGACAAATGCGCGATGATCTTAGACAGAATAGGGCGACAGTATAACAATGCGCTCATCGCTGTAGAGAACAACAACATCGGTTACATGGTGTGCTCTAAACTGATTGAATTAGAATATCCACGCTTGTTTTATGAGAGCGCTGGAAATAGCGCATATGATTATAAGCCATATAAGCATGATGAGACGCCGGGATTTACCACGTCTGTCAAAACGCGTGACAAGATGCTTGCGAAGCTAGAAGACATTATTCGCAATGACGGATTGAAGACTCAGTCCGAAAGACTGTATAAAGAATTTTTGACATTTCTGTGGAACGGCAATCGAGTCGAGTCAACTCGAGACTCAAATGACGATCTGATCATGAGCTTGGCGATCGCTGTGTGGGTGATCGATCTTCTGTTTGGCGCGTCAACTGCTAAATCTAGCAACATCGCTCTAGCGCTTGCGAGAGCTGCGTCTCTTTCGAAGAGACCGAACACGCTCGCTGTGTCACTGACAAATAACGTTTATAGACAAGAACACAATAGATATATTGATGATACGAGTTGGCTTTACAGATAGGAAACTAGTGAAATGAAAAACAGAATTCCATTAGCAGAGATTGCGAAGATTGTCAAGCAAGAGTTTGTGAAACAAGCGCTTCTTGAGCAGAGTGATATCAATCACAAAGAGATCGGAGAGATCGTCGCCTCTGCTACAAAACTAGCTGAAGCGATCAGCAGATTTGAAAAAACAGCGCCAGCAGCAGCTCAGTCTAGCGTGACACAGCAGCTGTCATCGCTAAAAAAAGCGCTTGACAATATGGTAACAAATCCAACGTCATACGTCTCAAAAGTCGCGACAAAAAAAATCGTTAAACTAGCGCCAGTGCAAAGCTAATCTTTGTCTGTATAGGAGATTGTCGTGGCAGTCCCAAAGGGATTTTTTAACAAGCTTTCAAAACTCTTTCGCTCAGGTCCAAGAGCAAAGCGAACTGGTAAATCAGCGCGTGGTGCTGACACGGCGATCGCTGCGGCGCGCAACAATGGCGTGTCTGTAGTACAAAAATCTCAGAGCCCGTCATTTGCAAACGCTACTGGCAATGCATATAACTTGACCGAGAGATTGATGCGCTATCAAGACTTCTGTCTTGGAAAAGACACGCTCGTCTACACTCTTGATGGCGTCTTCACTTTGAAAGATCTCGCAGAGCGATATCCCAGCGGTCAGCGATTCTTTGTGTATTCATATGATTACGAGAAGAAAAGTCCGACGATCGGCACTGCCTTCTTCCCAAGGATCGCTAACGGCGGTAAGAAGTCAGAGAGACTCAGAGTGACTCTTGATGACGGTGGCTACGTTGATTGCACACCAGATCACAGATTCATCTTGAGAGACGGGTCGACTAGAGAAGCCAGAGATCTGAGAGCGAACGACAGCTTGATGCCTCTGTATATCAGAAGTGAAAATGAATCTGGATACAATGTTGTTTATACGCTTGATCACGTAGATGACGACACAGATAAATGCTGGCGCAGAGAGCATATTTTTGTCGCTGAGTGCTTTTATGGTGACATAAATCATCAGACTCACGTAGTTCATCACAAAGATTTTAACAAGAAAAATAATCATCCGTCAAATCTTGAAGTGATGTTGAAAGAAGATCATTCTTCACTTCATGCAAGTCTTAACAATGTTAACAAGTTTGGAAAATCAAACAATGCACACAGCAAGTGGATGCGTGAAAACGCAATCAAACGAGAAGATCTGACGTTTAGATCGATCGTTGATGCATTTCTGATTTGTAAAAATGTGTCTGAAGTTGTGAATATGCTAAATGCAAAACACAACGTGATCAATCTGAGACTTCGCGAAAAGGGATTCAAAAATTTAACAGATCTTGCGTCAAGAATCGATGAAGCTCAAGAGCTAGCGACACACGAAACAATTGAGCAAGAATCAAGATCTCCAGAGATAGAGGACATTCTATTAGCGTATGAACACTGCGAAAGTTTAGATGAGTTAGCGAGCAAATTGTGCTGCACTCGCGCATCAATCAACAGAAGATTGCAAGCGCATGGATTTTTGGGTGGATGGACAGAGTTAAAAACTGGCAAACCTTATGTCGGATCTAAGCGAGGTCCGACATACT
>OFSE01000169.1_pt1 | contig 22244 bp, 18 predicted proteins | sample 1543261 | NCBI WGS metagenome assembly OFSE01 (sample SAMN07774225, study PRJEB24372) | wastewater metagenome | isolation source: Exp Tend VB 50WW | collected 2016-02 | reverse complement strand
CCCGGCAACTCGCACCTTTCAGGCTATACGGATTTTCATCAATAAAGAGCTGGAAGATCTCGAGATAGGTTTGGATGCGGCCTATCGGCATCTCGCGCCGTATGGTCGTATGGTAGTGATTAGTTTTCATTCTTTAGAAGATCGTATTGTGAAGCAATTTTTTGCGTCCAAAGTCAATGTTGAGCAACCAGACCGGCGCTTACCAATTCGGACGGTCGATTTACCAAAGCCAAAAATGAAATTAGTGGCAAAAATCAGACCGTCGTTGCAGGAAATTGAAGAGAACCCGCGTGCACGTTCTGCTACGATGCGCGTCGCCGAGCGTTTGCCAGAGGTGGCAGCATGACCAATCGCCTGAGTATCGCGCTGGCGATTGTGTTGATTGCTTGTGCGCTGGGTTTGATCAATGCACAGTATCAAGCACGTCGATTGTTTATTGAGTTGGAGCGTGCGCAATCTGCGACCCGTCAATATGAGCTGCAATGGACGCAACTTAAATTAGATCAGTCAACCTATGGCAAACATGCACGCATCGAGGCGGCAGCCATCAAAGAGTTGAATATGGTGCATTTAACGCCAGAACATACGCAATATTTGACCGCGGTGGAGGCAAAATGAGTCGCCCTTCCCATATATCGAGAATCGCTGCTGCGAAAGGTGTGCGCTTTTCATCGAGTCCAGTTTTGGCGGTCAAATTACCGGTTTGGCGTTCTCGCTTCGTTTTATTTCTCTTGTTTCTGGCCTTCGTTGCCTTAGTTGTGCGCGCTTTGTGGTTGCAAAGAATGAATACCGATTTTTTGCAAAAACAGGGGGAAACGCGTTACGCGAGAACCTTAGAGCTGCCTGCCACACGTGGGAAAATTGTTGATCGCAATGGGCAAGTGCTTGCCTCGTCTATCCCTGTGAAAGCGATTTGGGCGATTCCTGAAGATGTCTTGAGCGCGCCGCCAGAGAAAATTAAGCAACTCGCAAATCTTTTAGAAATGAGCGAAGCAGAGTTGCGCAAAAAACTTGATTCAGATCGACAATTTGTTTACCTAAAGCGTCAAGTCGAGCATGACGTATCAGAAAAAATCGTGGCTCTGGGGATCGCGGGAATTGAAACTCGTAAAGAATACAAACGTTATTATCCTGAAGGTGAAGTCACAGCCCATGTTGTCGGTTTTACGAATGTTGAAGATCTAGGGCAAGAGGGTATTGAACTAGCTTCAGAAAAAAATCTGGCAGGTAAAACAGGCAGTCGTCGGGTGATCAAAGACCGGCTTGGTCGGATTATTGAAGACATAGAATCGGTACGTGATCCACATGATGGTCGAGATCTAACTTTATCAATAGATAGCAAAATTCAATATATTGCGTACACACATTTAAAAGAAGCACTAGAGAAACATAAAGCGAAGGCGGGTGGTGCGGTTGTACTGGATGTGCAGACCGGCGAGGTTTTGGCATTGGTAAATCTGCCTACATACAATCCAAATAACCGAGCTATTTTGACTGGTGCACAATTGCGTAATCGGGTGATGACGGACACGTTTGAGCCAGGCTCGACGATGAAGCCATTTACGGTGGCATTAGCATTGGAAACTGGTCGTGTGACGCCAGAAACGCAAATTCAAACTGCGCCAGGTTCAATGACCATCGGCACCGCAACGATTCATGATGCGCATAAGCAAGGCGTCTTGTCGGTGGCGCAAGTCATTCAAAAATCGTCGAATATTGGTACCGTAAAAATGGCATTGCAAATGCCACCGCAGGAAATGTGGGAAATGTTTACGACCTTAGGATTTGGTCAGCAGCCCAAATTTGGTTTTCCCGGCGCTGTGGCAGGTCGCCTGCGTAACTATAAATCATGGCGACCAATCGAGCAGGCCACTATGAGCTACGGACATGGCGTTTCAGTCTCGCTAATTCAAATGGCACGAGCCTATATGATTTTTGCGAGAAATGGTGACACTATTCCCCTTACTTTCCAACGTTCTGAGGGCACCCCAGTAAGCCACAGAGTGATCTCGGAAAAAACCGCACTTCAGTTGCGTACCATGCTGGAATCAGTGACTGAGCCGGGCGGCACTGCCACGCAAGCGCGTATCCCAGGCTATCGCGTCGCTGGTAAAACAGGTACAGCTCATAAATTAGAAGGTGGTCGTTACGTCAATAAATACGTGGGTGATTTCGTTGGCTTTGCGCCTGTATCGAATCCTCGGGTGATTGTTGCTGTCATGATTGATGAACCAACCACTGGTGGTTATTACGGTGGTACAGTCGCAGCGCCAGTTTTTGCGGCGATTACATCAAACGTTTTGCGACTCATGAATGTGACGCCAGATTCTTCGGTAGTCAATATCATTCCTGATAATAGTGTGCAGGAGAGTATGTAATGTTAGATTACAAACATAATCTGCACGCTTTGATCGATGAATTAAAGGCACTTGCACCAATGGCGTGCCTACGTTCAGACTCTAGGCAAGTTAAATTTGGCGATATTTTTTTTGCTTTTCCTGTCGCAAAAAACGCTGGAGATGGGCGACTGTATATTCAAGCTGCATTGGATAATGGTGCAGCTGCGGTAGTTTATGACAGTGAAAATTTTGCTTGGAATGATGCGCAGAAAATTCCTCATTTTCCGGTCACAGCGCTGTCTTCAGAAGTAGGTGTGATTGCCAGCGTTTGGTATGGACATCCTGATCAAGAGATGTTCACAGTTGCTGTTACAGGAACCAATGGTAAAACTTCATGTTCACAATGGATTGCAGCCGCCTTCTCTCATTTAGCGATGCCATGCGGGGTTATTGGCACTTTAGGTTGTGGAATTTTTCAAAATGAACAGCTAGAGCATCTGGGTGAGACAGGGTATACCACACCAGATGCGCTGCAGTTGCAAAGTAATTTACGGTCATTACAAAAGCGTGGCGCAAAAGCACTTGCGATTGAGGCTTCATCGATTGGTTTGCAGCAACAGCGCTTGAATGGTCTGCACATCGATGCCGCCATTTTTACAAATTTGACGCGCGATCATTTGGATTATCACGGCAGTTTTGAAAGTTACGCAGCTGCAAAATCTTTGTTATTTGATCGTTCAGAACTAAAGATTGCGATTATCAATCTTGATGATGCATTTGGTGAAACGTTAATCCAGCGGTTGCTAGCGCGTAAAGAGATCAAGGTAATCGGTTATAGCCTTCTACACAAAACCCATCCAGCAATTCCAGTTATTTTTGCAGACCAAATTCGTCATCTTGTCGCGGGAACACAAGTTCAGGTCAGTTCGCCATTTGGTCAAGGAAATATTAAGACAAAAATGATAGGTGAATTTAACGTCAGTAATGTGCTGGGTGTTTTAGGAGTGCTGCTGGCAAATGGTGTCGCATGGCAGACAGCCGCAGAGACGGTTTCTTTGCTTGAGCCAGTTGCTGGTCGCATGCAACAGTTAGGTTCACCAAATCAAGTCATGGTTGTGATCGATTATGCGCACACGCCGGACGCATTAGAGAAAACATTGACGACTTTGATGGCTGTGTCGCAAGAACGTCGAGGTGCTCTTTGGTGTGTATTTGGATGCGGCGGTGATCGTGACCCGGGTAAGCGCCCGCAAATGGGGCATATCGCTGAGCTGGCACAGCATGTCGTGGTGACGAGTGATAACCCGCGCAGCGAAAATCCGGGAGAAATCATACGTCAGATCATCGCAGGAATGAAAACCTCGCCACAAGTGATAGAAGATCGGGCGAATGCGATTTTGTACGCGATCAAACATGCTAATGCGCAAGATATCGTTTTGATTGCTGGAAAAGGGCATGAAGACTATCAAGAAATTAATGGTAAAAAATGGCCATTTTCAGATCGCTCACATGCTGAGTTGGCATTGGCTGCTATTGCAGTCAGCGGCGGCCATGCTAGCCTTGCCGCACGTGGAGAGAATTGAATGAAATTATTGCTTTCAAATTTGCAGCAATCGATGGTTGGGGCGAGCCGCCATGGTGACGCCGAAATCTTGGATATTTCCACCGACAGTCGGCGCCTGAAGGCGGGCGATTTGTTTGTGGCTCTGCGCGGCGAAAACTTTGATGCACATGATTTTTTGGCTTCAATTGCTTCTGAAGGAAAAGCCGCTGCCGTGGTAGCACAACAGGTGCCGGCTGATTTTCCTTTGCCAGTATTGTTGGTGCCTAATACCCAAATTGCATTGGGTGAGATCGCGAGAGCGTGGCGTCAGAAATTTAGCTTGCCTGTTATTGGTGTCGCTGGCAGCAATGGTAAGACGACCGTCAAGGGAATGATTGCCTCGATTTTTTCTGCGTATGTTGGGTCGAATCACTATTTGGCGACCAAAGGAAATTTAAATAATGAAATTGGCGTTCCCCTAACGCTCTTGCAATTGCGCGGCGAACATCAGTATGCGGTGATCGAAATGGGAATGAATCATCCAGGTGAAATGGCTTACCTTACTTCGCTTGCTCTGCCAACTGTGGGTCTGGTTAATAACGCTCAGCGCGAACACCAGGAATTTATGCAAAGTGTAGATGCGGTGGCGATGGAGAATGGGGAGGTATTACGAAATTTGCCGGATACAGGCACGGCGATTTTTCCATATGGTGATGCATATACTGATTTATGGCGATCGATCGTTGATGAAAGTAGTCAATGCCAAATAATGACCTTTGGATTGAGTCCGCAAGCAGATGTGAGCGGCCAAGTACGTGCAAACCAGTTTGGCGGTGATCTTGTAATTGGTATTGGCGATGAACAATGCAGTGTACGTTTGTCAGCGGCCGGTCGGCACAACGCGTTAAATGCCCTGGCTGCTGCCGCTTGTTGCTACAGTGCGGGCGTTCCGTTGGCATCAATCCAGCAGGGTTTGGAAAATTTTGTACCGGTGGCGGGGCGTTTGCAGCGACAAATCGCGGCCAATGGCGCGGTGATCATTGATGATACTTATAACGCCAATCCAGATTCAGTACGTGCGGCCATTGATGTGCTGTCGCAGTGCCAAGGGCAACGCATATTGGTGTTGGGTGATATGGGCGAAGTTGGTGCGCAAGGCGTCGCTTATCACCAGGAAGTTGGTGCCTATGCGCGTGAGCGTGGAATCGAATTTGTAATGACTTTAGGCTCTTTGGCACAGCATGTGTCGATGGCATTTGGTGCGAATGCTGAGCACTGTGAGACTGTGGAGGATTTGACCCGTGCAATTACCCAGACACTGAATAAATTAACTGCTTCCGATGTGACCATACTCATTAAAGGCTCCCGTTTTATGAAAATGGAAAGAGTAGTCGCTTTTTTCACTCAACAAAAAATAACAGGAACTCATTGAAATGTTGCTTTGGTTAGCTCAATTTTTTAAGCAAGATATTGGTTTATTGCGGGTATTTGGATTCATCACGTTTCGCGCTGTATTCGCGACATTGACCGCAATTTCTATCGGCTTGTTTGCCGGTCCTGCGGTGATTCGTATGCTGACCAGATTAAAAGTCGGGCAGGCGGTGCGCAAAGATGGCCCGCAGACGCACCTGATTAAATCTGGCACGCCGACCATGGGTGGCGTTCTTATTTTGATTTCGATTGGGATATCGACGTTGTTGTGGGCAGATCTGAGCAATCGATTTGTTTGGGTAGTATTGATTGTCACCTTGGGTTATGGCGCAGTAGGTTGGGTAGACGACTATCGTAAAGTGGTTTATCAAGATCCAAATGGCATGTCATCCAGAGAGAAATATTTTTGGCAATCGATTATTGGCTTGATCGCTGCTATCTATCTAGCATTTTCTGTTTCAGCACCTAGTACCGGGAAGGTATTTGAATTATTCGTGGCATGGATACAGTCTGGCTTTAATTTGGATTTACCACCAAAAGCCGACTTGATCGTACCGTTCATTAAAACCATCAAGTATCCGCTGGGTGTTTGGGGCTTTATTGCACTGACTTATTGTGTGATTGTCGGCACTAGCAATGCTGTGAATTTTACAGACGGCCTAGATGGTTTGGCGATCATGCCAACCATCATGGTCGGTTCTGCTTTGGGCTTATTTGCTTATCTAACCGGTAATGTCAGTTACGCCAAATATTTATTGATTCCACATATTCCAGGTGCAGGGGAATTATTGATTTTCTGCGGTGCGATGGCGGGTGCGGGCTTAGCATTTTTATGGTTTAACGCGCATCCGGCACAGGTGTTCATGGGCGACGTTGGTGCGCTCGCTTTAGGTGGTGCGCTTGGCACGATTGCAGTGATTGTTCGTCAAGAAATCGTCTTGTTTATTATGGGTGGTATTTTTGTCGCAGAAACTTTATCGGTCATGCTGCAGGTCACTTATTTTAAGTTGACCAAAAAAAGATTTGGTACAGGGCGGCGATTATTCCTGATGGCACCTTTGCATCATCATTTTGAACAAAAAGGATGGCGCGAAACACAGGTCGTAGTGCGGTTTTGGATTATTACAATGATGTTGGTATTAGTCGGATTGTCGTCTTTGAAGTTACGCTAATTGATTTAAATAGCAAGATGAAATCTCAGAGTTAAATAAGAAGCTTATGAATTTTTCTGGTCAACATTTCTTGGTGCTGGGACTTGGAGAATCGGGTCTGGCGATGACGCAATGGCTATTGCGTTGCGGAGCGCATGTGCGTGTTGCCGATACGCGCGCGCAGCCAGAGCGCCTAAAAGTATTGCAAGAAAAATTTCCCGAGGTGCCATTCTTTGGCGGTGAGTTTCAAGCAAATTTATTAGATTCGATCGATGTCATTACTGTCAGCCCAGGGTTATCACCTTTACGAGAATTGAACTTGATTTTGCCAGAGGCGGAACACAAAAAAATTCCAATTTGGGGTGAGCTAGAGTTGTTTGCCTTGGCGTTACAAGAACTTAAAAACGAGAAAAATTATTTGCCTAAAGTAATCGCGATTACCGGCACTAACGGTAAAACGACGGTCACTAGTTTGGTTGGGCAGTTGTGTCAACGTGCAGGGATGAGCGTTAAGGTAGCGGGAAATATTAGCCCGGCGATGCTAGATGTACTGCGGTTGGCAATTGAAGAAGAAACTTTGCCGCAGGTTTGGGTATTGGAGTTATCTAGTTTTCAGTTACATAGCAGTTTTAGTTTGCGCGCTGATGCAGCGACGGTATTGAATTTGACGCAGGATCATCTGGATTGGCATGGGAATTTTTCTGCTTATTGCGCAGACAAAGGACGCATTTTTTCGGCAGATACGCAATATATATTGAATCGGCAAGATCCAATGGTGATGGCGATGAATCCAAGTGGTATCCGGGAAGCTCAAGTAAATACCTTTGGCACCGATGTACCTGCACAAGCTGGTGATTTTGGATTGCTCAAAGAGAATGGCATGACCTGGTTAACGGTGGCACAAAGTGATGACGAAGAAGTGGCGACCACGAAGCGCAGGAAAAATACAGCAGTCAATATCGCCACTCAGATTTCACTAAGTCGTTTAATGCCAGTTGATGCATTAAAAATTCGAGGTCAACACAATGCCACGAATGCGCTAGCGGCGCTGGCATTATGTCGCGCGATTGGATTGCCACTGGCTCCACTATTGCACGGATTACGAGATTATCAAGGCGAGCCTCATCGTGTCGAACTGGTTGCATCAGTCGCTGGTGTCGATTATATCGATGACAGTAAAGGTACTAATGTTGGGGCAACAGTTGCTGCGCTCAAAGGTTTAGGCGAAATGGTGAGCGGTGGCGATAAAAAAATTATTTTAATTGTGGGCGGCGAAGGCAAGGGTCAGGATTTTTCACCCTTGGCACCTGTGATTGAAGAGTTTGTGAAATACGTATTATTGATCGGTAAATCTGCACAGGAAATTCATACCGTATTAAATGGTGTGGATGTGAAATTAAGTCATTGTGATAGTTTGCAGCAGGCTGTCCTGTGCGCTTCGAAAATCAGTAGCGAGGGTGACATGGTATTGATGTCGCCCGCCTGTGCCAGTTTTGATATGTTTCGCAACTATGAACATCGTGCTCAAGTCTTTGTCGATGCTGTACGCGAAGTACAGCTTGAATGCGGGGAAATCGCTTGATGTCGCAAATCTCTCTGTCATCAATGTTTCAGTGGTTTGGTCGGCGCGGTGATGCCGCTGCAATGCCATCACTGGCGCAACGATCAAAAATGATGGAATACGATCAGCCATTGGTTTGGGTGACCATGATTTTGATGTTGTTTGGCATGGTGATGGTGTATTCGGCATCGATCTCTTTGCCCGATTCACCTAAATACGCAAACTATAAGAATTACCATTTTTTATTACGTCAGGCGATTTTTGTGGCGTTCTCTTTGTTGGCCGGTTTATTCGTTTTTCGTGTGCGCATCTCAACATGGCAAAAACTCGCACCCTATTTATTTGTCATTACGCTGATTTTATTGGTTGCGGTTTTAATTCCTGGATTGGGAAAAGGTGTGAATGGTGCCAAGCGCTGGTTAAGCTTTAAAGTTTTTAATTTGCAGCCATCGGAGTTGATGAAATTATTTATGGTGTTATACGCGGCTGATTACACTGTGCGCAAACAAGAATATATGTACAAGTTGACAAAAGGCTTCGTACCCATGCTGGCTGCGGTTGGTGTGGTGGGTTTGCTTTTGTTATTGGAACCTGATTTAGGTGCCTTTGGTGTGATTGTTTGTATTGCGATGGGCGTGTTATTTTTGGGCGGAATTAATGGCATTTGGTTTGGCGGAATAGCTGCGACGCTTGTAGGTGTTTTTAGTATGGTTATTCTGCTCTCGCCTTGGCGGCGGGAAAGGATTTTTGCTTATTTAAATCCTTGGACAGAGGAAAATGCCTTGGGAAAAGCTTATCAACTTTCGCATTCGCTGATTGCTTTTGGTCGCGGAGAGTTGTTTGGAGTGGGGCTAGGGGCAAGTGTTGAGAAGTTGCATTATTTGCCTGAAGCGCATACGGATTTTTTGTTAGCGGTCATTGGTGAAGAATTGGGTTTTGTTGGTGTCATGGTGGTGGTGTTTTTGTTCTATTGGTTGATCAAGCGTGCTTTTGAAATTGGCCGGCAAGCGATTGTGCTCGACGCCACCTTTGCTGGTCTTACGGCCAAAGCGATTGGTATTTGGATTGGCGTGCAAGCGTTTATTAATATGGGTGTGAATTTGGGTTTGTTACCAACCAAAGGATTGACTTTACCTTTAATGAGTTATGGCGGATCTGGCGTCTTGATTAATTGTGTTGGTTTGGCGATTTTGTTGCGCATAGATTATGAAAATCGTGTTTTGATGCGTGGAGGTCGAGCATGATGCCGGCGTCGCAACCAACTAAAAATTTACTGATTATGGCGGCTGGTACGGGCGGTCATATTTTCCCAGGTCTTGCGATTGCTGATGCAATGCGCCTACGCGGATGGCAGGTGTCATGGTTAGGCACGCAAAGTGGCATGGAAACCGACATTGTCCCACGCTACAAGATCGCGATGGACAATATTAATTTCTCTGGCCTGCGCGGGAAAGGAATCGTGCATACCTTAAAAGGTGCGCTAAAACTGGTTAACAGTTTTTTTACCTGCTGGCGAATTTTTTCGCAACGCCAACCCGACCTAATTTTAGGGATGGGCGGCTATGTTACCGTACCAGGCGGTCTGATTGCGGCTTTGCGCGGTAAGCCGTTGGTTCTTATGAATGCCGATGCTGCGTTACTTTTATCGAATAAAATTCTGCGCCCATTGGCAAATAAAATTCTGTTCGGTTTGCCACCAGAAAATAAGGCCTCCGCCAACAAAGAAATCGTCACAGGCAATGCAATTCGCAACGATATTTGTCAGTTGTCTAGACCGCAAGAGCGCTATGCCGCCCGTAGCGGTGTGTTGCGGATTTTGGTGGTGGGCGGCAGTCTGGGTGCCAAGGTGCTCAATGAAACCATTCCGGCAGCGATTGCTTTAATGGTGGAGGCCGATCGACCAAAAATAACCCATCAATCAGGAAAAAATCATATTGATGGTTTGCGAAAACGTTACACCCAGCTTGGCATTGATGCTGAAGTTGTCGATTTCATTAACGATATGCCGGAGCGTTATGCCGAAGCTGATCTGGTGATTTGTCGCGCTGGTGCGATTACGGTTTCAGAATTAACTGCTGCTGGGGTTGCTAGTATTTTAATCCCATTTATTGCATCGAGTACCTCACATCAAATTGATAACGCACGCTGGATGGCGAAGTTGGGTGCTGCCACGCATTTACCTCAACAGGAATTAAATCCCAAGAGTCTGGCGGAAATTTTGCAAAACATGACCCGTGAACGATGCGCGCAGATGGCAGAGCTTGCCTATGCATCCGGGCAACGTGATGCAAGTCAAACCATCGCTACTATTTTAGAGAAATTGGCATGAAGCATAAAGTTAAGCATCTTCATTTTGTCGGCATTGGTGGTTCCGGAATGAGTGGAATCGCGGAGGTGTTGTTGAATTTGGGATATGTGATTTCCGGTTCAGATTTGTCCAGCAATCTTGCCTCGCAGAGACTGGCAGCGCTAGGTGCCAAAGTAACGCTAGGGCACGACGCTAATAATATACAAGGAGCCGACGCAGTTGTGATTTCGACTGCGGTAAAGGAAGATAACCCAGAAGTAATTGCGGCACGCGAGAAGCATATTCCGATTGTGCCGAGGGCACTCATGTTGGCAGAGTTGATGCGTTTGAAAAGTGGTATTGCCATCGCCGGTACACACGGCAAAACTACGACGACAAGTTTGGTCGCTAGTATTTTGGCCGAAGGTGGTTTAGATCCAACCTTTGTGATCGGTGGTAGATTAAATAGCGCTGGCGCAAACGCTAAGTTAGGCGCGGGTGATTTTATTGTGGTCGAAGCGGACGAGTCGGATGCATCGTTTTTAAATTTGTTGCCAGTGATTGAGGTCATTACCAATATCGATGCAGATCATATGGAAACCTATGATCACGATTTCAATAAATTAAAACATGCATTTGTTGAATTCACTCAGCGTTTACCATTCTACGGCATTGCTATTTTGTGTATAGACGATGCACACGTTAGGGAAATTATTCCTGCGATTAGCAAGCCGATTTTGACTTATGGCTTTCATGCCGATGCACAGGTTCGCGCAATTGATGCGCGTGCGGTTGGTGGAGAAATGCAATTTACGGTAGTACAGGATACTTATCCGCCTATGTCAGTCAGCCTAAATCAGCCTGGCATGCACAATGTGCAAAACGCTTGCGCCGCAATCGCTATTGCTAGAGAGTTGGGAATTGCCGATAGTGCTACACAAAAAGCATTGCGTGAATTTACTGGTGTCGGTCGTCGGTTTACTCGCTACGGTGAAGTTGCTCTGTCTTCTGGCGGGCATTTTGCGTTGGTGGACGACTATGGGCATCATCCGGTCGAAATGGCAGCGACCTTGGCTGCGGCTCGTGGCGCATTCCCGGGGCGGCGATTGGTGCTGGCATTTCAACCGCATCGGTATACGCGTACTCGCGATTTGTTTGAAGATTTTGTACGTGTGATGGCAACTGCTGATGTGATTGTTTTGGCAGAAGTATATGCCGCTGGTGAAGCCCCAATTGTTGCTGCAGATGGCCGTTCATTGGCGCGGGCATTGCGGGTGGCAGGAAAGGTGGAGCCAGTATTTGTCGAAGACATTTCGGAGATGCCTGAAACCTTAACTCATTTGCTTCATAAGGACGATGTATTGATAGTGATGGGCGCAGGATCAATTAGTGGTGTACCAGCCAAGCTGGCACAAATCTGTGAGAAAAAGTGAGTGACATGATGAATATGCCAATGGATGCAGAGATAAGAAATTTGGGCAAAGTAGGTGTTTTGTTTGGTGGTCGTTCTGCCGAGCGAGAAGTTTCGTTGATGTCTGGTACCGGCGTTTTAAATGCGTTGAAAAAACTCGGTGTAGATGCGCATGGATTTGACCCTGCTGAGCGTGGCTTGGCGGCACTTGCTGATGAAAAATTTGATCGGGTATTTATCGCGTTGCACGGACGGTATGGTGAAGATGGTAGTTTGCAAGGCGTGTTGGAGCAATTAGCAATTCCCTACACCGGCAGTGGTGTGATGGCCTCTGCAGTAGCGATGGACAAAATATTTACCAAAAAAATATGGATTAGCCAGCAATTGCAAACGCCAAGTTTTATGGTGTTAACCGAATCGACCGACTTGCAAGCGGTCTCTGGTGAATTGGGATTACCTTTGATCGTCAAGCCGCCACATGAAGGCTCGACGATAGGCATTACCAAGGTAAGCCAAGCAGCGGAACTTGACCAAGCTTATGCGTTGGCGGCCAAATTTGATGAAGAAGTATTGGCAGAATCCTTTATTCAGGGTAGAGAATTAACTGTTGCAATTTTGGGGACAGGCGCTTCCGCTCATGCACTGCCAATCATAGAAATCATCGCGCCAGAAGGCAATTACGATTATCAGAACAAGTATTTTACGGATGACACGCGTTATCTATGTCCGGCGCCAATCGATGCCGAGCTAACCGCGACAATTCAAAAAATGTGTGTCGATGCGTATCGGGCCATTGGATGCGAAGGGTGGGCGCGGGTTGATGTGCTACTCAGAGCGTCAGACAACGAGCCATTTTTAATTGAAATCAATACTTCACCTGGCATGACGGGACATTCTTTAGTGCCAATGACGGCTAAGGCGGCGGGTATGAGTTACGAACAGGTTTGTTTGGAGATTTTAAAGTCAGCAAGATTAAAAATTAAATCGTAGTAGAGCAATTACTGAGACGGTATTGGCATCATCATGTGGCACGACATCAAAACATTAAATGCAGCGGCGAATACATTGTTTGGTGTTGTTTTGTTGGCTCTATTGATGTCTGGTGTCTGGTGGTTGATCCAACGTCCAATGTTCACTTTGAAAACGATACAGGTAGAAAGTTTTACGAAGAATAATTTAAGGCATGTGAATGCGCTGACTATACGGGAAGCGGCGTTACCAAAAATTAAAGGTAATTTTTTTACCAGTAATTTGGATAGTGTACGCGCTGCATTTGAAGCAGTACCTTGGGTGCGAAAAGCTAGCGTACAAAGAGATTGGCCGAACAAATTAATCGTTACCTTGGAAGAACATGAAGTACTTGGTACTTGGGGCGATGCAGGGCGATTATTGTCGGTGCAAGGTGATGTGTTCACGGCCAATTTAGCTGAAGCGGAAGAGGATGTTGAATTGATTGGTTTTAGTGGGCCGGATGGTAGCGAGAAAGATGTGTTGGCACACTATGTCAAATTTAAAGAGTGGTTTGGAAAAATTCATCTGGCACCAGAAATTGTCAATTATTCCGCGCGTTATGCTTGGAGTGTGACCTTAAACAACGGCATGCGGGTGGAATTAGGTCGTACCGCCGATGATGTGAGTTTGAAAAAAAGAGTGGATGAGTTATTGACTGTTTATCCGCAGTTACTAGCAAGTTTACAAGATCGTATTGAAAGTGTGGACATGCGATACCCAAATGGCTTGGCATTAAAGTCGAGCTTAAGTGCGCTGAATGAATTGAAACTGAAAAATAAACAAAAGTAAGTGGGAAGATATGACTAAAGACGCGAAAAACCTGATCGTTGGCTTAGATATTGGCACCTCGAAAATCGTGGCGGTTGTGGCAGAGATTTTGCCAGATGGTCGCCACGAAGTGATCGGTCTTGGTCAACACGAATCTAAAGGATTAAAAAAAGGGGTGGTCGTCAATATTGAAGCGACTGTTGAATCTATACAGCGTGCGTTGGAAGAAGCCGAATTGATGGCTGATTGCAAAATTCGTCACGTGTATACGGGCATTGCAGGTAGTCATATTCGTAGTTTTAATTCGAGCGGTATGGTGGCAATTAAAGACAAGGAAGTGACTGCCGCTGATGTGTCACGGGTGATTGAAACGGCGAAGGCAGTCAACATTCCGACCGACCAGCAACTTTTGCACACGCTGCCACAGGAATTTATCGTCGATAGTCAGGACGATGTGCGCGAACCCATTGGCATGAGCGGTATCCGCTTAGAAGTCAAGGTGCATATTGTGACAGGCGCGGTTTCTGCGGTACAGAACATCGTTAAATGCGTGCGTCGTTGTGGTTTGGAAGTGTCCGATCTGATTTTGCAACCGATGGCATCTGCCGAAGCAGTGCTTACCAGTGACGAGAAAGAATTAGGTGTTGTGTTGATCGATATTGGGGGCGGCACTACTGACGTTGCGGTTTTTAGCGAAGGTGCGATTCGGCATACCGCCGTGATTCCCATTGCCGGTGATCAGATTACCAACGACATTGCAATGGCATTACGTACTCCGACCTCTGAAGCCGAAGAAATCAAAATACGTTTTGGTGTCGCAAAACAGGTGTTAGCGGATCCTGCTGATACCTTGGAAGTGCCAGGGTTGGGTGATCGTGGGCCACGCTCTTTGTCACGTCAGGCGTTGGCGGCGGTGATTGAGCCGCGTGTCGAAGAATTGTTCGCGCTGGTGCATCAAGTGGTACGTGAATCAGGTTACGAAGATGTGCTGTCATCGGGCATCGTGTTGACTGGTGGTTCAGCGATTATGTCGGGCATGGTTGAAATGGCAGAAGACATCTTTTTAAAACCTACTCGCCTCGGTGTGCCCTCTTATAACGGTCAATTAGCAGACGTGGTACGTAGCCCGCGTTATGCCACGGTTTTAGGCTTATTGCTGGAAGCGAAGAAGCAATATATGCGGGGTCATATCGTCACAAAACAGGAAGGTTCGGCAAGTGCAGTTTGGCAGCGAATGAAAGAGTGGTTTTTAGGGAATTTTTAGTCGGAAATGAGTGAGAAATCTCTCATTATTGGTGGTAATCATTTTATAATGTGGTGCACACAGTTTTTAGTCGCTAGACCTCACATAGGGTGATGATTAGCGACTGAAAGCTGCCTACTTGGAGGATGTATGATGGAGTTCGATATGGTAGATAACGCGACGCAAGGAACGGTCATTAAAGTGGTTGGTGTTGGTGGCGCTGGTGGTAATGCGGTTCAGCACATGATTAACAAAGGTGTTTCTGGCGTCGAGTTTATCGCCGCCAACACTGATGCGCAGGCGCTGACCCAATCCAATGCCCACAATGTCATTCAAATTGGTGAAACAGGATTAGGTGCAGGGATGAAGCCAGAAATTGGGCGTCAACTTGCAGAAGAGTCGCGCACTCGCATTGAAGATGCGTTGCGCGGTGCGCACATGGTCTTCATCGCAGCGGGGATGGGTGGTGGTACCGGGACTGGTGCGGCACCAGTGGTCGCACAAATCGCCAAGGAGCTAGGAGCACTGACCGTGGCGGTGGTGTCCAAGCCATTCTCCTACGAAGGTAAAAAATGTATGGATATTGCCGACGAAGGCTTGGAAGCTTTGTCGAAGCATGTCGATTCATTGATTATTATTCTGAACGAAAAACTCGAAGAAATTTACGAAGATGACAGCATGATCGAATGGCTGCAGCATGCCGATGATGTGCTCAATAATGCAGTCGCAGGTATTGCAGAAATCATTAACGTGCCGGGTCACATCAATGTCGATTTTAACGACGTGAAAACCATCATGGGTGAGCAAGGTAAAGCGATGATGGGTACGGCAACAGCGTCCGGCATTGATCGCGCTCGTATTGCGGCAGAACAGGCTGTTGCTTCTCCATTGTTAGATGGTATTGATTTATCTGGCGCACGCGGCGTGTTGGTTAACGTCACTGCAAGCCGTGGCTTAAAAGGTAAAGAAATTAAAGAAGTAATGGCTGCGGTGCGAGCATTTGCAGCGGCAGACGCATCGATTGCGCAAGGTATCGCTTACGACGACACGATGGGTGACGATATTCGTGTGACTGTGGTGGCTACTGGCTTGGGTAAGGGTAAGAAAAATATTCAATTAGTGCAAACACCAATGTTGCGTACCGGAACCAGTAACGAACCAATGATGGCAGCAACCAGCGCAATCAGTGGCGCTGGGATGGTTAGTACCGGTGCGGCGGCTGGTTTTGAAAGTCTGAATAAACCAGCAGTATGGCGCCGTGAATCTGCCTCTGATCAGGTGCGTGCGCTCGAAAAGAATGGCATGGAAACTTACGATATTCCCGCATTTTTACGCAAGCAGGCTGATTAATTGCATTGGTCTAGCTGAATCTGAATAGGCAGGCTCTAGATAATCGTCAGCTTGTCGGTAGTAAATATAAAACACCAGATCTGCAAAGTTCTGGTGTTTTACTTTCTGCACAAAGCAGCAGACTCAGGCATACTTATCGTTAGCCGGATTCGTGCACCTTCATTTCATTTGGTTTTTATTGCCGTCGTTTAAGGCGATTTATTGAGGGTGACGACAAAATCGTGAGCGGCAATTAATTTACCCACATCCCCACATTCAAAGGAGTTTTTATGACAATCAAAATTGGTGACAAACTGCCAGAAGGTAATATTTCTGAATTTATCGAAGTTGAATCGGAAGGTTGCTCGTTAGGCCCCAATACGTTTAACGCAGCAGAACTGGCAAAAGGGAAAACGATTGTTATTTTTGGATTGCCTGGCGCATATACCCCAACTTGCTCGGCCAAGCATGTGCCAGGTTACCTGCAATATGCGGACGCATTGAAAGCCAAAGGTGTGGATGAAATTTGGTGCCTCTCCGTCAACGATGCGTTTGTGATGGGTGCATGGGGGCGCGATCAAAAAGCCACCGGGATTGTGCGTATGATGGCTGATGGTACTGCCGCCTACAGTAAATTGCTGGGTTTGGACGCAGATTTTACAAAATTTGGCATGGGCATTCGTTCCCAGCGCTATTCGATGTTGGTCGTTGATGGTACGGTCAAACAACTGAATATCGAAGAAGCCGGCAAATTTGAAGTGTCCAACGCCGAAACGATGCTGAAGCAACTTGCCTAAATCCGGCTAGTATAGGCTACCATAGGCTACTATAGGCTGCCATGTTGGAACTAAGAATGATGTGTTCTCAACGTGGCACTTACTTCCCTGAATATCAGCGCCAAGTCCCGCTATAATCCTAGAAACGACAGTTGACCGCTAAAATTTACCAATAAGGTCTTGTTTTTAATTATCAATTTCGTGCTCTAAACGTTCACCATTTTGGTGGCAGCGCTACGAGCGTGATTGCCCATTTTTGCGGCTCCCTGCCGTTGTTGCCCATTGTTGCACCTGCTAGCAGAATGTAGTCTGCGTCGTCGTCGCGCCTAGCCAGGAAGCCGCAAAAACGCACACTCGCGCTCGTCCAACCGCCGTTTCTAGGTTAAATCGAGAATTTTAAAAATAAGAGCAATACGAAAAATAATTTCGCAGACTATTTTTTACCAAATGAATCCTGCGCACTATCGCCTTCCAACAGCAAGCCATAGCCCACTTCATGCACAATGCGTTCTTTTAATGGTTGAATAAAATGACGACGGGTATAGCGCAAAGTCAGTGCGCTTTTCTTGTTCCACTCTTGCGCAATCGCCTGCGCCCGTGACAGCAATTGTGCCTGCGGCACCACCTCGTTGACGACACCCCAGGACTGTGCATCCTTGGCACTCAGTGCACTCGGCAATAAAAGAAACGCTTGTGCGCGATTCGGTCCGGCAACATACGACCATGTGGTAAAAATCCCGTCACCCGGCACGATATTGCCTGTGAAATGCGGTGCATCCATGAAGCTGGCATCATCCGCTGCCACAATATAATTTGCCAGCAAACAAAACTCGGTGTGCACCCAGGCTTTGCCATTCACAGCACAAATCACTGGCGCATGAATATTGGCGATGTTTTCCAATACTTGCGAGCCTTCATCCACTAATTTTGCCCAATTACCGGCAATCGTTACATCACCAAACGAGGCGAAATCAACGCTGCCCATCCAATCTTTACCAGCACCGGTCAAAATCACGACACGATTCGCCCGATCCCGTCCGATTTCGTAAAACGCATCCGCAAACTGCTCATGGGGAATTGCACCAAAAATCAAGGAATCGCCTTTGCTATGCATCGTCACCGTCAAAATGCCATCGTTGCGACTCATCTTCAAATTGTCATAACGTGTGAAGTAGGCAGGGTCTTGCGCCAGTGCCAGCTGAGACAACATCAAGGTACTACACAATAAAATACCGCGCTTTAAAACATTCAATAAAACTCTCATCAATCATCCAATTAAAATTAAGGTCTGCTACCAACAGCGCTGCGAATGGCATGTAATCAAGTGCTCGCCACTGTCTGCAGCCCCGCACTGTAGTCCCTGCCAGACATCTCTGCTAGACCGATGTTTGCCATAAGACCTATTTCTATTTGGAATAAATAAAATTAACACAATGCAGGTCGAGCAAGTATCAAGAAACGAACTGAATCCAAGGAGTTATTCATCTAAGCGCAGCTCAATCAACGCAAAAAATGCAGAAAAAATGGTTAAAACATTCTCAACTCTTATTCGCCAAAAGAATAACCCCTATTCAATTCCTCCCTCTTAACAAAAAAACCAATTCCATTGATACTGCGCCCAGCACGTTTTATTCGTGACTATTCCATTAACTTATTTCACTTATAGGACTTACGCAAAATTGCGTTGGCTAGGCGCGAAGCCGCAGACAGTACAAATAGGTACGGCAAGGCGAAGCAACAACGCCAACGTCTGTTTTGCGTAAGTCCTAACTTATTCCACTTATATTAGGAGCGCATCACATGACAACGGTTAACGTACCTCAACGCAGTGAAGTATCAGCAGGCAACCAAGCGATTTTTGACAATCTGCAAAGCGCTCTGGGTTTTGTACCGAATCTGTACGCCACTTTCGCCCATTCCGAAACCGCTCTGGGCGACTATCTGGCATTACAAAACAGAAAAAGCACATTGAGCGGCAAAGAGCGTGAAATCATTAACTTGGTGGTTAGCCAAGTCAACGATTGCAGCTACTGCCTGAGCGCCCACACTGCGGTCGGCAAAATGCAAGGTTTCAGTGAGGAACAAATCATCAGCATCCGTAAAGGCAGCACTTTGTCTGATGCAAAATTTGACGCATTGGCCAATCTAGTACGCAGCGTCGCCATCGGTCGCGGCAAACCAGATCCTGCAACAGTCGCCGCATTTTTCGCAGCAGGTTACAGCAAAGCCAACCTGATTGATGTCGTCATCGTGGTTGGCGATAAAATTATCACCAATTATCTGCACGGCATTACACAGGTGGCGGTTGATTTCCCCGCCGCACCAGCGATTGCTTAATCCCCTTCAGATAAATTAGCATTCATTCCGGCCAGCCGCAGACGCCTCTTCACAGGGTCTGCGGTTTTTTTTCGCCAAATCTCTTTGCTTTTCAATCAAGTATGTTGTTTTATACTAGACTCGGTTGGTCTACTCTATTGCTTCGTTTTTAATTCATCGTCGGAAGGTAACAATATGCTGCGCAAAATGTTCTTGATTTCGATTATCTGGTTAGCGACGATGTTCAGCATTAATGCACAAGCAGGCAATCTTGAACGTTTAACCGAGGGAAAATGGATTCATGCCACATCAAAAAATTTTGATGTTGTGACCGATCTGGATGAAGAAAATGCGCGCCGAATGGTGCAGGATCTGGAAGCTTACCGGTACTTCACGATCAATATCTTGAAGCTGAGAATTTTGAAGGATATTAAGCCGCTAAAAATACTTGCGATTAGCAATGGAAATCGATTTAGTGCCTTAGGTTTTCCAACTATTTGGGCTGGCGTCTTTACCAGTAATCTGGATGGTAGTTATGCATTGGCAAATGTATCTCACTACGTATCGACCAATAAAAATAGCAGCGTCGCTCGACAAGTATTGCTACACGAATACAATCATTTTTTACTTCGTTTGACAGAACAAACCCAAGCATATCCCATCTGGTATGACGAGGGTATTGCTGAATATCTGGCGACCTTTCATTACGATGGCGAAAAAGTGACCTTGGGTGAAGAGGTGGAAGGTAGTAGCCGTTTAAACGACTTATTAGTTTACAGCGCACAAGTCAATATTGATTCAGAAAAATTGATGAACACGACGGCGCTACCAATCAATTCTGACAATACAGAGGACGTTTTCCAAATACAGCGATTCTACGCTAAGTCTTTTTTCTTGATGCATTATCTCAATACGACGCCTGAATTACGCGCTGCGCTTGCGTCTTATTTAAATTGGATCAAACTAGGCTATCCAGAACCTGTCGCATTAATGCGCGCTTTCGGTATCGACCATGCACAACTTGATCGCGACACCCGCACTTACATTAACAGACGTTTTTCTTTACGCATTTTTTCGGCCAAAGAAGGCAAGATTCAGATACCTGAAACCCACATCGAGATCCACCCCTTAGACGCTGCCGCCACAACCAAATATTTGACCGAGATAGTGGTGCAATTCAAATCGGAAGATAAGGATAAAAGCGACACCATCAAAGCACAGTTGCTGACGAAAAATTTGGAACTCAATCCTCGTGACGCCGATGCACATTATTTCTCTACGCTAAACGCTCAGCAACCAAGGACATCCGTTGACTATGACGAATTGGCTAAAAAAAATCCGACACATGCGCGCTCATTAACACTGGCCGGCAGACATAAACTAGCGCACGGCAAAGCGCTGTATTTTTTAAATCTGTCTGGTTGGGAAAATGAATTACAACAGGCACGCCATTATTTCCGACGCGCGATCAACATCGATCCGCAGCTTGCTTCGCCTTACGATGGTCTGGGTCAAATTTATGCGTTTTTGCCGGATAACGAGTCTTTGCAAGAAGGTGTTATCAGTCTCGATTCTGCTTCAATTTATGATCGCAGCCCCGTCACTTTTACCAGCATGGCGAATTTATTATTCCGAATGAATAAGCCACTGGATGCGATTCCTGTATTGCGTAATGCGCTGGCCTTTGATCCTAACAAAGCGCAATCCAGCCACGCCATCATTGCTGATAATTTAGAGTATTTAGGTGATCTGAAACTCGGCGCGGGTAAGGTAAGTGCGGATGGCTTGATCTTTGACAACGGTGACATCTATCAAGGTAGCGTCAGCAATGGCAAGCCGGACGGCCTTGGCAAAATAACGCGCCCCAATGGCGGTTATTTTGTAGGCCACTTTCAGAATGGCATGATGCACGGGCAAGGCAAACTCGTTACGTCTGGTGGTTATTTATACGAAGGTGATTTTGTGGACAGTGTGGCACGCGGCAAAGGGAAAATTATTTACCCCACACAAACCGGCTTTCTTAGTTATACAGGTGAAATTTACTTTGGCTTACCGCATGGCAGCGGCACCCGCATCAGTAAAGAGGGGCAATTTACTGGGCAATTCGTGATGGCAGAGGAAAACGGTGCGGGTCGCTACACGAATAGCAGCGATCATCAAGTCTTCAATGGTGAATGGCGCAAAGGGAAATTTATCTGGCCAGAAGAAAACAACCTCATTTTCGCCGGGCTTATCGACAGCAATGGCCGTAAGGACGGCGCTGGACAATGTTATGAGACGCTGGGCAAACAGATACGATCATGCCGGTATCAACATGGTGTGCTCCAATAAAAATTTTTGTGCTACATGACGCAGGATCGAAGACAGACTTTCAGTACCACGAGACTTTGTAACGATATCGGTGTGATTTTGTGCAAGTTAATATACTATATCCAGTATTTTTTAACTTCATAATATTTACGAGCGGGTATGGCATATTTTTATAAATTTATTGGGGAGTATATATTTATTACATGACAATCTACCCATTCAATCAACTGATCGGCAAGCCGCTGACCGGTTTGATTTCTTCCATACAAATCATCGACCGTAGATTCGCCACACCGGGCACTTGCATCAGGCTGTCTGTCAAAAATTGCGAGAGGCTTTTTAAATCGGGCGCGACGACTTTCAGCAAATAATCGAAGTCACCGGAAATGGTGTGACATTCGATGATGTCGGGAAAGGCCATCAAATTGCGCTCCACTTCTCGTACATTACGAAATTGTTCCCGATCCAACGACAGGTTGACAAACGCCATCACACCCAAACCAACTGCGGCTGGATTGACCTGCGCAACATACGCACGAATCACACCCTGCTCTTCCAATTGGCGTACACGGCGCAAAGTTTGCGGTGCAGATAAATGAATCTGCTCAGCCAACTGCAAATTACTCATGCGCCCTTCTGTCTGTAAATGACGCAAAATATTTTTATCGTAGCTATCCATTTGGCACACCTTTTCTAAAAAATCATAAATTTTATAAAAAACTTATTTAAAGAAATAAAAATCCTTATATTTTTAAATAAAGGAATTTA
>OFSE01000165.1_pt1 | contig 22489 bp, 18 predicted proteins | sample 1543261 | NCBI WGS metagenome assembly OFSE01 (sample SAMN07774225, study PRJEB24372) | wastewater metagenome | isolation source: Exp Tend VB 50WW | collected 2016-02 | reverse complement strand
TTAAATTTTTGTCCTGATCAATACTCCACCACAGTTGACCCGCAAGCGCTGCCAATACCGTCGCGGCTCCAACCAAGAACATATTTTTTCGCATTTTTGAATTAAACCAGCGGTCTAGGGCATTAAGCATTTAATGCGCCCTTTCGAGGCGTGCGATCAGCGAGCGAAGAAACATCATTGTTGCAGCCGCTTTCAAAAGTATCCGTCTAACTGGCATGGCAAAAAAACGACTTGAAAAACCATTGAAGCTTATACATTTGCATCAAACAATAAATGCGTTTGTCCGTCAAGCATTAACCGCCAATTAGCTTGGGGAAAAAAAGCCCAAAAAAATTGTCATGCGGCATAAAGCGCCAAAAAGTGTCAGCGATGTTTAAGAACAAAGCGTTGTAACGACGCGATCTTGGTGGTTGAGGCATAGACAAAAGCAATGCGCTTTTATCAAAATTAAATTGAAGCAAGCCGATAGGCCGGATTCTGTTACGGCGTTTGCGTTTCCGCATAGGCTATGACAATCATTCCTCTAGGCTAGGGATTACTCCCAAGCTCAAGCTTTCTACCCGCACGCTCCGCGAGCCGCCTCAACGCGTGCCTATTTGAAATTGCTCCGGGTGGAGGTTACCGCGTTTCACCGTAACTAAATACGCTCGTCTCTGTGGCCCTATTCCTCACCTTATACCGCCAAACTAATGGCAGATTTCAGCGTACGGCCGTTAGCCGTCACCCTGCTCTATGGAGTCCGGACCTTCCTCCCGTCACCATGCAGAGCATGGCAACCAGCGATTGTCTGGCCTGCTTCGAGCGCTATTGTAACCTAGTAAGTTAAAAAATTAGCTGGAATTGTGGGGATTTAGCCTATCTTAGTGAGGCATTTTAATGTCCATATCCATATGTTCTGGACGACATACAACTCCCCTTTTCAAGCCTGCGCCAACGATCAATCCCAGAGGTTTGGTAGAAATCGCACCAATTGAATAGTTTCTGGTAGCGTATTACTTTTATTCGAAATGAAATCTCTATCATGCCTATTTCCCGCTCTGGTGGACAATTGGTCGTCGATGCTCTGCAAATCCACGGCGTCGATTTTATTTTCGGTGTGCCCGGCGAAAGTTATTTACCAGTACTTGATGCCCTACATGACAGCCGTATTCAATTCATTATCAATCGACAAGAAGGCGGTGCCGCCTTCATGGCAGATGCCTACGGCAAGCTAACTGGTCGCCCCGGTATTTGCTTCGTGACCCGCGGCCCGGGAGCGACCAACGCAGCAATTGGCGTACATACCGCGTTTCAGGATTCAACACCGATGATTTTATTCGTCGGTCAGGTCGGCAATGATTTCGTCGAACGTGAAGCTTTTCAGGAAATCGATTATCGGCGGATGTATGCGCCAATGAGCAAATGGGTTGCGCAAATTGATCGTGCAGATCGCATCCCTGAGTACATTGCACGGGCGTTTCAAGTTGCGACCAGCGGCCGGCCCGGCCCGGTGGTATTGGCACTCCCAGAGGACTGTTTATCCGCTGTAGCAAGCGTGGCAGATACCGCTCACTACACGCCGGTACAAGCCAGTGCTTCTTCTACGCAGCTCGCCAAATTTCGGGAACTGTTAAGCGCGGCAAAACAGCCCATTGTTTTGTTAGGTGGCACAAGCTGGGATAGTGAAGCTTGTCAGCAAATTAGCGATTTCGCTTTAGCCAATCAATTGCCTGTCGCCTGTACTTTCCGCTTTCAGGATCTAATCGACAATCGGCATCCTAATTATATTGGCGACGTCGGCATCGGCATCAACCCCAAACTGGCACAGCGCATACAGACATCCGATCTGATCATCGCCATCGGCCCCCGTTTGGGAGAAATGACGACAGGTGGCTACACCCTGTTAAGTGCGCCAATACCAAGGCAAAAACTGATTCATATCCATGCCGATGCCTTAGAACTAGGGCGCGTCTATCAGGCGGATCTTATGATTAACAGTGGCATGAAAGAAATCGTAGAAACCTTGGCCGAAATGACGGCACTCGATAGTGATGTCTGGGCGCACACCGTAGCAGAAGCGAAGGAAGACTACTTGGCATGGCAAACCGAACCTACCATCTTTTCCAAAGAAAATGCCCCGCTCAATCTCTGGCAAGTGGTGCAAACCATTAGTGCTCGTGTGCCCGCTGATACCATACTCACCAACGGTGCAGGCAATTACGCAACATGGGCGCATCGCTATTATCGTTATGGTGGCTTCCGTACCCAGCTCGCACCGACATCTGGCGCAATGGGTTACAGCGTACCATCTGCAATCGCCGCAAAAATCATCGCGCCAGAACGCACTGTGATTACCTTTGCTGGCGACGGAGAATATCTGATGAATGGTCAAGAATTAGCCACCGCCGTGCAATATCGTGCGGGCGTCATCATCATCGTTTTCAACAACGGCATGTTTGGCACAATTCGCATGCATCAGGAAAAAAACTACCCCGGACGTATTTCTGGCACCGAATTACACAACCCGGATTTTGCAGCGCTCGCCCGCGCCTACGGTGCTTCAGGCGAAGTCGTGACCAGCACCGCCGAGTTTGCCCCCGCTTTGGAGCGTGCAATCGCACATACCGAGCAACAGCATCTGCCTGCCTTGATTGAATTACGCTACGACGGCAATTTGATCACGCCGGGTATGAGCCTGCAACAAATGCGCGCCTCAGCATTGGCGTCACAATCCAGGTAAACGCCACGGTCAAAAAATAAAAAAGCGTTATCGAAACCATTCTGATCGATAACGCTTTCGCTTTTCATCCGTAATGAATTAAACCGAGAATTTCCATTAGGCGCACCAGAGGTGCTATTTGAGTGCTGACGGCGCATTTTCGGTCAATTTGGGGGTTCTTCCTTATTGTCATTCCTTGATGGCTCGCCATGAGCGCCTCATTCACGTCAAAATTGCCTCGAAAAGTGCATCCGTCATCTTCTCAAATCCTAATGGAAACTCTCGGTTAAAGACACATATTTCAATGTAGGTTCGTCGCGCCTTTGGCTCCCAATTTTAGCTCGGACTTACCCTGCCAAATCGCCAGCATATCGGGCGAGCCTTGTGCCCGAATGCCGCTATCAGACAAAATATTTTCGGTCGATTCCAGCATGGCCTTACGCGGCAAGACCATGGTTTCACCATAGCGCTGATCAAAATGAATCACCACAAAATCATCTTTTAAGTCACGCAATAAGGCGACTAAGTGCGCCAAGCTTTTTACCGGCACCTGATTAATCGAATACACGACGGCACCAAAGCGATTGCTATAGCCAGACACCAATTTATGGGGAAAAAATGGCGCAGTAATGACCACTAACTCCTCACGCTCAGCAGTTGGCGCATCGCCTCGATTCACCACCAACGGGCTACCATTAAACGCTAGTGCAGTCAACACCGTGGCATTGCCGCTCACCGCGCCCAGAAACTCTGCGCTAGCTCTTGAAAACGCCATCGGACCATAAATAAAATACGATGGATACGTACCATTCAAATCAGAAATTAACAAGGGTGCCGTTGCACTAACGGGCAATTGTACGTGCATGGCCTTACCTGCTCGCACGATGGTGAGCGGTAACTTACCTTTCTTCGTCAGTTGCTGCACACGATACTGAAATTGCACACGGATGTTCGCATTCAATTTCACCATGCCCTGATTATCAATCGGCGAATCGCCAATATGGGTAATCACATCAAATTCTTTCAGCGGATAATCAGCCTCTTCACGCGCTGGACGATGTACGACAGTTCCTTCGACACTTTTATCCAACTTCAAATACTCACGCAAGCTAGGGTTCTCCAAGGTTTGCACGCTCTCACGCATGGCCGGTTTGCCGTCATACACACCATCTGCAATATCGGCCAAAAATAAATCAATCTCTTCGTTCGGAATAATGTAACCAATATTTTGTGCACCATTAATCCCACTAAATGCCAAACCCACCATCTTGTCGCCCACCATCACTGGGCCACCGCTGTTGCCAGGATTAATCGCCGCATCAATCTGAATTCGCAAGCCAGCAGTACCGTAGTTGTAACTCACAAATTCGATTCGCGACACAATCCCTTTGGTAATCGACAATGAGGTTCCGCCAATCGGATAACCATACGCCAACACCGCATCGCGCACTTCCGGCAACAAATTCGCACGCACTGCTGGCGCATGGGTTTTAAAGAACGACTCATCATCCAACTCTAACAATGCCAAATCAATCCCACGCGCAATTGCCACCACGTGGGCAGACAACTTCTCGCCCGACTGACTAGCCTGTACCTCCACTTGGCTGGCATAGTTCACTACATGCGCATTGGTCAAAATCCGCTTACCTTCCAACACCACACCAGAACCCGTCACATCGGTCGGCGCCGCTTTACTCCAAGGTTTGAACGGATCGGGGCCACGCAAAGTTGAAAAAATCTTGACCACCGAATTTTCCAGATGCGCGGGCACCGCAGATGTCGCACCATCTTCTGCCTGCACAACTGGTACTGCCAATAACAACAAAATCATTATCGATAATGTCAATAAAAAATCAACACCAGCAGCTTTAGCAAGCCTAAAAAATCGTAATTGAATCATGAGGAGGGTTCAGTAAAAAGTGTGAATGATTGTAGGCTTCAATAAATAAAAATCGATACCGCAAATGCCGCATTTTTATCAATCAAAACGCCTTGCCACAATATACACGAATCATGGTTCTGGTTTGTGCCTAAATCGAAAGATCAAACTGATACACAAAACCATCGCCTGCATGACGAAAAAAAATATTTCAAGGACATGGTGGCCGTGCGACGTGGCAAATCGGAATTGATTCGCCAACGGGAAAATAAAAGATTGAATTTCGATGTTGAATAAATATACTACACCCTGTATTTTTTTAATTATGTTTAAATATATGCGGGAAATGGCATAATTTTTTTAAAAAATTGGCAGTATATGTAGTATTCAAGCCATACTTCAACTCTTACATCCGTCAACCCGTTAAACGCGACCAATAGCAGACGTCAATCAGCGATGTTCACGCGGAGACCCCAAATTCTTGCTGCAAAATGTTTGCGTAATGCGTCGCATCGGTTTTTATCAAACGGTCATTTCCAGTAGCGACAATACAGATTGATTTTTTATAAGCGCAGTACTATCTACTATCTGTCAATTACGTCAAACAGTCACCAAGAACCCAACACAACTCATCTCTGCAAATAACAGGCGCTGACACCAAGGTAAACATCGCTTTGTCGTCAACATCAGTATTAATTAAACCTATATTTTCCATAAAAATACTGTTCATACCTGTATCTCTCCATTTCGTCGCAAATTAAAAAATAAACATATTAAAAATCGATAAACTTTGCATCTAAATAGGACTAACGCAAAATTGCGTTCGCTTGGCACGAAGTCGCAGACGGTACAAATGGCACAAAATGGTCAGTGAAGCGAAGCAACAACGCCAACGTCTGTTTTGCGTCAGCCCAACTTATGTGTGGGATAGGTCTAGATACGCGATGATGTCTTTCATAATTGAATAACCACGCGAGATTGCTAAGCTCACCTTTATCTTTATCACATGCGAGGGGAAATAATGTTACATAAATGGATCATCGTTATGGTTGCTCTCATTTCAGGCACGACTTTAGCTGCCGAAAATTTCAAACCAAAGTTTGACCCGAGCCAGCTAAAAGGCCCTGAAGCCGGTATAGCCAACGAAGTTCTGGTATTGGGAACAGCCCATCTCTCACAGCTACTCGCCAATTTTGACCCGAAATCTTTAGCACCTTTGATCACCCGTCTCGAAACATGGAAGCCTCAGATCATTACGGTCGAAGCAGTTTCTGGCGCACAATGTGACTACATGCGCCGCTACAATGCGCGTTATGCCGATACGGTGAAGTCCTACTGTTGGGATCCAACGCCGGCACGCGATGCAACAGGGTTAGAGGTGCCTGCGGCCGTGGCTGAAGTTGAACGGCTGCTGGCAGCATGGCCATTATCGCCTACGCCGGGTGAGCGACGCCATCTTGCCGCAGTTTTTCTGGCGGCGGGTGAGCGAACATCCGCGCTAGTTCAATGGCTGCGACTACCGCTCGCTGAGCAGCAGACAGGCGATGGGCTGAACGCGACTCTTGTTACTCTCCTCCAAAAACTGGTAACCAAACGCGACGAAAAGTACCTGATCGCAGCGCCGCTAGCGGCACGTCTTGGGCTTGAGCGCGTTTATGCGACAGATGACCATACCGCTGATTCGGCTGCGACGGATGAAGCGGATCAAAAGGCCGCTAACGAAATAATTCAACGGCTTTGGGACAATCCCGCCACCGCAAAACGTAAAACGGAGAGTGATGCCCTTGAATCAAAGTTAGGTAGCAGCGAAGGCCTTCTCGCGTTATACCGAGCTTACAATAAACCAGAACAAGCGCTGCTGGTCTATCAGAGCGATTTTGGTGCGGCAATGAAAGATCGTTCCGCACAACAATATGGACGCAATTATGTCGGCTATTGGGAGGCGCGTAACCTACGCATGGTATCCAATATACGGGATATCGTTGGCATAACACCCGGCAAACGAACTCTCACAATTGTTGGTGCTGCGCATAAAGGGTATTTTGAAGCGTACCTGAATATGATGCATGACGTAAAACTGGTAGATACAGACACTATTCTTCGGTAATGGCATAAAGACGCTAAGATCATTAGCCACATCGATTTAAGAAGCCCGTGTTTCCGAAAAAATACGGGTAATCGAATTTAAATCGGCCAATTCTTGCGCAGAGAAACCAAATTCTTGCTGCAAAATGTTTGCGTAATGTGCCACATCGACAATGGCGAATTCACTTTTTTGCGCTGCATTGGTTTTTATCAGGCGGCCATTTGATATCGTCGCTCTGCCACTCTCAGTAGCAATAGAACAGATCGACTTCTGGGTGAAATGTGATGTCGCCGAAGTTTGGTGAAACTGGCGCATGGCATCAAACGCGGCTATATCGTATTCCTCCAGAGTAAACGTATATTGCCTTCTCATTTCTCCTACAACGTCACGCTTAATCAGTAGATAAGCGCTATCCTGCCAGTCAACCGCGTAACTGCCATCGCTTTGCGTAAAACCCTTTTTGTCTAGATCCAACGGCATCAAAAATGAATCGCCAAAACCGACATCGACAATGAATTTTCTTTCTGCGGCAGTGACCAACAAAAGCATGTGGTCAAAATTTGGACCAAGATTATCTGCGCTAAATACCCGCGCAGCCAGCAGACTGACCGTAAATCCTAGCGTACTTAACAAAGCAGAAAAGAGACCGTTCAATTCATAGCAAATTCCGCCACGTCGCGCCAAGATCAGTTTTTCAAATAACTTGTGCGTGCTGACATCAAGCGCTTTTCCGTGGCGAATATCCAGGTTCTCAAATGGAATATGACGAAGGTGCGCGATTTGTAAGGCGCATAAACTCGCTTCATTGGGAACGCCATCAAATTCAAGCTGAAGGCGCTGCAAATACTGTTTTACTTCAATCTCACTTAACCTATTTATCATACACGTCACCCATAATACGTTACGTGGCAACAAGATGAAATCATTCTCTATGCCCTATCGTTGGAACATGCTAGGTCATGGAAAATCCTTGCCAACCACAATAAAAGGCAAGTGTAAAACCTCAAGTCCACTTGAGATCAAGAACTATTAATAGTAGGATTAATTTGCACAAAACGAGAAAGGAAGTGAGCTATATAAAATCTGCTTTTCAATCGCACTTCCCTGCCAATATCCGCTTACGCTCTGCCGTGTACGCCCACCAAGACTGTGCATCTTCACCTGCCATAAATCGCGTGATCGACATAAAAACATCAATCACACAGGGATCATGGTGGATTGCTGTTTTTAGACATAGTTCTTCATACATATCAAAGGGGTTTTTACCAATCAGTTGATCGGCCTGATAAATCCCCAATAAATGTAAATCAGCCGCACTCGCCTTGCCGATGTTAGGCAAGTCGGTCAAGCGTTCGAGTTTGTTGCGATTCACTTTATTAGGGTTCATGCTGATCCTACCTTGGCCTTATTTGGCTGGCGCAAATCAATGAAATTGCGAGAAATCTGGCTTGCGTTTCTGAAAGAAAGCCATCATCGCTTCCTTCGCTTCTGGTGCATTCAGCATTTTGGCAAAGTGTTGATTTTCTTCGATCATCTTTTGTCTAACGATTTGTGCTTTTTGATCACGCATCAAACTCTTGGTCACACGTATCGATGCGGCAGGCAAGGCAACCAGTTTAGCGGCTTGTTTTTGTGCGAACGGAATCAACTCGGCAAGTGGCAACACTTTATTCACAAAACCCATCTCGACTGCTTCTTGTGCGTTAAATGCTTCGCCCAGCATGAGTTTTTCGGCGGCGCGTTGATAGCCGACGATTTGCTGGAACAATAAACTGGAAGCGAATTCAGGGCACAGACCAAGCTGCGTGAAGGGCATCGAAAGTTTGGCGTTATCGGCCAAATACACCAGATCACAATGCATCAACATGGTAGTGCCGATGCCGACCGCAGCACCCGATACCGCAGCCACCACTGGCTTGGTACAGTCATTGAGTGCATGCATAAATTGATAAACTGGTGGCATGCTATCGGTCATCAGGCTAGCCGCGTTTTTGATGAAATCTTCGAGATCATTACCTGCGGTAAAAATTTCTGGCTGTCCGGTAAATAGAATTGCTCTGACTTGATGATCATTTTCGGCAGCGCGTAGCGCTTCGGCCATGCTGAGATACATGGTGGTGGTGATCGCGTTCTTTTTTTCTGGTCGATTAAAATTGATGCTTAAAATACCGTTTCCTATTTGCGTCAAAATATCGGTGCTCATGATCTGTCTCTCGTTTCTTATGTTGAACCGAGAATTTCCATTAGGTGAGCAAAGGTGCTCTTAATGAAAACTCTCGGTTGAAATGAAAAAGCCGCACATCACTGCGCGGCTTATTATTACTCTACTACATCAGCGCGGTCCGGTTTAATTACATGCGTTCAAAAATACCAGCAGCACCCATGCCCGTGCCAACGCACATGGTGACCATGCCGTATTTCAACTTGTTACGGTGCATGGCATGAATTGTAGTCGCGGCACGAATTGCACCAGTAGCACCGAGCGGATGCCCCAATGCGATTGCGCCGCCCATCGGATTGACCTTGGCAGGGTCAAGGCCGAGATCATTCATCACCGCCAACGACTGTGCAGCAAACGCTTCGTTTAACTCGATCCAGTCGATTTGGTCTTGCGTAATACCAGCAGCGCGGCAAGCCGCAGGAATCGCTTCTTTTGGACCAATTCCCATGATTTCCGGTGGTACGCCGCGCACAGCAAACGACACGAAACGGGCTAATGGCGTCAGGTTAAATTGCTTCAAAATCTTTTCACTGACTACCAACAGCGCACCCGCACCATCGGAAGTTTGTGAGCTATTGCCCGCAGTCACGCTGCCTTTTGCAGCGAACACTGGTTTTAATTTCGCTAAACCCTCCAAAGAAGTATCAGGGCGTGCGCCTTCGTCGCGGTTGACAGTACGTTTTTTTAATTCAATTTCACCGGTCAACAGATTAGGCACCCGATCAACGATGTCAACCGCCGTGGTTTCGGCATCGAAGTAGCCGGCATTTTGCGCGGCAATGGCGCGCTGGTGCGATTGCAGTGAAAATGCATCTTGCGCTTCACGTGAAATTTTCCAGCGCTCGGCCACTTTTTCAGCAGTCAAACCCATGCCATACGCCATGCCGACATTTTCATCTTTCAATAGCGCCATGTTCATGGAAGGCGTATTGCCCATCATCGGTACCATCGACATTGATTCAACGCCGCCCGCAAACATCACATCGGCCTGACCAACGCGAATCCGATCTGCGGCCATTGCCACGGCAGTAATACCCGAAGCGCAGTAACGGTTAATCGTAACGCCGCCTATCGTATTTGGCATACCGGCCAACAGTACACCCATACGCGCCAGATTCAAACCTTGCGCCCCTTCAGGAAACGAGCAGCCGATGATGGCGTCTTCGATCAACGCCGGGTCAAGGTTTGGCACCTGTGCTAATGCCGATTGTAAAACCCGTACTAATAAATCATCGGGACGCGTATTGCGGAACATGCCGCGACCAGATTTACCAATCGGAGTGCGGGTTGCAGAGACGATGTAGGCGTCTTGAAGTTGTTTAGTCATGTTGATATCCTCGCCATGTTTTCATGTATGTTTCGTGTTTGCTGAAATGCTTTACGCTTGCCACCTTGCGTTTGCCGATCACATCTCAGAATTAACTCAAATGAGCTCATTTGAGCGCGATTGAGTGCGATTGATTGCTAATCAGCGCTCGTTTGCAGTTCCTTAATTACGCACCGGTTTGCCAGTTTGCATCATGCCCATGATGCGCTCTTGTGTTTTTGGATGATTCAGCAATTCCATAAACGCTTTGCGCTCCATGTCGAGCAACCATTGCTCGCTGACCAGACTACCGCTATCAACGTCACCGCCGCACACCGCTTCAGCGATCATCAATCCCAATTTAAAATCGTGCGCCGAAATAAAGCCGCCATCACGCATGTTGATGAGCTGCGCGCCTATCGTCGCGATACCAGTACGACCTTCAACTGGAATCAATTTACGTAAAGGTGGGCGATAGCCCGCTTCATACATCGCTCTTGCTTCAACTTTAGCGACATGCAACAGCTCATACGGATTAAACACAATCACGTCATCAGCCGCCAGATAACCCATTTTCTGCGCTTCCAATGCGGATTTGGATACCGCAGCAGTCGCCGCATTCATGAAGTAATTTTTCAAAAATTGCAGTAAATCGGTGCCCTTGGCATCAGCCGCTGCGCGCACAGCGGCTTCTTTTAAGCCACCACCACCTGGTACTAAGCCGACACCAACTTCAACCAAACCGATATACGATTCAATCGACGCCACCCGTTTGGCAGCATGCATCAGTAATTCGCAGCCACCGCCCAAAGCCAAACCAGAAACCGCCGCAACCACTGGTACGTTAGCGTATTTCAAGCCTTGATGTGCTTGCTGCAGACGCGAGATCGCTGGCTCAATTGCTTTCACGCCACCTGACATAAATAGCGGTAACATCGCCTGCAAATCGGCACCGGCAGAGAAAGCGCCACCATCAGCCGCATCAGCGCTCCAGATCACCAAGCCTTTGAAATTTTTCTCCGCTTCAGCGATGGCTTTTTCCATGCCTTCAATCACACCTGGGCCAATCACATGCATCTTGGTTTTCAGCGACAAGATCAAAACATCATCGCCCTGATGCCAGATACGCACAGATTCATCTTCAAAAAAGGTAGTACCTGCCGTTGCACCAGTTGGCGCGCCCGCACCCAGCACCGGTGCACGGAAGATTTGACGATCATATACCGCTAAATTGGAGCGTGGCACATAAGTATTTTTACTAGCAGACCACGAGCCTTCGGCACTGTGAACACCTGCATTTTTCGCGACGGCACCATCAAAGACCCACGCTGGCAACGGCGCATTACACAATGCTTTTCCGGCATCGATATCTTCCTTGACCCATGTCGCAACCTCTAACCAACCAGCCGCTTGCCAAGTTTCAAATGGGCCGACATTCCAGCCGAAACCCCAACGCATGGCGAAATCGATATCGCGCACATTGTCAGCAATAGTTGCGCCATGCACGGCGATGTAATGGAAGGCATCGCGGAAAATCGCCCACAGAAATTGCGCCTGTGGATGGGTCGATTCACGCAAGGTTTTCATCTTCTTGACGGGATCTTTTTCTTTCAATATGCGCGCCACCAAGTCATCCGCCTTAGCACCACCGCTCACATATTGTGCTGTAGCAAAATCTAAACGCTGAATGTCTTTGCCGACCTTTTTGTAAAAGCCCGCACCGGTTTTTTGCCCTAACGCACCAGCGGCAACCAATTTCGCTAATACCTCTGGGGTTTTATAGACGGCAAAGAAAGGATCATCAGCCAAATTGTCTTGCATGGTTTTGATCACATGACCCATCGTGTCTAGCCCCACCACGTCGGCGGTGCGGAATGTGCCTGATGATGCGCGCCCCAGCTTTTTACCGGTTAAGTCATCGACCACATCGACCGTCAAACCAAATTTATCGGCTTCGTACATGGTCGCCAACATACCGAAAATACCGACCCGATTAGCGATGAAATTTGGCGTGTCTTTGGCTCTGACCACGCCTTTACCCAACGATGTGGTCAAGAAGCCTTCTAGCTGATCGATAATTTCAGGGCGTGTCGCTGCGGTGGGAATCAGCTCCACCAAATGCATGTAGCGCGGTGGATTAAAGAAATGCACGCCGCAGAAGTGTGCTTTTAGATCGGCATCAAAGCCTTCTGACAAGGCAGTAATCGACAAGCCAGAAGTGTTCGAGGCGAAAATCGCATGTGGCGCAATATGCGGCGCAACTTTTTTGTACAGATCGTGCTTCCAATCCATGCGCTCGGCAATCGCTTCGATGATCAGATCACAGCCTGCCAGTAACTCAAGATTGTCTTCGTAATTGGCAATTTCAATCAAACTCGCATCATCCTTGTTACCCAAGGGTGCCGGATTGAGTTTTTTCAGGTTCTCAATCGCCTTTAACACGATGCCGTTTTTTGCACCTTCTTTGGCTGGTAAATCAAACAAAACGACAGGGACTTTGGCATTGACACAATGCGCAGCGATTTGCGCTCCCATCACGCCTGCGCCCAAAACGGCGACTTTTTTAACGATGAAATTGGTCATTTTTAACCTCATGTGAATCGCTAGGCGATTTTTAAATTTTTAAAAATACAAACTAGCGAAGTATTAAAAAATTGGCACAGTGCTTAGTGATCAAGCACTAAAACAAATGCTTAAAACAATTCGGCATCCAATGCCAATAAGTTTGCCGAACCAGAACGTGCCTGACGAATCAACATGGCAGTTTCTGGGTACAGGCGACCAAAGTAGAAACGTGCTGTCGCCAATTTAGACACATAAAAATTATCGCCGCTATCTTTCTTTTCCAACGCCAATTTGGCCATTTGTGCGAAGAAATAGCTGTACACCAAATGCCCTACCACGCGCAGATAAGGCACTGCTGCCGCGCCGACTTCGTCCGGGTTTTGGAAGGCTTTCATGCCAATTTCCATAGTCAGCTTGCTGACTTTGTCGCCCAGCTCGGCCAGTGGCGTCACGAATTCAGACAAGCTTTCACTGGTACCGTTGGCTTCAACAAATGCTTGCACCTTGGCACCAAATTTACGCAGTTTTGCGCCATTGTCCATCAAGATTTTGCGGCCTAATAAATCAAGCGACTGTACCGTGTTGGTGCCTTCGTAAATCATGTTGATACGGGCATCCCGCACATATTGCTCCATGCCCCATTCGGCGATATAACCGTGACCACCGTATACCTGCAAACACTCCGAGGTAGCAATCCACGCGTTATCGGTGATGAAGGCTTTGATAATCGGCGTTAATAAAGCGACTTCATCGGCACATTCTTTACGCACTGCTTCATCTGGGTGATTCAATTCTTTATCAAGCTGCAAGGCAACGTAAGCGCAAAATGCACGGCCACCTTCGGCATACGCCTTGGCTGTCAGTAACATACGGCGTACATCGGCGTGCACGATAATCGGATCTGCCGGACGATCTGGCGCTTTCGGGCCAGACAAGCTACGCATTTGAATCCGGTCTTTGGCGTAGGCCAAGGCGTTTTGGTAGGCCACTTCTGTTAGACCCAAACCTTGCATGCCCACACCCAAACGTGCCGCATTCATGAACACGAACATCGCATTCAAGCCCTTATTTGGTTCACCGATCAGCCAACCAGTCGCGCCATCCAGATTCATCTGGCAGGTTGAATTGCCGTGAATACCCATTTTTTCTTCAATCGCGCCACAGAAAATCGGATTGCGCGTACCTAACGATCCATCGGCATTCGGTAAAAATTTGGGAACGACAAATAACGAGATACCTTTTGAACCAGTCGGCGCGCCGGGCAGACGAGCCAGCACTAGATGCACAATATTTTCTGCCATGTCGTGCTCGCCAGCAGAGATAAAAATCTTGGCACCACTGATTTTATAAGTACCATCTTCTTGCGGCTCGGCTTTTGAGCGCAACAGCCCCAAATCGGTACCGCAATGCGGCTCGGTCAGGCACATGGTGCCAGTCCATTCGCCGGAAATCAGTTTTGGTAAATACAGTGATTTTTGTTCGGCAGTGCCATGCTCATGGATACATTCGTAAGCACCATGCGATAAACCTGGATACATAGTCCATGCCTGATTCGACGAATTCAACATTTCATAAAATGCGTTATTCATTACCAGCGGCAAACCCTGACCGCCGAATTCAGGGTCGCATGACAATGCTGGCCAACCCGCAGCGATATATTGCTGATAGGCTTCTTTGAAGCCTTTTGGTGTCGTCACGGTATGGCTGGCTTTGTCGTAATGGCAGCCTTCGCGGTCACCCGAATGATTGAGCGGAAACAGCACTTCCGAAGTAAATTTGCCGCCCTCTTCTAGTACCTGATTAATGATATCTGCATCAATATCGGTGTACTTGGGCAACTGTTTAAGCTCCCCTTCAACGCCTAATAATTCATGTAAAACAAATTGCATATCACGCAAGGGAGCGACATATTGACCCATTTTTTTCTCCTGAAATAATTTTGAATATTGCTAATTTCTTCGACGAAATTCAGTTTTTCCGCATACATCAGCAGTGCGATCCCCAGTTAGGCGGGAACACCACTCGCCACCCCAGCACGCGCATAAGACGCGATAACTCGTTCAAAACCCAGTTTGGTTCGTTCCACACTGCCGGGCTTACGTAAAAACCTTGCATCATGATGTAATGCCAAAATCATGCCGTACATTTCAAATACCACCTGCGAAGGATCCACCTCTTGATTCAAATGTCCACATTGAATCGCCTGACTAACAGCTCGTAGCAAAGCACCTTGCCATGCTTTGACCATTTCTACCAAGGCTTCACGTATTGGCCCCTGACGATCATCGTACTCCACCGCACCACTGATATAGATGCAGCCGGAAGCAATCTCAACGCTGACCCGATTGAGCCACAAAGTAAACATACTGCGCAGACGCGGCAAACCGTTTTCCTCTTTCATGCTCGGATAAAACACATCTTGCTCAAATTGCGCATGGTAGAGCTTCAAGACTTCAATCTGTAAATCTTCACGCGAACCAAAATGCGCGAATACGCCTGACTTGCTCATCGCCATTCGCTCTGCCAATAAGCCAATGGTCAGGCCTTCAATCCCATTACGGCTGGCGATATCCAGCGCTGCCGTTAAAATCGCGGCACGCGTTGCTTCACCTTTACGTCTGGGTTTACTGGAACTACTCATCTTGCCTATCTTTTTTACTTATTTTCTTGCCTATTTCATAGTGGATTGACTTCTTTACGGCTTGATTACTTATTGCCGATATGATCGACAAATAAATGAATCGAACGACCGTACTATTAGCCAACTAGAGCGAAAAGTCAAATAAGATGCGTCGATTAGAGGAGAGAATCTAGGAACGTTCGCACGACTTCTTTATAGACCTTAATAAAGCCGAAGTGAATGATCATCAGAACAGGGCAGAGACTTCTATACAACTGTGGCGAGCGCTACGTGCCATGCTGCGAATGGCGTTTCATTCCGCGTAGTTTAATAAATACATCATCTGCGTTCTGGTGCGATCAGGCGTCTATTGCTACCGATAATTGATAGTTGCCGCTACGAATGATATCCATTTCACGGCTCATTTTGCCGAGTACGATCAAGCTGACGACGGTCACGTTTAGTCGGACGCCCGCTCAAATGGGCGCTGGGTTCGCTGTACAAACGCCGTTTGGCAGCCGCTAGTGCTCTCTTTTCCTGGCTTTCGACAGTTTCGAGATACATAGTCTGCGCCACGCTGGCCGAACCACGAACATCAGACAGCCGCGTCACCCGTACTTGCCAGACTTGCTCGCCTTGATGAATTTCCAGCAAATCATCGAGCTTTACCATATGCGCAGGTTTGATCCGCTGCTGATTTTGCAGCACACGCCCTAAACTCACTGCTTCGGTGGCCAAGCTGCGCGTCTTAAAAAAACGTGCTGCCCACAGCCATTTATCAATTCTAATGTTGTCGCTCATCACTACTACGCAAGATGTATTTGTAAAAATATGGGAGTATATTTAAAAATAACTAGTTATCCGCTTTAAATATGAGCGGTTTAATAAAATACACCAACCAGTATATGATAAATCATTATGTATACCCACCCCAAGTCACAATCCGCATCACACTGCGGTAGACCAGATAAGCAAAACCGTACCAGACTCGCTTCCACCACGGTTGATTGATGTAATCAGCCAGATCCACCGGCACGCCATCTGCAATGCCCTGCTCCAGATGCCGCCGCAATACCGTGGTAAATTCCGCATCATTAATCACCAGATTCGCTTCATGGTTCACAAAGAGACTCAAGCCGTCAACATTGCTAGAGCCAACCGTGGACCAACTTTCATCGACCACCGCCACTTTGGCATGCAACTGCGTCTTGCGGTATTCAACGATTTTGACGCCGTTACGTAATAGCTTCGGATAATATGAGCGCGTTACCGCATCCTGCAACCGAAACTCACCCACCCCAATCAACAAGGTGGTCTGCACACCACGCGTAGCGGCTGAAATCAAGGCCTGACGAAATCGACGACCTGGGGCAAAATAAGGATTAGCTAAAATCGCTTGTTTCTTGGCAGCACCCAAGGCTTGCAAATAGGCTTTTTGGATCGTCGCTCGGTTACGTAAATTATCCCGAATAACGAAGGCAGCCAAACAGGCACTTTTGATCGATTCTGGTTTTGAGACGCGCAAATAACGCAGTAGATTCATCCGATTGATTAAAGCCATATGCCCTAAGCGCAGCCATTGCGCTTGCAATTCTTGATGAATTTGCGCTACCAATTCGCCTTGCAATAACACCGTAAAATCCCAACGCGGAAATGGCAGCGCCTTACCTGAACCATCGTCGGCAAATAAGTCGTCGATGATGTTGATACCACCAACGAACGCCAGCTTTTGATCGATTGCGCATAATTTCCGATGGGTACGAGCAAAGCCTCGTTTAAACCAAGGATTAAACAAACGGCAAGTCACGCCAGCGTCGGTAAATTGTGTTGCCAATGCCGTCGCCCGCCGCTCTCCAGAACCAAGCCAATCGATGATGACATGCACCTTAACGCCACGTTTGCTAGCTTCACACAAGGCATGCCGAATCTGGGTAGCAGTTTCATCTTCGCTGAAGATATAGGTTTCCAGATAAATCTGGTTTTCCGCGCAATCAATCTCTTGCAATAATCTAGAAAAAAAAGCCTGACCGCAATGCAGTAATTGAAGTTGATTACCACTACTAAAATGCAGCTTGCCCATACGACTAGCCCGCGTTATTTAACAGGCGCAAATTCGCCACAATCGGCACATGATCAGACAAGGTGCGCCACGGCGCGCCGGTCAATACGGATGCTTGTTCGACCTGAAAGCCGCGTAAATAAACCCGATCCAGACATAACCAAGGCAAGCCAGCAGGAAAAGTGCGGGCATGCACGCTTGGCTTAGAACCGATTACTTTTGTGAGCACGGCATCTTTACGCTGTATCCATCTACTCATGTAAGAGCTTGCGCTGCCTTGATGGTGAACCGTGCTGCGCTGTCTGTCATCAAAAATCTCGACGACATTCAGTTCCTGATACAAAGTTTGACTGAGCCGCTTACTCCAGTCATTAAAATCACCCGCGATAATCAAGGGCGCATCTGCCGACAAATTCGATTTGATCTGCTGTACCAATTTTTGCACCTGACGCCGCCGACTCACCGCAAACAATCCTAAATGAATCACAAAACAATGAACTTCAACTTGATTCACCATAATCACGCTATGCAGAATACCGCGCTGTTCATAGCGGTGATCTGAGACATCATGGTTAGTCGAGATGCGAATAGGAAAACGACTTAACAGAGCATTACCGTGATGCCCATGCTGATAACACGCATTCATGCCATAGGCGGCCTGATGCGAATCACCTGCTAGAAAAGTGTGTTGTCCGGCGCTAGGCCAATGCGGATGCAATTTCGCGTGATGATCGTGCTGCCCTTGCACTTCCTGTAAAAAAATAATGTCGGCATCAAGTAAATCAACCGCCTCCTTAATCGCATGGATCCGCGCACTACGGCCAAAAGCACTAACACCCTTATGAATATTATAGGTAGCAATACGTAATTTCATGGCAGTGGCATAGTAAGGACAGGCGTAGTAAGGGCACGCTCTGGTAGCTGCAAAATCGCTTCGGCATTCGAGGCTGAAAAGCAACGATCCGCTGCTTCACGCCACGGCAGCCACTGATAACGCAAATGCTCACGCGGTGCGATCTGCACCGGCGTTTCGACTGGCACACACAAACTAAAAACATGCTCAGTATTTTGCGTCACACCGGGCGCATAACGGTGTCGCCACACTGGATAAATCTCATACACATTAGTGAGCAGCCAATCCTGCAAACGAAATCGACGCACGTCGATGCCGGTTTCTTCTGCCACTTCACGTGTGGCGGTTTCCTGCAACGCTTCATCAGGCAAATCTTTGGAGCCGGTCACAGACTGCCAGAAATCAGGGCGATCAGCGCGCTCCAGCAATAATACCTGCAGATCTAAAGTGTGAATCACAACCAAAACAGACTCAGGAATTTTATAGCTCATTTTTCACGTGTCGTACACAACTTGATATGGTTCGATATCCCCACACGATGCGCCTAACGATAGAACATCTAAGACACATGTTTACAATGATTCTACGCGATAAGCACAGGTGCTGAAGAAAATAGGCAAAAAAAATGACCTGCATCAACAGGTCATTTTCATTCAAACAAACGCTAGAACTTATACCACTTTGGCTTCGCTGTTGCGCAAACGGATATGCAATTCACGCAACTGCTTTTCATCCACCGCCGACGGTGCTTGCGTCAATAAACATTGTGCGCGTTGCGTTTTCGGGAAAGCGATCACGTCACGGATAGACTCTGCGCCGGTCATCATCGTCACAATACGATCCAAGCCAAACGCCAAACCGCCATGTGGGGGCGCGCCATATTGCAAGGCATCAAGCAAGAAGCCAAATTTCAAGCGTGCCTCGTCATCGCTGATTTTCAGCGCGCGGAAAACTTTGCTCTGCACCTCAGCGCGATGAATACGCACTGAACCACCGCCCAGTTCCCAACCGTTTAATACCATATCGTAAGCCTTGGCGATGCACTTGCCCGGATCGGATTCCATCAAATCTTCATGGCCATCTTTTGGCGCAGTAAATGGATGATGGGTCGCTGTCCAACGATCATTTTCTTCATCATGTTCAAACATCGGGAAATCAATCACCCACAATGGTTTCCAAACATCTTCAAACAAACCATTGCTCTTACCAAATTCACTATGTCCAATTTTTACACGCAAAGCGCCAATCGCATCATTCACGATTTTTGCTTTATCGGCGCCGAAGAAAATCAGATCGCCATCTTCTGCGCCAGTTCTTTCCAAGATTTGCGTCAATGCAGCGTCGTGGATATTTTTAACAATCGGTGATTGCAAACCATCACGCCCCTGCGCCAAGCTATTGACCTTGATGTAAGCCAAGCCTTTCGCACCATAAATCGCTACAAACTGGGTATAGGCATCAATCTCAGAACGCGGCATATTCGCGCCACCTGGCACCCGCAAACCTACCACACGGCCATTGATCATGTTGGCAGCACCAGAGAAGACTTTGAAGTCAACGTCTTTCATGACATCTGTCAACTCAGTGAATTGCAACTTGACGCGCATATCCGGCTTGTCAGAACCATACAAGCCCATCGCTTCGGAAAAATTCATGACCGGGAAAGGATTGGGCAAATCGATATCCAGCGTATTTTTGAACACCAGACGAATCATTTCCTCGAACAGATCACGAATCTCCTGCTCTGACATAAACGAGGTTTCGCAGTCGATCTGCGTAAATTCTGGCTGCCGATCAGCGCGCAAATCTTCATCACGGAAGCATTTGGTGATTTGATAGTAACGATCAAAATTAGCGACCATCAGTAACTGCTTAAACAATTGCGGTGACTGTGGCAAGGCGAAAAATTCACCCGCATTCACACGTGAAGGCACCAGATAATCGCGCGCACCTTCTGGTGTCGATTTGGTTAAGGTCGGTGTTTCGATATCGATAAAGCCATTCGCATCAAGAAACTTGCGCACTTCCATCGCCACTTTATAACGCAGACGCAAATTGTTTTGCATTTGCGGGCGACGTAAATCCAGCACGCGGTGTGTCAAACGCGTGGTTTCCGATAGATTGTCATCATCCAACTGGAACGGTGGCGTGACAGATGCATTCAATATTTCGACGTTATGCGCCAGAACTTCAATCTTTCCTGATTTCAAATTGGCATTGGTGGTACCTTCTGGGCGCGCGCGCACCAAACCAGTAATACGTAAGCAAAATTCATTACGTACCGATTCCGCTGTAGCGAACACGTCTGCGCGATCTGGGTCGCAGACAACTTGCACCAAGCCTTCACGATCTCGCAAATCGATAAAAATCACGCCACCATGATCACGGCGACGATGCACCCAGCCACATAGACTTACTGTTTGACCTAATAATTCTTCTGTGGTCAAACCACAATAATTGGTACGCATGGACATATTCTTCTACCTGACCTATACAAAATAATACAAAAATAAAAAGACACTCTTTGGCGTCAATACACGAAACAAAATTCGTTGATATTTCTGACGCAATACTTATTACAAATTCTAATTACAAACTCTGACGAATTGCCTAGCAATTCAGGTAGGGCTTCCAACTCAAAGATGCCTGAGCTGTTCGTAACCATACTCCACACAGACTCTAAAGCGGCTCTTAATAAGCCTTATTCACCCTTGCTGCCCCTAACATGCTCTGGTACCACGACGCCCATCGACACCACATATTTCAGCGCTTCATCAACACTCATTTCAAGCTCGATCGTGGCAGCTTTTGGCACGATCAAAAAATAACCGGAAGTTGGATTAGGTGTAGTCGGAATATAGACGCTGATGTGTTCTTCCAAAAAATGTTTGCTCACATCAACACTTGGCACGCCGGTCAAAAACCCAATCGTCCAAGCTTCAGTATGTGGAAAGCGTACCAAAATCGCTTTACTAAAAGCGGTTCCGCTTGATGAAAAAAGCGTATCCGATACTTGCTTCACGCTGGAATAAATCGAATTCACAATCGGAATACGCTTTAATACTGATTCCCAAGCTTCAATGACAAAATTTCCAATAAAATTTTGCGCCAATAATCCTGTTAAAAATACGATCAATAGGGTCAATATTGTGCCGATACCCAGCACTTTGAAACCAACCAATTGTTCTGGTCGCCATTGTGGCGGCAACAACAAAAGTGATTGATCCATTGTGCTAATAATGGCGTGCAATACCCACAAGGTAGTCGCAAATGGCACCAATATCAGTAGACCCGTAACGAAGTATTTACGCATGCGACTCAATCAAAAGAATTTGCAGTGTTGACATAAAATTGGAATGACATCCACAAATCAAGAATTAGGCGGCCTTATTGCCAGAATCAGATTTCGTGACCGAACTAGATACTGGTTTATCCGCACCGCCCGTAACATTTGCAGCATTTGCAGCATTTGCAGCATTTGCAGCCTGTGAAGCCGAACTCGACTTTACATCAGTGCCGCCAGTACCTGAGGTGCTATTGCTCTCGGCTGCCGCACCTGATTCTGCTGCGGGTGTGCTTGCCGTACCACCGGAACCACCACGAAAATCTGTCACATACCAGCCGGAGCCTTTTAATTGAAACCCCGCTGCCGTCACCTGCTTCTTAAAACTCGGCTTTCCACAAGTTGGGCATACAGTTAAAGGATCATCCGACATTTTTTGCAAAACATCCTTTGCAAACCCACATTCATCGCAACGGTAAGCATAGATTGGCATAATCTTTTCCAAAAAGCGTATAAAACCCTGAATTATAAAGGTTTTTCTTCCTTAATTACAAACCCCTGCGAGTGAAGCAGGCTCACTGCATTTTTAAGAATCGGACAACTGTATCTGCATTCAAATTGCATGCACGCACACCCTACGCCTATTTCGGGGTTAACTATCAGCCTTCGTACAGCAACAAAAATCGTAAAAACTTGATGAAATAACCAAATGTTAGATATTTTGCTAATATACATAATATTTCGTCATGATTTTTCACATTCCAGACGATCACGATCAATCAAATTCAACGCCTGTTTTGCATAAGTTCTAAATTAATTGAATTTTTGGAATGGCCAAGGTTTGTTGATCTAGGCACGATGTGTGCTAACAGTTGTGAGCTTATCTGGCTTCGGTTACATTGTGCGATTCAGATTTGTT
>OFSE01000163.1_pt1 | contig 22861 bp, 22 predicted proteins | sample 1543261 | NCBI WGS metagenome assembly OFSE01 (sample SAMN07774225, study PRJEB24372) | wastewater metagenome | isolation source: Exp Tend VB 50WW | collected 2016-02 | reverse complement strand
TTAGGTTTTTGGGATGGCGCGGATTCTCTAGTTGGAGAATCATATAAAAAAGACAATGCTGAATCTCCTCCAGATGAATTTTGTTCAGTAATAAGTTTTTTAACATCATGTTTAAAATCTTCAAGCTGCATTGTAATTTCTTTTTTTACAATTGCTCGTATTGCTTTTAAAAATTCTTTTCCAATAGGGGCAATTGTCAGTTTTAATTGCTCAATCGCCTCTCTAAAATTAGTTCCAACTGCATCTTCTACCGCACCCAACTCTCGCTCTGATAAAATTGCAAGTTCTTCTACAGATTTTGCAGCCAAATCTAAAACTCGTGCTGCCTGCCCACCCTCTTTTGTAACGTTTTCAAACAAAGTAGAAAGACGTGCAAATTGGAATTTACCAAACAATTGCTCAATTGCTCTTGATCTTTCTAACGGTGCAAGAGTATCTAATGCATTTGCAAAATCTATAACTGTTTGTTTTAAGTTTCCAACATTGCCTTCAACAATTCCCTTTATATTAATACCCAGATCTGCAAGCATTGCCGCTGCTTTGTCTGATGGGTTAATTAAAGATGCTAGTCCAGACTTAAGTGCGTTAGCACCTTCGGATGCATTGATACCACCTTCACGCATAGCAGTTAGGAAGAATGCAAGATCTTCTACGCTACCTCCAAGTTGTTTAACAACTGGTCCAGCCTTTGGAATAGCAATAGTCAAATCTTCAATTGCTGTTATAGTTTGGTTTTCAACAGAGTTTAAAAAGTTAATTTTTCCTGCTAGATCTTCTGCAGCCAAACCAAAAGCATCTGTTAAAGATATAGTGGTTAATAGTGCTTGATCTTGTTCAACATTACCAAGAACTGCAAGCCTTGTGGCTTGTGCAACCTGTGCAGTAAGTTCGGCACCAGTTCTACCCATAGCAGCAGCAGATGCTGCCATTTCCATAGTTTTAGTAACTGCAACACCATATTTTGTAAATTCTTTAGCAAGAGCCTCTATGTCTGCAAGCGCCTTATTGGTTTGCTCTGTAGTGGTAAACATATCTCCATAAACACGACGAAACTTAAGGGCTTGAGCCTCAAGGTCCATAAATGTCTTGGCGGCTGCTGCGCCAAAATATGCAAGCGGTACTGTAAAACCAACCATTAACTGACGGCCAGCCCACTGAGTATTTTTTCCAAAGTTTAATAGATTGGTAGAACCTTGTTTAAGTAGTTGATTTAATAAGGCTTGCTTCTGTGCTGCAACCGCTACCTGGTTTCCATAATCCTTCATATTCAAAGAAGTAGGTGTTATGGATATTGCCTTCATTGCACCAGATGCATCACGACCCAACTTTACATATTGAGTCTGCATTTTCTTGACACGTTCTTGGGCTACCTTGCCAATTGTGTCAAATTCTGATTTAAATAGTCTTCCAAAAGTTCTTGTTGATCCACCAGCAAAACGGAAATACTCACGCATCGTGAGTTTGTTTTTCTCCAGTGCGTGAGTAAATGATTCCGTGCTTGTTCTGATTGTGCCCATCTGGGCATAGAACTTACCGCCAGCATTGACGGTGTTCATTAAGTTGGTAGCAAGACCCTTTTGGGCTGCCGCCGCTGCGGCGCTACCTCTGTTTATACTTGTATATAGTTGTGCTAACTGACGTTGGAGATTTTTAATCTCTGCTAAAGATTGGGACGTGTCTATATTAATGCCAATATTAGCATTAACGTCAGCCATTTAGCACCTCTTACTGTTTAATTATTTGCAAGCACTGTATTTAATAGAGCGTTTGCATCTTGAAGTTTAACTCCAGAAGCGGCTTCAATGATTTTGTAAACTGTTGGAAGGTCTAAAACTTCCTCTAGTTTCTTAACATCTGCCAACTCTGGGCTATACTGCTTCATAGCAATTTCTACACATTCAATAAGGAGAGTCATTGACTTCTCATTATCTTCTGCCACCTCTGCTACCTTTTCAAACTTACTCATGAATGGACGCAACAGGGAGATTTTTAAAGGTCTCACTGTGATTTTTGTTCCATCCATAAGAGAAAGTTCTTGGCTCTCGTACGTATTTGTTGCCATTTTTCCTCCTATTTAGGCTAATGTAATTATAGCATGAAAGGCCTATTTTTAAAAATACTTTATTAATTAACTATTGATGGATCACGCATATCTTCATAGTCTATGCCCATTCCAATGCCAAACCCTGCCTTCTGGGCTGAAGGGCCTTGTAGTGCTAGGATGTCATTACTATCTGAGGTTTTGCCTTTACTAAATACCCTCGCCTTCATGTCTTCCCATTCTTTTTGGCCTCTTGAACTTCCGCTCTGAGAATCTAAATCAACACCCTGAATCGCTGCTAAAAATTTCTTTTCTTCATAGTCTAGTTCTCTCTTACTGGAGAGGGTAGCCATAAGTTCTGGCATTGATAAAGACTCTTCTAGTTCTTGATAATCTTTCCATATACCGAGCAAAAATGCCTCAGATTCTAGTTTGGCTAAATCTAAAGAATCCCAAGTAGAACCACTTTCTGTTGCTTGATCCTTTACAGGTTCTTCTGATTTTTTATCTACCTTAATACCAGCCGCTACATTTAATACTTTATATACCGTTGGAAGATCTAGGTTATCTTCTAACATTCCTATTGTTTTTGATATTTCTGGATAATACTGTTTCATGCATATTCTTGCACATTCTGATAACACAAGTATTGCTTCTTGATCATTTTTAGTTACACGGATTGCATTAAATACCGACATAAATTCTCTTAGATATTTTATTTTTAATGGAATCAGTTCTATTTCTGTTCCATCAACTAATTGTATTTTTTCTATTTTATATATTTCTGTGGCCATTTTATCTATTTTACCATAAACAACTAAGCCCACCCCCGTTTTGGGAATGGGCTGTTGTTAATCTAAGATTAGATTATGATGCGGTATGAGTACGATCTACGATCTTACCATATGCTCCAGAAGCATCTTCTGGAAGTAGACGGAATGAAACTTCAAACATTGAAGGTTCATCACGCTTCGCAGAAACCGTTACGTTTTCAATTGAAAGCGCACGATATCCGAGATAGACACGTTCTACGTTACCTGAGTCATCGCAATCGCCAGTACCTGGACCGACGGCTGCAATTGCTCGCTCAACTGGGCACTCTCCGAGTTCGCCTGCTGAAAGATTCAGACGACGACCTGAAGAAGTTGTTTTTGTTCCAGAGAGTTCGGTTTCATTAAATGCAAGGGCATAGAGTAGATTCTCAAGAGTTGCTTCAGCGAATGCTGTAGCAACATTTACCTGCATACCTTGTTTGTAAAGTTTTGCAACATCAAGAATTTGATCAACTGCAACCTCACCGAAGTCAGGTTGGAATTGCATTTCAAGACCGTTCATTGTGTAACCAACGTTGTTCCAGTCAGGATCTGCAGACAGAGTAGATTTATATGACTCTGTGCTTACAAATGCTGGACATGCGGAAGAAGTAAAAGCCTGTGCGGCTGTTACTGTCGAATCGCATAGAAAAAACGCGGCTGCTCCAACGATAATGTTGTTAGACGTACCACGGCTATATGCTGGCATGTTATTCACCTCTTTTTTCTTTGTTAAATAGGTGGGCGTGTTTCCTCAATACCAATTATAACAGCCTTTTAGGTATAGATATTAGTATAGGAAGTGCCCGCAATGGTTATAGTGTCGTTTGTATGATAGTCATATTCCACTATAATCTTGTTTACAAACAGGGTTCTGGCAGAGGCCAATTCGGCTACATCTCTGCTTTCATCAGCCTGATATACCCTTACATTATGAAAAAATATATTTGCTGAATTTGATGTAGTTGCCTGTGAAGCCGTATAAGCATTTATATCTTGGGCGGCGGAATCTTCTCTATCTAAGGCATCACTAATTACCCGTATCGTATTTATAAGTTTCTCAATGTCTGAAGAATAAACAAAATATATTAACTGCTCTCTTTTACGACGGTAAAAAGATGAAGGCCTAAACCTCATCATACGATCATATACAATTAGAATAGGAGAGTCTACCTGCTGTATTTGAATTGTGTCATTATATAAATCTTCTATATTTGTTGGATATTGTGCTGGCACCATAGGATTAAATCCAGCCTGGTTTGGCAAGGTAGGCCCAGAAGATATCAAACCAAAATCCGATAGTTGCTTATTTACATAGTTGTTTATGTATGTTGGAGCAAATCCTGTTGTTTTAATATTATTAGTCATTGTACTATTCTACCCCAATTCTTGCATTTGCTATCCAAGCAAATCCCGTGCTTTTTCCTTTTGCCCTACCGACTTTGGATCCAGCACGAATATTCTTTTTATATGCCGTCGGTCTCTTAATGTAGTCATATAAACCAGAGGCACGAATAAAAGATTGTTTAAAATATCTCAGCATAAACTCATCAAACACATCTTCATAAGATCCAACAACTTCGTTACCACCAGGATTTCTAACTAGGACTGGACTTTTTGTAAAAACGGTTTGACCACCTGATTCAAAAACAAGAGCAGAAGATTTTTTAGGTCTTATAAGAACTGGAGAACCACTTTCCATTATTTTTGCCTTATTGAAAAAGGGAGTTGAGGAGTCACCAGATACAGACTGAGACTGTTTAAAATTAGAAAACAAAGATAGCCCAGCCTTGTTTACAACAAAGTCAATATCAAAAAGTCTGGATCTTGGACTTCCAGTACGATACCACTCGTATACGTGATGCAATGCTCTTGGGTTTGCTCTGGCATTAACGTCTATATATTGTCCAAGGGCTGCAACAACTTCCCTGCCAAGTTTTTGCAAGAATATTGGTTTGCCGTCTTGAACTCCATCAAGAAATCCATATGAGTAATCTATGATGTTGTTCATTGTTTTTCTAAAACTTTTAACGTTTGTTACGACTCTCACTAGTCACCCACGGTCTGATTTTCGGCTCTGCGCCAAAGCATCTTGTAATATTCAACACTATTAAATGGACCAGAAAACGGCTCAACAGTTCCTACCTCAAATATTGTTGCTCTTCCAGCACGGACCCCAGCAGTTTCCCTGTAAACAAGTTCATCATTAGAATGTCTTATGTTTGTTATCAAAATGTTAGTTATAGCATTGCCTTGTTGCTGAGAAGATATTCTTGGATCATTCTTTGTTCTTGCAATTAACTTGTTTTCATACTGTAAAAATGTTTCTGGTTTGATATTCTCTGATCCCGCTCCGCCAATTGGAGTAGCATTACAAGATATAGTCTTATCAAAAACCCAATCCTTTTTAGGCTGACCATAATCTCCCTGAGTTATAATAGGGTAATAAACGTCTGCCTTCATTGGAAACATAAAATCTGTATCTTCACAGATCGTCATTATAATACTCCAGGACGAGTTATAAGGTTTACATACTTGTTTAAAATTTTATCAACAAGAAGGTTTCCAGTTCCTTCCATCATCAACTTATTATATTCAACATTAAACTGATCAGTTTTATAATTTTTTACATATCTCTTGTAGTAATCAAGTCTTCCACATTTAATGTCATCTATAAGCATGATTGTTGCATCTTTAATGTCATTAGGAACTACTTTATATCCTGACTCAATGTAAAACATATAGTCTTCACCCTCTGGAAAACTAACTCCAGAAGAAAATGTTTGAATGTTGGCGCTGTCTCCTGTATCAAAAAAATCTACGGAGTCTGATGCAGCCATTGGCATTCTTGCTGGCTTACGCTCATATCTGTTCCAATTGTCTGTTCCAGCAACAGGATCTTTAATAATTCCAGTTTTGTCTTTTGTAATGCTGTAATCATACGAATCTAATGCTGGACCGTCTGCGTCATCAACATCGTAAACCAACGCTGAGTTACGATATACTTTTAAAACCTTATAGCCTCTGGTCCAGATGGGCATGTAATCAGTTCCTTGACCAACTATCTGTAGCCACTTAGTAGTAAAATAAAATCCTTCTTGAACGTATGAATCAATAATTTGTCTTGCTAATTTTTCATAGGCGGTATATTCTGCTATCTCTGTGGCTGTGGTGCCAAGGGATTCTGGGTCTACATAAGGACGAACGATCTCAAGATTGTCCTCAACTACAACATCTCCACGAGCAGATCCATTCTTAACATAAATAGTTACAGCATAGTTTTCATCGTATTCTGAAAAATCGCTTGAAAGGGTTCTTGTAACAACTGAAGTTGCGCTTGATGTAACTGCAACGCTTAACAACTCTTCATTTCTATCGTTACTTTCTACAACAAAAAAATAAGATGTGGTTGCTGATGGAACAGTGTATGAAACACTGATAGGGTATGGCGGAACACGTAATATTTCCATTATTCTATGCCGTAGTGTCTTGCTATCTCGTTAGGGGTTGCTTCACGAACACCTTTACGAGTAAGCCACCAATCGGCTGCCTCCTTAGTAACTATATTATAACCAACTTTGAGAGACCCTAGTTGCTTATCGGTAGTGTGCTTATTATGATCTGAATATAGGGCAACTTTTTCTACTGTTGTTTCTTTTGGTTTTTCTGGTTCTATACCCTGCAAAATATTTAACATCTCTACTTTTTTAACAGCATCTTTTAGGTCAATGTTATTTTTTTTAGCATAAGATTTAATTTCAAACACACTTTTTGTTTTCAATTCTTCAATAGATAACATTTAATCCTCCACTGTCATTATACCAGAAATACTAAAAGAGAGCGGTTTCTAGGCCGCTCTCTTCTAATTTTGTTGGTCAGATTTTAGGAATCTGCGCTGTCTGCATCGCCATAGGCAACTGCATCCAACTCTTCCCAAGCGAGACCAAAGCGTACGAATACTGTGTACTCGATTGTATCTTTCTTTGGCTTGTATTCACGGTTGACCGTGATATCACGCTGGAAACCCCATACACGATTCTCAGGGAATGTCAAATCGACATATCCATCTGGATAGTAAGGGACCTCCATGACGTCAACTCCGAGAACACGAGTAGTGCGAGCACCACCGAATGTCTGAGAGCCACCATCAAGATATGCTTGACTGTTTGCTTCTGTGCGAAGCAGACCGTCTTTAGTTGAGAATGCTTGTGCAATTGCATCAGCAAGGGTACCATTATTCTTAATGATTCCTTGGAATGCATCTGTACCAGCATAGAACTTAAGATTGCTCTTAAGTGAGCGATACTTGCGTGGTAGTGCAAGAATGATAGACTGCATTACCGAAGTAGTCCAGTTATCATTTGCTACAGTAATCGCTGCTTCGTGAGCATCGTTACCTACTGTACCACGAGTTTGCTTAATAAAGCCAGGCATAATTGAAAGGAATGATCCTGTTGCACCATCACCGTTAATTGCTAGATCCTCAATGTCATTTGCGAATGCATTGGTCATCAAGCGAACGAGACGATCTTCAAGAGCGGCTCCTTCAATATTGTCCTCTAGAGACTCAGTAGAAACTTCCCAATCAAGACGAATCTTTTTGGTTGTTAGTTCTACCTTTGTAAATGTTGCGCCTGCGTTTGTATATGCGTCATCTGCTTGTGCAGCAGCACGAATAACACGCTCTCCTACGTTGACTTTTTCAATCTCCATAGTGTTTGCTCGCATTGTAACTCTACGACCATCTTTGGCGAGAACTGTTGCATCCCACACGTAGTCGATAAAGCGTCTTGCTTGCTCAGGTGCTAGAATACCACCAGATGTACCTGTTGGATTTACTGCGTTTTGTCCAGTTGTTACACCGAATGTTGCGCCAGCGACTGCACCTAAAGATGTAGCAGGAGATACGTTACCGTCCTGCCCTTGGGCAGTTGCGGATCCGATTCCACCTGATACGAAAGCACCAGCCTCAGCGGCTTTTACTATTTTTTCTTGTTCCGACATATTGTTCACCTCCATTTGGTTTTTTAGTTGTTGAATAGGTCGGCATTTGTGAGGAAACGACCGCCCCATAGGGATTTGTGAGTTCTCATTTCTGGGAACTCCTGTACGATCTCGCCTAGATCGCCAGACTTGCGGAAAGCAGTATCTTTTTCTACAAGATCTACTCGCTTTCCAAACTCATCAAAAGAACCCTTTACTTCTTTGACCTCACCTGCTACAGACTTTACTTCGCCTGTAACTGTTTCAAGGGACTTTGTTATTGCATCAACGTTAACCTGAAGTGACTTAACGGTTTCTGCTAGACTGCTCAAGGCATTAGTTAGAGAATCTTTAATATCTGTTACATCTTTGGCGATATCTGTAACAACATCTTCTTTCTTCTCTACAACTTCTTCTGTTGAAGGAGCAACTTCATCGGTCTTAGCAATTTCAGCATCAGCAGGTGCTTCTGGAGCAACTACTTCTGGTTCTGCTACGACTTCTGCTGTAGCCTCTGGAGCAACCTCAACATTTTCAACGACTGGTGCTGCATCGGCTGGTGCCTCTGCAACAACTTGTGTTTCTTCTGTCATAGGATTATCCTCCTTTGTCATCTTAATTGTTCTAATGCCTTTTGCACTATCAACTAAGAACTTTATTTTTTCTGCATTATCAGAATCTGATTTTTCTACAAAACCAATGTTCTTCATTGGCTTTCCAGAGTTTGGGCTTATTTCTGTTTCAGAAGAAGATATTAAAACAATATCACTATCTTGATCCCAGAAAACATTTTCAATTTCTGTTTTTGCTAAGTACCCGCCAAGTTCTCCCTTTTCAATTGAGAGGACATTAGCAAATTCATTAGCAGGGTTGTCTACAAGAGATAACTCATGCAGTTGGTACTCTTTAATTATACGCACAGGCTTATCAAGTTCTTTGTTAAACTCATCATCAGATTTCGTAATGTTTCCACCAATTGAAAAACCAGTCAGTGTTCCATCAAGAACTTTTTCCCAAGTGTCTTGTGCACCTTTGGAGACGTATGCCGAAACATAAACTCCGCTGTAAAACTTTTTTGTTTCTGGATCAAAATAACGATCCTCTTTAAAAGAAACAACTTTGCCAACAGCACTTGGTTGATGCATTTCACGAAGATTGCCACGGAACTTCTTAAAAGCAGTTATACTTGCTTCAGTAGTTACGATATCGTTTTGCTTGTCAATATTATCTAATGTTGCAAAACCTGAAACGATACGACGTTCTTGATCAATTTTGCCAATAGGCATTGAAAAACGAACGCTATCGCCACTTGTAGTCCATTGTGCTTTGTTCATAATCATTGTTTCCCAATTATATCACTAGTTTATATCACTATGTGGATATTATGTGGATGAACGGCCTTCACCCTGTGGATTACGGCCAGCGATTGTAGATGGAGAGTCAGAGTTATTATTTGTTCTTTCTGTATCTCTTTGTCGATTCCCTGCCAAATCGGCTCTAGCATCAGTAGCCTGCCTTGGACTCATAACAAATGGAGTATCCCCATCTGAACGCTGTGGAAGATCTAACTTCTCACGAGCCTCGTTTGGAGTCATTACTTGAGTTTTTACATACCGCTCAAGAATTTGAGACTGTGCTATTTCGTCTGTAAGAGTTAACTCGTTAAATTTCAACTCTAAAATATCAGTTTTTTCTTTAACAATCTTATTTACCATCTTCTCTAGATATCTTTGTGCTGGTCTAGAGACCTGCTCCTTAAAGGTGCGGTCTTGAGAAATAGCAGCAGCAATACCAGAAGAATCAGACCCACCCAGTTTAGAAATTGGAACCTGATGAGCAATCAAAATATCATCACGATTTTGTTTACGATATTCTTTAAATGAGCCTTCCTGAATACCATTTTCAATTGGCTCCATCTTAAACTCAACCTTGTTATTGTCTGTATCTCCAGGAAGAGGAATGTAAAGAGTTCTGTGAGACTGAGACTTAAGCCCTGTTTGAAGAAATCTAAACATCTTGTCCTCTGCATCAGCAGATAACTTAGCGCCCTTTACTGTAATAACATAGCGTGGAACAGCCTTATTTTCAAAGTAGTCAATGTTGTATTGAGAAGCAAGTTGATCCCCAATTAATGAAGGCATCGCAGAAAGAATATCTGGAATTCCATAAAATGTATTTAAAGGAGAGTACTGTTTTAAATGAATAATCTCGTTAGGTCTTGCATCAGAGGACATTGGGTTAGCATTTTTAGCACCAAAGTTTCTAAAGTAAACCATCTTGTTTCCAATAATCTGTACAAAGCCATCTTTTAAACGACGAACACGAACAGTCGTTGCAGGAATGTGACCAAGGTATCCGATTTCTCCGTTTACCTTGCGACCAACCTCAAGAAATCCATTTCCAGTAGACTGCAAATCCGTATAAACCTTTTCCATTGTAGTTGTAAACGAATCATCGTCATTAAGATCTTCTAGCCAATCACGAAGCATAATCTTTGCTCGTTCAATTCTGTTTCTTGCTCTTTCTACCCTGCCCTCGTCCTCACTCATCTCAAAACTGAGCATTGTGCGATCTGTAATGTCAAAGCGGTATCCCAAACCAACAACATTTTCTACCTTTGCATCAATAGCAGCATGATTAGCAAAGTTTGTATCGTAAAAGTTTGCCAACTCATACATGTTGTATGGTGGTGTTATTACATCAAATAGTCCGTAGCCATTTCTGTATACCGTGCCAGGATTTATCTGTTTTGACTTTGCATCATCACCAGAAGGCGTTGCACTGGCAGAATCAAGATATCCTGGATTATCTATGACAGCCTTTGCAATGGTTCTGCTTGTCCTGCGTCTAAAGTTGTTGTCTATCCCGTTTAGATTCTTAAGTTCTTCCCAGGACTTAGTAAAAGGATCCATGCTCATGAAAGGACCTGGGTCCTTGCTTTGAGTATTTAAACTGGCTGATATGTAATCAAAATTTTCATTCATTGTCGTATGCGTCTCTTCCGTGTTTCTTTAAAGTTTGTTGTGCATCATAAACAGCACCAAGGTCATTAACATTTGGAATAAGGCCTTGCGCCATTCTATCTTTCATTTCTGAATACTGCTCTTCTGATACCCTGTTAAGTCCAGGGACAAATATGCATTCTCCGTCACCCTCATCGCCATAATACATGGCCGCCTTCTTAAGTTCTGATATCTTTGATATGTCTCCACGCATGGCTGGAACGTTTAATACGCTACCCTGGCCATCTGTAAACCACTTGCCATTAGATTTTTTGTACACATAAAGACCCCAATCATAGTTTTTTTCTATGACTTTGCGCCTTACATTACCAACTTTTGGGATTTTTTCGCTATTCATATCCATAAGTATAGCAGATTATACTGGTGTACCGACCCTAATTGTCCAAACCGTATCGGTATAGACCTTTATTTTATCTGCATCTACGGTTAAGCCTTCTTCATCATCAAAAATAATCTTATTAGTTCCAATATATGTTTTATAAACATCGCTTGGATTTACGCCATAGAGTTCTGAGGATCCAATAACAAGAACCCCTTCCCATGTTGACGAATTGAGCCAATACTCCCATTGAAAGTTCGTTGCTCCGTCTGTTATAACCTGCTGCCATGGTCTAGTTAATGTGCTTTGAACCTGTTGTAGATTATTGGCCTGATAATGTGCAACGTTATTAAATACGAATGGTCCGTTTAGATTTATACCGCCCAAATATAAATCAAAATTTAATGAGTTAGAAAATCCTATGCCCAGAACTCCCCATTCATTTCTTGTTACAACTGGCTCTCTAACCAGGGCACCATTCCAATAATATGATATTCCACTATAGGCCTGCCCCGTTTCCAAACTTAAAGCATATATTCTTGCACGATCTCCAGTTTCGCTATCTGCAACAAAATAAAACTTGATAGTGTCAGAACGATATTCTATTTCAAACAACTCTACTGGGGTTTCTGGAAACTGTCTTTCATCATATCTTAACCACATCTGTACTGCACTAATGCGATAATCATCGGCGGTATTTGGATTAATAGGAATAGCAAGTCCTCTGTTTATTAGTGGATCATAATCTCCACGAACCTGTATGCCAGAGGTTCTTGTCATGTAAAGATAGGGAGTGCTGCCTTTATAAATGCTAAAAGGATTTTTTGCCTTGTAATCGTAATAAATTCCAGAACGTTTGTATGGAAATATGTCCACACCAAATCTTGTTCCTATTGGATTAAATGAGTTGTTATTAAATGATTGAGATGCTAATTCTAGCCTTCTAAGTCTAATAGGTTTCCTTAAGATTCCACGAATGTTAAAGTCTAAATGATATACAACTGCTAGTTGATTAAAATCTACACTTTTTGATGGATAGATTAAAGTATTGTCAACAACCTCAAACTTTGTGCTTGGCCAATCTGGAAAATTATCAATGTCAATTATTGATCCTTCTCTTGCTGTTCTTGTTGTAAAATCTCCCCTTGGAGCATTTGCTCCCAATTCTACGTACTGGAAGGTAACAAAACTTCTGATTGAAGCATCTTCTGTGTCGTATTCGTAATATTTTTCTGTCCTGCCTATCATTTGCTGATAGTTTTCCCAGCCAGTAAATAAGTAGTTATCTAATTGACTATAGGTTCTTTGAACAGGATATTCATAATCGTCTTTTAGTTGTTGATAGGTAAATGCACTTGTTGATGCCTGCTCTAACAATTCTGATGGTCTTGGATACCCAATGTTAAACTGCAAAAAGTCTAAGTCGTAATAAGTCTCTCCTCTATCATTTTCAACAAACTGTGCAAAATAAGAAAGTGGTAAATAGTCTTCCCAGTACCCAGAAACTCCGATATCTAAGAAATATGTATCATAAGCCTCAGTTGGTAAAAGAGTATAACTTGCTGTAAAATCTATTAAATTTTGACCAGATGTTACAGCCGCAAAACCATTACTAAAATAACCATCTGCTTCGTCGGCATTTAAAGCAGTGCAAAAACCAAAAGAATACAAATTGCCTTCAAAAGTATTTGCTGCGGTATTATCTCCTGCCACATACAACTCTAGTCCATTACGATTACCAAAAAATGATGCAACATCTCCACCAAACCTAGCAACCAAATCTGGAATATTAATACCAACTGCAAATATTTGATCTACCGATATTGTATTATATGTATAAAGAGAAGTACTTGCTCCATTATGATTTAGACTGTATATTAATTGATTATTATTTTGAACTACCTGGAAATAATTGCCATTAGTCTTGTTGTAAATCTTAAAAAGTTTTTGATTAATTGAGGTTACATCGTCGTGGCTAAATACTCCGTAAACTGCCTTGACTTCTTCATTTAAAACGTTAAAGTTAGGAAAGTTGTAATATGCATGAACAGAGTTCCAACTTGTCGTTGGTCTAAATGTTATAAATTTATTGCTTCCAGCCTGGATGTTTTGATTATCATCATATAAATCTTGTAAGACTTCTTCATCAATAAAAATGTTTGGAAGTTGATAGTTTGGAGTGCTGATATAGGTATCGGATGTAATTAAATTATCAAAAGATCCTTGATTCCAATTTGCAAAATCTGGATAGGTATAGTTTGCTGTATAGTCTGCAAAAGGATAGTCAATAAAAGCAGATGTTCCACCGTATGCAGAATTAATTCCTTCTGGAGAAAGAACTCCCTGCCCATAAACCCATCTGCGCTTTGCAACTGGCAGCGGGACCTGATAAGAATATATTGCAACACAATCAATCTCTATTGGAGTAACATCTTCATATGCATAAAAACCAAGCCAGTCTTGTTCTTCATCTGAGTTATTCAGTATATCTGGCAAGATCATAGTATCGGTTGATATATTTATGGTTATTACTTCTTCTCCGTTTATCAATACCGTTGCATTGTTACGAATAATACGGATATGAACCAACATTGGCCTATACCACTCGCCAACGAAATGAGATCCAAACTGATTTCCAATAACTAAAGTTAAGAATCCGCTTTCTACATAAAGACCATCTGAAGAAGCAATGGGACCAAATATTCTTTTAGGAACTGTTGTGCTAGAGTTTATTCTTGCCCAAAACTCTACAGTATATTCTTTGTGTCTTCCCGCTTCGTTTAAAAATCCTTTTCCTGGAACAACCAAAGATGGTTCACTAGTTGCGCTAGGAGTTAAAACTGTTACACCAGAGGCACCAAACACCATAGGGATGCTAGAATTTTTTGCAACTAAAGCACTATCATTAACTAAATAATATCCATGTTCAGAACCTAGTCCGTAAGCCTCAGCCTCAACTCCTTCTGTTGTCGCTATAGCAATGTTTGCTGATGTTATTGATGCAGCAGAAATACCAAGGGACTGAGTATTAAAATTTTCTGACCATTGGCCCAAAGTTATTCCATTTACATAAAAGGACGTAGTAGATGTTGATGCTCCGCCATTAAATGTTGCCTTTATAACTGCCCTCATTGTGGTGTTTTCATTGGGAGTTTCAAAAGTACCAGAAACAAAACCCCAAGAGTTGTTAAGGTTTGTTTCAAAAGTATTTAAGTTTCTAACGTTTTGAGCAGTTGTAGTATCTGTGTACTCGTATCCTATCTCAACAGATTCTAAAACGGCAGTAGAATCAAAGAAATATCCACCAACAGAAAATGTTGCATAGTCAGAATTTAAATCTGAAAAGTTGGCTAGATCAACACTTACACATGTTACTTCAAAACTAGTATTTGCTGGAATAACTAAAGATAGTCTGTTAACAACGCTATCTGTAAAGGGCTCTGTTTTGGGAGCACTTGTTGATGCTACTGCCGTAACATTTGTTCTAGTCCAACTAGTAAAACTTCTTTGAGCCTCTGTTATAAGACTGATGTAGTCAGCAGTGTCGTCTAATGCCCACAGAACCGTGGGGTGCTCTGAGAACACCTTTTCTGCATATAAATTTGACGGGTTGGACATATTGCTCCTTACCCTTTATTATAGCATTTACGCTATTTTAATCTCACAAACATCTGTGGTGCAGTAACTTTCTCCGATAGCCTCAAGATTGTCAACTCCATCATAAATAGCAGACCAATTAATCTTCTTAATCTTGCCAACATATGAATCATATTCTTCTTTTGTGATTTGGCTATATGGCTGCTGTGGGTATGTCTTGTTGCCCATAGGCAAAAACGATACAGCCTTTAACTGTCCCTCATACATGTGTAGAGCATGAGCGACGTGCTTTGTTTCTGTTTCTTTATCAAATGACAAAGTTACAGACACTCCATTATCAGACCAATATTTTTGCGTGGTAGCAGCAAGACCAATCTTTTCAAATAATGTAACATCTTTTTCAGACCTTGCATGTCCTGAATGAACTGGGAAATATACTACAGTTGTGTTTGCAGATACTAGATCTGATTCTGTTTTATACCCCGCTGCTTTAAATAAATGAATCATTGGATCTGTATTTCCGAAACGAATTGCACGAAGGAAATACTTTCCTCCTGGACCCCAGTGAACACCAGGGGTAGCACCTGAAAGCAAAGACACGGATCCCGATGGTTTAACTGTAGTCACACGAACAGACTCACGAACACACAACCACTCAGAATATGCATGATCGTACTTACGAATTGTTTTGTATCCCTCATCCATCCACTCACGAACTGTTGGCAAACCATTTTCATCAGAGAAAGATGCAATGCCAGTTAAAGAAGTTCCAATGCGACGGTTTCTCTGCATAATGCCATTAGTAATCTGCCAATGAGTTGGCACAAGAGTAACGGTTTTGCCATAAAGATATGCAAACTTTAATGTACGTAGAAAATCTTCTTTGTCTTTGTGACGATTTAGATGAACCTCTACAAGTGTGCAGAGTTCATATGACTCTAATGGCTGCTCAGCACAAGGATTGAATCCCATAACACGATAATCTTTTCCATCTGCAGGATCTGCAAGACGACCATAATTACGAGCAACATCAAGCCAGATAAATCCTGGTTCTCCGTTATCAGCAATTAAATCTACGTACTCTTCGTATTTAGTTCCAACTTCTGCTGCGATAGAGTTATTGCTCATCCATGCCCACCCTGGATTTTCTGGATCAAAAGAATTACGCTCTGGAAATTCTTCTGCATTTTTTAAATTAATAAAATTATTATCTGCTGGAGCACCAAGTGCGAGGGTAGCAGAACGACGAACATTTCCAGCAACTACACAAGTTCCAATAAGATTAACAATATCAACAATTGCACGAGAATCTAAAATATCTCCTGCTCTATCTCCAATAACCTTACGAATGGTTTCGTGTAATTTTATCAAAGGCTCTGGTCCTGAAGCGGTACCGCCAAACCCTTTAATCGGAGCACCTAAAGGCCTGATCTTAGAGTAATCAAAAACTATTTTTGCTTGGTTTGCTTTAAGATAGGAATTAAGTAGAAGCCTTACTGACTCCACCCAACCTTCACGAGTATCTGGTATTTCATATGTTATTTCTTCTGATAGGGTTTTGTATATTTCCATACCCTTTTCTTGTCCGAGGGTATCAAAACCAACTCCTACCCCTAGCATCAGAGCATCCATAACCCAGCCAAAAAGGGCTCCAGGGTCGTTTCTATCGATATCCCTAGTAGATACCATGGCACAGTTCTGCAAGGCCGCAGAATTGCGTCTCTCCATTGTCATGGGGGTACCAAAAGCCCATAGCCCACGTCCAGGAGGAGTCCATTTCAAATTAAACATTCTGTCATATGCTTCTTGGGCTGATTTCTGTGCTTTATTGTCATTCCAAGGTAAACGATTTTCTTTTGCATGATTTTTTTGAACAGAGTACATTCCTTCAATTACCCGCTTACAAACCTCATGCCAACGCTCTTTTGTGCCATCTTCTTTGACTCTTGAATAGGTGCGAATAAAAGTTATCTCACCAAGAGAGTTATTACCTGCATCGGCAAATCCGAAGGGAGGCTCAATAGACTTATATTTGGCTACAAACTCTTCTAATAAACGAAAAGAAAATACATCTGACATTTGTTTTAATACCTTTCCACAAGAAAATAATATGAGAACTTTACAAATCGTAAAGTAGTGTCTAGTATACCACAAAGTTTATATAAAGAAAAGTTATAATTTACAGTGTTTTTACAAACAGTTAGTCTTAAGTAAAGGTTAAGTGCTTTTAGTTTTGCAAAGTAGTCTAACTAATTGTTAGACCAGACTTACCATTCTTAACTTCTCCCCATGTAAGACCAGGAAGAGCAGCAGAAATATTTGTTCCGTTAACCTTATAAGACTTGCCAGAGGCTAGGCTGACATGCTCAGATGAACTCCAAGAATCAGTTGAATCTGACCAAGTAAATGTTTTATCTGATGCACCTTTTAGAGTTATACCGCCACCATCTGCAGCAACATCAGAAGTGTTTCCGTCTGCAAGAACAATATTTTTATCATCTACTGATAGAGTTGTTGAGTTGATAGTTGTAGTTGTTCCGTTTACTGTTAGATCTCCCGTTACAACAAGGTGCTTATTTACTGTAACAGTGCTAGTAGCAGATCCAAGAGAAATTACATCTGCTGCTCCACCAAAGTTAATCGTAGTAGCGACAGTATTCAAAAGATTAAATGATGTACTTGCTGTAGTAATTTGAGTATTAACTACTGGGCTTGTAAGTGTCTTATTTGTAAAAGTTTCTGTGCCAGATAGTGTAGCAAAATCAGCATCTGTTAGCGCTGTATTAAAGTCTGATATTGAGCCAGATACTGTATTTGATCCAAGAGCAATTGTTTTGGTTGTTAATGTCTGGGAATCTGAGGTTCCAACAATTGCACCAGAAACACCATGTGTAGTGGTTAACGCTGCATGGCTAGACATTGAGTTTCCTACAAATGAGGTACTGGCTAGATTTTGTATTGCTGTTGCTACAGAAGATGTAGTAGCAAGCAGTGAGGTGTCGGTAATTCCATGTACGTTTGTGGTTGTAGCATTATGACTGGATACAGAGTTAGTTACGTATGATGTTGTTGCTAAAGCAGCAGTATCTGTTATGCCATGTACACTTGTTGTTGTAGCGTTATGACTTGAAACTGAGTTTGATACATAAGATGTTGTAGCAAATGCTGAAAGGTCTGTTGTAAGTGCAACTGTTCCAGTAGCATCTGGAAGTGTAATAGTTCTGTCTGCAGTAGGATCTGTTATTGTTAAAGTAGTTTCGTGATCATTAGCGGTACCCTCAAAAATAAATGAATTAACAACATTGATGGTAGTAGAATCAATAGTTGTGGTGGTTCCACTTACTGTTAAATTTCCTCCAATAGTTACATTTCCGCTATTATCTGCTAAAACTACCGTACCAGATGCATTAGGTAAAGTAATAGTGCGATCAGCGGTTGGATCTGTTACTGTTACTGTAGTTTCAAAGTTATTTGTTGTGGCTCCCTGGATAAGAATGCTTGCTCCAGGAACAATAAGATTTCTTGAACCATCAAGTTCTGCTACGCCGTTTATATAGCCTTTTTCTGCTAACTCAATGTAGTCCCCAAGGCTTGAGTCTAAAGATCCTGCTGTTGGTAAATAGTCTAGGCTATTCCAGGATGTGTTTCCTGTACCAATTTTAAGTTGATTGGTTGTTGTATTAAAACCAAATTCCCCTACATCAAGAACTGGATTAGACGTATTCCACTGTGCGTTAGTGCCTCTGCGGACTTGAATTCTTGTTGCCATTACCAATTCTCCTCAATTAAAACCATTATATCAGAATTGTTCATTAGGCTGTCCTCCATCTATTCCAGGAACAGCATTTGCAAAATCGGTGGATGGAGATCCTCCGTCTAATTTTGCAATCAATGTTGGATGAGATACTCCATTGCCGTCAATTTCTGACTGAGCATCCAGATAGGTTGCTACAGGTGTCCATTCTGCATTGTAATAAAAATAAATTCTTTCAGTTACAGTATATAAAAATAAATCACCATTACTTGGTGATCCTGGGAAAGAACTTCCCACAGTAAGTCCTCCGCCAGTAAAAGCGGTGGTCTGAACTGAATTATCTGGGAAGGTAACTCCAGTAGCAACCTTAAGTCCTGCCTTGACGACAAAATCTTTATTAGTTGTTGCCACTGAAGTTCACTTATCCCTTCGTGGTCACATTACGCTTCAATAAGCGTCTTGTGTACCTTTACTGCTGTACCCTCGGCTACTGCTGTAACTAGCAAACGAACGTTGCCTGCGTTATAATCAGCGTCGGTAGTTCCAAGAGAAACGTTGCTAATAACATCAGCATACTCTGTAATGTAAACGTTGTTATTTCCATCAACATTTACAAGAACTTCAAGAGTCTGAATATCATTGTCTTTTTTCATTTGAACAAGATACTTAGCGCTTCTGTATGTTGTTGCAGACCATGAATCTACTGCGGAAGCAGATGTTCCAGCGGTTGCGACTGCAGATCCAATAAGGGCTTCTGCAAGAGTTACAGAACCTGCTGTAACTGATCCAGATCCTACTGATAGGGCTGCGAACGTTGGGCTTGCTGTATCTGCAATGTTCTGTGGTAGAGACAGAGTTACAGCACCAGTTGAAGCAGAAACAATAACCTGTGAGGTAGTTCCTGTTAAACCTGTAACACCTACGTTTGTAATTGTTAGAGTGTCTGATCCTGCGTTAACTGTAGCAGTTATACCAGTACCTGCACTAAATGTGAAAGTATCTGAAGATGAATCTGGTGTAGCACTATTTGAACCATCTGTGAATGTTGCGAAGGTATTAAATGTTGCATCTCCAACCAAAGCAATTGCCTTAGAAGTAGTTGAATCATTTACTGTCCACTTATCTGTTGATTCATCCCAGAATAGAGATGCATTTGTAGAAGTACCACGCTCAACTTCAATACCAGCGTTAGTTGATGGGGTGCTTGTTACGTTGCTATTTAAAAGAACAATGTTATCTTCTACTGCAAGAGTTTCTGTATTAAGAACAGTAGAAGTTCCATTTACAGTTAGATCTCCAGATACTATTAAATTCCCGCCAACTGTTACATTGTCTGGAAGACCAATTGTGACTGATCCAGTTGCAGCAGAAACTTCAATTTCATTTGCTGTTCCTGTAATTGTATGAACACCAAGATTGTTAACTGTAATTGTGTCTGTTGATGTAGCAGCAACTAAACCGATACCAGTTCCTGCTGTAAATGTTACAGTGTCGTTATTTGTGTCTGCTGAAACAGTTTCTCCACCAGTGATTGCAATATTTTTGAAAATGTTTTGTGAAGAACCTTTGTCATCATTTGCTAGAACAATTGTTGAGCCTTCTCCAATTGATCCAGTGATTGAAAGTCCTGAGCCAGATGTAACAGATCCTACGTAGTTACCTGTTGTATCTGTGCCTAGTGCAACAGAGTCTGCTGCAATAGATGCGGTAAGAGTTGCATTTGCAAGATCTGTAATTGTTACAGAACCTGAAAGATCTCCACCAAGTGTAATTGTAAAATCTGCAACATCAAAATCTAGTGTGTTATCTGAGTCTTGGTAACTTACTGAAATACCAGACTCGGTGTTGCTTGAAACCATTGCGCCAACGGTATCTGCAACATACTCTGCTAGAAATGACGTTGATGCTTCTGTAAGAACGTTTTGTCCATTGACGGTTGCTGTGCTTCCCTCAACGACAAGCCCATTCTTAATTCTGAAGTCTTTATTGACTGTCGCCATTATTTTCTCCTTATGGGGTTTAGGCCTTCAAACCTGTACGGTAATACCGTATGGTCATCGGACTTAAGACGGGGGTAACCGTCATGGTAATTGTACCAGAATTTAGTGCTGCAGAAATTGTTCCTACATCGCTATTGGTGTTTTTAACTGAACCGTATTCAGTTACATTTTGATTGGTACCATCAAAAACTATGTTAATTTCAGTGCTTCTATAGGAACTAGAAGCAGCATTGGATAGTTGAATTAAATACTTTACAGTTCTAAATGTTGAGGTATCTATGGTGTCAAATGCTGTTGCAGACTCTATTCCATTTATGGTTAGGGAGTTGTTTCCATCCCCGCCTAAAGAATCGGCACGGTATGAAGTGGTATCAATAAGATCTACAAAGTCTGCCCCAGAAGGAACATCTCCAGTTTCAAACTTGCCTTTTAAGGTATTTATAGGGACGATTGCCATAATAAAAGATTATATCATAAAATGATAAAACTACTACCAATTACTGCTATACCGATGCCCTGCGAAGGTGGACTAGAAACACCAATATTTTCAAACCTTACCCTAAAAGGATAAACACCTTTTATTTCTGCTGTATAAGATCCAATTTTTGAAACTCTTGATTTAGAGTATGCAACGGTTTCTATAAATACCCTGCGACCCTGAACATCTTCAACTCTAGCAACAGGCATGATTATTTTCTAAGTAGTTATATCTGAAATTACGGTAACAGTTCCTTTAGCAACAGTCCAAACCCTAGTTGCGTCTGATAACTGAATATCAAAAACATCTCCTGTGGCTAATAGTCTAGATTGATTTGCAGTTAATGCAACTGTAAATTCTCCGACCTCGTCTGCTGCTGTAACTCCTGGAGTTAAAGATACTATGGTTTGACTTGTTGATGCACTGACTCTTTTTACGGCCATTGCTATTGTCCATGAACCAATAGTAAGTGGATCACGATCTTCATCTGTTACATAAACTCTAAATGCTGCAGTATCTCCTGCAACAACTGTCCAGGATATTTCTGGTGGTGATATACCAATTGAAAATGATTCTGAACCTGATCCTCTATAGTTTGTCATGACAATCCTGCTTTCATAGAACCCCAAGTTCCATTACCCTTATTTGCTCCTACAATAATTATACCTGTTGATGCATTTGATTTTGCTACCACGCCAATTACGCCACCACCGCTTGTTGGTTTTGTTGTTGTAAGTCCTCCACCTGATGCAACATAAAGTCTAGCACCTACAGAAAATGACGAGGTATTTACATCACTAAAAACTCCACTTATTAAAACAACACCATCACTACCATTTGTAATTGCTGCCTGTGTTAATCCAATTACAGGAAATGTTGAAAGCGTGTCGGCATCAGATTTTGAGATACGTGGTTTGCTTGTTCCAAACCCAGAAATATAAACTGGTGTTGCTTTTGCAATTGTTGAGCCAGTATTATTAACAACCTCTAGCGTGTGATACGGAAGCCCAAGGCTAGGCAGAATAGCATCAACTGCTTCTGCCAATGCCTGTATGTCGCCTGCAACGTTTACAGGACTAGCATTTGTTGGATAGGGTAGATCATAGATATTGGTTTCCGCCATAATAGTTTATTATACCACTCTGAAATATTTATATTTTACTTATTTTGTGCTTGACTTGACCTAAAAGGTCAAAATATGTTATACTTAGTGCATAGCACTGTTAATTACAGTGCTATTGCGTTTCTAAGGAGGAAAAACTTGAGAGACAGAAAAATACTATCGGGGGTTCTTGCAACTATGTTTGGAATTGTAACACTTTTGGGTGCTATTCCAAATGCCGCTGCCAAGAATAACTTGTCTTATAAAACTAACGAACCAGCAGTCGCTGCCGCCCACAAGGCGGCTCTTTTGCTATCTAAGGCCAATAACGACAAGGTACTTGAAAAATATAATAACGCTACAGGTTTAACTGACAGCCAGTTGGTTGAATTACTTAAGGCAGTGGGTTTCAAAGGAAAAGGCTTAAAGACTGCCTACGCAGTTGCTAAGGCTGAATCCAATGGTCGTCCATTTGCTTTTAATGGAAACATCAAAACTGGAGACTCCTCATTTGGCGTCTTTCAAATTAATATGCTAGATGTTCTTGGAGAGGATCGCCGTGAGCGATTTGATCTAGAGCATAATGCTGATCTTTTCAATCCCGTCGTAAATGCACAAATTGCATATCGTATGACAAAAGGCGGTATTGATTGGAGTTCATGGTCAACCTATAACAAGGGTGCTATAAACAAGTGGCTAGATAAATTCCCTAATCAATAGTTTAGGGCATTAAAAATACCCCCAGGCTTCAA
>OFSE01000162.1_pt1 | contig 22918 bp, 43 predicted proteins | sample 1543261 | NCBI WGS metagenome assembly OFSE01 (sample SAMN07774225, study PRJEB24372) | wastewater metagenome | isolation source: Exp Tend VB 50WW | collected 2016-02 | reverse complement strand
ATAGACGCGAAGAGCGTGAAAGTATCTCTCAGTGTCACGCTCAAGTCTGTCACGCCACGCAGCGATGTATGTCGATCTCTCTGCTGAGATGATGAACATGAATGAGTGTTCACCACAGAACAGCAGATCTCCGGGTCTGCATCTCATCAACATGTCTCTTTCATGCGATCTTTTGACCGAGATCACTTTGCGCGATCTGCATCATATTCCAGATCGTTATGTAGATCTCTTGTCGTGAATTGTCAAGTTCTGCGCGAATGTACGTTATCTCTTCTTTTCCTTCTGATTCACCTGACACGATCAGTCTGTAACAGAAATATTGACGATTAACATTCACGAGATCAAGATACAGATCGCCTGAAAGCACTTTATGATCAGACATCTTGTCCTTTAGATCACTATTCGCTGTCCATATCTGTCACGCTTTGGACCCATGCCCAGAAGCTCTTGCTTTGAACTTCTGCTGAATCCAGATCCTAGCTGATGCAAAAGCAGCAGCTTTGTCTTCTACAGATGCGTCTGGATCACTCATGATCTCTTTTGCGTATGACAGACAGCCTCGTTCATGTCCCGCCCACGGATCTCGCGATCGCTCGATGATCGCTTTTGTGTTGATTGGCGGAGCGAGGTGATTACCACACTCTTTGCATCGATACAGATTGTGTGTTTTCATGTTCTCAACTGTGTTCAGATGTCAGATACAAGCGTCTGATCGCTGTCACGAAACCACGCTTGCTCGTGTTTGCTGTCGCGAACAACGTGCACGATTCTGCTGAATGTGCCATCCTGCACAGCGACAAGAAATTCATAACTTTCACGTGAATTCGCTGTGATCACGCAGAGAAACTGACGTGAATCGTTGAAATAATCGAAGACATTTATGAACAGCTTGCCTGACAGTGTCTGATCAAGCGTCACGCTCTGCACAAGACTGATCTGATTTGTGATATCTGTTCATTTGCGAGCACTTCAAGCACTGGGACACCTCGACTTATCTTTGCAGACTCTGGAGCTGATATGAGCATCGTCAGATATCTTGTCCATTGCGCTTCAGCAGAGATCAAGATCATGAGCTCTGTGAAAGAAAGATCTGTTCCATAGGTCAGAAAGAGCAGCGAACCAGGAGTCTCTTGTTCAGATGTCATGCATCAGCTCATCTTTGTAAAAGACTGTCGACATTGCATCTTTTAAAGTCGCAGTCAGACACGGTATGTTTAACCAGATATAAGTCACACCAAAGTCACTGTTTGTTGCGATCATGAAATACATGACATCTGTGTTTTTTACACCCAAAGAGAACAGTTGACCCGGGTTTGGAAAAGCGCGGTGACTTATCTCTAACGTGAGCGTCTGCTCGGCTACCATATCACTCTTCCCAACGACCATTCTGGTATGAGAATTGTTTTTGTTGTGATCGCGCATGACTTTGACTCTGCAGTTATCGCGATCAGTGGCCCGCCGCAGCACACTATCGTCAGTCGCAGACGCTCTTTTGATAGAGGTTGACAGCGCAGCTCACCCGGTGTCATGTCAACCCACTGATATCTTGCCAGTCAAGCAGAGATCTAGATAACGTGTTGCGAAGTGTCACTGAACCATTTATTGAGCAGACATACACATATTCTGTTTTGTTTGCGATCAAGAATCTCAAAATCACGTCACCTGTGAGCGCGTCAATCACGAGCCTGCCTGGCATCAGATGATCATGGAGTTGTCGCTGGGATATCACGGCTAATTCATTGTGACACAAGTTTGTGCCATCTGTCGCTGAATGCAGATAACATTCTGTCGAACACAATGAATGTTTCACTTGACTGCAGCAGCGCCACATAACACGAGTGATCGTGCGCATCAACGATGATCAGACGCAGCTGTTTTGTGTGATTGAGAAACAGCTCACCAAGTTTGTCTAACTCACGCATCATCATCTTACAGATCTGATCTTAATCTGATGCTTCGGTGCTTTGCACACTACTCAGCTCAGTGTCAAGACGAACGTGATCAGAAAACGCTGGGCGATAATATGTTACATTTGGAATCACGCTGAATGATGCTTGTATCAAACCAACAATGATATACGTGATGTTATCATCGTCATGCGCGCAAATAAATCGAAGAGTCTTATTTCTATAGAAGATGTCACCAGGTTTCACAGAGAGCTGTCTCCCTTTGACAAAAGATCAGAATCTTCTATTATGAGATCTGACAGATATCTGTTTGGTTTCGTGATACCAGCGCAGCCAGCTGATGCCCAACAGTAATGCTCTATCGCGAAGCAGTCAGCTGCTGAGACGATGATCGCGCATGATCCGTTTGTTTTCCCGATGTCACCGGGTTTTTCGATCAGATCTCCGGGAGAGATGTAATCAGTGTCGCGCAGAGGGATGTTTTTCATGTGCAGATCTCTCGCAGCATGACAGTGCGATCAGATAGCTCTGCGTCAAGAAATAGCAGATGTAATCTCTGATCAGATGCATCTGTGCAGACTGAATAAGCTGTCAACCTGTCGCTCTTGATCATGACAATTGCGACAAGGTAGATCGTGATGTTAGATCCAGATCCACATCCGACAAGCAAGCCTGGAATTACATCGCAGATCTTCATAGATCACTGCACAGCTGCAGCCACTGCGCTTGGCTCATCGCATCTGTCAGCTGGTCGCACATAACAAAACGATATTTTGCATGACGAGTGAGATATCTCACTAGACACATAGTGAAACACACAGTGCCGTCTGCTTCAATTATGAATACAAGATTATCATCTGCTGTGTAAAACAGATCTCCAGGAGACACTGCTTTCATTCTTGCTCTCCCGTAACTAACAGGACATCACCTTTCAGTGATCCGACACCAAAGCAAAAGCCGCCATCAATGAATGACGCAACATGTCTCACATTTTCTTTAGTTGCTACAATGACGCGCGCTCCACGATAGATGCCTCTTTCATATGAAGAACGCACTAACGCAGCGTACATCAAGAAGATCTCACCTTTAGCTGACAAGATCAAGTCACCAGGAGACGCTGCTCTCACTTTGTTCTCCTGAAGCTAACAGCGTGTCGCAATTTAACAATCGAGCGCTAAGATCGTAAAACGACACTGCGTCTTGTTCTATGCACAGCCATTTTCCTGTCTCGATATTCTCACGCACAAATGCCGCATAGATCAAAAAGATCTCGCCATCAGCTGATAGGATGCAGTCACCAGGCGAGGCGCATCTGTCTCGAGAGTGAGCATTCATGATGAATAGATCTCGATGTCACCTTTCAGTTTCATCTGATGCACGATACACATCTCGACTGAATCGCCACTTATGACTAGCCACAATCCAGCTTGTAATTCATTTCTCGCGCTTTCACACGCGAGCCACAGATCATTAGAATTAGACAAGAAGCAGTCACCGGGTGACACTGTGTTTTCATGCGCCTGTTTCAGCATCTTATGATCTCTTCATCACGCATAGCAGTCGATGACACTGCGACTCTTCGAGAAAATCTGACACATCTGTCACTGTTCGAAGCCGAGACGATCTGAGCGTGCTCATCTCTAGCTGGCGCCAATCTAGAACCAGATCTCCCGACAACGATCTGTAACAGATCGCGATAGATGATCAGATCACCAGGGAGCAAGAACACAACCATGCTCGCGTCTCCAAATCTCTACGATGGTCTTGTGACTTCTACGTAATGCGGCGCTGTGACTTGATGAGTAACAAATTTCACGCTGTTATCACTCAGAACGTGAATGACTCGCACATATTCTTTTGGATTCACAGCGCCGATCGTCACACTAGATCTCTCAAACACGATCTGAACTGATCCGTATGTGATGATCAGATCTCCCGGGATCAACAGCGTCAAAGCACGTCTTCGACAGTCTCTCCGCGCCGGACAAAATGATTCCAGATCTGCTTTACAACAAGACTTTTTCTGCGCCAGTTGATTCCCACGACCAGAGTTTCATCATCTGTCTGTGATCTCTGGATGACTATCACCAGTGACATCCCGCAGCTAGTCGACACCTTTTCAAAAGGCTCGACAAGTGATCCCGGATTTTTCACGAGTCACTCTCCACTGATCACAGTATAACACAATCAGTGAAACTTTGCACAGCTAATTTTGAATCTATTGGTATACTGGTATAACCAGTGTCTGGTTACATTCTGTGAAGGTGATCTAGGGCGGTTATGGGATACAGAGGAGTGGCTGGATCGATTGATCTGAGGGCTTCTCGAGGGCTGTTGTTGCAGCTTGTCGGTGCTTCGGCTTGAGCATCTTGCCGATCTTTGCTACGCAGCTGTCTGAAGCCACGACAGAGACGGCTATCGTCGTGATCGCAGCCATCTTGAGAGCTAGCAGAGATCTACGAGTCATAGCACTCTTTGCACGCGATGTTGCCACACGGCCGAGCGTGCACAGCCGTCCCGACGAGCTTCGCAGATCGCTTCGACTTCGTCCTGGCGTGCTTGCCGACGATGCCATGAGCTCGATTCCGCATCGCAGCTTCTTCTGCCAAGCGCCTGTATTCAGCTTTGCGTCGCTGGTTTTTCGTAGAGCCAGCTTTCTTTCCGACGCGAGAGCGACTCACTTTCTTTGACATTGGCGTGTCCTTTCTGTCTGCGTGTTCACACAACGATCTCTGTTGGTTGATAGAACCCGATCATGCCTCTCGAGACGATCCTGAACAGGTCTCTGTCACAGATCAAGAACTTGTCTTGCTCTTTGATCTTCGGCAACAGATGAATCACTTTATCTCGTGAGACTCTAACCCACGTAAGATCTAGCTGATTGAAGAGTTCAGTTTCAGAGTCCATCAGATCTTACATTATCATCGCTGCACTCTCTTGTACATAGCTAAATTTTCTCTTAGATTTTGATCACTCTTCCCGAGCTGACGATTCTCAGCTTGCTATGACTGACTGAGAAGACGTATATCGCGTCGCGATCTCTCTCGCCGATGAAGAGAGCGATGTCTGTCTGTTTGAACAGACCACAAATATGTGATTTTTCAAGATTGAGAAAGACTGGTGGGTATCCGTCTGGATCTGTGTGACTGCGTATCAGATCGCTTGGTTCGATCTGTGATCGTCTGTAAGAGTTGCAGATAACGCAGACGCACTCGTTGTCATGATCGACATCATTCATATCTGCACAAGATCTCTTGCAAAGATTCTGAACATGTCTGATGCACCGTTTGTGATCGTGCAGAGACCGTCATGCATCTCAAAGACGAACCAGATCTTTTCATCTGTCAGATAGATGTCTTTGCCTGATAAGCTCGAGTCGAAAGCGTACACTCTCGATCTCCAGCCATTTTTAGTCTGTGATATGCCAGTCACCAGATCGCCTGGGTTCACAGACTTAGCTCGCAGCAAGTTGCACTGCCTACACCAGCAGTGCTTCAAGCTGTGCTCGCGTCTCATAGATCAGACTGTAACTCTGATCGCAGAGTGATTGCACTGCCTCGTCGCTGGGATTCGAACCCAGAACATGACTTTCGAAGAGTCGCGTGATGTCCAGTTTCACCACGACGAGATGTCTCTGCCTGAAGCTCTTGCAGCAGATCTTGGTGTGAGAATGCTGTCTCTTGAGACGATAGTCTGTTCATCTGTTGTGGAGTCGGGGAGAATTGAACTCCCGTCCGGCGCTCTCGCGGCTGTGCTGGATCACGTGCGTCTCTGACATTGTTCTTCGTGAAGAGTCGACTGTCAGAAGCGACTGTCTTCACTGCGCTCTAGATTCAGCAGATCTCGCGTTAGAGAGCGCGAGATCTCGAGTCGATCTTTGACTCTCAGTGTGATCAGTATGACTCACTCTAGTGATCACTGAGAGTTGACACTAAGCGTAAGCAGGTGTCAGATGTGAGTAGCTGTTCGCTTCTCTTGTTAGATCAGGTTGTCAAAGCAGTTGATCTGCCAGCTTGCACGCATCACAATCACGACTGAGCGTCGTCGATGCCTGTCGACCCCGCGCAAGACCAGGGGCTCGAACCCTGCGAGCAAAGTTTTGGAGACTTCGCACCACCCTGTGGGTCTCGCGTTCAGACCAGCTTGCGGGAATCGAACCCGCTAGCACCTGTTTTGCAGACAGGCTCGTGACCATTCCGAATAAGCTGGATCAGCTTTCATCACCAGAGATTATCAGCGTGTCAATGTTTATCTGTCGATCATTTTCAAGCAGAGTCTTCAATCTACTCCAGTGACACGCTATCACTGCTGCTTTGCGTGAGTTGGAATCGCAACTCACAAAGAAATGTTCACTGTCTTTTTCAAACCAAAACAGCAAAAGACAGAAACCACTAGCTGTCACGATGACATCACCAGGTTTGATGATCTGCTGCACGTCTCTGCGAGATAACTCTAAACGTGTGTGCTTTTTCATCTTTGGTGAGATGCTCAACGGGTAGGATTCGAACCCACAACTTCCCAGGTAACAGCTGGGCGCCTCGCCAGTTCGGCTTCCATTGAATGAGAAGAGAGTGTCGAAGGTGGGAGTCGAACCCGCACGCTCTTTCGAGCACAACGTTCTGAGCGTTGCGTGGCTGCCATTACACCACTCCGACAGTTATCGCCTGATAGAGATAGTCTATCAGGTGGTTCGCGAGTGTGCACTATTTGTTAGGCAGATTATCTGCTGATAGATTCAGCAGTGCCGCTTGTGCTTACGCAGCGGCTTCGCGGCCCCTCGGCTCGCTCGGCGTGGTCACGCGGACCTGAGCGATGTAGAGATAGGCTTCCTTGGTCGAAGCGTCGCCGCCGTTCAGCTTCACAAAGCAGCGGACTCGCTGAGCGCGGGTGACGACACCCGTCTTGCCAGCGTGATCACCAGCGATGACTTCGACAGTGTCACCAGGCTCCGGCTTGTCGCTGGTCGAAGTGGCTTCAGCTACAGAGCGCTCCTTGCAGAGGCGAGTGATCGCGACGTTCAGTGCCATCAGATCGACCAAGTTCAGGCCAGAGACGCTGTCGAGAGCGGTCTGCACTGCAGGCGACATGACGACGACCTTCTTCGACTTGGCGCTCTGGCGCGCAGCCTTGGCAGCTTCGCGGGCCTTGGACTTTGCTTCCGAAGCTGCTTTTCGCTCGGCGCGCTTCGCTGCGCGCTCCGATGCATCCTTGGTGCGCTGCTCTTGGCGCTGAGCGCGAGCCGCTTCGCGAGCTTCGCGAGCAGCGGTGCGAGCGGCTTCGACGCTGGCGTTCTTCTCACCCGCCGCGACGACTGCCGCAGCGAGCGCGGGATTGCGATCAGCTAGCTTCTGACCCTTCTGCTTCGCAGCTTCGATCAGCGCTTCGACGCGAGCGTTGCTCGGCTTGGTTCCAGGTGCCTTCGGTTCGGTGTTCTTCTGTTCAGTGTTCATGTGATCCTCGAAAGTTGTTGCGAGTGTAGATCTGTTGGTGTCCAGTCTCGCTATTCTTTGATTCTAGCCACCAGCTGATAGAAGAATACTACAACTTCTTGAACAATTTTTTCACTTTTTTTGCAAAAAAAACGCAAAAAAGTTTTCTGACGGTGAGCAGCTACTCAGACCGAGATCAACCAATCTAGCCACACTGGTTCTGTCGTGACAAACATCCAACTGCTATCTGTGATCAAAAGGTATACATGCCGCTTGACAGTCACGTGTCCGTTTCTCACGCAAAACTCTGTTCGAAGATCTGTGTAAAGAAACGTTAAAAAATTGTTTTTCGAGACTCTAAAAAACTGTGCATTTATCTCTGTGTCTATTGTATACGGGACGATCGCGGGCGGGTCGATTGCGACGCGCGGATCATTAGATCTGACAAGCATCTTAGAGTCTTGTTTCATCGTTGCGAAGCTGCCGGGTGTCACGAGTCTGTTTGCTGAGGGTGCTACTGGCGTGTGCAGATTGATCTTGTCTTTTTTGATCGAGTGCTCGCTCTTGTTCCACATGACATGAATCATACACAATCTTTTGCAAGAATTACATTTTTTATTTGTGTATTTGTCTTGAACCTGAGATATAGTAATTTCTATCGGACGGTCTGATGGGCTAACGGTTACGCCGCTTGACTCTCAATCAAGAAATTACGGGTTCGAATCCCGTTCAGATCACGAAAGCTTGACCCTGTAGCTCAATTGGCAGAGCGCTCGGCTGTCTACCGGGAGGTCACGGGTTCAAATCCCGTCAGGGCCGCTGTGCTAGGAGACTCATTGGCTGAAGTCATCTGACTGTGAATCAGAAATCAGCGGGTTCGAATCCCGTCTAGCACCCAGAACAACACCGAGAGCGCTCTCTTGAGAGCGGGCCAGTCTCGGTTTTTGCTGCTCAAGTTCACGTGGCGGAACGCCTGTTTCGTAAACAGGATGAGCAGGGTTCAACTCCCTGGCGCAGCACGCCTGGTATTCTCGTGTGGACGAGAGCTTGTCTTGTAAACAAGATTTAACAGGGTTCGACTCCCTGATCAGGCACCTGGCGTTAGACCGTAAGTGGCAGCGGGACCGTCTGTAAAACGGTTATGCGAAAGCGTTCGGGTGGTTCGACTCCATCACGCCAGACTAATATCGCAGTCAAAGTGCGACTATCGACATGACTCCTTACACAGATATGTCATGTCGAGCTTGTGCACAGCGCGTGACTTTTAATCACGTCAGTCTCAGGTCTCTTTGCTGCGGCGCTTCTGTCAGTGAGATATTGTGCAGCGCGACGGCGCTTCAGGTCTCAATCAATCTCATTGACGAACTAGCACAGAAGAGTGCGCCTTGTGCTAGCGTAACATAGTTCAACGGTAGAACGCAGCTCGCTTCAGGGCTGAGGTTGCAGGTTCGAATCCTGCTGTTACAACCATTCACCGCATAGCTCAGCTGGACAGAGCAATCGCCTTCTAAGCGATGGGTCGCAGGTTCGAATCCTGCTGCGGTGGCGATCACGTAGCTCAAATGGACAGAGCGCTCGAATCCTAATCGAGATGTTGTGAGTTCGACTCTCGCCGAGATCACAAAACGCGAGCGGCGCAGTGCAGCGCTATCTCAACTCAAGCGGTAAGCTCTAGTCTGTTGCTGATCACTGATGACGCTGAGCGACATTCGCTTACTTGAGTGATGCTCTCTGCAGGAGTGCGCTTCAGGTCTCTGCGCAGCTCGCGACTATTTTGCTGCGTTCTCAACTTGTTTGCGCAACGAGTAAGAGAGTCATGAGTGAAACGCTCAATGCAGCGGGCAGATATCTAGACACTGTGTAGCTCAGTTGGTAGAGCGCACGCATGACTAGCGTGAGGTTCACTGGTTCAATTCCAGTCACAGTGACAGAGAATATCTAGGTGTAGCGAAGTTTGGTCATCGCGCTCGTTTTGGAGACGAGAGATCGCTGGTTCGAATCCAGCCATCTAGACCCGTCAGTCGTATAATGGCATTGCACTCGGCTCTTAACCGAGTTGATCAGAGTTCGAATCTCTGCTGACGGACCAGGGTGTAGCGAAGCTTGGTCATCGCGCGTGCCTCGGAAGCACGAGATCGTGAGTTCAAATCTCACCACTCTGACTGTGTACATCCTAAACAGATCAGAATAAATAGATATTGCAGAGTCGCCAAGTTTGGTCCAAGGCATCGGGTTCATAACCCGACATTCACTGGTTCAAATCCAGTCTCTGCAACCTCACGCGTAGCTCGGTCTGGTAGAGCACTTGGCTGATATCCAATAGGTCGTGGGTTCGAATCCCATCGCGTGAACAGCTGGTGTCATCAGCGTAATTAGTTTGATTTGTTTCATTTTGATTTTGGATGACACCAGCTTTTTGATGGGCTCTTAGCTCAGCTGGTAGAGCGCATGCCTCGCACGCATGAGGTCGCGGGTTCGACTCCCACAGGGTCCACATGGCAGATCAGTTTCCAAATCCAGACGTGTATGAAATCTGTGTTCAGTGTGAATCTTATAAGTTCAAAGGCGCTGTCTGTCCGACATGCGACATGGCAGGAGATCCAGAATCAGACGACAGTGATGATTCGTCAGAACAATCTTAACAGATGCATCTGAAGCTGTGTTGGTTCAGCGCTTGTCTTCCAAACAAGAGAAAGCGGGTTCGAATCCTGCCAGGTGCTCATATCAAATGCTAAAGATTCTCTTACGTGTTTTGTTTATCTTGATCATTGTCTTGATCTCATATGAGATCAGTCAGTTATTCAAAATTGTGTTCTGGTCTGTCTGATGCACTCAAAGTGTAGTCGGTTGCATGTCACATTGCCAATGTGAAGGTGCTCAGTTCGAATCTGAGTGAGTGCACTGTCCAATAGCTCAACAGGCAGAGCGCTTGGCTCTGAACCAAGATGTTGCAGGTTCGATTCCTGCTTGGACAACTTAGCGCATATGATGAACATACCGTCTGGCGCATTAGTTTTCTTAAAAAGAAGATGTTTATATTGTGTGCAAAAAAGACACACTGTCTGCACAGACAGTAATTGTGAACCTGCAAGACTGGGTCTGAACATATCTGTAGTAACTGACTCGCAGAACACGCTAACGCGAGTTTTCGTCACAACTTCTGGCGTTCATGTAGAACGAATCAGGATGAATTACTGCACTGCTCTTGATGCAGATGCTGTAAAGTTGGACGCGATTCGCAAGTACGCTCGACCAAGCAATGATGAACAAAACGCATCAAGTGAACAGTCAGAACGCTAACCTAGCGAAGTTTGAATCTCCCTACATCCATTCTAGAGACGAGCTAGCGTCTCTAGATGTCACTCAACTAAGAAACAAGATCAGCGAGACTGAGACAAAGATCAATGACATGATCACTCGCGGATTCGATCCGAAGCGATTTGAGATCGAGTGTTGCTATCTTCGACGTGAACTCGAGACTCGTCCGCAGCGAAAAGAGTCTTCTCATGAAGAAGAGTGAGAAGTCAAATCTGACAGCAGAGAAGCTCTGGAACAGAGAGCTGTCAAGACACTCTCCTCTTGACAGAGAGACGACGCTTGAGCTGTTTCGCGCTCGAGACGAAGCGACACCCGAGCAGAGATCAAAGATAGATGCTCTGATCATAGAGGGTAATCTTCGCTTGATCATGAAGATTGCGAGACAGTACAGCAAGTCTGGAGAGAGACTGCTTGATCTCTGCCAAGACGGTGTCGCTGGTGCTATGCACGCCATAGAGAAGTTCGACTGGCGGCGCAATGTCAGTTTCGCGACATACGCTTCTTGGTGGATCAGACAGGCAATCTCTCATTCATCCAGGATTCTCGGCAAAGACGTCAGGCTGCCAGCTCACGCTCAAACAGCTCTTAGAGAGCTGAACAAGCTTGAGACTGGTGGGACGAGTGAGCAGAAGTCATCTGACGTAGTCTTGGACGCGGTGAGACACGCAAGGAGAGAGATCTCGATCTCTATGCCTTTCGGCTCGTCAAGAGACGGCGGTCACGAGATGACTCTCGGAGACTCTCTGAAAGATGATGCTCCGACACCAGAGCAAGAGATGCTCAACGTCGAGCTTCGAGAGATCATCAAGCGAGCTCTGACAGAGCTGACTGAACCTGAACTGATCGCTCTGAAGATGAGATTTGGGTTGTATGACACTTGAGACATACATCAATCTCTGTTTCACGTTTAGTCTTGGCGTAGTTTTCAGTGTGATAGTGCAGCTGATCATCGTCTCTGCACGAAAGAAGAAGCGACGCGATGTCAGACTGATTAGCAAGAGAGCGCCAGTCTTGATGACGCAGAAGAGATATTCACTGCCGATGTCGAGCAGACGAACAGAAGTCAATGACGAGGTCATCGCACAGAGATGAGTGACACTGAGAAAGAGTCAGCGAACAAAGTCGAATACTCAACTAGCTCTGACACGACTGGGTGTGATTATCGCGAGATCGCTGACACGCTGACGCTCATGGGATGGCCCATGAATCACAGCTCTGCTAGAAACTATGTCATGCGTGGTGTTGAGAAGATCGCTAGCGCAGTGTTGGTGTCAAATGGAATCAAGCCAGACGCTGCGACTGTGAAGAGAGTAGCGAGATCTGCGAAATTCCAAGCAGGGCTAGCAGAGATCTTGCACATCATCCAAGACGAAGAGCAACGCGCTCAAGATCAACAGACGAACTAAGCGATCGTAAAGAAAGTGAAACAGTGATGAGCACAGTGTTCTTGATTCTCTACTTCTGGCATGGCGACGTCGCAATCAAGCGTAACCCGCATGATGACGCTATCGCGCTTGCTGCGACACCAGTCATGCAAGTGCTGCACATGCCTACACTTGCTGCGTGTGAAGTCGTTGGCGCAGCAGCGAAGCAACTACTTGATGCATCTGCACCGGGAAACGAGCCGGCTAGGACACTGCCGCGCGTCAGCCGCCCTGCGCAGTTTCGCTGTGTGGCTGTTAATTCGAGAGATTAAATGATGTCAATCAGCAAAGATATCACCATATGACATCAGTGACAAGAAGAAAGAAGCTTCATTCGCGAGCTAACAACGCTAGATATGGTATCGTCGTAGCTGGGTGTGGTTGCTGTGGTTCGCCATTTCTTAAGAACGCAACAGATGATGCTTACGAGTACAACGGCACAGATATTCGTTGGATCAAATCAATCTTTTCGCTAGGCTCTAACCAAGTTCTTCATCAAGATATGAAATTGAATTGAGATATTCTGTCATCGTGCCAACGTCACAGATCGACCATCTCGATCCCATCACGCCAAGACTCATCTCTATAGAGATGATGATCTCGTACCACGCTTCACCGCGACACCTGCCCTGACAGAAACGCCCAGGGATCAGAATATTATCATTCTTCGATTTCAAATGTGGCACTGACATCTGCTATGTCTCTTGTTGCGTATGATCTTGTGATCAGCTGACCAAATTCACGATACGTCGTGACATTCCACGAATCAATAAGTGACACCGATCTGCTGACAGACACGACTATCGAGTATGCTGTTGTTGAAGATGTTGTGTTGACGACTCGCAGCGATCCTGGTGTCACTGTTCTCTGATCTTTTTTCATTGCGTGTGGCTAAGTCCAGAGGTGATGTCTGATCTTCAGGAGTCGAAGCAGCATCTCATCATCGCGCTTTCGCTCAGCATCATCTGCGTCAAACATCTTCTGCGCTAACTCTCGATCTGAGCTGTTCGCTCGCCATCTTTCATGAGCTTCATCAAGAGCTTTCTCAAAAGCGGCGTGCTCTGCAAACCGATCTTTCACCCACCAGTTGTATAGCGCCATGATCTCGTCATGTGCACTCTGCTGATCGATGATAGCTTCTTTTTCAGATTCGTGATATTCACAGACATCTGGTCGCCAAGGCTTCTCTTTCTCAACAAAATCACGCAAGATCAAGAAGCTTGACAAGAGCAGCAAGTGATCTCTGTCACACCAGCCCCAGCGATATCCCTCAACGTTCTCAGGTTCTGCTCTGCGAATGTCTAGAAGATGGTATTTGTTATACGTGTGCGTGCGAAACCAATACCAAGCGTGACTCAGCTTTGGCCATGAAGCAAGCCAATCGACGACTTTCTGCAGCTGCCAGCGTATCGGGTGTTTCGCTCTGACTTCAGCTCGCCAGTCTTCCCAAGTGTATCTCTCAGTCTCTGGCGAGAGATATCTAGATGGCAGCGCGTTTGATGGATGACCAAGATCTTTTGGTGTTGGCAGAAGTTTCATGTTATTTGCTCAGCTAGAGATCTCTTCAGTGTCAAACAAGATCTGATCTCGTCTTATCAAGAGACTGCAAGTGCTAAATTCAATTTCATTCTCTGAGTTTAACACCAAGACAAGACCGCGCACATCAAATCCAGTGAGATCTTTTGGTAACTCTTTTACGTGATCAGTTGGCGTTCGCATCATCTGACCAGCAGAGATGCATATGCTGTGTTCTGAATCTAGATCACCCGGTGTCAGCATGCCAAAAGAATCAATCTTGATCATGTGTCATTCTGACTTTGAAACATGCACAGCTCGCAGAGCGCGAGCTGTGCAATCAGAGCGGAGGGAAGTTGTGAGTGTCTTTGACTGATTACTTGCGATTCATCCGATCCTGGATGATCTTCGGGATCTTCGGCTTCACGCCGATGCCTTCCTTGCCGACCGGCACACCAAAGACGTCTGTCACGATCTCATGGACGAGCCACTTGTGGATCGACTTGGCCCACTCAGCGTGATCCACTTTGCTGGTGTTCAGCGAGCCAGACATGGCGATCTTGGCCCAGGCATCGCAGCGAAGCTCGATCGGCATGTCCTTGAAGAAGCCCTTCAGGTTCGGACCCAGCGCCTGATCTAGCGTGTTCCACTGCTTGCAGTACTCAGCGACGCTGTCGAGCACAGTCATCCACTGCTCCTGCCCCTGCTTCTTCATCCGCTCTGCGACGCCGCTCTTCGGATCTGCGTAGCGCAGCCAGACATCTTCACCAGTGACAGCGAACTTGTAGTTCTTGCCGAACTGGACAAGCGGGCTCGCGACCTCAGCGCCGAGCATGCCCTTAGCGATGTTGAAATACTGTGGGTCGTCTGGCTTGGTCTCAAGCTTGTTCATCTTGATGATCTGCGACAGGCGCTCCCAGCTCGCTCGCGTCGGCTGGACGCTTCCGCTGGCAGCCTTCGCAGCGGGATCTAGCATCGACGGATGTGCTTGGATGAAAGCGATCATCATCTGATCGACACCAGACGCCTTGGCATACTCGATCCAGTCATTGACGTCAGGTTGCAGATCGATGACGAAGAAGCGCCGCAGCAGCGCAGCGTCCATCTCGTTCACGGCGTACTTGCCGCCGACGTTGACGGCAGCCATGACGCGCGTCTCAGGGTGAAGCTTGAAGCCATTCAGCTCGCGGTCAAGGACCAGCTGGAACGCGCCTTGCTGCAGCTCGCGAGTCGCGCGGTTCATTTCATCCAGAAACAGAAGCACTGGCTTCTGGCACGCCATGTGAAACCAGTCAGGCGGATTGAACTTCGTCGTGGAGTCGTCGATGCTGGGCAGACCAAGCAAGTCACCCTCAGTCATCTGAGACAGGCGACGGTCGATGACAGGGAGGCCGAGCTCCTTTGCCACTTGGTGAACGATGTGCGACTTGCCGATGCCGGTCTCACCGCGCATCAAGATCGCGATCCAGGACGGCAGCGCAGCCATCGCACTCTTCGCACTTTGAACAGTAAACGAACTCAAGGTTTTGCTCCTGTGTCAGGCGTTGTTGACTTTGTCAGTCAGTCAGTATAGAAATACTCTACCACGCTTTCAAAAAGTTTTCACAATTTTCGTCTTTTTTTCACGTTTTTTTGAGCTGATTCTTATCAAAAGCTTGCGTGATCAGTCACTGCGATCACTCAGGCTCTCATGAGTGTGTCAACTAGCTGCTACCTTAGTTACTACCTTTCTAGATCTGGTAACTCTTTCTTTCACATCTAGTGGGTGGTGTAGTGGTTATACCAATTTGTATACATGTAATATTGTTGTATACAGATGTCTGAAATCATTTGCTAGAATCTGTGCAAATCTCTCGCAATTGTGATAGAGTTGATCTTACGTGGAGGGACTGATGGACATTGAACAGATGCTGCGCAGTCGCGGGTTAAGCGCTGAGCTGCTTGAGCAAGCTGACTGCTACTATCTCAGTGACGACGGTGACTCGATCATCGCTGAGTATCCCAAGACGTGGAAGCACTCGAAGCTGCCTGGTGCCCCAAAATCGCGAGAGATCGGTTCGAGCTCGATGCGTGACGGTCGAGCTCTCATCGTTCGATGGTGATCTTCACTGTGCAAAGTCTCTAGATCTGTTGTAAAGTAAGATCTACAACAGCGAGGTGTGAGAAGAAGATGTCTCAGACGACAACTGATCGACCTGCTTCTGAGCGCGATGAGAAGAAGCTTGACTCTGGTTATCCGACAGAGATCACAGATCTCGCGACGACGCGGATCTTGAACAAGCATCTCGTCGGATTTCTTGTGTCGAGCACTGGCTTCTACGCAAGCGTGATCCGCAACATGAGCAAGGTCTGCACGCGTGACATCCCGACGATGGGCGTCACTTTTCGCAAAGACAAAGACCAGTTCATCCTGTACTGGAACCCTGACTTTGTGCAGAAGATCGAAGCTGCAGAAGATGTCGCTGCGAAACTTGGCGGCAGCGGCGCAGCAGACACCGTCGCGTCATACGGTGACACTCGCATCAGGAACATCTTGATCCATGAAGTTTTGCACATCGTCTTGAAGCACGTGACGTGTCGCAAGAACGAGCCGCACTACATCTGGAACATCGCGACAGACTGCGCAATCAACAGCATCATCGCGAGCGCTGATGAGTCTGCGCACGGAGCGATGCCGCCCGGCGCGCTGATCCCTGGGCGCAAGCTTCTGAAGCCCGACGCGACGCCGTATGTTCGAGGCGCTGATAGCGATTTCGCTTGCGATCTCGCGCAAGCGATCGAAGAGCTGCCGCCAAATCTGATGTCTGAGATCTATTTCCAATCGCTGATGGAAGCTTTCAAAGATGAGATCGAGAAAGCCAAGCAGCGCGCGGCGAGTCAGCAGAGTGGCGACAATTCTGGCGAGGGACCTCAGAGCCAGGGCGATGAGATGGACGGCGCTGGCTCGCTTGACAATCACGATCTCTGGGCCAAGAACGGTGACGGAACGCCGATGGCTGACGCAGATCGCGAATACATCGAGCAGCGAGTCCGCGATCTGATGCGACAAGCTGTAGCGAAAGCTGAGCAGTCAGACCAGGGATGGGGTAACATCCCAGTTCACATCCGCGCAGCTATCAAGGCGTATGTCTCTGGTGAGATCGACTGGCGCAACATCTTGCGCATGTGGACGAGCGGCCGGATCCGCGCAGAGACTTCTCACTCGATCCGGCGCATCAATCGCCGATATCCGTACGTCCATCCCGGTTCGAAGCGAAATCACCGGCCGCTCCTGCTGATCGCGAAAGACCAGTCTGGCTCAGTCTCTGACGAAGCCGTCAGCTTGTTCTACGGCGAGCTTGACTCTCTGTCACGCGATGTCGACTTTGATCAGGTGTCGTTCGACACTGAGTGCGGCCCAGTGACTCGCTGGGCTCGAGGATCTCGACCAGAGTGCACTCGCGAGCGAAGCGGTGGGACAGACTTCGAAGCGCCGAACCGACTGATGAACTTGCCCGAGAATCACGGGCGGTGGGACGGCGTCGCGATCCTGACTGACGGAGAGTGCTCGAAGCCCGCACCTTCGCCAGTGTCTCGCATCTGGATCGTCTGTCCCGGTCACAAGCTTCTCTTTCAGCCAGATGACGGTGAGCTTGTCATCGAGCTGTCTGGCAACCGCAGCGTCAACGACATGGGAGTCTTGGGATGAGCGATGAGCAACCAGCGTGGCGATCTGACATCCCACCACACCAAGTCGAGAAGTTCGACAAGATAGATCGCGGCACAAGACCGCTTGTCGTCAAGACTCTGAAAGACGAGTCTGGTGACATGACAGAGCTTCTGTGGGTCTGCGATCTGTCACACATGGATCCTCAGACGAGCGCGGCGATCAGAGTCGATCTCGCGAATCTGAGTTTCTACTCTGACATCTCTGACGCCAAAGACTCGCGTGGATACAGGCGAGTGTCAGATCCGGGTGGAAAATATTTCTTAGCAGCTCTTGCGCAAGCGTGCCAGAGCGTGCTAACAATGATCTCAATCTAGACGAAGAAAAGGAGTGACATATAGTGAAAAATAAACCGAAGATCAGTCGCTTGCGAATCGGGCGAGACAAAGACATGACGATCACGTCTGGTCGACGCTCTGCAGAGATCTCAGCGTGCATGCTGACTCGAGAGCGCGGGAGCAGCAGCAAGACGACGCTTCTGATCGAAGCCGTCGATCGCAATGGAGAAGTGCGCAGCGTGGCACTGACAGGCAAGCAAGCGCGGACTGTGTTCAACGTCATGCAGAAGCACTATCTTCGAGGCGACAAGCCACAGTCGCGAAGCTCGCTAGCAGCTGAGCAGCGCGCGTTTGAAGATGGATTTCAACACGGCGTTCAGATCGCGACAGAGCTGTGTTCTGCTGTTGTCGGCGTTCACCCAGCAGACATGGCGCTGGCAGTCTTCTGCGCGCTCTCACATAGCGTGTAAAGATGTCTGCGACACGAGAAGCTTTGCTCTCAAAGATCGAGAGCTTGTGGGATCGAGCGCGATCGCTAGAGAGCTTGAGTGAGAGCTCAAGCAACGCTGAGCTACTCTTGGTTAAGAAAGAGATTGGCAAGCTGATCAGCGAGCTATCGAAGATGCCATCACAAGATCTGAAAGACCCGCGGGTTCTCCGAGGGTGAACACTCACCCCGACTCGCAGTATGATCAGCTGGATGAGTCAAGAATTTGAATTTCCAGCGTCTAGCCCTCTTCCATTTCACATCGTTCTCAAACAGCGCACAACTCAGATGACTGAGGGAGGACCTATGTCATCTGAGCCAGTCAGACACGTCTATGTCAGAGTCTCTGTGCTTCCAGACGAGCTCAAGCGAAGAGTCATCGAGTCTATAAAGATCTTAGAGAGGCAGGGATTTTGAGATCTTCAAAAGAGACTTAGTTTCACTCAGTGGTTTTGCATAACTTTCACTCGTATCATACAAGTGCAGATGCTTGACATCACCAGATCTCAAATCAACGACTGTCAAGTCTGCTTGTTCATTTCTGTATCTTGCGCTCCACGAATTTGAGCAAACTAACATCACTTGCGACAGATAGATGATCAGATCGCCTGGTGAATGATGCAGAGTTCGCTTAAACATCTCTGTCACACCTTGAAATGAGATTTTTACGGAAGCACAATGTAACCGAGATAGAATCTCCTGTCTGGTCGATCTGCAAAGTAGTTGACAAGCAGATCTTTTGGCTTGTTAGCGCAAGGCCAATCGCCGTCTGCGACGTCTTCTTCCCACGTGCCGTTAGCAGCGCCGTCAAGCATCTCTGCTGTCCGATCTTCTAGCGCGATGCGATATACGTCAAAAGCTGGCGCGCCGTCACACGTGCCGTTCGCAGTGAAACCCCACTCGCTAGTGATCGCGCTGTCGTTGGGCACGAAGTAATGCCACTCTAGACCCTCGTGACAAGCGATGTGCAGGCGTTGCTTTGGCAAGCAGCGCGGGACGCAGTCAATCGCCCAAGGCGCGACTTCAACTTCACCGCCGCAAAATGGGTTGTTTTCGACTGGCGCTGCGACGCGAATTTCGCGAGGCCACGGCGGGAGCTGGCGCGAGATGTGAGTTGGATCGCAACCAGCTAGCAAACTGAAGAGACAGAAAGAGATTGTTCGCATCATTTTTGATCACAAGCGCTTTATCGCAGTTGTCACGCACATCTCTGATTAGATGCACGACTCAGTGTTGCGCTGAACATTGAGCTTGAATTTAGCTATGGCGATGTCGAGTGCAGTCTCAAAATCACTGCATGCCACTCGTCGCAACGGCTTGTCAAAGACTGCGTCAGTGATCCTGTCATCAAGTAATTCTGCATACTGTCCGAAGTTCATGACAGCGTCATCGCCGATCGTCACATAAACGCCAGCAGTCATTGACAGCGGAGCGTAAGCGATCAGATCTTTTCTGTTTACGCCATTGTGAATCTGATCAACGATCCATTTTCCTTCTGCTTGTGAGATCAACTTCGCAGCGAGCTGTTTGCGGTCAAGCAGGGCTTTCTTGAGATCTGTGAGATAGCTGATCGCGATCTTGTTCTCTTCTAGCTTGCTCTCAGCTTCTGATAGCGATTTCTGCAGATCGCTGACGTTGCGCGTGTAGACGCTGACGTCCAACTGAGCTGTTGTGACAGCTGTCTCAATGAGCCACTGAGGAGCTCTAGCTGCGTCATTTGGCGCGATGGAAGCTTGCTTGATGACATGTTTGATCAGAGCTTGAAACACAAACTGATGATTGCCCGGGAACGCTTGCTCGACTGCGCGCATGAAATGCGCTGACACGCTGTTTGGCGAGCTAGCAGCGATCCTGATCTTTGGCTGCGCAGTCTTGACACTCTCTCGCAGCTGGTCTGCTGACAGACCAAAGCTGATGTTGTATTCTAGCGACGCGATCACGTGTTGAATGCAATCGCCGACGATCTTACACTTTGACGCAGCGCCATCAAGCTTGACATCTGCGATCCGAAACTCGGAAAACTTGTATGACATGCGTTTGCTCTCCGATCAGTTCCAGCGCTCGAGCGTGATCGTCATCTGAGACTCATCATCTCCAGTGATGTACGCTTTGTAAAGCTCGACGTGACCGCGTTTCTCGTCAATGTCGCTGTGTAGATCTTTTGGCACGAGCATCCAGTGTAACTTGCGATTTGGGCGTGACTTTTGGAAGTTAACGCAGTTGTTATAGTGAGCTTGAGCTTCGCGCAGAGACGTGTGCACACCCAAGACAGGCGCTGAATGCATCCCTTGCACACCAGTCAAGATGCTTGTCACGATGTACGTCGGTCGGCGACTTTTGCTGCGTTTCTTTGTCATGTTTGTTTTCTTGATTAAGAACGGTGACTGCGTAGATGCGATGCAGCTCGCAGCTCACGAATACGCTTGCCGTTTTTGTGAGATACACCCTTGAACTCTCGCCGTTCGAGAGTTCGATAAGCGGGCATCTGCTATCTCCAATTTGTAGATCAGACAATACTACAGATCTAGAAACTTTGCACAGAGATCTTGCAAAAAATGCAGCCCACTAGAAGCACACAGTGACTGCAAACTTGAGGTAATGGGTCACTATGCGTGTCAGACAGAAGTAGTCACGAGCAGCGACTCGTGAACTCAACAGATATAAAATATTGAATCGTTTATGACAGACTCGTCTTGCATTTTTTGCAAGATCTCTGTGCAAAGTTTCTAGATCTGTGGTATTGTCTGATCTACAAACTGGAGATAGCAGATGCCCGCCTATCGAACTCTCGAAGTCGGCGAGAAGATCATTCCTGGTGATGAAGCGTTCATCTTCATTAACGGGATTTATTCACTGAAGCGCGCGTGGAGCGTTCTGTCTCAGCGAGACATCGATTCAATCGGTAACGTAGATATCGGTGTCGTTGACGCTGAGACTGTTCCGATCCGGCGCAGGATATGTGATGAGTCTCATGAAGCTCTGATCGAACAGACGATCAAAACGCTGATCTGGGCCCGCCTGATCGCAAAGAAGAAATCAGGTTACAGCGAGCTCACCTCTCAACTTCAGAAGATTCTAGCAGACAATCATTTCTCTGTGCTCATGACTGCTACCAGACTCGCTGACTTGTGGCAGCGAGAGCACAAACCAAACGTCTATGATCTGCTAAAGCTGCGACGGTACGCAGACGAAAATTCAAAATGGAAGCTGCTTCGCTATGATCTTGAAGTCGAGAGCGGTCTTTGTGGACATCCCAAAACAGAGATGCTCTGGACTAAGACATTCGATGAAGCTGTAAATCGCACTGATGACAGTCCAAAGCGACTCATAGCAGTCATTGAATCTTACAGAAAACTTGCGGAGCTTGTCAAGTGAAGATCCCTAAAGACGCACTCGGACGCGAGATCAGACCTGGGCAGTTCATCTTGTACGCTACAAGTAGCAGTGAAGTGTATATCAAGCCAGCTCTTGTCATCCGCGTCTCAGAGAATTACGTGCCGCTGCTCTCTGCAGAGACGTTCAATGTTTTGTCTGTGCTCGTCAGTCCGAACAGTCGCGTGTCGCTGCGCAAGTTTGATTCGATCTGCTGCGTGCCAGCGTCTGCGCTGCCACAAGAGACAGTCCAAGAGCTGCTCGCTTGCTACGAAACAAGACACGGCGCCAGCATCGCAGATATCAACACAGAAGAGCGCGCTGGAAAATCGGGAGAGTTTTTCATCGGTGTCAGCTGACATCAGCAAAGATCTTCTGCGTGACGTCTTGATCTTCGCAGTCTCAAGCGCACAAGTCGCTCTTGAAAAAGATGAAGACGGAGCGCCGATCTCAGCTATGACTCACGCAGAAGAGATATCAGACGGGATGTCTGCGCTCCTCCGTCACGGAGTCTCTAGCTTTGTCAGCAGATACGATCAGAGCGTCACAGTCAGTGAACAGTCATTCACTGACATGATACGATTCATAAGAGACGCGAGCGAAGACGCAAAAGACAACGTCAGCTCTCTGAAAGAGATCATCCGTCTCGGGCAGATGTTTGGTGTCGCTCGCGCGACATCATACACAAATTCAGTCTGGCTGCTGCGGACAGAACTGCGTAAGCTCGCAAAGATCTGAGAAACAAACATGACACACGACTCAACTCTCGCGGGTCAGATGGACCAGCGACGAGAGCAAGTGACATCACTGAGAGCTGCAGGCAGCGACCCATATCCAGAACCAGACAGCTCGCTGCGAGATCAGAGCTATCTCCTCTCGCAACAGGTTCACAGTGAGCTACCGACAATCGATGATGTCTCGCCAAAAAGTGAATCTCACGTCTTCACGGGTCGGCTGATCCAGCTGAACAATCTTGGGAAGCTCAAGTTCTTGTTCTTGCGCTGCGCAGAGTGCGTCATCCAAGTCTGCGTGTCTGTGAAGAGCGCGCCAGAGATCGCAGATCTGCTCAAGATGACGTCTCTTGGAGATCATCTCAGCGTCACTGGGCACTTTGCAAAGACGACTCGCAACTCTATCGTTGTTCTCGCGAAGACGATGAAGATCGTCAGCAAAGCGCTGCGACCGCTGCCAGGAAAGACGTTCAGCGTCGTCGTTGATGATGAGTGGCGAGCGAACAATCGCGTCGCAGACATGATGCTGCGCGATCAGGTGATCGAGCGCTTGAGAGCGCGAGCAAACGCGATACACAACATCAGGCAGACTCTTCACTCTTTCAACTTCATCGAAGCAGAGACTTCGATGTTGACTCAGATCGCTGGTGGCGCGACAGCGAAGCCGTTCGCTACGCATCACAATGCTCTGAACAAAGACATGTCTTTGAGGATCGCGCCGGAGCTAGATCTGAAGAGACTGATCATCGCT
>OFSE01000160.1_pt1 | contig 23146 bp, 18 predicted proteins | sample 1543261 | NCBI WGS metagenome assembly OFSE01 (sample SAMN07774225, study PRJEB24372) | wastewater metagenome | isolation source: Exp Tend VB 50WW | collected 2016-02 | reverse complement strand
AACAACGCCAAGGTCTGTTTTGCGTAAGTCCTAAAATGAAGCTTATTTCACTGCTGTCATGGCAAGTGGTTTTAGTTTCGCTTCCAGCACTTTTCCTTTGCGTGCCCGCTTGCCAATATGAGGTGCTAGCGAGTTGGCACTTAGCACCAATTCTTGCGGCTTAGCCGCACGACCAGTCCCGCTGATTTTTAGGCCTTTTTGGCTGATAGGAACGGTTGCCAGCAACGATTCTTTTTCATCCAAATCCATCAGGATCACACCGCGTCCACCATTGGACAATTGTTTGATTTCGTTTAAACCAAAAACCAGCAGCCGTCCTTTTTCTGATAGGCAAGCAATGGCACTCGCTTCAGTGTGGACGCTGGCAGGCGCTAACAATACATCTTGCTCTTCTAAGGTAACAAATGCTTTACCAGTTTTCATGCGACCAACCATGTCGGCGATTTTGGTGGTAAAACCATAACCGGCGCTAGATGCTAAAAGTAAGGTGGTATCGGCTTTGCCCGCAAAGTAATGCAGAATACGTGTACCGCTGCTGAGATCAATTAACGTGGTAATTGGCACACCATCACCACGTGCGCCGGGCAGGGCAGATACTGGCACCGAATAAACTCTGCCGTTTGAACCGAAGACCAGCAAATGATCAACCGTGCGACATTCAAAGGCACCATATAAGGAATCGCCCGCTTTAAAACCAAATTGCGCCGGATCATGTTCGTGTCCGGTTCTGGCACGTATCCAGCCTTTTTCTGAAATGACAACGGTAACCGCTTCATCGATTATTTTCTGTTCAATCGATGCGCGTTGTGCTTCTTCAATCAGGGTGCGCCGAGCGTCACCATATTGTTTGGCATCGCTCTCAATTTCTTTAATGACGCTGCGTTTCATGGCGGCGGCATCATCGAGTAGGTTTTGCAGTTGAGATTTCTCTGCGCGCAGCTCGCTTAGTTCTTGCTGAATTTTGATGGCTTCTAGCCGCGCCAATTGACGCAAACGAATTTCTAAAATATCTTCGGCCTGTCGATCTGATAAAGAAAATGCTTCGATTAAGGCGGGCTTGGGTTCATCTGATTCGCGGATGATTTTGATGACTTTGTCGATATTCAAAAGGATGGCTTCGCGGCCTTCCAGAATGTGGATTCTGTCGTCAACTTTTTTTAACTTGTATTGTGTGCGGCGAGTGACGACGGCAAATCGGAACGCGATCCACTCGTTCAAAATTTGCGAAAGCGATTTTTGTTGTGGGCGTCCATCGCCACCGATCATCACCAGATTGAGTGAAGCAGAGGTTTCTAACGACGTATGCGCCAGCAGCATTTGCATAAATTCTGCTTGATCTTGATTCTTCGATTTTGGTTCTAACACCAAACGCACTGCGGCTTCTTTACCAGATTCATCGCGCACGGTATCGAGTACCGCCAAAATGCTTTGCTTTAAATTGATCTGCTCTGGCGATAAGGATTTCTTGCCCAGTTTGATTTTCGGGTTAGTAATCTCTTCGATTTCTTCCAGCACTTTTTGGGATGAGGTGCCGGGTGGTAATTCGGTGATCACCACTTGCCATTGACCACGGGCTAATTCTTCAATTTTCCAGCGCGCTCGTACTTTGATGCTGCCGCGACCGCTGGCGTAAATATCGGCAATGGCGCTGGGTGGGGTGATGATTTGTCCGCCACCCGGGAAATCTGGACCGGGGATAAAAGACATCAACTCCGCATGCGTGATTTTCGGATTACGAATCAGTGCCACCGCCGCTTTGGCCACTTCATGTAGATTATGGGAGGGAATCTCGGTCGCCATACCCACTGCGATACCGGAGGCTCCGTTGAGCAAAACAAAGGGTAAGCGCCCCGGTAACAAAGTAGGTTCTTCGGAAGAACCATCGTAATTTGGCTGAAAATCAACGGTGCCAAGATCGATTTCGTCGAGCAAAAGTTTGGCGATAGGGGTTAATCGTGCCTCTGTGTAACGCATCGCCGCAGCGCCATCGCCGTCACGTGAACCGAAGTTGCCTTGACCATCGATTAAGGGATAACGCAAAGAAAAATCTTGCGCCATACGCACCATTGCGTCATATACCGATTGGTCGCCGTGTGGATGTAGTTTACCCAAGACATCACCGACCACGGTCGCTGATTTGCGCGGTTTGGCGGCGGCGTTTAGGCCAAGCTCGTTCATTGAATACAAAATGCGGCGCTGCACCGGTTTTTGCCCATCGCAAACATCCGGCAGGGCACGCCCCTTGACTACCGAAATTGCATAATCGAGATAGGCGCGCTCGGCAAAACTGGCCAAGGTTAGTGTATCGCTACCGTTATTGCCACCAGAACTATCATCCGGTTGTTCGTCAAATAAACTAGGTTGTTCGCTCATTAGGCTCTTCGCTTGTACTTGGTAAAAAGCATCGTAAGCTTATTGGTAAGCACGATGCGGAATTTAGTTAACTTTGTATACTGGGTGTGGTATTAATTATGGCGCTTTATTATAAAGCGGGAATGATGCTATTTTTAACTATACTCCCCATATTTTATATTTTTTCTGAGTAATTACGGTAGCAAAATGGGATCTGATCTTGTCGATGAAAAGCGCTACTCTATCAAAAATCTGGCTTATTTTATGGTGGATTGTTGCTGATAGTCAGAAAAATTGTTGATTGTATTGCAGTGCGAAATCGTTTGGTAATGCAATACGTTTGACATGATGTTTTATTCTAAGTTTGACCATGATCTGGCCTTGATTGACGATGGAATGCGATTTTTCTGATGCTCATAGACAAGTTTGCAAAGAAGTGTGTCAGATAACAGAGGGTTTCATGATAAAATCTAGGGTTAGATAAATTCTTAATCTATTGTCTTAACCCTTTCTTTTTATTGGAGTTTTTAGATGGCTATTGAACGTACCTTGTCAATTATTAAACCTGACGCAGTTGCAAAAAATGTAATCGGTCAAATTTACAGCCGTTTTGAAGGTGCTGGTTTGAAGGTAATCGCAGCCCGTATGGTGCAGTTGTCACGTGCAGAAGCTGAGGGCTTCTATGCGGTGCATGCAGCGCGTCCTTTCTTTAAGGACTTGGTTGATTTCATGATTTCTGGTCCTGTGATGGTGCAAGTTCTGGAAGGCGAAGGCGCGATTTTGAAGAATCGTGACTTGATGGGTGCAACTGATCCAAAGAAGGCCGAAAAAGGCACAATTCGCGCGGATTTCGCTGATTCTATCGATGCGAATGCGGTACACGGCTCTGATGCAGCAGAAACTGCGGCAGTTGAAATCGCCTACTTTTTCCCAGCATTGAATGTGTATTCACGTTAATTTTCACTAGGTTAACGGTTGTAAGTAGTTGAAGTATAGATGGAAGTGGTTTTGGGTTGCTACTGGCGTTGCTGGTACTGCTGGTGCTGCTGGTTGATTCTAGTAGATGCAATAATTAACAGCTTCCATCTCAGATGTAAGTTTTTTTGTGTAGGTTTTTATAGAATTTACACAAAATTGTCTCTGTATTGTGCCTCTATTGGGGTTAAGTGCACATATTAAGCGCACCACTTTTTGTTGTATCAGTAAATAGTGGGACAATTTTGTTTTGGTTCTGTAAGATGTTTAGATGCATTGTTAGATGCATTGTTAGATGCATTGTTAGATGCATTATTGCAGCGATGATGGTTTGTGTTGGAATGTTTCTTTGTTTTGGCTCCTTGATTAATTGATTTATGACGGTTCTCACCAATTTGTTGAATTTGGATCCCGACCAACTTATTGCCTATTGCAATGAGTTGGGTGAGAAGCCGTTTCGCGCTAAGCAATTGCAACGCTGGATTCATCAATTTGGTGCCAGTGATTTTGATGAAATGACTGATCTGGCTAAATCCTTGCGTGAGAAATTGAAAGGCCGCGCCATTGTGGCGGCGCCCACGATCATTAGTGACCATACCTCCAGCGATGGTACGCGCAAATGGTTGCTCGACGTAGGCCAAGGGAATGCGGTGGAAACCGTGTTTATTCCTGAAGAAAATCGTGGAACATTGTGCATCTCGACGCAAGCAGGCTGCGCTGTGAATTGTCGTTTTTGTTCAACTGGCAAACAGGGGTTTAATCGTAATTTAACTGTCGGCGAAATTATCGGGCAGTTATGGATGGCTGAATTTGCAATTCGCGCAAGCAAAGGCATCGCCCCAGGCCCCAAAGGTGAGCGCCAGATTACGAACGTGGTGATGATGGGAATGGGCGAGCCATTACTGAATTTTGAGCCAACCGTCACCGCCTTGCGTTTAATGCTAGATGATAATGCTTACGGCCTTTCACGTCGTCGCGTTACTTTGTCAACCAGTGGCGTTGTGCCAATGATTGATAAATTGGCGCTGGAATGTCCGGTTGCCTTGGCGGTTTCTTTGCATGCATCAAACGATGCCTTACGTGATGGCTTGATTCCACTGAATAAAAAACATCCACTGAAAGAGTTGATGGCTGCTTGCGTGCGCTACTTAGATTATGCGCCGCGTGATTTCGTAACGTTTGAATATTGTATGCTTGATGGTGTCAATGACAGTGATCAACATGCCCGTGAATTAGTACAGTTGGTGCGTGAGGTGCCTTGTAAATTCAATTTAATTCCATTCAATCCGTTTCCTGAATCGGGCTTGAAACGCTCGTTAAATCCCCGTATTAAAGCATTTGCACAGATTCTGATGGATGCGGGTATCGTCACGACTATACGTAAAACCCGGGGCGATGATATCGATGCGGCCTGTGGTCAGCTTGCAGGTGAAGTGCAAGATCGCACACGGGTGCAGGAGCGTATGCAAAAAATGGCAGAGTATCAGAAGAAGTTTGGTGAAAATTTTGGCAAAATCGTGGAGATTACCGAATGAAAATTTTTGCGTCACGTACTTTGCTTGTTTTGCAGTTGGGATTGTTTTCGTTGTTGGCAGCATGTGGTACCGCACAACGTGATAATGTCAAGGTAGATAAAAATCCGGTGACGGAAGCGCAAGATCTGCAAAAGCGTGCATCGTTTCGCCTGCAACTAGCGGTTGAATATTACCGTCAAGGACAAGGCAAGGTGGCGTTGGAAGAAATTGCGCAGGCTTTGCAGGCAAAGCCTGATTTGGCTGACGCCTATGGTTTGCGAGCTCTGATCTATATGGATGGCAGTGATACAGCCGCTGCCGAAGAAAATTTTTTACATGCCTTAAAGCTGGCGCCGAATAACTCTGAGCTGAGCAATAATTATGGCTGGTTTTTATGTTTAAACGGCAGAGAAAAACAAGGCTTGGCGTATTTTGAAAAAGTATTAAAAGATCCGACTTATCCAACACCGGGAAAAGTTTACAATAACGCTGGTGTGTGCAGTCTCAAGCTCAAGGATGTAAAAAGTGCGGAAGCCTATTTTAAACAAGGCTTCAAAGAGCAGCCCGGTAATCCCTCCATTAACGCGAATCTGGCGAAAGTGTATTTTGATCGTGGCGAATACGAAAATGCGAAGTTTTATATTCAACGCGTGATTAAAGAAGATATTTTTGCTGCAGATGTTTTATGGTTAGCCATTAAGATTGAAAAGAAATTGGGTGATCAGGTGGCCGTTAATAGTTTAGGAACGCAGTTGCGTCGCCGCCACCCAAACTCTAAAGAGTTGATTGCTTTTCAACGCGGGGCGTTCGATGAGTGATACGAATGTTAATTCGTCCGATGGCGATCTGCGCGACATCGAATTAGAAAATGGTATCAAGCCGCAATTAAGTGTCGTATCAACGGCAGGTGGCTTGCTGGCAGCGGCTCGGATAGAGAAAAACTGGGCAATCCGTGATATTGCTGAGAAATTGAAATTGTCGCAGAAGCAAATTGTTGCGTTAGAAAACAATCAATTTGATTTGTTGCCTAAGATGGTAATTGTGCGCGGTTTTATTCGCTCTTATGCGAAATTATTGAAAATCGATGCGGAATCAATTTTAAGATTGCTGCCAGCAGATCAGCCAGATTTACCGTTGAGCGAAAATCTAAAACCGGCGCTCTCCACACCGTATATTGAGTCACGTTTATCATTGGTAGATCGACAAAATCAAAATCATCAGTACGTGTTTGGCGTGATTGTGCTGGCAGTTTTGATTGCCCTTTTTCTACTTCATCAAAAATTTGATTTTGTGAAGCAATTTCATGTATTGACCGGGCAAACAAATGTTGAATTGAATAAGCCCGTCAATGATGTTGCGGAAAATGTGATATCTGCAAGTGAGCAAGCAGCACAAGCCGATCAAGTCTTGGCACCTTTGTCCAGTGATGCTGGCTCTGTCGTTAGATCGGTAGAGCAAAGTGATACCGCCAGTACTGTGAATCCAGCAAGTACGAACCCCGCTAGTGTGAGCGCAGGTAGTGGTGACAAGGTAGCCAATCTCGTTAACGTGTCTGGCGACAAAAACTTGCCTGCTGCGACGGGAGTAAGTGCACCAAAGACTGTGCCTACGCCGCAAAAAAATCTGGCGGATGGCGCTGCTAGTGCAATCGAAGTCAGCAGTAAGCCTGTCAATTCGTTACCAGACGTAGTGACGGGGCAGACCGCTAACCCAGTTGCGGCGAATAGCGAAAAAGCCAACTTGCAAATTGTGTTTCAACAAGACTCGTGGATACAAATTAAATCGCAACGCGGCAATATCTTGACTTCGCACTTGGCAAAAGCCGGCACCCAGGAATTTTTCACTGTCAATGAGGTGTTGCAAGTGAGATTGGGAAATGCTCCTGGCGTGAAAGCGGTGTTACGTGGCGTAACACTGGATCTTGCTCCAGACAAAGGAAGCAATGTCGCCAACATTACGGTGCAGTGATCATACCGTGATCTGCTTGGAAAATCCTCACTGTTAGCAAAGGTATTCGAACCGGCGAACAGAATTGAGAAAAAGTAGGTAAATATAATTCGTATGACTTCGTTAATTCATCCAATTCAGTCTGGCGCTATGCCTCGGCGGCGTAGTCGCAGCGCGCTTGTAAGCCATGGTGAGCGTCAGGTAATCATCGGCGGCGATGCGCCGGTAGTCGTTCAATCCATGACGAATACAGACACGGCTGACGTTTTCGGTACCGCGATTCAAGTGAAAGAGTTGGCGCGTGCTGGCTCAGAATTGGTGCGTATTACTGTGAATAATGCCGAAGCGGCTGCCGCAGTGCCTGCGATTCGGGAGCAACTCGATAAGATGGGCATTGATGTCCCCTTGGTCGGCGATTTTCATTATAACGGTCATACCCTATTAAAAGATTTTCCCGCCTGTGCTGAAGCATTGTCGAAATATAGAATTAATCCGGGCAATGTTGGGCAAGGTGCAAAGCGCGATACGCAATTTGCGCAGATGATTGAAATGGCTTGCCGTTACGATAAGCCAGTACGTATCGGTGTGAATTGGGGTAGCTTGGATCAGGCTTTGCTAGCTCGCATCATGGATGAAAATGCATCACGTAGCGAACCATTTAGTGCGCAGTCGGTGATGTATGAAGCATTGATTACGTCGGCGATTGAAAATGCTCAACGCGCAGAAGAATTAGGATTAGCTGGTGACAAAATTATTCTTTCCTGCAAAGTATCTGGTGTGCAAGATCTGATAGCGGTTTATCGTGAATTGGGTCGGCGTTGCGATTATCCCTTACACCTAGGTTTGACAGAAGCTGGTATGGGCAGCAAAGGCATTGTCGCATCGACGGCAGCGCTGGCTGTTTTGTTGCAGGAGGGTTTGGGCGATACGATTCGCATTTCTCTGACCCCGGAGCCTGGAGGTGATCGCTGCAAGGAAGTAATCGTTGGTCAAGAAATTTTGCAAACCATGGGCTTACGTAAATTTACGCCTATGGTGATTGCTTGCCCAGGATGTGGGCGCACCACCTCAACGGTATTTCAGGAATTGGCCGATCAAATTCAAACCTATTTGCGCGATCAAATGCCAAGTTGGAAATTGCAATATCCGGGCGTTGAAAATATGAATGTCGCAGTGATGGGGTGTATCGTGAATGGGCCAGGTGAATCGAAGCATGCCAATATCGGCATTAGTTTGCCCGGTACTGGCGAATCACCTGCGGCACCGGTGTTTATTGATGGCGTGAAGGCCATGACACTGCGCGGCGAACATATTGCTACTGAATTTCAGGCGATTGTTTCGCAATATGTTGTAGATCATTATTCAGCTGAATCCTAGGTAGTGTATTCATATTGGGATGCCAAAAAATAGTGCGAACAAAATAGATAATGATGGCCAAGTTGTTAAAATCATTGGCTTGGTAAATGGATAAAAGAATGTCGGATAATAAAAAAATTGAAAAAATAGTGGGCGTAAAAGGGATGAATGACATCCTGCCCGATGATGCACCGCTGTGGGAGTTGTTTGAAAATACCGTGCAATCGGTTTTGAAGAGTTACGGTTATCAGCAAATGCGCACACCGATTGTTGAGCCAACCCAATTGTTTGCACGTGGTCTGGGTGAGGTGACCGACATCGTTGAAAAAGAAATGTATTCTTTTGAAGATTCGATGAATGGCGACAAATTAACTTTGCGTCCAGAAAATACTGCAGGCATTGTGCGTGCGGCGTTAGAGCACAATCTTGTGTACGATGGTCCGAAGCGACTCTGGTATAACGGCCCGATGTTTCGTCATGAAAAACCGCAACGCGGACGCTATCGTCAGTTCCATCAAGTAGGCGCCGAAGCGTTAGGGTTTACTGGTCCAGATATTGATGCTGAATTGATTATGTTGTGCCAGCGCCTTTGGGATGATCTTGGTCTGCAAAATGTCAGACTCGAACTTAATTCAATTGGCGATGCGGCTGAACGCAATCAGCATCGGGCGGATCTCATCGCTTATTTTGAAAAAAATGAACATTTACTGGACGCAGAAGCGAAGCGCCGCCTGCATAGTAATCCTTTACGGATTTTAGATACTAAGAATCCGGCCATGCAGGAGATGGTGAATCAGGCGCCCAAACTGCTGGATTATTTGGGCGAAGAATCAAGAAACCATTTTGAAGGTCTGCAAAAAATCTTACGGGACAACAGTATTCCTTTTACTGTTAATCCTCGTTTGGTGCGGGGAATGGATTATTACAATCGCAGTGTATTCGAATGGGTGACCGATGAGTTGGGGTCGCAAGGTACGGTTTGCGCCGGTGGTCGCTATGATGCTTTATTTAGCATTTTTGGCGGCAAACCGACACCTGCCTGCGGCTTTGCTATGGGTATCGAGCGTTTGCTCGAATTGATGAAAGCTGCTGGTGATGTGCAATTGCCCAATCTGTGCGATGTTTATTTAGTTCATCAAGGTAGCGCAGCGCAATCGCAAGCGATGGTGTTGGGCGAACGTTTGCGTGATGCTGGCTTAGATGTTGTGTTACATTGCGCATCTGCTGCAGGTGTTGGAAGCTTTAAAGCACAAATGAAGCGAGCGGATGCTAGTGGCGCCGCATTTGCTGCCATTATCGGTGAAGATGAAATAGCCACTGGAACAGTGGCGGTAAAATCGATGCGCATATCGGCAGATGAAGGTGCGCGGGAGGATAAAAAACCGCAGCAGATGCAAGTGGCATTTGAATCAGCGGTCGAATTTATCGTCAATCAAATAGTCGGTGATAGTCATGCAGAACATGGGGATGACTGTTGCGATGATCCAAATCATATTCACATTCATCATTAATTATCATCATTAATTATTATAAAAATGGCCTACGATCTCGAAGAGCAAGAACAGTTAGACACGTTAAAAGCATGGTGGAAACAATACGGTAACCTCGTCACATGGGCGCTGATAGTCGCGCTTGCGGGGTATGCTGGCTGGGTACGTTGGAATGTATATAAAAACGATACGTCGATGCAGGCGTCGCAGTTGTATGAAGAATTGCAGACTGCGAGTCAGGCAAAAGACAATGTCAAGGTGCAGCGAATTGCGTCGGATGTGATGGATAAATATGCCAGCTCAAGTTACGCTTCGATGGCTGCATTAACTGCTGCAAAAAGTGCGTTTGATGCAAACGATTTAAAAGCCGCCAAAACGTTGTTGAACTGGGTCAATGAACGCGGTAGCACCGACGAATATAAAGTCTTGGCTAAATTACGTTTGGCTGCAGTTGCGCTGGATGAAAAAGCCTATGACGAAGGTTTAAAATGGTTGGCTGGCGAATTTCCTGCGGAATTTGTAGGTGAAGTTGCTGACCGTAAAGCGGATATCTTGGTTGCACAAAATAAATTGGCAGAAGCACGTCAAGCCTATCAAATGGCACTGGATAAACTGGATGAAAAAAATCCTTTACGTCAATTGGTGCAACTTAAATTTGACGCGATTGGTGGTGCTGATGTTAAGGCAGCCAATCATGTTGCCGCTCAATAGCAAGATAATCAATAAGATAAATAAGATAAGAAAGTTATCATGAAGCATTTTTCGCTTAAATTTGCGGTACTGGCTTGTGCAATTACACTTTCTGGTTGTTCCACGCTGTCTTGGCTTAATCCTTTCTCAAAATCAGAAACCAAAAATTTACCTGCAGTGTTGGAAGAGTTTAAACCGACTCTATCAGCGAAAACGTTGTGGACTACATCTGTAGGTAAAAGTGGTGATTATGTTTTTTCCCCAGCACTGGTTGAGCAAAATCTGTATGTCGCTGCGGCTGATGGTGATTTACTGAAACTAGATGTGGCGAGCGGTCGCACGATCTGGCGTGTGAATGCCGATACACCATTGACTGCTGGCGTCGCCGCCGATCAATCGATAGTCGCAGTGGTTGGGCGCAAGGGCAATTTGATGGTGTTTAATACCGATGGAAAATTGCGTTGGAAAGCACAGACATCGAGTGAAATTTTAGCGGCACCTGCGATTGGATTTGGCTTAGTCGTTGTGCGTAGTATTGATAACCGCGTTGCCGCTTACGATATAGAAACAGGTGTGCGTAAATGGGCGATAGATCGTCCCTTGCCACCGTTAATTTTGCGTACTTCGGCGGGTATTACTCTGACGGATAAATTTGCTCTGGTGGCAACGCCGGGCGGTAAGTTACTGGCTTTGGCGCTTAATAATGGCGGGTTACGCTGGGAAGGCGCGATTGGCGAACCAAAAGGTGCTACCGAACTGGAGCGTGTAGCCGATTTGACTGGCACGCCGGTGGTGGTCGGTGGTGATGTTTGTTCGGTGACTTTCCAAGGGCGAGTAGGTTGTTATGATACTGCGTTAGGCACACTACGCTGGGCAAAAAATATTTCAAGTGAAGTTGGGGTTGGTGCTGATGAGCGTTTTGTCTTTGCTGTAGACAGTTCGAGCGCTGTGTTTGCTTATTCTAAAAGTGCTGGCGCGAGTGTTTGGCGCAACGATAAATTATTAAATCGCCGGATTTCAACGCCGACTTCATTTGGCCGTGCAGTGGTGGTTGGTGACGGTTTTGGTTTCGTTCATTTCCTTTCCAGAGAAGATGGCGCATTTTTAGCGCGGGTTGCAACAGACGGTGGGCAAATCAGCGCTGCGCCACTTATCGCAGGATCAAATTTGATCGTGCAAACTAAATCAGGAGCAGTGGTTGCTATCGCAACCGAGTAAGAAACATGAAGCCGGTGATAGCACTTATAGGTCGACCGAATGTCGGCAAATCAACTCTTTTTAATCGGCTCACTCGTTCGCGCGACGCTTTAGTTGCAGATTTACCTGGATTAACCAGAGACCGCCATTACGGAGAAGGGCGGGTTGGTGAAAGGCCTTTTTTAGTCATTGATACGGGTGGTTTTGAACCAGTGGCCAAAGAAGGCATCATGCACGAAATGGCCAAGCAGACCAAGCAAGCGGTGGCCGAGGCAGATATCGTTATTTTTCTGGTAGATGGTCGGCAAGGGTTAACGCCGCACGATAAAACGATTACTGATTTTTTACGTAAATCAGGCCGTTCTGTCATGTTGGTAGTTAATAAGGCGGAGGGTATGAGGTATTCTACCGTGGCTGCCGATTTTTACGAATTGGGTCTAGGCGACCCCTATGTGATTTCTGCGGCACATGGCGATGGCGTCACCGATTTGGTGGTGGAGGCGTTGGATATTGCGTTTAGCCAACGTCCACCGGAGCCGGAAGAGCCAGAAGACATTGTAAAAGGCATCAAAATTGCCATCGTCGGCCGCCCTAATGTAGGAAAATCGACCTTGGTCAACACCTTGTTGGGCGAAGACCGCGTGATCGCATTCGATATGCCTGGCACAACGCGCGACTCAATTGAGATTCCTTTTGAGCGGGATGGCAAACATTACACCTTGATTGATACGGCAGGCATACGTCGTCGTGGCAAAGTGTTTGAAGCGATTGAAAAATTTTCGGTTGTAAAAACTTTGCAATCCGTGTCAGAAGCCAATGTGGTTTTACTATTGCTCGACGCGCAGCAAGATATTTCAGAGCAAGACGCACATATTGCTGGGTTTATCTTGGAATCCGGGCGCGCATTGGTAGTTGGTGTTAATAAATGGGATGGTCTGCAAAGTGATCGGCGCGATGAAATTAAAAATGATATTGAAAGAAAACTTAATTTCCTAACTTTTGCCAAGTTTCATTTTATTTCTGCCTTAAAATCAACAGGTATCGGTCCTCTGATGAAGTCCATCGATGCGGCTTATGCCGCTGCCATGGTGAATCTATCAACGCCGAAATTAACTCGGGCGCTGATCGAAGCTGTCGAACATCAGCAACCAAAGCGGAAAGGTTCAATTCGTCCGAAAATGCGGTATGCTCATCAAGGCGGGCAGAATCCACCGATTATTGTGATTCATGGTAATTCGCTCGATGCGATTGGGGATGTGTATAAACGATATTTGGAAAAGCATTTTAGAGAAACTTTTTCATTAGTTGGAACACCTTTGAGAATTGAAATGCGTTCGGGTAAAAATCCGTTCGCTAGGACTGATAAATAAGTAGGGATACAAGTAGAAATATAAGCGAAGGTAGTAGTATTTTTAATGCCAAGTCAAAAAAAGTGGCAAAAACAGATTAATGTCATAATCTAATGTACTTTAGGGCACTTGAATTTACATGACGTGTCCCAACCTCCTAATCACAACAACACAATGGAGCAGTTATGAGTAATAAAGGGCAATTGTTACAAGACCCGTTCTTGAATGCGCTGCGTAAAGAACATATTCCAGTTTCTATTTATCTGGTTAACGGCATCAAACTGCAAGGACATGTTGAATCTTTTGATCAATATGTTGTTTTGCTAAGAAACACCGTAACACAGATGGTCTATAAACACGCGATTTCTACCGTTGTGCCGGCTCGTGCAGTTAGCATCGCAACCGAACCTGATGCTGAGTAATTTGTTGAATATTATTGTCAATATTTTTTCCCCATGCGCGCCGGATTAGTTGGCGTTGATTTTGGCAAAGGTGATTTTGCCGCGAGTATGGAAGAGCTTTCCTTGCTTTCTCAATCAGCAGGTGCAGAAGTCACATTGACAGTTACTTGCAAACGGCAAAGTCCGGATGCGGCGCTTTTTGTGGGTAAAGGTAAGGCTGACGAGATTGCAGACGAGGTAGTAGCTTCCCAATTAGAGCTTGTTGTATTTAATCACGCCTTATCACCCGGTCAACAACGTAATTTGGAGCGACATCTGAAGGTTCGAGTGGTTGATCGGACCAGCCTGATTCTGGATATTTTTGCGCAACGGGCGAAAAGTCACGAAGGGAAGATTCAGATTGAATTGGCGCAGTTACAACACTTGTCAACACGCTTGGTACGTGGTTGGACTCACTTGGAAAGACAAAAAGGCGGTATCGGATTGCGCGGCCCCGGTGAAACACAGCTTGAAACAGACCGGCGCTTGCTCGGAGAGCGTGTGAAAGCGCTCAAGGCCAAGATGGAAAAACTGCATAAGCAACGCGAAACCCAGCGTCGCTCTAGAAGTAAAAATAATACTTTCTCTGTTTCTTTGGTCGGGTACACCAATGCTGGTAAATCAACATTGTTTAATACCTTGACTAAAGCAGGGGTATATGCAGCAGATCAGTTGTTTGCAACTCTGGATGCCACTTCACGTCGTTTGTTTTTGGGTGAGGCAGGGCATATTGTTGTCTCGGATACGGTTGGATTTGTACGTGAATTACCGCATCAATTGGTAGCGGCATTCAAAACGACATTGGAAGAAACTATCCATGCGGATCTTTTATTGCATGTGGTGGATGCCAGCAGCCCAACCCGTATGGATCAGATTGAGCAAGTGAATCAGGTATTGCAGGAAATTGGTGCGGATCATATTCCGCAACTTTTGATTTGGAACAAGATTGATTTAGCTGGATTTGAGCCAAAATTCGAGCATGATGAGTATGATAAAATGCAGCGCGTTTTTCTGAGTGCACGTACTGGTGCTGGGCTTGATTTGTTGCGACAGGCAATTAGTGAAATTAAACGGGGCGCGGTTGGCAATTGCCAGTCTGAGCAAAATGAATTCATGACCGGATCGCCAACACATGAATTTTTAGAAACACCCGGTGTCGGTGCTTGATCTTGTTGTACTTAAAAATAAAACCACTTTTGGGATAACCATAGAATGTTTGTTTCGCTTCTAAAAAGAATCGGTTTGACATTGTCGATCAACGATCCGCAGTGGGGACGTGGATCTCAAAATGACAATAAAGATGGTAAAAAGCCAAATGAGGGGCCGCCGGAAATCGAGCAAATGTGGCGCGATTTAAATCAGTGGTTGAAGCGTGTTTTGGGTGGAAAAGGTGACCAGAATAGCGGCGGAGGTGGATTTAATCCAGATTCGACTAGCGCCAAAATTGGCGTTGGTATGATTATCGTTATTTTTCTGTTTATTTGGCTGGTTAGTAGCTTTTTTACGGTAAAAGAAGGTCAAACGGCGGTTATTACCACCTTTGGAAAATACAGCTACAACACCACATCGGGCTTTAATTGGCATTGGCCTTATCCGATTCAAGAACACGAAATCGTCAATTTATCGGAAGTGCGCACGGTCGAGGTAGGTTATCAAACTACGGTTAAAAATAAGATCGCCAAAGAATCGTTGATGCTGACTGACGATGAAAACATTATTGATATTCAGTTCGCCGTACAATTTAAGTTAAAGAGTGCGTCGGATTGGATTTTTAAAAATCGTGATAAGGAAGAGTTGATCAAGCAAGTGGCTGAAACATCAATCCGTGAAATTGTCGGCAAAAATAAAATGGACTTCGTTTTATATGAAGGTCGTGAAAAAGTTGCCACCGACGTCAACTTACTGATGCAGCAAATTCTTGATCGTTATGAATCAGGCGCGCAAGTGACCAATGTTACGATGCAAGCAGTGCAGCCACCAGAACAGGTACAGGCAGCGTTTGATGACGCAGTGAAGGCAGGGCAAGACAAAGAGCGCCAAAAAAATGAAGGACAAGCCTACGCCAACGACGTGATTCCAAAAGCACGTGGTGAGGCATCGCGTCTCTTGCAAGAGGCGGAAGGTTATCGCTCTAGAGTGGTGGCGAATGCGGAAGGAAATGCAGCGCGTTTTAAGCAGGTTTTGGTGGAATACCAAAAAGCGCCAGCAGTTACCAGAGATCGTATTTATCTAGAAACCATGCAACAGATTTTTAGCAGCACCAGCAAAGTGATGATAGACACGAAAAATAATAGCAACTTACTTTATTTGCCTTTGGATAAGTTGATTCAACAATCGGATGCTGCCAAAACATCTGAACAAAATCAGCAGCAATCGCAGCAAACACTACCCTCATCGGTACAGCAGGACACGATTCCTACCGTTGAACTAAAGTTCAATAAGGATGGTCGTGCGCGCGAAGGTCGTGATCGGGAGGTTCGGTAATGAATAAGTTTCTTTCCTCTTTGATTGCAGTTTTGATCGCCATTATTGTTCTGTACTCAACGATTTTTATTGTTGATCAGCGTTCTTACGCGATTGTCTTCGCATTGGGTGAAGTCAAGGCGGTGATCAATGAACCTGGTTTGCATTTCAAATTGCCGCCACCATTTCAAAATGTGCTCTTTTTGGATAAACGAATTCTGACGATAGAATCGCCAGAAGCGACGGGCTATATCACGGCTGAAAAGAAAAATATTTTGATCGACGCCTATATGAAATGGCATATCACTGATCCAAAATTGTATTACGTCAGTTTTGGTGGCATTGAATCGAGTGCCAAAGACCGTTTGTCGCAGATACTCAAGGCAGCGTTGAGCGATGAAATTACCAAGCGTTCAGTGCGGGATGTGATTTCCGGCGAGCGCGACAAAGTAATGTTGGCGATTCGTAAAAAAGTGGCAGAAGAAGCGAAACAAATTGGCATTGAGATCATCGACGTTCGTCTGCGTCGTGTTGAATATCTGGAGCAAATTAATAACTCTGTATATGCCCGTATGAAGTCTGAGCGGGCACGGGTGGCCAATGAATTGCGCTCTACCGGTTTTGCCGATTCAGAGAAAATTCGCGCCGATGCTGATAAGCAAAGAGTGGTCATTTTGGCAGAAGCCTATCGTGAAGCTGAGAAAAATCGCGGTGCAGGTGACGCCGAAGCTGCACAAATTTATGCGCAAGCATTTGGGCAAAATCCTGAGTTTTATCGTTTTTATAGAAGTTTAGAAGCTTACCGTGCGACCTTTAGAAATAAGAGTGATGTGTTGGTCGTTGATCCAAATTCTGATTTTTTCAAATATTTTAAAAATCCAGGCGTTGGAGCGGCAAAATCAGCCGATAAAAAATAACAGGATTTGGACAATCCTGTCCTAACGATGTTGTAAAGTTTTATCGTATTGAAGTACTGCTGGCGACGCTACAGCTTGTTCGGATAATTTTATATAAGCCCTGAATAACAACATAAATAGCAGCATAAATAACAACATATTTTTACATCAAACAACAAATTCTTGTTGACGGTATCTGGATAAAAAATAATCTGGATATCGTCAATATGTTTTTTTACGCGTCACTACGAATACAATAGCGTCAATTTTGTTTTTATCTTAGTTCATATAATTCCATGCCGAATTGGCTCTTACCCGAAAATATCGCAGATGTTTTGCCGTCTGAAGCGCGCAAGATCGAAGAATTACGCCGTGCCATACTTGATAACTTCAGGTGTTATGGCTACGAGCTGGTGATGCCCCCCATGCTTGAATACATTGAGTCGCTACTGACTGGTGCTGGTCAGGATATGGATCTGCGCACTTTTAAGCTGGTTGATCAATTATCTGGCCGGACGATGGGGGTGCGTGCAGACATGACTACCCAAGTTGCACGGATCGATGCGCATTTGCTAAATCGCCGCTCAGTTACGCGCCTGTGCTATGTCGGTAGCGTATTGCAGACACGACCTTCCGGCCTGCATGCGACACGTGAGCCTTTGCAAATCGGTGCTGAGGTGTATGGTCACGCCGGATTAGAGGCCGATGCAGAAATTCAGGAATTGGTATTAGCTACGCTGGGCTTGGCGAATATTTCTGCGGTGCGTTTGGATTTATGTCATGTTGGTGTGCTGAAGGCCTTGATTGAAAACGAGCCAAAAGCGCGTCAACAAGAAGCCGAATTATTTAATCTGCTGGAAGCCAAAGATATTCCAGCGTTGGCGCAAATGACTCGTGAATTTGATCCCATTATTGCGCGTGCTCTACTGGATTTGCCAAATTTATATGGTGACTTATCCGTTATCAATCGTGCGCGCACCACATTACCTGATTTGCCGGGTATTTCGACCGCGCTCGACGAACTTGAATATTTGGCTTTGTTAGCTGGTGCGGCGAATGTGACGATCGATTTGGCTGATTTGCGTGGTTATCACTACCATAGCGGTGTCATGTTCAGTGCTTATGTGCCTGGCTTGCCCAATGCGGTGGCGCGTGGCGGCCGTTACGATCATGTTGGCGAAGCGTTTGGACGAGCCCGTCCTGCGACAGGTTTTTCGCTTGATTTACGCGAATTGGCACGTCTTTTGCCGATGGCTGAACGAAAAAATGCCATTCGCGCACCTTGGAGTCAAGATAAAATGTTGCGCAGCATGATTAATGATTTACGTGCCAGTGGCGAGGTAGTAATACAAAGCTTACCAGGGCACGATAATGAACAAGATGAATTCGATTGCAACCGTGCAATCGTGTTCGAAGCAGGTCAATGGATTCTTAAAAACGGTGCTTAAGTGATGCTTAAAAATACAAATGCAAAAAATGTCGTGGTCATTGGTACACAATGGGGCGATGAGGGTAAAGGCAAAATCGTTGATTGGTTGACCGATCATGCACAGGGCGTAGTGCGCTTTCAGGGCGGACATAATGCGGGTCACACGTTGGTGATTGGCGGCCAAAAAACCGCACTGCAATTGATTCCTTCCGGCATCATGCGTGCTGGTACCGCCTGCTATATTGGTAATGGCGTGGTGTTATCGGTGCCAGATTTACTGCGTGAAATTGATAAATTGCAGGCCAATGGCGTCGAGGTAGTGTCGCGTTTGAAAATTTCCGAAGCGTGCCCAGTTATTTTGCCATATCACACAGCATTAGATGCCGCCCGCGAAATGGCGCGGGGTGACGCCAAAATTGGTACGACCGGTAAAGGCATTGGTCCAGCCTACGAAGACAAAGTGGCGCGCCGTGCGATTCGGGTGGCCGATCTGTTAAATGCCGAGCGTTTTGCCGAAAAACTCAAAGCCAATCTGGATTATCACAATTTTGTGCTAACCAATTATCTGAAAGCGGCACCGGTTGATTTTCAAAAAACCTTGGACGATACATTAGCGTTGGTGCCACGTATTCGTCCTATGGTGTCAGATGTTTCTAGTGCTTTGTATGCGGCTTATAACAACGGTGCACGCCTCTTGTTCGAAGGCGCGCAAGGTAGTTTATTGGACGTTGATCATGGCACTTATCCGTTTGTAACTTCTAGCAATTGTGTGGCGGGTAACGCCTCAGCAGGTTCTGGTGTTGGCCCGAATATGTTGCATTATATTTTGGGCATTACTAAAGCATATACCACCCGTGTTGGCTCGGGACCGTTCCCTTCTGAGCTGCCGACCGATGACGGCGTTGGCAAACATTTGTCCAGTGTTGGTCATGAGTTTGGCACGGTGACAGGGCGAGCACGGCGCTGTGGTTGGTTTGATGCCGCGCTATTAAAACGCTCGGTGCAAATTAATGGCGTATCTGGTATGTGTTTAACTAAGCTGGATGTGCTGGATGGTTTGGCTACGTTGAAGTTATGTACCGGTTACACCATTGATGGTCAGCCCGTTGGTATTTTCCCGGTTGGTGCCGAAGATGCGGCGCGTTGCGTCGCGGTTTATGAAGAAATGCTGGGTTGGTCAGAAAGCACAGTGGGCGCAAAAACTTTCGATGCCTTGCCGCTCAATGCACGTAACTACATCAAGCGCATTGAAGAGTTGGTTGGTGTGCCGATCGATATGATTTCGACCGGGCCAGACCGTGAAGAAACCATTGTATTGAAACACCCATTTAATTAATCAAGTACGGAAAAATCAAGTATGAACACACCTCTTTCAACGGATAAAGACCTGTGGGTATCGTGGGAAAGCTATCATCGCTCGATCGAGCAGTTGGTTTTAAAGGTATATGAATCCGGCTGGCGTTTCGATCAAGTGCTGTGTTTGGCACGTGGTGGTTTGCGTCCAGGCGACGTTTTTTCAAGAATTTTTGATGTGCCTTTAGCGATTTTATCGACCAGTTCTTACCGTGAAGAGGCAGGCACCGTGCGCGGCTCTTTAGACATTGGTAAGTATATTTCGATGACCAAAGGGGCGTTAGAAGGACGTGTGTTAGTGGTGGATGATCTAGTTGATTCGGGCGTCACGCTAGAAAAGGTCATGTTGCATTTACGTAATAATTTTCCGTCAGTGACGGAAGCTAAATCGGCTGTGATCTGGTACAAAGAATGCTCCACCGTAAAACCAGATTATTACTTGGAATATTTACCGACCAACCCGTGGATTCATCAACCGTTTGAAGACTACGAAAGCATTCGTCCACATCAATTAAGTGCCTGGATGAAAAAAGGCGAAGTGAAGGAATAGCGTATTACTCGCAATATTAATACCGCAAAAAGAAAAAACCCGTTGACGAATCAACGGGTTTTTATAAACTGTGGTGCCCACGGAGGGACTCGAACCCCCACACCCAAAGGCACATGGACCTGAACCATGCGCGTCTACCAATTCCGCCACGTGGGCAACGAAGACAGCGATTATATTGTATTTGACGACAAAGTCAATCAATTTACTGGCATACAAAGCAAAGAATGCGCTTTTACATAGGAAACAACCATGCCTAAATCAAAACAGACCAGCGTTAATGCTGCCGCGAAAGCTGCTGTTAAATCTACTCCAATGAGTAAAGAAAGCAACGCAACGAAATCGAAAGAGGCGGCTAACAAAGAGTTGGGTCATGCTAGTACGCACCCTTATCCAATTCCTAGTCGTGAAGAGATTTTGGGTCTGTTGCGCACTACAAAAAGCAAGCAAAAAATAGATGCAATTGCTGACAAACTTGGTGTCAAGTTAGATGAAATGGATGGTTTGATCCGGCGTTTAAATGCAATGGAAAGAGACGGTCAGCTCAAACAAGATAAAGCGGGCTTTTACACCTTGGCCAATCAAGATAATTTCATCACCGGGCGCGTTAGTAGTCACCGCGATGGCTATGGGTTTTTAACCCCAGACGATGGTGGTGAGGATTTATTTTTACCTGAGCGTGAAATGCAGCGCGTACTGCACGGTGACAGAGTGACTGCACGCGTGGTTGGTACTGATCGTCGTGGTCGTTTGGAAGGCGGCATTCTTGAAATCTTAGAGCGTGCCAACACGCACGTAATAGGTCGATTGCTTAATGAAAATGGTGTTTGGATCGTGGCACCAGAAGACAAACGTTTTAGTCAGGATATTTTCTTGGCAGGTTCACCCGGCAAGGCGAAGGCTGGGCAAGTGGTGAGTGTTGAGTTGACCGAGCAGCCTACCAAATATGCGCAGGCGGTCGGGCGTATCGTTGAGATTTTGGGGGAAGTCGATGACCCCGGTATGGAGATTGAAATCGCCGTCCGTAAATTCGGCGTGCCGCACGAATTCAGCGAAGCCGCGAAAAAAGCCGCCAGTAAATTACCCAACGAAATTCGTGAAAGTGATTTGGAAGAGCGAGTCGATCTACGTGATTTACCATTGGTCACTATTGACGGCGAAGACGCGCGGGATTTTGATGATGCCGTGTATTGTGAAACCATCAAACTGGGACGTGCTAAAGGATATCGCCTAATCGTTGCGATTGCTGATGTCAGTCATTACGTTAAACCAAATGACGCACTGGATCAGGATGCCTTATTGCGCAGCACTTCGGTGTATTTCCCGCGCCGCGTAATTCCGATGTTGCCGGAAAAATTATCGAATGGACTTTGCTCCTTAAATCCAGACGTTGATCGCTTAACACTGGTTTGCGATATGGTAATCACCGACAAAGGAGAAGTCACTGCCTACCAGTTTTACCCCGCCGTGATTCACTCTGCGGCGCGGTTTACTTACACCGAGGTAGCGGCAATTCTGGGTAATACCAAAGGGCCAGAAGCGCATAAGCGAGTTGGACTCGTGCCGCATTTGTTGAATCTATATGATTGCTTCCAGTCATTGCTGAAAGCACGTCAGTTGCGCGGCGCGATTGATTTTGAAACTACCGAAACCTATATTGTTTGCAATGCCGCAGGTAAGATAGAAAAAATTATTCCGCGTACCCGCAACGATGCGCATAAGCTGATTGAAGAATGTATGTTGGCAGCCAACGTTTGCGCTGCTGAATTATTGATGGAATATAAGCATCCCGGCACTTATCGTATTCACGCCAGCCCAACTAAAGAAAAGTTAACACAGGTCAGAACTTTTTTAAAGCAACTTAATTTGCAATTGAACGGTGGTGATTCACCATCGGCTTCTGATTACGCGGCGCTGATGAGCAAAATCAAAGGTCGCCCCGATGCACCATTGTTGCAAACCATGTTGTTACGTTCCATGCAGCAGGCAGTGTATAGCCCCGATAATATTGGCCATTTTGGTTTGTCGTATGACGCCTATGCGCACTTCACTAGCCCGATTCGGCGCTACCCAGATTTGTTAACGCACCGCGCCATTAAAGCAATTTTGCAAGGTAAAAAATACGAACCAAAAGGCATCGATACCAACTTACTCAACACCACGATTTCCAATGCGGCACGCAAGCAGCAAGTATTGGATAAGGCTGCTGGTAAAAAGAAAGCAGAAAAAGATTTAACCATCTGGGATGCGTTGGGCACACATTGCTCTGCCAACGAAAGACGCGCCGACGAAGCCTCGCGCGATGTCGAAGCTTGGCTCAAGTGCTATTACATCAAGAGCAAGCTTGGCGAAGAGTTTACCGGCACGATCTCTGGCGTTACGCAGTTTGGTATCTTCGTGCAATTAGATGATATGTATGTTGAAGGCTTGGTACACATTACCGATCTAGGCGCAGATTATTTTCAATATGATGATGCCCGTCATGAACTACGTGGTGAACGTACAGGCAAGCGTTATCAGTTGACCGATAAAGTAAAAGTACAGGTCAGCCGAGTTGATCTGGATGCCCGTAAAATTGATCTGGCATTGGTGCAGGCCGGTGCACGTGGTGCGAATACTGTGCGCGAACAAGTGATGGCCGCTGGCCGCGACAAAAATGTCCGTGCTGGCAAGAGCAAAAGCAAGGCCAATGTACATGCTGGCGTGTTTTCTAGCAATGACGTGGATCTGAAAAATAAAGCCAGAACCAGTGTCAAAACAGCCGGTACGGTGGCCAAAAAAGTGAGCGCAAGTAATGGTAAAACTAAACCAACAGCGGCTCTATTGAAATCGATTCGTACCAAGGCGGAAGCGCCGCAAAAGCGCAGTGAGCGTGCTGTGAAAAGTACTCGCACAAGTACGCGTACTTCAAAAAGTAAGCGCTAAAAAATATTAAAATCAATACCAACAAACAAATATCAACGCAAACGTAAATACAGATGCTACAGACGCCGATGCATGTACAAATGTATGTACCAGCAGGTTTGGCAGTGATTATCTCGATAAAAGAAAAACAGACTCACCATGAAAAGTAAAATGATTTTTGGCTTTCACGCCGTTACCTCGCGCATTCGTCACGAAGCCTCGTCAGTTGAAGAAATTTAGATCG
>OFSE01000159.1_pt1 | contig 23167 bp, 17 predicted proteins | sample 1543261 | NCBI WGS metagenome assembly OFSE01 (sample SAMN07774225, study PRJEB24372) | wastewater metagenome | isolation source: Exp Tend VB 50WW | collected 2016-02 | reverse complement strand
ATATACTGCCACCTGTATTTTTAAAATACATAATACAGATGTGCGGGATTGCTATATTTTTTTATTATTTATTGGGAGTATATGTAAAAAGTTAAATGGACGCGTCTGACTGCGAGTTATTCATGAATTTGTTTCATTACTGTATGCCGATTTAGTTATCTAAACAAAGCGTGCTGTATCCAGTAAAGTGTCAGCATCTTGTTACAGTCTGGAGAGTGAAATGCAAAAGCGTCAACTTGGAAATAGTGATTTAACGGTGTCAGCACTTGGTCTTGGTTGTATGGGCTTGAGCTTTGCCTATGGCGAAGCGATGGAAAGAAAGGATGCGGTTGCGCTGCTGCGTAAAGCGGTGGATTTGGGCGTGACTTTTTTTGATACCGCAGAAGCCTATGGCGCGGCAAATGAAGAAATCGTTGGCGAAGCCTTGGCACCGTATCGCCATCAGGTCGTGATCGCTACCAAATTTGGTTTTAAGGATGGCGACGCTAAAAAAGGTGTTGATAGTCGCCCAGAGCGGATTCGCACGGTGGCAGAAGATTGCTTGAAGCGCTTGAAGACGGATTATATTGATCTGTTGTATCAGCACCGGGTAGACCCGAATGTGCCGATCGAAGATGTGGCGGGTACGGTCAAAGACTTGATTGCCGAAGGTAAGGTGCGACACTTTGGTTTGTCTGAAGCGGGCGTCGATTCGATTCGCCGCGCCCACGCGGTGCAAGCGGTGACTGCATTACAGAGTGAATATTCCTTATGGTGGCGCGAACCAGAAGCAGAAATTCTGCCCATATTGGAAGAGTTGGGCATTGGTTTTGTGCCGTTTAGTCCATTGGGGCGCGGTTTTTTGACTGGCAAAATTGACGAAAACACGTCGTTCTCGAAAGATGATTTCCGCAATATCGTGCCACGTTTTTCACCAGAGGCGCGCAAAGCGAATCAGGTGTTGGTGGATGCCTTGGCGACGATTGCCACTGAAAAAAAAGCCACTTCCGCACAAATCGCCCTCGCTTGGCTGTTGGCGCAAAAGCCGTGGATCGCGCCGATTCCGGGCACCACCAAATTGCATCGACTAGAAGAAAATCTGGGGGCGGTCAACATCAAATTAAATGCCGCAGATTTGCTTGAAATCGAGAATGCCTTGGCGCATATTAAGGTCGAAGGTGATCGTTATCCCGCGTATTTTGCAGCTACCGTGAACCGCTAATGTAATCACCATGTACGCAAAGTGTTGCTTAATCCTAGAAACGGCAGTTGACCGCTAAAATTTACCAATAAGATCTTATTTTTTAATCATCAATGTCGTGTTCTAAATATCCACCATTTTGGTGGCAGCGTTACATGCGTGATTGCCCATTTTTACGGCTCCCTGCCGTTGTTGCTTCGCCTTGTCGTACTACTGTACTGTCTGCGTCGTCGCGCCTAGATTGATTTGCAAACAAATATTCACCCCAAATTTATAAGACTTAAACTGAGGTTGCATTATTTTGCTTAAACAATATACTGTATATACGTACAGTATATTTAATTAAATAGGCAAAGCAATGCACTATGATGGCCTCCTCTTCTGATTTTTTTCACACATCAAACCTTTCCAGCATGCTTGCCCAAATGCCGCATGCCTTGTGGCGGGCAAATGAAATGGCGGTTTATCAGGCATCCACATTGTCGTCTGGATTTGCTGTGCTGGATGCCGAGTTAATGAATGGTGGCTGGCCGTGTTCGATGTTGATTGAATTATTGCTGCCGCACGCTGGTATCGGTGAAATTCAGTTATTAAAACCAGCCTTGACTGCTATTACCCGCTCTCAACGAATTGCATTAATACAACCACCCCATATCCCGAATGGCGTGGCTTGTCGCGCATGGGGGCTTGCTGAAAAAAACCTGCTGTGGATCAACACTAAGCAAAACGCGGATGCTTTGTGGGCGACTGAACAAATTCTGAAGAATGGATGTTGTGGTGCCGTTTTACTATGGCAAACCCAAAACCATATCCGCCTGGAAGCTTTGCGTCGTCTGCATCTATTGGCACAGGCACAATCTACTTATTTTTTCATATTGCGCCCTATTTCAGCGCAACATGATTCTTCACCGGCACCATTGCGCCTGGCTTTGCAACCCGCATCAAGAGGTATTCAGTTGCAGATTGTGAAACGGCGCGGGCCTTCTTCTCATCAAACCCTATTTATTCCCCTGAAAGACATGCCGGTGCACCGGCATGTCGCAGAACACTCATTGGAACAACATCATGCGCACGTGGATCAGTCTGCACTTGCGGCTTTTACCCTTAGAAGCACTACGCCCCTGTTGGTCTGAGCCGCTTGCCTGTGTGGTGATCGATCAAGGTCGCGTACTTAATACCACGATTGCAGCAACGGCGGCTGGCATACGTTTAGATATGCGCAGTGCTGGCGTGCATGCGCTGTGCCCTGATGCGCTGATACTTGAGCGTAATCTACATAAAGAGGCGCTTGCAATGGATGCGATTTCAATGGCGTTATTGCGGTTTACACCGGAAGTCAGCATGGCAGATGACTTCTGTTTTATTCTGGATGTGACTGCCAGCCTGACTTTATTTGGTGGTCATCGTTCACTTTATCGGCAGATCAAACATTGCATTGGCCTATTGGGTTTTACGGTCAAAATAGGCATGGCACCAACCGCGATGGCAGCCTGGTTATTGGCACGTGTTCCGGCGTTTCGCCATACACGATATGCGTCTAAAATCATCAAGCCAGCCTCTATGATTAAGGTTGTTGATCGCCTGCCAGTCACATTGTTACCAGCAGCGCAGGTGCATCATGCCTGGCTACAGGGCATTGGTTGCCAGACTATCGGTGATTTGCGCCGACTGCCGCGTGCCGGCTTATTGCGGCGTACCAGTCCGTTATTGCTGGAAGCCTTGGATAAAACGTATGGCCTGATACCAGAATTATTGACATGGATAAAACCGCCACTGAGCTTTAGCGCCCGCATCGAAACCCATGAGCGCATCGAACACGCCGATGCCTTGTTGGTCGGTGCACATCGTTTACTGCTGCAATTACTGGGTTGGCTGGTGTCATTACAAAAGGCTGTCAGTTGTTTTACCTTGCTGCTTGAGCATGAACGTGGCCGGGCTGCGATTGCGCCTACTGCGGTGGAAATTGTCTTGGCAGAAGCGGCCTGGCATGAAAAGCATCTACTGCTTCTGTTAAAAGAGCGCCTCAGTAAAATCGAGCTGATCGCACCTGTCATTGCACTGAAACTGGAAGTACAACAGCTTGTCGATATGCGGCCACCCACAGAGGCGCTTTTTCCGGAGCCGGGTGGCACACCGGCTGACTTTCAACGTCTGCTTGAATTGTTGACCGCCAGATTGGGGAAAGAAAGTGTAATGACTCCTGCGATTCGCCCAGATTATCGGCCCGAACAGGCCAATCATTGGCAGCCTGCCATCGAGAAACCTCATGCATCTTCGCTTGCCGCGCCTTCACTTGAGCGGCCATTCTGGTTGCTGGAAAAGCCTCTCGCACTGGCGATACGCAATGAGCGGCCTTTCTATGGCTCTGCATTAAAAATCATCAAAGGCCCAGAGCGCATCGAAAGTGGCTGGTATGACGATCACATGATTGCTCGCGATTACTTCATCGCACAGGCTCATGATGCGAGTTGTTATTGGATTTTTCTGGAAAGAACACAAGACCCGCGCTGGTTTTTGCATGGCTTGTTTGCCTGATTTGATGCCATTCGATCTGATCTATTTTTATGTCCATCGCAATGCACAAGCCCCCTTTTCTGCCCGACTATGTGGAGCTGCAAACGCTCAGTCATTATAGTTTTTTGCGCGGAGCTTCCGCACCGGAAGACTTGATTCAACGCGCGGCGCAACTCAATTATCAGGGTATCGCGTTGACCGATGAATGCAGTTTGTCGGGCATTGTGAAAGCGCATGTTGAAGCCAAAAAACAAGGCATTCATTTAATTGTCGGCAGCCAAATGCTGTTCACCTCAGAACATGCAATGCCGCCGTTTAATCTGATTTTACTGGCGATGAACAAAAATGGTTATGGCAACCTGTCTGAATTAATCACCATCGGCCGCACGCGGGCAGAAAAAGGACATTATTTGTTGAGACCAGACGACATCGCCAGACCTGATGATGCACTAGCGCATCTACGTGGCATGCCAGATTGCCAGATTATTTTAAGTCCGGCGTATGCCATTGATCTAGAAAGCTTATCGCAACAGGCGGCATGGCTGGCAAAAAACTGCCCGGGACGCAGCAGCATTGGTCTGAGTTTGCATCATCGTGCCAGTGATGAGCTGCATAAAAAAAATATCATGATGGTCGCCCGCAGATATCACCTGCCTGTGGTCGCAACCGGCGACGTCTGCATGCATCTGCGCTCGTATAAACCGGTGCAAGACACCATGACAGCGATTCGACATGGTATGTCGATTAGCGAATGCGGATATGATCTGGCACAAAATGCCGAGCAGCATTTACGTTCACGCTTACGGTTGGGTAATTTATACCCCAGAGAAGCACTCGAACAAACGCTTCATATCGCGCATCAATGTCGTTTCTCTCTTGATGAATTGCGCTACGAATATCCTGATGAATTTGTCCCTGCGGGCGAAACGGTGAGCAGTTATTTGCGCAAAGAAAGCTACCTTGGTGCGCAGTGGCGTTTTCCTGCAGGCATTCCGACGATCGTGCAAACACAGTTGGAATATGAATTAAAGTTGATCGAAGAAATGCGATATGAATCGTATTTTCTGACCGTGTATGACATTGTTCGCTTTGCTCGCAGCCAGCAGATTCTTTGTCAGGGGCGCGGCAGTGCCGCTAATTCCACCGTTTGCTATTGCCTTGGCATTACTGAAGTTGATCCGGCGCGTGGCACCATGTTATTTGAGCGTTTCATTTCCAAAGAACGCAATGAGCCGCCCGATATTGATGTCGATTTTGAGCACCAACGCCGTGAAGAGGTGATTCAATACATTTACAACAAATACGGTCGGCTAAGGGCGGCATTAACCGCGGTAATTATTTCTTACCGTCCCAAAAGCGTTTTACGTGATGTCGGTAAAGCCTTAGGCATTGATCTCTCGATTATCGAGAAAGCTGCCAAGGTACGGCATGGCTGGCATAGCCGTGCTGACTTGGCATTGCGACTGCAAGAATGCGGTTTAGATCCAGAATCATCGATTGCGAAAAAATGGATAGAAATCACCGAAAAGATGATGCGCTTTCCCAGGCACATGTCGCAGCATCCCGGTGGTTTTGTGATCTCGCATGAAAAATTGTCGCGTCTGGTGCCGATTGAAAATGCGGCGATGGCTAATCGCAGTATTGTGCAATGGGATAAAGATGATCTTGACGCGGTTGGACTGCTGAAAATTGATATTCTGGCGTTGGGCATGCTGAGCTGTATTCGACGTGCTTTGAATCTGGTGTCACAACGCAGAAAAACACGTTTTGAACTGGCCGATATTCCGGTTGAAGATAATGCAACCTATGACATGATCTGTGCCGCCGATACCATTGGCGTATTTCAGATTGAAAGTCGCGCCCAGATGTCGATGTTACCGCGCCTATTACCGCGCACCTATTACGATCTGGTGATTGAAGTCGCGATTATCCGCCCAGGCCCGATTCAGGGTGGCATGATTCAGCCTTACTTGAGGCGCAGACAGGGCATTGATCCTGTTACTTATCCCAGTAAGGCAATGGAAGCGGTATTGTCCAGAACACTGGGCGTGCCGATTTTTCAGGAACAAGTCATGCAAATCGCCATGGTCGCTGCAGGCTTTAGTGCCGGCGAAGCCGACCAGTTACGGCGTGCCATGGCGGCCTGGAAACGCAAAGGTAATTTGGAACAGTTTGAGATGAAACTGCTCACCGGCATGGCAGAGCGTGGTTATACCGACGAATTTGCCGCAAGCATTATTGGGCAAATACGGGGCTTTGCGGAATACGGCTTTCCCGAAAGTCATGCCGCCAGCTTTGCCCTGCTCGCTTATGCCAGTTCATGGTTGAAATGCCACGAGCCTGCAGCTTTTCTTTGCGCATTACTAAATAGTTTTCCGATGGGATTTTATTCTCGTTCTTCTTTAATTCAAGATGGCAAAAAACACGGACTTGCCATCAAACCTGTTGATGTTTGCCACAGTGATTGGGAAGCCAAACTAGAGTTTCCTCTGCAACCTGACATTCATCAGCAGCCCGCTGTCCGATTAGGTTTGCACATGATTAATGGTTTAGCAGAAGACGCTGCTTTGCGTATAGAAAATGCGCGATCAATACAAGCATTGATCGATGTTGATGATTTAGCCAAACGTGCGGATTTAAACAAAAAAGATATTCAGGCGTTAGCAGCAGCAAATGCCCTGCTTTCACTGGCAGGACACCGCCGCCAAGCATTATGGCAATCTGTGGTGAGTGTTCCCGTTAAAGGTTTACTGCGTGAAGCAAACATACTTGAAGAAAATCTGGTATTACCCGCACCGAGTGAAGGAGAAACCATCGTTGCCGATTACCGTAGTCTTGGTTTAACTTTAGGTCGGCATCCCTTAGCACTGCTTAGAACACAATTACACACAAAACGTTTTTTGACATCCCAGGTTTTATCGACCTGTGAAGATAGAAAATTGGTACGCGGATGCGGTATCGTGATTGTGCGACAACGGCCACAAACTGCCAAAGGTGTGATTTTTTTAACGATTGAAGACGAAACCGGTACGGTCAACGTGATTTGCTGGCCCAATATGGTGGAGCAATATCGACGTGAAATTTATAGTGCATCGCTATTGGGTGTGTATGGCCGTTGGCAAAATCAAAGCAATGTGCGCCACTTAATCGCTATGCGTCTGGTTGATTTATCACACATGCTTGGCGAGGTGGCGACCCAGAGCCGTGATTTTTATTGATCCTCAGCTTATATCAAATGTTTGCTATTCCTCTTCTTTGGCAATAGTCTTTTATAAAAAAATGGGAGTATAGATGAAAATAGAGAAATTAATCAATTAATACCAGCATTTTTAAAAATACACCATGCAGTATATAAAAATTGTTAAAATTCATCAAAAATCCATCTTTCTTCCTTTTTTGAAGAAAGAAACGTCCATATTTGGACTTTTTTTTGTTCAGTTTTGGATGTTTGGTGCTTTATCTGTGACAAGGCGCTGCCGTATCCAGTCGGCTGTCTGCAGCTCCGTCATGTTGCCAGCGGCGACGTCCAGCATGAAATTGATGGCATCGATCTCATTGAACGCAAGCGTCTCGCCATTGATCGCTAGGAACAGGCGACCGATCACCCAGGCGGTACGCTTGTTGCCATCGCTGAACCCGTGGCTGGTCACGATGCCGTAGATGTAGGCCGCCGCAAGGTCGGCTACGTCCGGCGGCGGATTACCGTGGGTGTCGAGATTCGGTGCCCGATTGAGCGCTGCCTCCACGGTGTTGAGGTCGCGTACACCAGCCAAACCACCGTGCACCGCGAGCTGTTTGTCGTGAACCGCAAAAATGGTATCTCGCCGCACCCACTGCCAGCTCATTTAGCGAGCACCCGTAGGATCTCACGGTCGTCGTGCATGATCGACTCGGCCAACAGCATCTGGCGCTCAAACTCAGGGTTGTACGGCGTGATGCGCATCGCGCCGTCCGGTGCCTCGGTCAGATACAGGGTATCGCCTTTCTGTACGTTCAGGATGCGCCGAGCCTCCTTGTTTAAGATCAGCCCCTCAGATGCACCTACGGTAGTTACTTTGACTGCGAGCATGACGCCCTCCTTTCTATATAAGTTTTATTATATACCCAGTCTAAGGAGTGTCAAGCAGACTGACTAGTGCACTACCCGCAGAAAAAAAATGCCGTTCAGTTTGCACTGAGCGGCATAAACTTACATTCAGTTGTAATCGGCTGGATCAGCGTTCTTTTTTACCGATTTAAGCGTTCACCAAATTCCCTTGCAGAGGTCTCTTACAGACGGAAGGCACTCACGGTCTGCACCAGCAAATGTGATTGATCCTGCATACTTTGCGCCGCCGCTGCTGCCTCTTCGACTAAGGCCGCATTTTGCTGGGTTGCCGTATCCATTTCCATAATTGAAGAATTCACCTGATCAATGCCGTCCGATTGTGATTTAGACGCCATCGCAATATGACTTACAATTTCTGTCACCTGCTTTACACTGGTGACAATTTCATGCATGGTTTTACCCGCATCATCCACCAATGCGGTTCCGGCTTGTACTTTTTCGACAGAATCCTGGATGAGCTCTTTGATTTCTTTCGCTGCTGTGGCAGAGCGATGTGCCAAAGTTCTGACTTCTGAAGCAACCACCGCAAAGCCCCGCCCCTGTTCGCCTGCACGCGCAGCTTCAACTGCGGCATTGAGCGCAAGAATATTGGTTTGAAAAGCGATACCATCAATCACGCTAATGATGTCAACAATTTTGCTGGAACTGTCTTTGATCGAATTCATGGTATCAACCACGTTATTGACCACCACACCGCCATGCACCGCAACCTCGGATGCGCTATTAGCGAGCTGGCTGGCTTGGTAGGCACTTTCTGAGTTTTGTCTTACCGTTGTCGTTAATTCTTCAATCGAGGAAGCCGTCACTTGCAGACTGGCAGATTGGCTTTCTGTGCGCGTCGAAAGATCCATATTACCTTGAGCAATTTCACGCGCTGCGACGTCAATCGATTCTGAAGAATCGCGCACTTGCGCAATGACATGTCTTAATTGATCAATCATGAGCTGAATTTGGGCAAGCAGGCTATCACTATCATTAGTGCGTAATTGTGCCCTCGCCGTTAAATTCCCCTGTGATACTTGGCGCACCACTTTTAAAGCATACGCAGGCTCGCCCCCTAACTGAAATAAAATACTGCGACTAATCAGCAACACAAAGCCACCAACACATAACAGTAAAATGGCACAAATCAACATATCCACCCGCGCCGTTGCCCAAAATGCGTTATCAATGTCATCCACATAAACACCGGTACCAACCATCCACTTCCATTCGGGGAAATAACGGACATACCCTAATTTTGGAAAATCTTCCGTGGAGCCAGGTCGCGGAAACCAATAATCAACAAAACCATTATTTTTTGTGACCGCGGTGTTGATCATTTCCTGCAAAATCAATTTACCTTTTGAGTCTTTTAAATCCTTAAATGTACGCCCTTCAGTATCGGGTACAGGCGGCAGCATGATCCTGGTGAAATCGGTATCGTAAATAAAGATATAGTTCGATTTTTCATATTTTGCGTAACGCAAGATATCCGTCACCTGTTTTTTAGCATCGGCTTCGCTTAACTTACCTTCCTGTTGCAGTTGCTGCACATGCGTAATTACGCTAAAAGCACTATCGACAAGACCAACGATTTTAGAACGCCGTTCTTCCAGCATGGCAGACCGTAAATTGACCAACGAAATCACAGTGATCGTGACAATGCCGACGAACACCAACGCGACGAGCATAAACAAGCGGCTACGAACTCGGAAACGGTTAATTAATTCATTCATGAAAAATATTGTGGGTTTCTATTTTAGCCAAACGAAAAAAATATTTATTTAAAAGGCTTACGCAAAAATGTTCCAATCTCGTGCATTGATATGCGCCACATGACATTTTGGCGCGATCAATCAAATATTGAAGCGGTTTTACGTAAGCCCTGCGTATTTAAAATCGTTTTTGCCTTGTTATACAGCTGCGCGGCGCTGCCCCGATTCTGTTATTACTCTATCGATTATTAATGAAATTACTGAAATTACTGAGAAGACTGAACTTAAAATTTCAATTGACTTTACTGGACATAAATCTCCCATAATTTAACAAATATGGCTGTTATGCTTAGACGACGCGATGATTTTTACATGCAAAAAATGTACCATCTTTAATGGTTCAATTAAGCCTTGATTTTATGCGTAAATAATGACATCAGCTTGACGTTTTGAATTGACGATATACCAGGACTTACGCAAAACAGACGTTGGCGTCGTTGCTTTGCCTTGCCGTAGCACTTATAGCATTCGTACTGTCTGCGGCTTCACGCCTAGCTAACGCAATTTTGCGTTAGTCCTATACATATAAATACTAGCATTTATTTAAATAAAATTTAACGATAAAACCAAGCAAAAAAAACAACCAAATAAACAAATAAAAGTCAGAGCATCAAAGATGCTCTGACTTTTATTCTGTAAAGCGCCCGTCCTAAAACAGGGCGGTCAAAATCAATTTAAATTAGTAACTAACCTTGGTGGTCTTCTCGACCGTCGGCCAATTGGCGACCGCTTTATTGATATACCCTGTGGTATCTAAACTCCAGCGCATCCGTACCAATGCGTTGTAGTTGAGATAGAGTTTTCCATCTACTAAAGTAAAAGCCGTGCCATCGCTTTTGGCTTTATAGCCACCAGCCGTACCATAAGCGCAAAATCCGTTAAATTGCGGCGCAAAAGCTTCTGGTGTGGCTTTGAATTTATCCCGGTTTGCCGCGGATGAAAATAAAAACGTGGAGCCTTTGTATTCAGCCGTGAACTCTTTTTTTCCTTGCACTGGTTGTTTCTCAGTAAAGTAAGCGACTGGATCATAGCCTTCAATAGCTACGCCATCACGTTCAAAAAATTCACCTGCCAATGCCGACGAATTAAACGTAATCATGAGCAAGCTCGCAGTTACTGCAGTGAGTAACGATTTAGTCAATTTATTTATTAACATAGTGTCTTTTCTAAGATGGGTTACCGAGATCGCTTATGGAGCAAGCACATGTGCGATTTGTCGTCCTGCATGACGTATTCTTACAACTTTACAGTTGATTGATTCAAATTTTAATCAGACAGGTGATCACAAATATCGAAAAAATGAGCAGCACGGCACACGCAATCAGGTTCTGCTGTTATCTTATCGCTATCCGCCATAACCAACTCGTTACCAAGGAATATCCATGTGTGCCATTGCCACGTTCAAAAAATTATTTGGCTTGTCTTTGTTATTGACATCGTGCAGCTCAGCGCTGAGTGCACAGGCAACGCCAGTTGCACCGGCCTCCTGCGAACGCGGCAAAGTACAAGTGCAGGTGTTGGGTTCTGGCGGCCCAGAGCTCAACGACAAACGTGCTTCAACCTCTTATTTGATCTGGATCGATCATCATGCGCGTATTTTGGTTGATTTCGGTAGTGGTGCTGCATTGAACTACGAAAAATCTGGTGCCATACCAGAAGATTTGCAAGCGGTATTGCTGTCCCATTTTCATGTTGATCATACTGCTGACTTTCCCGCATTAGTAAAAGGTTTGGGATTTACCAAATTTGATGACGAAATACAGGTATTTGGTCCCGCACGATCGGGGGTTTTCCCAGGCTTGAACGAATTTCTGGGGGCATTATTCAACGGCAAAACTGGTGCCTATGCTTATTTGGGGCAGTATCTCGATCCTGATCAGGGCAGTCAATTTAAAATCACTGCCAATGAAGTACCGGCAACCAATAAGCAAGTCGTCATGTTCACTTTAAATGACGAAACCACGCTCAAGACAATTTCGGTACCGCATGGGCAAGTGCCAAGTCTGGCCTGGCGCGTTGAAACCCATGGCTGCGTAATTACTTTTAGCGGAGACACCAGTAACGCCGACAAAACTTTAGAAATTCTGGCCGACGGTAGTGACCTCTTGATTGCACATAATGCCGCACAAGAAAATGAACCAGACCGGGTTGCGCGTTTGCTGCACATGATGCCAAGTGAAATTGGGCGTATCGCATCAACTGCGAAAGTAAAAAAACTGGTTCTGTCGCATCGCATGTTGCGCACGCTAGGCAAAGAAAAACAAACTAGCGCCGCAATCAAACAAAGCTTCAATGGATCAGTTCAATTTGCCGATGATTTACAGATTTTTCCGGTAGGAGCAAAAATAAAATAATGCTTCTTCAGTTTTTCAAGAATACTACTGTCAGTATTTTTGCAAAATGCTTATTAATGGTGCGGGAACTGGATATTATTTTTAAAAAATAAGGGAGTATATAGTAAGGACAGCATAATCGGCGCCCTAGCTTGCACTCAGTGATAGCATAGGCAATCTGCAACTATCAATATTCCTCAATATCAAACAACGCGAGTTCAAATATGAAGTGCAACTGAAGATTAATGGTTACGGGTGGAAAGATGCAGTAGCATCCGGCCTCCCAGACCGCCAAGTCAAAGTTACCCGAAATGACATACACACATCTTACCCAAGATGAACGATACCAGATTTACATACTCAAAAAAGCTGGACATGATCAAAGCGCTATCGCTGAAATAATGGAGCGCAGTAAATCGACCATTAGCCGCGAGCTTAAGCGCAATAGTGGTAGTCGTGGATATCGGCCCAAACAGGCGCAGGCATTATCTCTCGCCAGACAGTCCACAGACAATGCAACCACCGTTCATGCTGACACATGGGCATTTGCCGATGCCAAGTTGGTTTTGCACTGGAGTCCCGAACAAATCAGCGGGTACCTGCGCGTCAACAACCAGCCTGGCGTCAGTCATGAAAGTATCTATAAACGGATCTATGCTGACAAGCGTCTTGGTGGCACTCTGCACAGCACACTTCGCTGCCAAAAGAAACGTAAGAAGCGCTATGGCAATCGTGAGCGCCGTGGCACCATTCCCAATCAGGTGTCGATTGAACAGCGGCTATCCATTGTCGACCAGCTTAAACGATATGGCGATTGGGAGGGCGATCTCGTGATTGGAGCGAATCATCGTCAGGCATTGGTCACGCTCAATGAGCGCAAGTCGCGTTACTCCATTATTGGCAAGGTTGATCGTAAAACCGCCGAGCAGGTTGCCGATAGTATCATCTCCTTGCTGGCGCCTTTTTCTGACTGTGTGCATACGCTAACGACGGATAATGGTAAGGAGTTTGCACAGCATGAACGCATTACCAGGAACATCAAAGCAAAGCATTATTTTGCGCATCCTTATTGCTCTTGGGAGCGTGGCGCGAATGAGAATATGAATGGGTTGATTCGACAGTTCTTTCCCAAAAAAATGCGGTTTGAAAGTATCTCTGATCATGACGTTGAACAGGCCATGCACAGCCTGAATCATCGCCCCAGAAAATGCCTCGACTTCAAAACGCCACACGAAGTATTTATGAAACAGCTACAATCGTATCAACATGGTGTTGCACTTCAAAATTGAATCCGCCAAACAAAACTTGTTCTTTATTCGCATAGTTTGACTTTCGTTTCGTCACCCCTCTCTAAATGATCCAACATGTCTGGTCCGAATACCTCCCGATGAAGATGCTTAATTGGTACGCCACTCGCAAGCAGGTCGTGCCACTGCGTCTGCATGAATGGAAGTGGACCGCACATATACACTTTTGCCTTGTTCATGTCCCATAGTGGCAATTTGTTCACCTGCATTCTTCCGGCCAGAGTGGTCGCGTCTGTATCGGCACTATCGTCCTCATAGAATGTGATGTTCTTCAAATTAGGCATGCCTGCAAGGGCCTTTTCCATATCAGAGCGATGCGGATGAAGATTTGCGTTACGCGCGGCATGCGCAAATATCACATGACGTTGCAGAGAAACTTGAGCAATTCGATTGAGTACAGAAATCATTGGTGTAATTCCGACGCCTGCCGATAGAAGTACGATCGGGTCATTACTTTCTGTATCAGGTGTAAATTCTCCAAACGGTTTACTTACTGCAATAACGCTTCCAACTGTCAAATTCTCGTGCAGCCAGTTAGAAACCATACCGGCAGGAGTTTTTGCACGAGCTACTTCTCGTTTGACCGAAATACGCAAATATTCACTATTAGGCGCGTCGGATAGACTGTATTGACGCAACTGGCGCAATCCATTTGGGAGGCGGACGGCGACGCTGATGTACTGTCCAGGTTTAAAGTGAGGAACTTCCGCATTGATTGGAACCAGCACAAAGGATGCTACCTCTGTATTCTGCTTTTCAACGGCGACCACCTGCATATTGAGCAAGTCACCGGGCTTGATGCAGCTTGCCTTGTAGAGCTTTGCTTCCTCTTCTATCAAGATTTGCGCCAACAGACCATATGCTTCAGCCCAGGCATCAATCAATGGGGCTGTTGCGGAATCACCAAGCACCTCCTTGATTGATGCCAGCAAATGACGACCAACAATCGGATAATGCTCAGCAGTTATCCCCAACGATGCATGCTTGTGCGCGATGCGAGAAATAACAGGTGCGAGCGCGGCTTGATTATCAATATTTGCCGCATAAGCAAAAACAGCGGAAGCAAGCGATTGCTGCTGTGATCCATTAGCCTGATTTCCAGCATTGAAGACGTGATGAAGCTCCGGATGCTCCTCAAACAGTGCTTTGTAAAACACCTTGGTGATTGCCAGTCCATGCATGCGCAAAATGGGAACACTGGCGTCGATATATGGACGAGATGTTGTGGATAACATAAAAACTCCAATTGTTGCATATTTTATGCAACTTATAAGATTTAAAAAAAAGCCCGAAGGCCAACTATACAAACTAAATGCGCCGTTATGCGTTCGTGCGATTTATTAAAAATGTACGATGCATGACGGCAATCTGCTCACCTGTATTGCCTGCAATGATTTCAGATAACGAGTATTGGTTCATAGCGGTATAAAACGCTTCTACACCAAACCTTAATGCTTCCCGCAAACGACAATCGCCAGACAACCGGCAACCAATACCCTCGCAGTCCAGCACTTCAGCTTCCACTTCAAGTGTTCGCAGGACATTTCCAATCGATAGTTGCTGCGGATCAGCTGACAGTCGAATACCACCATTACGTCCACGTGTTGCGTCGATCCATCCCATTTTTGCTAATGCACCAACGACCTTGACCATATGATTGTGTGGAACATCAAATTGCGATGATACCTCTGCAACTGTCACCGGCGGGTTGCGCGTCTGCCGTGCCAGATACATCAGCACTCGCAATCCAATATCAGAAAAACGGGTCAGTTTCATCAGTATTCAAACTCCAATGTATGCCATTCTAAATAATATGCATATAAAATGCAACTTATTGAAGCGTCCAATCAGATAATTTTTCCGACATTGCTTAGCGTACTTTAATTTCCCTTTCGTCAAACGCCCCCTAAAGGTATAACATGTTGCTAAGAGCATCCTAATGGAGGAGAAAACTTTGGTTTATCTGGGTTCGCTAGGCTTGTCGTCATTAATTCCATCTAACAGCACTGCGCCTTCGGCATTCCAACGTACTTTTGTGATGCCAGGCTCTAAACGTTCCAGACGCCTGGCTTCGATTTCTTGTTCATCGATTTCACCCAAAAGCATTTGTCCTTCGTCAATATACTGACGCTCGTTTAACAACTGATCGCGGCGTGCCGCAGCGTCATGAATATTTTTTTCTAATTCATCCTTCTCCCACGGTTTGGTGAGATAACGAAAAACTTCTGCCTCATTGACGGCACTCATGATTGTCGTAAAATCAGCCGATGCGCTTAGCATCATGCGTACCGTATCTGGTTGCATTTCTTTTGCGATACGCAAAAAATCGACGCCATTCAATTGGGGCATATGATAATCGGCGATAATGAAATCAAACTGCGTCTGTGCAATCTGCTCAATCGCTTCTTTAGGATCTGTGCATAGCGTCACCTCCAGCGCCATTGTTGACTTCAATTGCCGCAAACTACGTTGCAATGCATGCAATACATTGATTTCATCGTCTACCAATAAAATCTTGTACATCATGTTCTCCTGATGATGTTCACGGGTGGCACGATAGGAGCGTGTACGCGCACGTTCATTCGCCCGCCAGTTGAGGCTTCATATAAACGCATTTTTTCAATTAATCGTTCGTTGAGCACATGCTCTGCCGGTAGCAACATGACGCCATCCTTCGATACCAAATCAACCGATAAGACCATGCCAGGAAGTAGATCACGCACCACCACTTCTTTGTCAGGAATGACTTCCGTGGCACGATTATGAATAACTTGCACGAAAGCATTAACCACATCGTCATCGTAGTAGCTCTTCGCGGCACGTGTAATGACTTTTTCTGCATCTTCCGCCGTTAAGCGTTTTTGCAATAAATTGCCACTTTGCAGGCCATCAAAGTCACTCGCTACCGCCAGAATGCGCGCACCTAGTGGAATCGCCGCCCCCTGTAACCCGTCTGGAAATCCGCTGCCATCAAATTTTTCGTGCTGAGAGCGTAGAATTTTGGCAGTGATTTGCAAATCTTCCAAAGGCATTAATAAATGTTCAGCGCGTACTGTATGTTTGTGGAACTGGCCTAATTCATCGCCGTTCATTTTATTGACGGGGGTATTTAATAGGTCGTCGGAAAAGCCAATTTTTCCGATATCTAACAATAAGCCAGCAATAAAAATTTCTTGCGCCTCTTTTGGGCTGATGCCCATTCTCAACGCAATTTTGCGCGCCAGATCGGCAATGCGCCGGGAGCGGCCAGCCAATTTGCCGCCACGCATTTCTATCAAGTTCGAAAATACCTTGATTGACGTTAGAAAATTCGCTTTAAGTTTGTCATTGGCAACAATCAAAGAGTCGTGTGCTTTTTTTAACTCGGCAGTACGCTCCTCAACTTTTGTTTCCAGTGTGCGATTTAATTCTTTTAATGCGTCATTTTGCTGCTGCGTGAGTGCTTCTAAGCGTTGCTTTTCTTTTTCCAGCGCCTTGCGTTCGAGCGCCTGACGCACGATAAGAATGATGTCATTATCGTCCCACGGTTTGGTAATGTAACGATAGATTTCCCCACGGTTAATCGCATTAATAATCGATTGCACGTCGGCATAACCGGTTAATAATAAACGCACGCTTTCTGGCCATTGTTGACGCACCAATTCAAGAAACTGCGCACCGTCCATTTCGGGCATACGCATGTCGGAAATAATTAAATCAATAGGCTCGCGCGCTAAAATTTCCAATCCTTCGCGCCCACTATTGGCCACCAATACCATATACCCTTTGGCACGAAACAAGCGACGTAGCGCAGAAAGAATATTCGGCTCATCATCTACGCAAAGAATTTTTGCTGATTGAACAAATTGTTCAACATCAATGGGCTGAGTTAAATCAGTCGGTGTGCTCAGGTTTGCTGCGATTTCTGTCATGCATTAACCTCTTGCTCTGAATTGATGACCTCAATATGCTTGATTGGCAAACGAATTTTGAAACAGGTGCCCTTCCCTACCGTTGAGGTGACTTCAATCGAGCCATTATGCTTTTGAATAATGCCATAGGCAATAGATAAACCTAATCCAGTGCCCTTACCAATTGGTTTGGTGGTAAAAAAGGGATCAAAAATGCGCGAAGTGATTTCTTTAGGCATCCCCATCCCAGTATCTTCCACTTCGATCACTACAATATGGGCATCTTCTTTGGGCACAAAAGTACGTAGGATAATTTTCCCTCTTTCCTCGCCCATTGCATGGCTTGCGTTGACCACCAAATTCATGATGACCTGGTTAATTTGTGAAGGTAAGCATTCGACTTCGGGAATCGAGCCAAATTCTTTTATCACATCCGCTTTATATTTGATCTCGTTATTGACAATATTCAGCGTAGATTCAATGCACTCGTGCAAATTGGCCTTTTGCCAGGTTTGATTGCTATCCACTCGTGAAAAGTCTTTTAAGTCCTGCACAATTTTTCGAACTCTGATGATGCCTTCTTTTGATTGTCGCATGAGTTCAGGGATATCTTGCTTTAAAAATTCAAGTTCGATCTTCTCGCGCATACCGGCAATTTCAGTGCGCAATTTTTCATCAGCAATGGTTGATTCACTTTTTTCATAGGCGGCGAGTATTTCAAACAAATCTTGAATGTAACTCTCCAGCGAGCCGAAATTTGAAAACACATAGCCTACAGGATTATTAATTTCATGTGCGACACCAGCGGCCAACTGACCAATTGAAGCTAGCTTTTCTGACTGAAGTAATTGTTGTTGGGCCTTCGATAACTGCTCATTCAAGTGCATCAATTCTGCATTTCGTTTTACCAATTCTGATTCGACAATCGCGCGTTGCTTAATATCAGCTTCGAGCTTTTGATTGGATTCAGCTAATTGTTCAGTGCGTCGCCCAACCAGGTTTTCCAATTCGCTATGTGCTTTACGTAATGCATTTTCGGCGTCACGACGTTCGGTAATATCTTCCAATGTTTCAATCGCACCAATGATTTCACCATCATTGTTAAATAGTGGTGCCGCGGTGAAGTGCAACCACAAGCCGCTTTCCCCTAAATTGGGGAAAAAATCATCCACTTCGTAGGCGCCTTTGATCAAACTCGAAGGTTTATATCGCCCATGATAAAACTCATTCATCCCTGCTTCTGCGTCGTCGGCAATAATTAAATCTGCTAGTACAGGTCGCTTGTATCGATAAAATGGTTGCCACTGCTTTTGACTGGAAATCATGGTACAGGCCGAATAACCTAGTATGTGTTCGGCTGCTTTATTCCAATGAGTGATTGTGTGCTCTTTATTAATGACGAAGGTAGGAACCGGGCTACTGTCTAAGAACTGAAAAATATTTAAATTCATCAAACTGAGCGCCGCATCATTGGGCATTTCCTTTGGCACTAGCATCTCGTGCTTGACGAGTTTTTGTGTGGGTAAATGACTTGTTGTTTCTTCGGTGACGCTGCTGGGTTGAATGTCTGAATTTTCGCTGTGCAAATCTTTAATCCAAATGGAAGAAATCTGCGCTTTCGCGAGTAAATGAATACCTTCATCCGTTAATTTACTGTTGGCCGTTAACAAAATTTTTGCCTGGCTGTTGAACACATCCATAGCGACGACCATCCCCGGTTTTAACGCATCCAACGCAATCAGTTTTTTCATTTGCATAGCAATTAAATTCGGCGCAGTGTGATCAGCTTGCCTTTGGAATGGGAATTTTTCCCCATCAATTTCCAGTTTGCCACGTAACAGATGTCGCCGATTAAAATTTGGTGATCCTGACTGGCTGCGATATCGTTTAACAGAGATTTAAAATCGATTGATAATATCTGAATATTTTCTCCTAATATCGGCGTTGTATTGTTAAATAGCGCCTCAGCCGCTTGGTTAACAAAAGCAATCATTTCATCTTCATCGACACCTATTAGTGGTACTGGAATGTGTTGTAGAACTTCTCTGGTAATCTCCAGACTAGCTTCATCGCGCGAAATTTGTAATTGTTTTTGCTTTAAAACATCGGCTAGATGTCGGTTTGATTTAGCTAATTCTTGATTGGTGCTTTGTATCTGTAAATTTAAGCGGCGATTTTCATCGGCCATGCCTTTATATTGAAAAGCTTCTTTAATATTCTGTTTCAGTTGCTCATCTTCCCATGGCTTGGTCAAAAACTTATAAATAGCGCCTTCGTTGATCGCTTCTGTAATATATTGCAGCTCGGTATAACCAGACAAAATCATGCGTACTGTATCTGGATATAGTTGTTTGGCTTGTCGTAAAAAATCAACACCGGTCATTTCTGGCATACGCTGATCAGACACAATCACATCCACTGCATTTTTGGCCAATAAATCCAAGCCTTCTCGTCCACTATTGGCGATCAAAATATGGTAGCCCTCACGCCTTAATAAACGGTTGAGTGAGGCTAAAATATTTGCTTCATCATCAACGAAAAGAATCGTTTGCTCAGGTTTTTTGAAACGCAATAAATGATCTGGTAAGCGAGGTTTAGATTGAATGAATGCAATGGTCTTTTCCGCATTCAGCGCTTCTGAAAAATAATACCCCTGTATCTGATCACACATATTTGCGCTTAAAAATTCACATTGCGCTTCATTTTCAACTCCTTCAGCGATGACGTCGATACCAAGACTGTGCGCCATGGCGATCACCGCTTTTGAAATCGACGCATCTTCAAAACTGGTATTCACTTCTTTGATAAAAGATTGATCGATCTTGACGTAATCAAACGGAAAATGTTTTAAATAACTGAGCGCTGAATAACCAGTGCCAAAATCATCAAGCGTTAAAATGAAACCATGCTCTTTAAATCCTTTCAACATGCTGATGATAAAACCGTCGTTATGCATCAAGACGCCTTCAGTAATTTCAAGCGATAAATATTGTGCCGAAACATTGTGCTTGGTCAAAGCGTTTAAGAGTTTGAAACTGAACAGAGGGTCTAGTAACTGTTTCGGCGATACATTTATCGCAACGCAAGGTGGCGTAATACCCGCCTTGATCCAAGCGGCAAGGTCACCGCACACGGTATCCATAATCCATTCGCCTAGCTCACCAATTAGGCCAGCTTCTTCCGCTATCGGGATAAAATAAGCGGGGGAAATCAAACCGCTTTCAGGATGTTGCCAACGTATGAGCGCTTCGAGTCCACTCATTGCGCCGGTTTGCAAATCGGCCTTGGGCTGGTAATACAAATGCAATTGGGACGAACCAAGTGCTAATTTTAAATCACGAGAAATTTTTGCTCTTTCCCTATTGATGTCATTGATTTCGTCGGTATAAAACTGAAAATTACTACGCCCCAATTCTTTTGCGCGGTTAACCGCTATTTCAGCAAAATCAAACAATTCGTTTTCTTCTTTAGTATCTTGCGGATATAGACTAACGCCAATACTGCATGAAAGATGCAAATCCGCATCATTGATGTGGTACGGTTCTTCGACAATTTTGAGAACTCTCTTGCAGACATTGATTACATCTTCAATTTTTTCAAAATTCTTTAAAACTAATGCAAATTCATCGCTCCCTAAATAAGCGACTGTATCGGTTTCACTCACATTATTGCGTAAGCGATCGGCGATTTCTTTTAATATTTGATCACCCGCATTATGCCCCGCACCTTCACTGATCAATTTGAAATGGTCAATATCCAGATGGAGTAAAGCCACCATCGAGGCTTGGCGATCGGCAAAATGTAAGGCATGTCGGGTTTTATTTTTAAGTGCAGTACGATTTGGCAGTTTGGTCAGTGCGTCAAAACTTTGTTCCAACAAGCAGGCTTTTTCAAATTTTTCATGCGCAGCGATGAGATCGATTAGCGCGTATTTTTCGTCACAAATAAAGATATCGGTAATCAGGCTGATATCAAAAAAAATCAGCTTGGTTAAGGCATTCAAATAGGCTGAAAATTGCCCGAAATCTTGACCGATTAATCTCCAGAGAATTGGCTTGATAATCGACAGATAAGTGCTGTACAGATGAAGCTGCTGCTCATAACTTAAATTCAGTTCATGTTGCGCAATTGCCAAATGCAATCGCTTTTTGATGTAGGTGATGTCGTAGACATCATTGATCAGTTTTAAAAAATAATTATTTTGAATATCTAAGGTACTAAGATTACCTAAATACGAGGAAGGCGAAGTGGAGGTCGGTACCTCACTAACATCAGACTGAATTTTTTGTGTAAAGCGTTCGCTAATCTCTGGAAAATAAGGCGTCAACATGGTACCAAGAGCCGCCAGTAATTGTGCATCAGTATTGGCAAATCCAAAATCCGCAAGGCGCTTTAAAAGCTCGTTTTCATCAAAGTTTGATGCAACTGTGGGCGCTTGCTTATCTGCTGCATGATCCGATCGATTTTGCATAAAATGTCTCAGTGTCGTTTTGAGTTTGAGTCAATTCGGTGATGCAATATAGTTGTTGCCGCTTGATCATTTTTACCTATATCACTCAGATTACTCATGCCATCTAAGTCAAGACCATCAGCAAAAAATGCATCATATTCTTTGACCTATATTTCTGATGCTTTTGCCTCGTTTGGATGAATCGGTAAACGCAGCGTAAAACAGGTTCCCTTGCCGAGTTCACTTTCCACATCAATAGTACCTTGATGCTTTTTAATAATGCCGTAAGTCAGCGACAAACCAAGCCCAGTGCCACTGCCAACTGGCTTGGTGGTAAAAAATGGTTCAAAAATGCGCTTCAGGTTTTCTGGCGCTATGCCCGATCCGGTGTCACGAATTTTGATCCATATCCAATCCTTTTCTGCGCCTGTACTGATCGTGATGGTGCCATTTTCTTTGATAGCGTGCGAGGCATTGACGAACAGATTCATGAAGACCTGATTTAACTGGGAAATAATGCATCTGATTGGCGGCAATTTGCCATATTCTTTGACGATGGTGGCTTTGTACTTGATTTCGTTCTTCACAATATTCAAGGTACTATCCAAGCCTTGGTGCACATCAGCTTCTTGCCAATCGGTTTCGCCGACATGCGAGAAATCCTTGAGCGATTGCACGATGTCTTTGACCCGTTTTAACCCATCCATCGATTCTCTCACCAGATCTTCGACATCACCTTTCAAAAATTCGAGGTCGGCTTTTTTTCGGATGGCACTTAATTGTTGATCGAGTTCCGCGCTTTTCTCGGCTTGCTTGAAGAGTCGATCATATTCATCAATCAGATTAAATAAAGTATCGGCATAACTTTGTAGTGATCCCATATTCGAATTAACGAATCCCACCGGATTATTAATCTCATGCGCAATACCCGCAGCCAACTGACCAACCGATGCCATTTTTTCTGAATGAATCAACTGTTCATGGGCTTCTTGTAGTTTTTGAATTAAGGAGCGCTGTTCTTCACCCTTTTTTTGCAGGGCTTCTTCCATCTGTTTGCGTTCGGTGATATCGGTTAATGAACCGACGACTTCAATCGGATTACCCTGATCGTCATGAATCAGGCGCAGCATGTCGTGCATCCAAATATATCTGCCTTTGCTGTCTCTAAACCGATATTCATAGGTTTTTTCACCGTCAGAAAACAACATAGCGAGACTGGAAAAAATTTGGGGAATATCGTCTGGATGGATGTGATCGAACCAAAAATTGGGATCAGCCACCATCTCTGCCGGTGAGTAACCTAAAATGCGCGAAGCATTGCTACTCACGAAAGTCATTTTAAAATCACCCGTAGGCACACTGCTATAGATAATGGCGGGCGTATTTTCGATCAAATATTGCAAGCGCTGCGAAGCCGCCAAAGGATCACTTTGAGCGCTTTGCGGCTTGGTTTCATGATGAGACGAAACAGCACTAAATTCTTCAAATTGATCGGCCATAATGAGGTGTCAGATGAAGTACGATTAAATAATAAGCAGCATTAATTTAATATTGCTTGATTAGTATGACTAAAATTTAACAACTATGCCGTTTATTTTTCTTTAAGGCTTACACAAAACAGACGTTGG
>OFSE01000158.1_pt1 | contig 23235 bp, 22 predicted proteins | sample 1543261 | NCBI WGS metagenome assembly OFSE01 (sample SAMN07774225, study PRJEB24372) | wastewater metagenome | isolation source: Exp Tend VB 50WW | collected 2016-02 | reverse complement strand
TTGGTTTCATTATATAATTATGGCAAAGAAAGTTACAAAGAAGAAAGAAATAAAAAAGGTCGTTAAAAAAGTAGGTAAGAAATACTAAACATGATTATCAAAGGATATACACTCGTTAATGCCGAGAAGCTAGACAGAGCTCTTAACGGTGCTCAGCAAGCAGACAGTTCTCGTATAGGCGGCGTCGGTAATGGCGCATACTACGAGAAAGGTTGGAAGAAAGAAGGGGTGAAACTTGAAGCGAAAGAAGTTGACGTGCTCGAAACAGCCCTTCTTGCAGAATACGATAAGCTCGGTGGTCTTATTTATAAAGATTCAGATAAAGTCAAGATGGGTTCTTTCTATGACTTCAAGGCGAAGAAGCCTTTTGTGAAGCCAGTAGTAAAACTTGTGTTTATGATCAATGGGAAAGAGGTTGAGATAGTAGAGGATGCTCCCGTGCCAGCGATTGTGCAAGCCGCGAGAACGCTTCAGAATCCACCTCAGGAAGTGGAAGATGATATAGATGAGGAGGAGGAAAGTGGTGTAGACAAGAAAGGTAAACCGGGGCCGAAGCCGAAAGTGAAGTAGTATGAAGAAATGGCTGATAAAATTGCTTGGAGGATTTACAGACGCGAATGATTTCGTACAGCACCTTAAAAATATAGACGAGTTGCCGGAGAGAAATCGTATCCTCTCTGAAGCAACGAAAGAATTATTCAACACAATAAGTTCAGATGATATTTTTCATCAAGAAGGACTTTCCCACTTCTTTCAAGGAAAACAGCTTATAGCAGAGCAGGTGATTGCTCTCAAAAACGAAGCTCAATTCTTTAAGAAGACGAAGTGTTTCCAAGTGCTTGACTACAAAGTCAAATACATTTGCAACAAGAAACTTCACGAAGCAAGTACTATCGCTGACCTTATCGCCGCGAAATCAGTTCTCTACACATGGGACATCATAAAAGATGCCATGAACAAAGAGCTGAAATAGTTTTTTACCTCGCAAGAGGATGGGACTAACCTTTACTAGATTGCCCGACGGGGCTTTAAATAACGATTCCTTTATGGATAAAGACGAAACAGCGAAAGCTGATGAAGAAACTTCTGAGGAAGAAAAAACCACAGAAGAAGAAACTTCTAAAGAGGATAGTACCTCGACAGAAGAAATAGACTACGAAGCTGAACTTGAGGAGGAAAAGAAGCGAGGCGTACCCGATCCCGAAAGAGCACGGGAAGCGTTCAAAAAACGCGAGGAGAAACGCAAGCAAGACGATGATGAGGAAGACGATGATGAGGATAAACCTCTCAAGCGTTCCGAACTTCAAAAGCTACTCGCTCAAGAACGTCAGCGTGCGTATAAGCAAGCACAAACAGATAGGATTCACGATATTGCGCGAGAGTTAGCGGATTCAGATAGTGAAGCCCGCTATATTGTGGAAATCCACAAGAATCGCACATTTCCTGACTCTCTGTCTCTTAAAGAGCAAGTTGAGGAAGCATACGCTATCGCCAATCGGAAACGATTGGTAGCGAAAAATACCGAACTTGTCCGCGCTCTTAAAGCACGCGATGGTGTTTCTCGCAATTCCGCCGGTACTCATCGTACTGCTATGGAAGGAACACAGCCCAAGATGTCGGCGCAGGATACTGCCTCTTACACTCGCGCTGGGTTTACTTACGACACAAAAAATCGGGTGTGGAAAAAGCAACTTCCAAATAAGAAGTTTCTTATAAAAGACCCGAAGACGAAGAGAACCTGGGTTCAGTAGAAAGTCATTACAACGCTTATTAGCAAAGCAATAAGCTAGGGATAACGCCCTTGTCTTTTTGCGTAGTAATAAAATTATTTATGGCAAAAGCAGATCTTAGAACTATAGGCCCAGCGGCGGCATGGGGACGATACTTGGTATCAGGTGGTACTGCCATCCAAGCGGGTGAACCCCTGCACTCTGTTGCGACTCTTACAAGCGGTGTTGCCAGTGCGAATACCTATGTACTTGCGGCAGCAGACACACCTGTTATTGGCACGCATAAGTTTGGCGGCATTGCGCAGGAGCCCTCTGAAAATGTAGCGGCGGGAACAGTAAAGCAACAGTTTCTCAACTGCATGAATCCCATCCCGTATATCGGACGGATTCGCGGGAAGGCGGAGACATTCGCTTCTGTTGACACACTCACAGAGCTCGCAGGTTTCATTCAGGACTTAGCTCTTATTGACTACAATGCGACAGGTGCGGCAGACGGCGGGGAACTGTATACAATCAAGGAAGTCGCGGCGGCTGATACTCACGGACTTGAAATTGTTGGTGGTATCCCGGCTCTCGGACTCCTCGATGTAACTGTTGACGCACGCGCGTATCGCCACGATGTAAGCTAAAATTTTACTAACTAACTTTTACGAACATGAATCCACTCGGAGGACACACATTTGGTCTTTCTCCCGATGCCTGTCAAACTGAAATTGACGCGGTAGCATGGGAAAATTACCAGAGGACACAACAGCCCGGATATCTTTCAGCAAATGATGAATTCTTCTTCAAACAGAGTTCAACCGAATTGCTCGGATATACTTGGGACGAAGACTCAAATGTCGGCGGATTTGATGAAATCGATGAGCAGGAGACCATTCCTGACACCGATACTTTCATCGGAAACACGACAAATGTAAAGATGCAGAAGTGGGTGAAGCAAGTTCCTGTTTCACTTGAAGCATTTCGTGCAGACGCGGTAGGGAAGCGAGCTAAGATCGGCTCACAGATTGGGGATAGAGCTCGTCTTACACAAGACAAGCGAGCTATCCTCAACACTTATGGAGAAGCATTTTCCACAACGAATCAGCTTACTCCTGACGGTGCGGCACTCGCTTCTAACTCTCATGTGCTCTTGAAGACAGGAGCGACTCTTGATAACCTTGAAACAGGTGCGCTAAATGCGGACAACCTGTGGACAGATATTCAAAGTTTAGCCAATCAGAAAGCGCAAGACGGTGAAGCGGGGTCGTATGTTTTTGAAGCTCTCTTGACTCCGTTTATTCTCTATAAGACGTCAAAGGAAGTGCTTGACTCTCAACTCGTACCATTCTCGGGTGAGAACCAGATTAACTTCTTTGATACCGTCTATGGACAGGTGCGTATTGCGGCGACAATCTTCCTCGGTTCAACCTATAACAGCAATTCTAACGCGAACACTTCTTTTCATGTGTTGTCTTCACAACACGCGATTCAGCGGAAAGTGTTCATGGGATTGAACATGGACTTGATTGACCCGACAAAGACAGCGAATGACTCTTGGGCATATCGCGCTCGATTCCTGGAGAGGCATTTCCCAGAGTCATGGTGCGGATATGTTGGAAGTAATGGGACAGCGTAATTATCACTAATCATCCAACCATATGAACAAAATTCATGAATGGGTAAATACAGGACTTATAGTCCTCGTGACTATCCTGGTTCTGGTTGGTGGTAATAGCCAACCGGGGAATCTCGGAGCGACTGGTACGCGTTTTCCTAATGGATTAAGTGCTGATAGCACATCACCGGTAGCGGGAGAAGTACGAGGTACTGATCTCACTATCACTGACGATGCGACTATTTCGGGAGGGACGCTTAATGTGCCCACCGCGGCAAGCGCGACATCTTCAATCACCGTAGGATGTGCAAACTTCTACGCGACGAGCTCGGCGACAGTAGTCCACTGGGTCTTTGGGACTGTTGGAACAACCACACTTGCTGGGACTTCCAACGGCTCGGTACAGTGGCAGTATGGGACTTGTCCGTAGCTACTAGCTCACTCTGCTCCTTTACGGGAGCAGGGATGAGCTAGCGAGCCTTTACAAACTAAACATTAAATAATGAAAAAGACACTAATTGGAATCACAGGAGCACTCTCAGTAATGGGGATGTTCCTTTTTGGCATACAAGCAACCAAAGCGAACCCGTCATTCTTTATTGCTCCTACAAAGACAGCGACAGCAACGACAACAAGGGCATACATCACGAATGGGACAGCAACGACGACTTTATCTATTGACGCCTATGCGAACGGGAACGGCTTTAAGACAGATGAAGCACGTGTTGATTTCCAAATTACCGCAACGGGGACTGCGCCCGTCTTACTCGCTCGCGTAGAACACTCTGACGACAATGTGGACTGGTATTCTGAAACGATAGAGACGACGGCAAATACGGCGGTAACAACTTACGCACCGAAGTCGTATTCGTATACCTTTGCTTCTTCGTCGGCTTTTACCATCACCACTGGCACAACGACTCGCATGAATATGAGTTTTTATGTGGACACGCCGCAACGATATACGCGCGTAATTTTCTACAGCACTTCAGCTAACCCATTTGCTCTTTGGGCGCAAATCCAACCGGTGAAGGAGCATGTAGAATAAAACACCACAATGAGTTTCACTCAACAACAAATAGAACAACACCTTGTCGGTATGGCTCATGGCGGTACCTTAAATAAGGTGCGAAATAAATATGCGTTGTTTGAACGAGCGGCAAGCAAGTTTCTTGCAAAATGTAAACCGCTTGAAACAATGCGTACTGCCGCGCTTTCAACCGCAATACACGATGACTTAAACGACTACAGCTTACCGAGCGATTACAACTCTCTCATTGACTTAAGCCCGCAAGACGATAGGAACACTTGGGACACGGCTTTTCGCGACCCGGCTGGAAGGTTTGATCTTGAAAAAGCGGTAAAAAACCGCCGAGTGTCTATTGAGGGGAGCGAGGGAAGCAAGATAATCCGCATCAACTGGAAAAGCAGACAGCCGGTTATCGCGCATAACATGGATTCGCTCACTGATAATGGCACGTGGGTGGCGGTTGCCACCGCTTCGGGGCTTGTTGCAGATGAAATTGTGGTGAGAAAAGGGAATGCCTCTATCCGCTTTGATGTCGCGGCTTCAAACGATGGCATAGATAATACGACGATGAGTGCTCTTGACCTTACTGATGAAGATGAAATCGGCGATGTACTTCTTGACCTGTATATTAAGAACGCAACAGATCTCGCAAACTTCAACAACATTACAGGAAGATGGGGGAATGACTTGACTGCCAATTACTGGAACGGCGTAGCGCAAACAACGCAAGCGGACGGCTCGGCTCTACAAGTAGGGTGGAACGAAATAAAAATACCGTGGAGTACGGCGACAGAAACGGGGACAGTGGTTCCCGCAACCATCGATTCGCTCCGCTTCATATTCAGCATCGATGCGGCGATAAGCGATTTGCGGATAGACAATATCCGGTTTTCAATCGGAAGGAACTTCGACATTAAGTACTACTCAAAGTATCTGTTCAAAAACTCGTCGGGAACATATCTTTCACAGCCGACCGCCGATAGCGACACGGTACTTGTAGACAACGATTCACTTCCTCTTTATCTTTACGAATGTCTTATAGAAATGGCGCAACAGATGGAAGGCACTGACAGCGCATTTGACATCTCTTATGCAAAGAGAGAGCTCGATGAACTCTACCCGGCCTTTCGCTCTGAATACCCAGACCAGCGAAAAAAAGTAGTGTTTTCTTATGGAGGTAAACCACGATTTCAAAGATGAGAGACTTTAAACTCACAACAGGGATATTGGGCTACCAAACTTCCGCAGACGAAACCACTCTGCCGGGTTTTTATCTTGTATCAGGTTCGCGTGATGTCATCATTAATCGCCAAAAGAAATTCGGCAATCGCGCAGGATACTCGCGCCTCGGTGCGGCAAATACCGCCCTCACGCCAGTCCTCAATTCCTACACATGGCAAAATAACACAGGAGGAGAACTTCCCATGCGTTTCTACGACGACGAACTTGAAGTATATCTCGGTACAGTAGATACGACAGCGGTAAGCGCGTGGACACGAGTGAAGAACAGCGTAACTATCGGTACAGGAAACACTATTCGTTTCACAAAGTGGTGGGACACGACAGAGAATCTTGACTTGCTTCTGTATGTCGTCGGCGACTCAACTATCAGCGAATGGAGTGGCGGAGTAGCCGTCGTCTCTTCACTTACCGGGACAACAATCACAAAGGCTGGCACAACTACATTCGCACAGAATAGATTTTATACTACGAGAAACAAGACACTTGTCTGTGTGCGAACAGGAACAGAATATACTTATACCGGAGGAGAGATAACGACAACACTCACTGGCATTGCGGATACCACGGGGCTTATTGCCGGAGATATACTCGTACAAAAAGTGGTGGTGAACTCAGACAAACCGGCTTCCGGATACAACAATGACACTATCTTTGTCTTTGAAAACCATCTGTTCGTGGCAAGCGACGATAATAACGATGTGTACATGTCAACGAATACAGCGTATGCAACATTTTCATTCTCCGCTCCTCGTGTATCCGGCGAAGGGGAACTCTTCTCACTCGACAACCCGTGCAAAGGATTCGGCGCACTTTCGGGGAAAGTAGTTATGTTTGCCGGGCGCGATGATAGATATGTGCTTTCGTTCAAAGAAATCACAGTAAGCACAACACTTGCGGAGACGACTTCACTTGAAAAGTTTTCCGCAACTAACCTTTCTGCTCGTTCACAGGATGTCATTGCTCAAATAGGGGATGCTATCGCCTACCTTTCTTTTGAACCAGCACTGCATATCTTGGAAAGTGCGGACGCGCTGAAAGACCCGACCCCTAGAGCGGTATCAAACCCGATCAAACCTGACTTTGACGCGGAGGATTGGACAAACGCTCAAATGATTTGGGGTAATTCACGGCTCCACCTTTCAACCCCCGTGAACTCTCGCCTCTATATCTTTGAATACATGCAAGATGAACAAGGAAAGCTCATCCGTTTTTGGCAAGTACCGCAGACACTCCCAATTCGCGCTATGGGAGAGATAGACGGTGCGATGCATTTTCACTCAAACTCTGTGCCTGAGACATACAAGATGTTTGACCAGCTTTCGGACGGATATTATGACGGCATAGCGACAGCAGACAAGCTCCCGATCCACGCTGTAGCGAAAAGAGCGTACTTCAATGGAGGAAAGCGAGCGGACTTGAAGAATTTTGATGAATACTATGTGGAAGGGGAGATTGCGCGAAATACTATTGCGCTTAATCTCGCGCTCAACTACGAATTCGGCGGAGCGTACCAACAAGTACTTGAAACGATAGACGGAAGCAATGAGAATCTTCTTTTTGAGCCGCTTGAAGACACATCGCTCGGACAGCAGAACCTTGGACAGGTACCGCTCGGCGGAGCACTCAACCAAGCAAGCGATACTGCTAAGTTTCGTGTCATTTTTGAAATAGCGAAAGATGATTTTTATGAATTGCAGGAAGTGTTTGAAAGCAATGATGTGGACTACGCGTGGACGATCATATCGTCCGGCCCGAATGCACAGTTATCAAGTAGGCGAGACACAGTTATCAAGCTATAATATATAACATATATGAACACTAAAAGAGGATTCGTTTCTATAATCGCCGGACTCATAGCTCTCGGAGCACTCGTTGTCGGAGCGTATGCATTCAAAGAACACCAGCGTATAGTATCAAGTGAATACGCGATACAGGAAATACAGTCGCGAACAGACGCCTCGCCTGTTCAAAATGTGGGGGCAGATGCAAATGTGTTTACCGGTGGGCAGACTTTTCGCCTTTCGGGTGCGGGTATCACTTCAAGCGCAACATTAATCGGGCTCACATCTTTCACTCTTACACAAACCGGGCAGGAGTTGTCCACAAGTGACGTGGCGGGCACAAGCGGAAGCGTATATCTTACCATAGAGCCAGGAAACACCTCACGACAAGAGTTCGTATCTTGCACAACGGTTACTCAAAGCGGAAGTGATGCTACGGCGACACTTTCGGGCTGTACTCGTGGGCTTTCTGCAATCTCACCATACACTGCATCATCCACACTTCAGTTTGCTCATGCTGGTGGTTCGGCGGTAATCATTTCAAACTCTCCCGCTTTCTATAATCAATTCGCAGCAAAAGAAAATGATGAATCTATAACAGGGTTATGGAACTTCAATTCGTACCTTCCAACGTCTAGTATTATTGCTACAACAAGTAACCAATTTGTGACAAAGCAGTATGTCGATGGCGGGCTTCTCGCAGGCGCGGCCACTTCTTCGGAGACGACGACAGGTATCTCCCGACTTGCAACACAGATACAAATGGCGTCTAGCACGAACACAACCCCAAATACTCCACTCGTTCTTTACTCTAAATACTCCACATCGTCTCCATATACGGCTGGTCTTTGGATTCCGATAACGCAAAACGACGGAAAACTCTCTCCAAATTTCATTGCCACGTCTTCTTCTTACACATATAACTGGGGTGGCGCGCAAAACTTCTCCGCATCAACAACAATGACGGGTACGACAACAATATCAGCAAGTAGTCTCACCTCTGCCCCGCTTATACTCCGAAGTCTTGCCTATGCCGCCCCAAGTACTCGGCTAGCAAGCTCCACAGTACTTTCCGATGATGGCTCAGGTAATCTCACATGGGAATATCCATCTGTAAAAACTTTGGCCGCTGATGGCGCGAACAACAGTACATCCGCCACGAGTTACACCACAGTAAAGACAGTGACAATACCAGCGGGACTTCTCGACCTCAATGACCGAATAACGGTATATGCTTCTGCCTACAGGACGGCCGGATCTGCGAACGACTGTCAGACACGTATAAACTTCGGAAGTGGAAGCGCGACGACCACAGTACAACAGGGTACAACAGGGTACTCTACTGGTGGAAATGTCCAGATATGGATAAATAATCGTAACAGTCTGTCCTCACAGTTTGCGACCACAATAATCGCCCCGAACAATACTTCTGGTGTGAACACAGCGGCGTCATCAACACTGCCGACAGCAAATACAGCAAACAAAACATACCTTGACTTTCAGTTGATGGCAGTAAATGGTGCGGACACTTGCTCGTATACAGGCATTTATGTGAAAGCAGAAAAAATAATCAACTAATACCATGCAACCAACACTAAGAGAGGCTGGAGACGATGGTCTCGAAGATACCTTCACCCAAGAAATAAGCGTGAGTGCAGGTGATCTGGTTCAGATTTATGCGAAGCAAACGAGTGTCGATACAGCCTCTGTCCTGAATTTTGGGCTGCACTGGTATTACATCATTGCAAGCGATAGTGTGGTTAATATTGACTAAATTCAATAACATGCTCTACAAAGACCCCTACACCATAGACGACACCACCTTCGCCAAGACGGGGCTTACTGATGAACAGTATCAGGGTGTTCTTTCTGCACAGAAGTCGCTTAAAACCGACCCGACACTGATTGACGCGGGCAAGACTACTCCGATAGGGATACTCTCAACTCAAAATGCCGCGAACCAAGTGCAGAAAGACATTACCAAACTTGATACCACAATAGCGAATAGGGGGATAACTCCGACACAATCAGCAGATCAGAATCAACAGCAAGTAACGCAACCCGAGTATTCGTTTATTGACCCCAATACCGGAGCGGAGTACAAGAACCCAAAATACGAGGATGTTATGGCAAAGAATCTTGAATTCTCTGGCGGGGAAGCGCCCAACTGGTTTAACGCCGACCCGAGAGCAAGACAACTTGAACAAGACATACAGGAGGGGAACAAAGCGATACAGGACGCTATCTCCTCTCTTGATGCCTACAAAACACAGCAAGACCAACCCACTCAAGGGATGATAACCAACATTCAGCAGATGTTTTCACAGAGAAAAGCGCAGATGGAAGACATCAATATGCGGAGACAGAAACAACTGAACACCCTCGGTACACGGTCTGGCGGAGAGCGATATACGGCATCATTCGGCGGCATACTTGCCGAAGAGGAACGATCGGGCATACAACGTCTTTCTGAAATAGATGCGCAACAGATAGAAGCTGAGAACGCCGCGAAACAGGCGCAACTGGATAACAATTGGAAGGTGTTTGACAAAAAGATGACCCTTATTGCTGAATTACAGCAGAACAAACAACTTGAGCTTGAGGAATTGAATAAGAAAGCGATAGAGAATAGTAATGCTATCGCGCTTCAAGCGAAAGAGGAAAGAGAGGCTGAAACAAAGAAAACAGAACAGTTTAATAAAGATGTTGCTTCCATTCTTATGGATCTTGGAAAAAATGGCGCACCGCCAGAAATTGTAGACGCGGTATCTGCTTCACAAGACATCGGAAGCGCGATAAAAGCGGCGGGTGGGTATCTCAAAGATGTGAAATCGCTTCCAACAAGTGTGCAGGAATATCAGTTTGACAACGCTCAACGAGCGGCGGCAGGACTTCCTGAAAGAAGCTATGACGAATGGCTTTCTATCGACGCAAACAGAAAAGCAAAGGTTGCGGCGGCACAAAACGCGGGCTTGCTAAGTTCAAAACAAGCAACGCTTGCAAATCAACTTTCGTCTTCGTTTGAGGGGTCGCCGGTGGTCAAGAATTTTATTGAGATACAAAATAAATATCTCAATACAAAAGCGAATGTGGGGCAAGGGGACGGTGCAACAGACATTGCACTTATTTATGACCTCATGAAAACCCTTGATCCGACCTCTGTGGTACGAGAAACAGAGTACGCTACCGGCGCAAATCGCTCAGGTAACATCTTCTTGGGTGCATTGGCGAAATTCAACGGGTATATCGATCCCGATGGTGGTTTTGTGAGCGATGTGGCAAAACAAAATATCATGGATGTTATCGACCGACGGTTTAATTCAGCAAAACAACAGTACACAAATCTTCGCAATGAAAAGGTGAAAGCAATGGGGAATTATGGCATATCTGACGGGGGGAACTTTCTTACGGAATATGATTTTACGAATCCAAATAATGACACAGCGCAATCTCTTGCGAACGAACAGAACGCAGAGGATAAAATTGTATCTTTTGTCGAACAGTCTGATGACAATAGAGCACTTTACGACCAGATACGCTCTGTCGCTCCTGATGCTTCGCCACTAGAAATAGCACAACAACTTGGTATATGACAATAACTCCCGAACAGTTGCAAAAAATCCAACAGTTGAAACAGCAGAGCGGTTTTACTGCACCCACTTCTCAATCTGGTGTATCTGCTTTTGATCGCATAGATGCACGCCTTGCTATCCGCGGGAAGACTCAAGCGAAGAACTTTCAGTTTGATATTCCGAAGACATCTGAAAGCGAGGCAATACGCAAAGCAAATATCGCGAGTAGTGCAGTGCAAGCACAGAAAGAAGCAGAGCAAGCAAACTCTCCTTTAGGTTTTATTAAAAACTTCGCCAAAGGGGCAATAGAAGCACTCGCACCTTCGGAGACAGAACTCGGTAAGACCATTGCAAAATCTTTTGGCAATCAAAGCGAAGTGTATGCTGAACAAATCAGCAAACTCACTGATTCAAACATACAGCTTTTCAAAAGGATCAAGGAAAAAGAAAAAGCGGGAGAAAATGCCGATCAACTGAAACGTACATATAATTCAAACGTAACTCAACTTCAAGAATTGCGCGGCGGGGTAAAAGAAGAAACCACATTGCCAACAAATCTGCAAGTTGCGGGGCAAATAGGAGGTACGGCCCTTGATATAGCAACTGCGGGGACTTACGGCAAGGCAACTCAAGGGCTAAAAACAGGGACTCTGGGGAAAGCACGACTGGCATTGCTTGGTAAAGGAGAAGCTGTGCCTTTTTTCAGTAAGCAAACCGCAAAGGAAGTCGGCACAGGTGCGGCAGGAGGTTATGCTTTTGATGTTTCGCACAATCTTCAGGAGGGCGAAACAGGATTGGACGTGGCAAAGCCTGGACTTGGCACAACTATCGGTGCTGGCATCCCACTTGTCGGACGTGGACTTCCCGCACTTAAAAAAACACTTACACCGACTCCGAAAGAAGAACGATTGCAAAATGCGGTAAACTCTCTTGAAGATACGTACCAAGATATCGCTCTTGGACGATCGCAGTCGCGGAAAGTAAGCGAAAAGGCGGCACGGGTAACGCAGTATAAAAATAAAGCAGGAACAGTGGGCCGGACGCCGGAAAGAGTGCTTGCTGAGAGTGGTATCGTGCCGGACTACGAAGGAACAACGTTTACCACAAATGCGCAGGCAGATAAGCTACTTGAACAGACAAAACCGCTTCATGAAGTATCTCGGCGCGCTCTCAAAGAGGTCTCATATTCTACGGAACCAATAGCGACACAATCTCTTGAAGCGAAAGCTATTGCAAAAGCGAGGAGTGCTGAAAATATCGCTTCAGGTGATGCGAGTACACTTGTGCAGAAAATAAAGAAAGAGTTTGCAAAATATAGAAGTGATTATGGAGACAATATCAACATTCTTGACTTGGATGAGATAAAAAGCGCACGGTGGAAGAAGAAAGGTTTTTCTCTTACGAAAGCGGATAAACTCTCTGGTGATGTAGACTATATGATAGCTAAGGTTGCGCAAGAAACGATAGAAGAAACTGCCGCCAAAGCAGGACACATGGATGTCGCGCAACTCAACCGAGATATTGGAGATATTCTTGAGGCAACGAAAACGCTTCGCAATCTCGATGGGAAGAAGGTACTTTATGGGAGAATGGGAAAATATATGACACGACTTGGAGGAACGATTATCGGAGCTTCTACAGGAGGAGTGCCAGGAGGACTCGCAGGCATGGCGGGGGGTGAAATGATGGCGCGGATGCTTACAAGCAATTCTATCGCATCGCCAACAAAGCGTATGATATTGAAACAGCTTGAACGTACTAATCCAAAAGCGTACACAGATACACTCCTGTGGCTTCAAAAACAAGGGCTGGACAGAGAACTAAGACTTCTCCTTAATCCCGCTTCAGAAGGGGCAATAATAAACCAAGGCAGGCCAATTATTTCAGGGGCTTTCAAGGAAGGTGAATATATTGGAACCGATTTAGTGGCGCCTCAATCGTCAAAAGGCCAAATAGGGCCAATATCCCAACTGGAACGGGAAAGTATCAAATACGCTCCCCAGACAAGAAATATACCCCCAAGTAGTAGTACCATAGATGAAAAATTGAATTATGACAATATACTACCGCAAGTGAAAGAAAAAGTCAAGGACTTTGTGGAAAACCCCAAACTCGGACTCTCTCTTGACGACATCTCCCTCAAACCCGCGCAAAGATTCAAAGAAGAAGTTGTCGCCCAGCTTGACTTCAAAGGGAAGAAAGAAATAGCGCAAAAGCTCAATACGCTTGATGTAACAAAGATAAAAACACATGACGACCTGGTACAGGAAGTAACAAAACTCGTGGGCAAAGATGCGGTCGGCACGGTGGATAACGCAGACGATATAGCGAACCATCTGGCAACGGCGAAGAACTTTTTTCAAAAAGGTGTTGAGAAAGTGAAAGGACTTCACCCTGAAGATGCGCAGGCTCTTACAGACTATATCGATGCTGTGCGTGTAGGGAAAGATATGCCCGAATCACAATGGATAGGAGCGGAAAGAATACTTGAGAGGACTGGGGCAAATATGGACAAGTCAACAAGCGAACTTGCGAAGTATGCCGAAGACTTGCTTGCAGGAGTGAAACCAGCATCGGCATTGTACAAAACAGGTGCACCGTTCAAGGGGGAAGTTTCTTCTAGTCTAGATAAGGTTTTCAACGAACTAAAAGCGATACCGAAAGGAAATCGTATAGAAAATCCTTTTGCTTTGATCAGTACTCCTTTTATATTGTCAAAAAATATAGAAGAAATTATCGGTGCAACAGGAGTTATTTCATTTACAAAAAAATCACTAAAACATCTTGCTGAAAAAAAAGAAGAAGGTGATAGGTTGATGAAATTGATTCCTGATATATTAAAAAATCCTGACGAAATAAGGCAAGGTGATATAGATAATAGATTTCTTATTTCAAAGTCAATCAAGGATACAAAAGGAGGACGACCACATGTGGTGAATCTTGAAGTCATAAAAAAAGATGGCAACATTATTGTTACCTCTTTTCAATCCGATATGAAATATCTTGATAACTTTGATCTCCTTTGGAGAACGGGGGCATCCAAGGATGCGGTTTCTCCATCTTCTCTATCCCAAAAAGGATTGTCGCCAGCACCCGATTTTTCTGGTCGTAAAGGAGATCAAAAATATCAATAAACAAATTGTATGGTATTTTATGGAAAAAATCAACTCATGGCTTATTCACAGGTTTTTGAAGCGTCCAAACATGTTATAATATAGAAAAATATGCCAACCGTCAAACAACTCATCGCGCAAAAGAAAAACAAGAAAGAACCCATGCTTTCTATGATGGAAGGAATGCTTGATCGCGTGCTTGAAGAAGACATAAACAGCATCATTGAAGACGCAAAAGAAGACATTGCTCGCGCTGTTGAGAAAGCCTATGAAGATATTTCTGATACGATACGTAAAGTACAGGGACAATTCAAGAACTCTACACAAAAAGACATAGATATTGTTTTTGCTCAGTTTGAGAGAAAAGCTGACTTACTTCTCAACAGTACTCATGCTCAAATGGAAAGGGCACACGAAACACTCAAAATGCTCAAAGGAGAAAAAGGAGACCCGGGGTATACGCCTAAAAAAGGAAAGGACTATTTTGACGGCGAAAAAGGAGAAAACGGAAAACCGGGCAAAAATGGTTCACCTGATACCCCTGAACAAACTGTGGATAAAGTGAACAAAGCAAGCAACCTCATAACTCTCTCAAAAATCGCTGGACTTCTCGAAGAACTGAATACAATCAAACAAACAGTACGAGAACGCAGAGGTGGTGGTGGCGGAGGCGGAGGAATGGGGGAACCCCAACACCAGACATTTACAGGAGACGGCTCTACGACTCAATTCACCCTTACATACAATGTAGCGGCAAATGGAAACGCGGCTTGGATATACTACAACGGACAATTTCTTGTTAAGACGACTCACTGGACAATTTCAGGCAAGACGATTTCTCTCACTTTCACTCCTGAAGATGCACAAAGTTTAGACGTAACATATATAAGAAAATGAACATCTTAGTATACATGGCAGTAAGCGCAGTGGTAGCCCTTGGAGCTATGTTCGGCTTGAACCAAACAGGGATAGTGAGTCTCGGTGCGGCTCCTCGCGTACTTATCACAGATCAAGGCGGTACGGGCTCATCATCGCCTTCGGGTATTCTCTACGGTGACAATAACAGTACGAACTCTCTCAAGACAGTAGCAATCGGTTCTAACCTTACTTTTTCGGGTGGCACGCTTTCAGCTACTGGCGGCTCCGGCTCCGGCAACGTCGCTACATCTACCGCAGAAACATCCGGCTACATCCCCTACTGGACATCCACCGGTGCGACACCCGCGACCCTAGGGAGCCACTCTGGGCTTCAATATAACTCTTCGCTCTCCCGCCTCACTGCTACAAACGCATCAACAACGAGCTTTACCGCCACAAACGCAACCACGAGCAACCTTGCCATAACCGACCTCACTTCGGGCGGACTTGCAGTAAACGCACTCGGAAAAGTCTACAAGGCGGCGAGTACTACCTTTTCAAACGGACTTACATACTCTGGTGGCGGAACTACTTGTGACACTGCTTCGGTCTCTGTGTTCGGCTGTTTAACCGCTGCCAACTGGCAGACATTTAACAATAAGTGGGACTTGGCAAGTGCTACTATCGCCGTTCCCTATGGTGGTACAGGGAATACGTCATACACCATCGGTAATCTTCTCTACGCTCCGACCGCCACCACTCTTGCTGGTACTTCAACAGCAAATCTCAAAACAACACTCGCTCTCAACAATGTAGAAAACACCGCGCTCTCTACGTGGGCCGGCTCGACCAACATCACCACACTCGGGACTATTACTTCGGGGACTTGGAATGCTGGCACGATTCCACTTCTTTATGGTGGTACAGGCACCACCACCAATCGCTTCGGTGGTCTCTTCTACGGCGACGGCTCAATTTTCCGCCAGGCAAGCAGTACCGGACTTCTCGATTACGATCCGACACTCACACGGCTCACAGTCTCGAATGCATCGACGACAAGATTTTCTGCTCTCACGAAAGCAAGTTTTGGTAGCACGGCAACATCCTCATTCGATAGCGCTGGTGTACTTTCTCTGGCCTCGGCGCTCACAGTACCAAACGGTGGAAGCGGTGCCGGCACCCTCACAGGGCTTCTCATTGGCAACGGAACCTCGGCATTCACCGCGACAACTCTGTCGTCCGGTATTTCCGGACAACTGAGTGATGAGACAGGTTCGGGTGTACTGGTCTTTGATACAACCCCAACATTTACGACAAATATCACTGACCCGCTTCTTATAGGAGGCACTGGTGCGGGGAGTACGCTGACGCTTAAGTCCACATCGGGCTCTGGAACGACTGATGCGACAATTTTCCAAGTAGGAAATAATGGCGCAGTAGAAGCGGGACGAATAACGACTGCCGGAGAATGGGGGCTTGGCACAACTACGCCTCATCGCGAACTGGTAATCTCCGACTCGGCGGAACCGCAACTAGCATTCACCGATGCTTCGCCTACTTCAAACATCTGGGAGATGAGGAACGCGGGAGGCAACCTGTACTTCGCTACTTCTTCAGCGGCGACACAAGCGACCAGCACTATGGATGCCATGCGATTACAAGGTGGGAGTACCGCTTTCGGTATCGCAACAACCTCTCCGTGGCGCACGCTCTCGGTGGTGGGAACAATGGCAATCACCGGGCCAACAAACTCAAACACAGGAGACTACCTCTGTTGGAACACTACGACGTTTGAAGTGGAGCAGAGTGCAACGGCGTGCTCGCTCTCCAGTATCAGGTGGAAAGAGAATATCCGCGAGATAGATGGCGGATTGATGAACATTCTCGCGCTTCATCCTATCCTCTATGACTTAAAACCAGAATACGGCACAGCGAAAGACCAGCCCGGATTTATCGCGGAAGAAGCACTGAAAGCCACCCCGAAGCTCGTGTCCTACGGCAAAGATGGACAGGTAAGCGGGTATGATTACCCAAAACTCACGGCGTACCTTACGAAAGCAGTGCAGGAATTGAATACGAAAGTGGAGAACTTGAGTATCGGAAAAATCACCGAAAGCGCACAGGATGAGTGGCAGTGGCTCGTTATCGGACTACTTCTTATGTGGAATTTGGCTTTAACCTTAAAGAGAAAATGAACGCCAAAAAAGCAATCGCAACAATAGGCGCGACACTTGCTCTCGGAACGGGCGGGGTTGCTGTTGCGGATAATCAAGTCAATCCTTATAAAGATAAGGGAACGCACTTTGATCTTGCACTAATATCCGACATCCCACAGAAAGAACGAGTAGAAGTACACAAAGACAAAGCACAAATGGATATTATCGGATGGAATGATGAATATAAGATTTCTATCATTCCACAAGTACCGGCGTCAAAAGCATTCGGAGCAGTACGCCGAGATTTTATAAAGTCCGCCTCCCGTCCATTTCTCTCAAAGAGAATGGAATATAAAAATGGAGATACAACCGCTTTCATTGAGCCGAAAGAGGGAACGGAAAATGAGTTTGATATTGACTTCACTGTAGATAAGAAACCGGAAACGAATGTTTTTGAGTACAAACTCGAAGGAGTAGAGGACTTTGACTTTTTTTATCAGCCAGCCCTTACTTCAGAAGAAATATCAAAAGGAGCAAAACGTCCTGACAATGTAGTGGGAAGCTATGCCGTATATTCTAAAACAAAGGCGAATCACCGCATTGGTTCAACAAACTATGCTACGGGTAAAGTGGCACACATTTACCGGCCGAAAGCGATTGATGCAAATGGTGATGAAACATGGGGGGAACTTAACATTCAAAATAACATTCTTTCTGTTACTATTCCGCAGTTTTTTCTTGACAACGCTACTTATCCAATAACAGTAGACCCAACATTTGGAAACACTAGCATAGGTGCATCAAGTGGGAATGATGGGGCAAACGAAATGGAAGGTATAAAAGTTGATGCCGGTGTTCCCTCTAATGCTATATCTGTACAAAGTATAACAGTTTACTTTTTTGATGGCCCAATCTTCAATGTGTCTGCAAACTTCAAAGGAGTTATGACAGATAGTGCTCGTACAATTCTTACGAATGGAGTTGGTGCATCTTCTGCTCTTAGCGCGGCGAGTTTGCCCGGGTGGAAAACATCATCATTTTCTATTTCTCCTACTTTGACGGGGGGGGATGTTTACTACCACGATCTTATTGGTGATTCTGGTGTCGATTGGAAATATGATAGTGTTTCTGGATACACAAATAACTACGACGGTTCAAATAACTTTACCACCCCAACAAATCCAAGTGATGGTTCTTTGACTGCGTCTGACTTTATACAATCAAACTATATAACCTACACCACTTCCGTAGCTACACCCCTCGCCGGAGCCCGGCTCATCATCAATCAAGGGCAAACCATTATTAGTCGGGGGCAGTTAATTATTCAGTGAGAGAGACCGCGTAAACCAGCACTTAACATGAAAAACCAGAACAAACCAGCAAAGAGGAGGAGAAACTTTATAAACAAAATCCTCTATTTCTTCCAAGGGTGCCCATGTAAAGCACCGGGCATGAGCTGTCACGCATGGGGGAAACGGCAAGACCAGAGCTGTTCATATTGCTGGGATTTTCATCACAAATGATATGGAAGTGGACTTACTTACAAAAATCTTCACACTCGCGCCCGGCACAGCAGGGATGGCATACCTTGCGTGGCTTTCCTATAATCGCTCAACCAAAAGTGAAGAACATGTGCAGAAAATCACCGACTCTTTTTTAACCCACATACGCAAGAAAGATGAGGAGCTCACCAAAGAAGCGTCGGCGAATCGCCAAATGACGAAAGAGATGCAACAGTCGCACGCATCCTATTATAAACAAGAGCAGGATAAATTCTCTCAAATGTTGGAGAAGTTAATAACTCAAAAACAATAACATGGTTCAAAACGCACTCAGACCCCTCTCCAAAGAGGATAAAGAAGCGAATCATCCGTACCGAGTCGGGGCGGTACTTGACCTGCCGAAGCTCGAAGACATCCCACAATACTACAATCCAGGCGTTCCGGAGTCTTGGATATTCAACCAAGTAGAGTTTGACCCCAACAATGACGAGTGCGCAGGGGCAAGCTCAGCTCTTGTGAGTGGAATGCAAGAGGGCACCGAGCTCGACCCGCACTTCCACTGGATGATGGCGCGACAACGAGCGGGAATGAAGATACCCGACTTCGGCGTGAACAACCGAGATATGGCGATGACGCTCGTCAAAGTCGGCTCGCTTAAAAAAGAAGACTCGCCGTACACCTTCGCCACACCAAGAGATACTGTTGCCGATCCCGCAAGCTGGGAAATCGAGAAGCTCTTACCGAAAGCTATTCTCCAGAAGAAAGGAAGCGTCGTGTGGGTAACTCCACAAAGAGGCTACGACGCGTACGATGTCTTCCGAGCTTCTATCACGAAATTCAACAAGCTCTATAATAAGACTCATGGTGCCATCTTCGGACTCGTCTATAACCAACCCTCGAACGACCCAAACATCAAAGAAGTAACCGAACAAGGGGCGGGACACGATGTGGCACTCATCGGATGGAACGGGGATAACGCTATCATGGTGAACTCCCTTAGCGTGAATGCCGGAGTGCGCGGGCAGTTTACTATCCACAGGAAAGTTATCAACAGGTGGGCGGAAGAGTTTGGAATGTTCATCCCTATCGACGCGACTCAGGAAGACATCAATCTTGCCGCCAAGAGCCCCCTTAAACTAGACGACATCACCAGTAAAAACATTCTGCGCCAGCTCTATGTGAAAGCAATAGCTTTGTGTACGCAATTAGTAGAGATGCTCAAGAAGGCTTCTCCTTTGGGGCGAATACCACCCGCCCTGTCTATTGAAGACGCCATCATCCAAGTAGAAAGTGGTGGAAACAACTGGGCAATAGGTGATAGAGACCTTGAGTTTTCAGCCTATGGGCCAATGCAGATACGCTGGCCGTGTGTAAAGGACGTAAACGCGGTGTATGGCACGAACTACAGAGCAAGGCAGTGTCTCGGCAATCGGGAGCTCTCGAAAAAAATCTTTGACAAGTATTGCGCCATTTACGCAACGAGAGCACGTCTCGGGAGAGAACCAACAAACGAAGATAAAGCACGGCTTTGGAATGGTGGAATCGGTGGAATGATATGGAGACCTCACCCGAACCCGCAGGTTGAAGCGCAACTGAAAGCATACTGGGCAAATGTTAAAAGGTATTTATAAATAACTAAAACAAACATATGTCGGACAAAATGAAGCAGGAATTTGTATCTATAGGAATAACTTTCGTGTCGTCGTTTCTCCTTACACTTGGAGGAATGTTGACGACCACGGACAGCGTACAGTGGACGGGAGCTTTTGCCCTGTGACTTGTCATTGCCGCTGGGCGTTCCGCATTTAAGGCGGCCATAGAAAAGAAGCTTTTGAGCGCTGTTGGCGCGCCGAAGAACTAACATGAACTCTCGCCTCTTTTGGACATGTATTATCATGCTAAACCTCTTGAGTTTTACTCTTGGCTGGATTTCCGTTTCTTGGTAAAATTAAGCTTTATGGCGAAGAGCAAGAAAGTTCCCTACTGTGAATTGGTAGGGAAGCATATGACGATGTTCGACGGCACCTGTTTCTGGTGCCAAAAAGAAGCTATCGAATACTACGGACATTCCGAGTGAGGCTCGGACATAATGTACTTCTTCAGTACCATATTTTCTCTCTTTCTTTTGCCCCCTGCAGTGGCTTACGAAGCCCCAAAAATGGCTGAAATTAGCCCCAAAGCAATAGAAACAGTAGAAACTACATATCCTGACTGGAAAACACTGCTACGGAGTTCGCCAGAGCTTGAGAGGCTTGCTCAATGTGAGTCACGTTCAAGTACCACGGTAAAAATCATCGACACAAACGGCAAGTACAGCTATTCGCTCTTTCAATTCCAAGAAGGAACCTTCATTCAACAGAACAGAATATACGGGATACTCCCCGAGCTTGAAGCTGATGAGTTTGAGAACGTGATTTATGACCCCCTGATACAGATACGACTCGCACAAAAGATGTTAGATGACGGGAAATGGACAAACTGGTACAATTGCCTCAAAGATTATCACTTAAAATAAAACACCATGGAAGAAGAAACAAAGCTTGAAGAAGAGGGTGTAGAGTCTGGAGAAGTTGCCGAGGAAGCGGAAGAGGTGGTAGAGTAAAGTTACCGCCGAGGTAGCACGAAAATGCCCGCATTACGCGGGTTTTTCGTTTACTTCCTCGCACTCTCTATTTCCGAGAAAATGTATTGTATGGCGAACAAGTCACAGAGAGAGAGTAATAAAAATGTGAAAAGATACGGAAAGTGTAAGAAGATAAGCGCGTTCCAGACAAGGAGGCAGAGGGTAAGCAGGAAAGGCCACCAAGCGTCCACTAAAAGTCCGAAGATAAATTCTAAGAATGATTGCATAAAAAATGATGAGGGGGCATTGCACCCCCTCTTTTGTTGTTACCACGCTGTTATCCGGCTTCTGATGTCCTTGCATGACTTCTCACAAGGAATGTTGCCACCGAGACATCGGTATTGGCACAGAGCGGTATCTGTCCACATAGTGCTTGGTGGGCCGAAGGTGGTCTCGTAGAGCACCATCATTTGAGTAAAGACCTTCTGCAACCTCGTCAGCTCGCCGTCGACTGCAGGCTCATGGTGGATGAATACTCCATCAAAGACTTGCGTGCACATCGCCATGTAGTCCCGCGTATGTAGGATATGTTTGTGCCAGAAGAGGTCTACCTTCTTCGACGGAACACCGAAGCCGAGAGAGAGAAACTTCTTGTACTCCGTCTCAACGGCTTGCACTTCGTGACGACTTAATTCGCCGTCTTTTACGAGCGCATCCCGCACCCGCCCCATGTCCCAGTTTTCTAACCGAGTAAACGTGTTTTTCGCGTTCATTGCCATTTACCTGTAAAGAACCGTACCGAAAGTGGTACTGAGTTAAATATACAGAGTACGAAAAATTACGCAAGTGTGGATAACTCTTCAATATACTTGTGGAGCGATATTCCCTTTTTACTTGCTTTTATTTTTAGCTTTTTATGGAGCTCTGTTCGCACCGCTATATTCGTAAACATTTTCATCTTTTCAGTATACATAATTTTGCATAAAAAGAAAAACCGCTCGCCCATAAATGAGGTTGCGGTTGGGAGAGGAGGTAAATAGCAATGGCTTGCTGTTGGGAAGTTTAGCAGGTTGTAAATTACTATGCAACCTTCCACGTTTTTTTCTTTAAAACATAGTGTCAACGTCGCTTTGCGCGCTCCTTCTGCTGTATGGTATCCAATCCCTGAATGACCTTGTACATCGTCCAACCGACGACTACGGGAGAAACTATCTGGAATAAAATAATCATCGCCGTGCTCCTAGTCCGATTGAGTGAATCTGAAACCCGTGAATAATCCGTGGCGCGAACTCAACGCACCACCCCCTGTGAAGATATACTACCTTCCCTTCCTTGATCGCTGTAAAGTGCGGTTTTGTCGTGTCTACAATACCATCACACTTGGCGCAACTTACATATCTCTCATTCATACTACACCCCGACAAGTAAAAGAACAAAGAGCCAACCATAGAGCCACAGTAACGTTATCGCTACACTATTCATGGCAACCTCCCCGAGTACACACCCGGAGTGGGAGTTCGTAGGTTCCCCCGCGGAAACTTATACAAACCGCGCCTACAAGCCCCCGCTCCGAGTGTCTTCTGGTATACTATCCAGTATATCATCTATTTCCTTGTCCCACTCCATAGGATACCCACCCTCATAGCCGTGAAGAAGGACACTCTTGTAGTACTTGAACATTTTTGAATCTCTTTCTTCTATTGCTTTTTTTAGTTTTTCTTTCATAGGTTTGTTTTAATCTACGCAAACTATCGCACCTTGTCCGATGAATCCTTTGAGTATTTCGGGGCCTTCACTTTTCTCCACAGAAGAATTATGACAACCGCAAAATGCACAACCAGTAATCACCAATCCTTCTTCTGTCTCGTAACTGCATTTGTCGCAATGTGTGGCTTTCATATTGTCAGGTATTTACAATCGTGCCCGTTGCACTCACAACAGGTAGCCTTCTCTCCGTACTTTTTCACCTGCTCTTGGCAAGCGTAGTGCGTTGTAGACGATGGTGTGTGGATCATGTTGTTATTTCCTAGCGATTAAAACCCCTCTTCTGGCACTCCGTCCAATACTCAATGCATGAAGAACAGTGTC